>Ga0209985_10004647_pt1 | contig 10985 bp, 10 predicted proteins | sample NOAtaG_FD_187305 | JGI IMG/M metagenome (GOLD analysis project Ga0209985, IMG submission 187305) | Freshwater lake microbial communities from Lake Erie, under a cyanobacterial bloom - NOAA_Erie_Diel6S_1000h metaG (SPAdes) (version 2) | ecosystem: Environmental > Aquatic > Freshwater > Lake ... | reverse complement strand
GCGGCTGCCGATCGAGGTGTTCACGCTCGACACGGGCCGGCTGCACGAGGAGACCTACCGCCTGATGGCGCGCGTCGAAGAGCGCTATGGCCGCGTCGTGCGCAGCTGGTTCCCGGACGCTGGTGCGCTGCAGGGGCTGGTGGCCGCGCAGGGCGTCAACGGCTTCTACGACTCGGTGGCGCAGCGCCAGGCCTGCTGCCGCGTGCGCAAGGTCGAGCCGCTGGCGCGCGCGCTGGCCGGCGCCCAGGCCTGGGTGACCGGCCAGCGCGCCGCGCAGTCGGTCACCCGCACCGCGCTGCCGCCGCGCGAGCACGACGCGGCGCATGGTCTCGAGAAGTTCAACCCGCTGCACGACTGGTCGGAGGCCGAGGTCTGGGCCTACCTGCGCGCGCACGCGGTGCCCACCAACGAGCTGCACGAGCGCTTCTTCCCGAGCATCGGCTGCGCCCCGTGCACCCGTGCCATCACGCCCGGCGAGGACCTCCGCGCCGGGCGCTGGTGGTGGGAGCAGCCGGCGGCGCGCGAGTGCGGCCTGCACACGCGCGCCGAGTCGCACCCTCCAGCCCCATGACCCACGCCGCTCCTACCCTCGCACCGGCCTACGGCATCGCCGCCGCGCCGCCGTTCACCCACCTCGACTGGCTCGAGGCCGAGGCGATCCATATCCTGCGCGAGGTGGCCGGCCAGTGCGCGCGCCCAGCGCTGCTGTTCTCGGGTGGCAAGGACTCGGCCGTCGTGCTGCACCTGGCGCTGAAGGCCTTCGCCCCGGGCCCGCTGCCGCTGCCGCTGCTGCACATCGACACCGGGCACAACTTCGACGAGGTGATCGCGTTCCGCGACGCCCGTGCCGCGGAGACCGGCGCCCGGCTGCTGGTGCGCACGCTCGACGACTCGATCGCGCGCGGCCGCGTCGTGCTGCGCGACCCCGGCGAGCCGCGCAACCGCCACCAGAGCGTGACGTTGCTCGACGCGGTGGCCGAGTTCGGCTTCGACGCGCTGGTCGGCGGCGCGCGCCGCGACGAGGAGAAGGCGCGCGCCAAGGAGCGCATCTTCAGCCTGCGCGACGCCTGGGGCCAGTGGGACCCGAAGAACCAGCGCCCCGAGCTGTGGAGCCTCTACAACGGCTCGGTTGCGCCGGGCGAGCACCTGCGCGTGTTCCCGATCAGCCACTGGACCGAACTCGACGTCTGGCAGTACATCGCCCGCGAGCGCCTGGCGCTGCCGTCGATCTACTACGCGCACCGGCGCGACGTCGTGATCCGTGGCGGCGCGCTGGTGCCGGTGACGCCGCTGACCCCGCCGCGCGACGACGAGGAGGTGCAGCGGCTGTCGGTTCGCTTCCGCACCGTCGGCGACGTGACCTGCACCTGCCCGGTGGCCTCCGACGCGGACAGCACCGACGCGATCCTGGCCGAGACCGCGCGTGCCACGCTGAGCGAGCGCGGCGCCACGCGGATGGACGACCAGACCTCGGAGGCGTCGATGGAGCTGCGCAAGCGCGAGGGGTACTTCTGATGCGGCGCGACCCTCTGCCCGGCTCCGCCGCCGACGACCTCGGCGTGCTGCGCTTCATGACCTGCGGCAGCGTCGACGACGGCAAGAGCACGCTGATCGGCCGCCTGCTGCACGACAGCCAGGCGCTGCTGGCCGACACGCTGGACGCGCTGGCCCGCGTGTCGCGCCAGCGCGGGCTGGCCGCGCCCGACCTCGCGCTGCTCACCGACGGCCTGCTCGCCGAGCGCGAGCAGGGCATCACGATCGATGTCGCCTACCGCTACTTCGCGACGCCGCGGCGCAAGTTCATCATCGCCGACAGCCCGGGCCACGAGCAGTACACCCGCAACATGGTCACCGCCGCGTCGACCGCCGACGTCGCGGTGCTGCTGGTGGACGCGCGGCGCGGGCTGCAGCCGCAGACGCGCCGCCACGCGGCGATCGCCACGCTGCTCGGCGTGCGCGAGCTGGTGCTCGCCGTCAACAAGATGGATCTCGTCGGCGGCTCGCGGCAGGTCTTCGAGGCCATCGTGGCCGAGTTCCGCGACTGGCTGGCCCGGCATCCGGCGCAGGCTGCCGGGCGCCAGCCCCCCGCGGTGCACGCCGTGCCGCTGTGCGCGCTGCACGGCGACATGGTGGCCGTGCGCGGTGACGCGCTGCCGTGGTACGAGGGGCCGACGCTGCTCGAGGTGCTCGAGGCCGCGCCGGCCGGGCACGACGAGGCGCTCGCGCAGCCGCTGCGCCTGCCGGTGCAGTGGGTGTGCCGGCCCGCGCCGGGCACGGCCGGTGCCGGCGCGCGCGCATACGCGGGCCGCGTCGAGTCGGGCCGGCTGGCCGTCGGCGACGAGGTGGTGCTGTGGCCGAGCGGCCAGCGTTCGCACGTGGCCACGCTCGCGATCGGAGCGACGCCCCTCGCTCAGGCGCGGGCCGGGCAGTCGGTGACGCTGACGCTGGCCGACGAGCGCGACGTCTCGCGCGGCGATGTCGTGCTCGCGGCGGCGTCCGCCGATGCCAGCGAAGACACGGCGGCGCCGGGCGGCGGCACGCGCGAGCTGATGGCCACGCTGTGCTGGCTCGCGCAGGAGCCGCCTGCGGCCGGGCGCAGCTGGGTGCTGCGCCACCTGACGCGCGAGACGGCGGCGCGGATCGAGGCGTTCGACGCACGGCTCGACGTCGACGAGCTGGCCTGGGCGCCGGCTCCGTCGGCGCCGTCCCTCAACGACCTGGTCCGCGCACGGCTGCGCACGCGCGAGCCGCTGTGCGCGGCGCCGTATGCGCGCTCGCGCGCGGCGGGCAGCTTCATCCTGGTGGACCCGGCGACGCGCGCCACCGTGGCCGCCGGGCTCGTCGAGTGAGCGCCACGCGGCCGGGCAAGGTCTGGCTGGTCGGCGCCGGACCAGGCGACCCCGAGCTGCTGACGCTGAAGGCCGTGCGCGTGCTGGCGCAGGCCGAGGTGGTGCTGGTGGATGACCTGGTCGATCGCGCGGTGCTGCAGCACGCGCCGCAGGGCGTGCGCGTGGTCGAGGTCGGCAAGCGCGCCGGCTGCCCGTCGACGCCGCAGGCCTTCATCGAGCGGCTTCTGGTGCACGAGGCGCGCGCCGGCCGCCGCGTGGTGCGTCTGAAGGGCGGCGATCCGATGGTCTTCGGCCGCGCCGGCGAGGAGATCGACGCGCTGCGCGCGGCAGGCATCGAGGTCGAGGTCGTGCCGGGCGTCAGCGCCGGTCTCGCGGCGGCGGCCGATCTCGGCGTGCCGCTCACCGACCGCCGGGCGGCGCAGGGCGTGGCCTTCGTCACCGGCCACACGCAGACCGGAGGCCGCCAGCCGGACTGGGCGGCACTGGCCCGCAGCGGACTGACGCTGGTGGTCTACATGGGCCTGCGCCGTGCCGGCGCGATCGCGCGCGCGCTGCGCGACGGCGGCGCGCGAGAGGACACGCCCGTGGCCGCCGTGCTGCATGCGAGCCTGCCGGCGGTCAGCCGCCGCCTCACCACGCTCGGAGCGCTGGCCGAGTCGGAGGGCGAAGCGGACACGGGCGCCGGATCCCGCGGCGCGCCCGGTGTGCTGCTGGTGGGCGACGTGCTGCGGGCGCTGGCTGCGCTGGCGGGGACGCCCGGTGTGCTCGAGGCCGCGGGCATCATCGCTGCATGCGACGCGGCCTGATTCTGTTTGCCCACGGCGCGCGCAGCGCCGCCTGGAGCCGGCCGCTCGAGGCGCTCGAGCGCGAGTTCGCCGCGGCCGTGCCCGACCGCACGCTGCGCAGCGCCTTCCTCGAACTGCAGCAGCCCGACCTGCCGACCGTGATCGACGAACTCGCGGCCACGCACGACCGCATCGACGTGCTGCCCGTGTTCTGGGCCGCCGGCGGCCACGTGGCCCGCGACCTGCCGCCGTTGCTGGAGGCCGCGCGCCAGCGCCACCCGCACCTGAGGCTGCGCGCGCTGCCCGTGCTGTCCGAACTGCCGGGCGTGGTGCCGGCGATCGTGCGCGCGGCGCTCGCGGAGGGCTGAAGCGGCTGGGCGCGGCGTCGCCTCGTGCGTCCGCGCACGGGCGCGCAGGTCCCGCCGTGCCAGCCGGGTCGAGTTGCACCGGCTGCAGTTGCGCCGGCTGCATCTGCAATTGCGAAAGCCTTCGTCGCGCGGCGCGGCGCGACCTCGAAGAATGGGTCGCCCTGTCCCGATGGAGTCCGCTTCGATGTCGCACAACGATCTCCGCCCCGAATCGCTCACCGATCCGTACACCGATTCGCACGCCACGTCGCGTCGTCGCCTTCTGGGCGCGGGTGCGGGCGCCCTCGCGCTGCTGGCGCAGCTGCCGCTCGCGTCGCCCGCCCGTGGCCAGGGCCGCGACATCCAGTTGCTCAACGTCAGCTACGACCCCACGCGCGAGCTGTACGTCGAGTTCAACAAGGCCTTCGCGGCCCACTGGAAGGGGCGCAGCGGCGACAACGTCACCGTCCGCCAGAGCCACGGCGGCAGCGGCCGTCAGGCGCGCAGCGTGATCGACGGCCTCGACGCCGACGTCGTGACGCTCGCGCTGGCCTACGACATCGACGAACTGCACGCCAAGGCGCAGCTGATCCCGGCCGACTGGCAGAAGCGCCTGCCCCACAACTCCAGCCCCTACACCAGCACGATCGTGTTCCTGGTCCGCAAGGGCAACCCCAAGGGCATCAAGGACTGGGACGACCTGGTCAAGCCCGGGGTCAGCGTGATCACGCCCAACCCCAAGACGAGCGGCGGCGCGCGCTGGAACTACCTGGCGGCGTGGGGCTTCGCGCTGCGCCGGTTCGGCAACAACGCGGCGCGGGCCGAGAGCTTCGTGGCCGACCTGTACAGGAACGTGCCGGTGCTCGACAGCGGTGCCCGCGGCTCGCTGACCACGTTTGCCGAGCGCAACGTCGGCGACGTGTTCCTGAGCTGGGAGAACGAGGCCTTCCTCGCGGTGAAGGAACTGGGCCCGACACGCTTCGACATCGTCGTGCCGTCCCTGAGCATCCTGGCCGAGCCGCCGGTGACGGTGGTCGACCGCAACGTCGACCGCAAGGGCACGCGTGCCGTCGCGCAGGCCTACCTCGAGTTCCTGTACACGCCGCAGGGCCAGTCGATCGCCGCCGACAACTACTACCGACCGCGCGACCCGCAGGTGGCCGCGAAGTTCGCCTCCACCTTCACCAACAAGGTCAACCTGTTCACGATCGACGAGGTGTTCGGCGGCTGGAGCAAGGCCCAGCCGCAGCACTTCAACGACGGCGGCGTGTTCGACCGCATCTTCACCCGGAAGTAGACGCGCCGGTGCGGCCGGCGGGGCCGGTTCGCCGGCACGGGCCGCGACGCCGTTGCGCCGGCATGCCGCGACCGAGGTTGCCGCCGCGCCTCATTCGCTTTGCGCATCAGCAGAAGCGGATTGCTTCGTTGGCCGGCATGGAGGCCGCGCCTAGAGTCTTCTCCAGTTCCCGCCGATTGCCCTTGTCCCGAGAGAGTCCCGATGTCCGCCCTCCCTTCCCGCCGCCATCTGCTGGGGGCCGCCGCCGCGCTGGCCATGCCCTGGCCCGGGCGCGCCCAGCCTGCGCAGACCCTGCTCAACGTCAGCTACGACGTCAGCCGCGAGTTCTACAAGGACTTCAACGCCGCATTCGCCGCGCACTGGAAGAAGACCGCTGGGCAGGACGTGACGCTGAACCAGAGCCACGGCGGCTCGAGCCGTCAGGCGCGCAGCGTGGCCGACGGCCTGGAGGCCGACGTCATCACGATGAACCAGCACAACGACATCGACATGCTGCATGCGCGTGGCGGTCTGGTGCCGGCGAACTGGGCGACGCGGCTGCCGCACAACGCGAGCCCCACCACCAGTGTCAGCGTGATCCTGGTGCGCAGGGCCAACCCGAAGAACATCCGCGACTGGACCGATCTGGGCCGCCCCGGGCTGTCGGTCATCATCCCCAACCCCAAGACCAGCGGCAACGGCCGCTACACCTACCTGGCGGCCTGGGGCGCCGGGGTGAAGGCCGGCGTCAGCCACGAGGCGGCCCGGGCGCTGGTCACCCGCATCTTCGCCAACGTGCCGGTGCTCGACGGCGGCGGCCGCGGCGCCACCACCACGTTTGCGCAGCGCAACCTCGGCGACGCGCTCGTCACGTTCGAGAGCGAGGCGCCGCTGATCACGCGCGAGTTCGGCGACGGCTTCGAACCCGTGTACCCGGCGCGCACGATCCTGGCCGAGAACCCGGTGAGCGTGGTCGACCGTGTCGTCGACCGGCGGGGCACGCGCAAGCTCGCGGAGGCCTACCTGCAGCACCTGTACTCGCCCGAGGGCCAGGAGATCGCAGCCCGCCACAACCTGCGCCCGCGCGACCCGAAGGTGCTCGCCCGGTTCGCCCGTCAGTTCCCGAAGGTGGCCACCTTCACGGTCGACGAGGTGTTCGGCGGCTGGACCCGGGCGCAGCAGGAGCACTTCAACGACGGCGGGCTGTACGACCAGGTGATCCTCGCCGCCAAGGGACGCTGACATGGAGCCCCCACGCTCGCGGGTGCTCGCGAACCCCCGAGGGGGCCGTCCGCCAGCGGCCCGGCAAAGCCGGTTCCGCAGCGGGAAGCTTGGCCGGGAGCATCGATGATCCTCTCGCGCGCCCTCCTCAAGCGCCACAGCGTGCTGCCGGGCTTCGACCTGGCGCTCGGATTCGCGCTGCTCTACATCAGCCTGATCGTGCTGATCCCGCTGTCGGCGGCGTTCCTGAAGACCTTCACGCTGAGCTGGCAGCAGTTCCTCGACGCCACGACCACGCCGCGCGTGCTGGCGAGCTACCGGCTCACCTTCGGCGCCAGCTTCCTGGCCGCGCTGCTGAACGCCTTCTTCGGGCTGCTGGTGGCCTGGATGCTGGTGCGCTACACCTTCCCGGGTAAGCGCGTGGTCGACGCGCTGGTCGACCTTCCCTTCGCGCTGCCCACGGCGGTGGCCGGCATCGCGCTCACCGCGATCTGGGCCGAGAACGGCACGCTCGGGCAGTGGCTGCCGTTCAAGGTGAGCTTCACGCCGGTGGGCGTCTGGGTGGCGCTGGTCTTCATCGGGCTGCCCTTCGTGGTGCGCACGGTCCAGCCGGTGCTCGAGGACGTGAACCGCGAGCTCGAGGAGGTGGCCGCCACCCTGGGCGCCACGCGCTGGCAGACCTTCTCCAAGGTCGTCTTCCCGATCGTGCTGCCGGCGCTGCTGACGGGCTTCGCGCTCGCGTTCGCGCGCGCGCTCGGCGAGTACGGCAGCGTCATCTTCATCGCCGGCAACATGCCGATGATCAGCGAGATCACGCCGCTGCTCATCATCACCAAGCTGGAGCAGTACGACTACGCCGGCGCCACCGCCATCGCCGTCGTGATGCTGGTGGTGAGCTTCGCGTTGCTGCTGGTGATCAACCTGCTGCAGGCGTGGGCGCGGCGACGCCAGGGGGGCGTGGCGTGAGCACGGCCGTGCTGCAGTCCGCCGCCATCGAGGTTCAGCCGGCCGCGCGGCTGCGCAGCGCCACCGGCGAGGCGCCCTGGGTTCGCCGGCTCGTCATCGCCCTCGGCCTGGGCTTCATGACGCTGTTCCTCTTCGTCCCGCTCGCGACGGTGTTCCACGAGGCGCTGAAGAAGGGCTGGGACGTCTACCTCGCCGCCATCACCGAGCCCGACGCGCTGTCGGCCATCAAGCTCACGCTCGTCGCCGCCGGCATCAGCGTGCCGCTGAACCTGGCCTTCGGCCTGGCGGCGGCCTGGGCCATCGCCAAGTTCGAGTTCCGCGGCAAGAACCTGCTGCTGACGCTGATCGACCTGCCGTTCTCGGTGAGCCCGGTGATCGCCGGCCTGATCTACGTGCTGGTGTTCGGGCTTCAGGGCTGGTTCGGCGCCTGGCTGCAGGCGCACGACATGAAGGTGATCTTCGCGGTGCCCGGCATCGTGCTGGCGACCGTGTTCGTGACCTTCCCGTTCGTGGCTCGCGAGCTGATCCCGCTGATGCAGGCCCAGGGCATCGAGCAGGAGGAGGCCGCGCGCGTGCTGGGCGCCGGCGGCTGGCAGATCTTCTGGCGCGTGACGCTGCCCAACGTGAAGTGGGCGCTGCTGTACGGCGTGATCCTGTGCAACGCGCGTGCGATGGGCGAGTTCGGCGCGGTCAGCGTGGTCAGCGGTCACATCCGCGGGCAGACCAACACGATGCCGCTGCACATCGAGATCGTCTACAACGAGTACCAGTTCGCGGCCGCCTTCGCCGTGGCGAGCCTGCTGGCGCTGCTGGCGCTGGTGACCCTGCTGCTGAAGTACCTCGTCGAGCAGCGGGTCCGGGGCCAGCGGCGCGAGGCCGGCGACCGGGCCGAGTAGGCGCCCACCGGAGCACCGACCATGAGCATCGAGGTCCGCAACCTGCACAAGGCGTTCGGCAAGACCGTCGTCTGCGACCACCTGAACCTCACCATCCCCTCGGGCGAGCTGGTGGCGCTGCTGGGGCCCTCGGGCTCGGGCAAGACGACGCTGCTGCGCATCCTCGCGGGGCTGGAGGTGCCCGACGCCGGCAGCGTGCACTTCCATGGCGAGGACACCACCGTCGTCGACGTGCGCGAGCGCAGCGTCGGCTTCGTGTTCCAGCACTACGCGTTGTTCAACCACCTGACGATCTTCGAGAACGTGGCCTTCGGGCTGCGGGTTCGGCCGCGCACGGCGAAGCCGTGTTCCCAGGTCCGGGTGCGGCCGACCGAGGCGCAGATCCGCGACAAGGTGACGCAGCTGCTCGAGCTGGTGCAGCTCGACTGGCTGGCCGACCGTTACCCGCACCAGCTCTCGGGCGGGCAGCGCCAGCGCATCGCGCTCGCCCGCGCGCTGGCTGTCGAGCCCCGGGTGCTGCTGCTCGACGAACCGTTCGGCGCGCTCGACGCCAAGGTCCGCAAGGAACTGCGTCGCTGGCTGCGGCGGCTGCACGACGAGGTGCACGTGACCAGCGTGTTCGTCACCCACGACCAGGACGAGGCGATGGAGGTCGCCGATCGCGTGGTCGTGATGAACGAGGGCCGCATCGAGCAGGTGGGCACGCCCGACGAGGTGTACGACCGGCCGGCCACGCCCTTCGTGCTGCAGTTCCTGGGCGACGTGAACCTGTTCCACGGCCGTGCCGACCACGCGCCGGGCGGCGGCGGCGGCCCGCGCGACACGGTGTACGTGCGCCCGCACGAGCTCGAGATCGTGGCCGAGCCTGCCGACGGGGCGTGGTCCGCCACGCTGAGCCAGACGCTGACCGTGGGCGCCAACACGCGAATCGAGTTCCGGCGCGACGGCGAGGCCGGCTATCTCGACGTCGAGCTGCCGCGCGAGGAGTACCGCCGGCTGCGCGATCGCCTCGGGCTCGAGCGCGGCAGCCGCGTCTATCTCAAGCCGCGCCGCGTGACACGCTTCGAGGTCGCCGCGGGCTGAGCGGCGGCCGCGCTCCGGCGCCTACGGCCCGAGCGGTTCGCCGGGCTCGGAGGCAAGCGCGCGGCGCACGACCTCGCGCGTCAGCGTCGGCGCGAAGGTCTCGATGAAGTCGTAGACGTAGCCCCTGAGCAGCGTGCCGCGGCGCAGCGCGATGCGCGTCGTGTTGGTGGCGAAGAGGTGGCGCGCGTCGAGCGCGACCAGCCCGCTGTCGCGCGCCTCGTCGAAGGCCACCGACGCGATCACGCCGACGCCCAGCCCCAGCTCGACGTAGGTCTTGATGACGTCGGCGTCCATCGCCTGCAGCACGATGTGCACGTCGAGGCCGGCGCGCGCGAACGCCTCGTCGATGTGGCCGCGGCCCGTGTAGCCGGGCTCGTAGGTGACCAGCGGGAAGGCCGCGAGCCGCTGCAGCGCAGGCGCCTGGCCGGCCGCGGCCTCGGTGGCCAGCGGGTGCCCGCGCGGCACCACCAGCACGTGCGTCCAGCGGTAGCAGGGCAGCGCGACGAGGTCCGGGAAGTCCGCCAGTGCCTCGGTGGCGACGCCGAGATCGACCTCGCCGCTGGCCACCTGCTGGCCGATCTGGCGCGGCGAGCCCTGCTGGAGGTGCAGCGACACCCGCGGATGCGCGGCGCAGAAGTCCTTCACCGCCGCGGGCAGGGCATAGCGCGCCTGCGTGTGCGTGGCGGCCACCGTCAGCAGGCCCTCGTCGGCGCGCGCGAAGTCGGCGCCGGCGCGGCGCAGGTTCTCGTGCTCGAGCAGCAGCCGCTCGACGATCGGCAGCGCGGTCTTGCCGGGCTCGGTCAGGCCGAGCAGCCGGCGGCCGGCGCGCACGAAGAGCTCGACGCCGAGCTCGTCCTCCAGCTCCTTGAGCTGGCGGCTGACCCCGGGCTGGGACGTCGCCAGCCGTTCGGCCACCAGCGTCAGGTTGAAGCCCTGGCGGACGGTCTCGCGCATGGAGCGCAGCTGCTGGAAGTTCAAGGCGGGCTCGGGCGCGCGGCGCAGGCGGCAAGCTGCACAGTGTCGTTGCCGCGCGGGCGCGCGGCAACGACAGAGAAGTTCTGTGCTTATGCCGCCGGCGCAGCAAGCCGGCGGCGGGGGGCCGGCGGTCAGTCCGGCGGCCGGGCCTCGACGCGGATCGCCGCGTACCAGGCGGCGAGCTGGGCGATGTCTTCGTCGCTCAGCGCGCGCGCCATCACGTTCATCACCTCGTGCCGCCTGGCCCCGCTGCGGTAGGCCCGCAGCTGCGCCGCCAGGTAGATGGCCGGCTGGCCGGCCAGGTGCGGCGCGTCGGGTGTCACCGACAGGCCGGACAGGCCGTGGCAGACGTTGCAGGAGGCGGCCTTGGCGCGGCCGGCCTGCACCTCCTGGGCCGACTGCGCCAGGGCCACGGAGGCCGCGAGGCAGGCGGCCGCAGCCACCAAGGCCCGCACGGCGCCGCGCGCCGCGACCCGCCGCGGGGACGGGGCGGGCGCGGTGCGCAGCGCGCGGGCAGTGCGCGCCGCAGCCGTCACGGGGCTCGGTAGGTCACGCGGTAGATCGCGCCGGCGAAGTCGTCGCTGATC
>Ga0209985_10004644_pt1 | contig 10990 bp, 9 predicted proteins | sample NOAtaG_FD_187305 | JGI IMG/M metagenome (GOLD analysis project Ga0209985, IMG submission 187305) | Freshwater lake microbial communities from Lake Erie, under a cyanobacterial bloom - NOAA_Erie_Diel6S_1000h metaG (SPAdes) (version 2) | ecosystem: Environmental > Aquatic > Freshwater > Lake ... | reverse complement strand
TGCTTCGCTATGATGAGAACTTGGCCGGTGGGTTGATGGCCAAAGAGTTGATTAAAGCACGCGACCACTGGACGGTGGTTCAATGCGTAGAGGAGATTCGTAAACAAGCAGAAAACGTAACCAAGTTTTACGCAGTGTATGTGGTGGATGACAAGGATAAGTTGCTGGGACGAGTAGCTCTTCAAAAGCTCATCCTCAGTGACTCCAAAACAATTGTAAAAGATATTTATGATGATGACGTAGTGGCGGTGGAAACGCATCAGGAGGACAGTGAAGTTGCCGAGATCATGAAAAAGTATGATTTGGAGTCAGTTCCTGTAGTGAATAGCAATGGGCAGTTGGTCGGCCGAATAACAATCGATGACGTAGTTGATGTGATTACAGCACAGGCTGAAGAAGAACGGCAGATCATGTCGGGTATCAGTGAGGATGTAGAAGAAGATGACACTGTTTGGAAAAATACGAGAGCTCGTTTGCCTTGGTTACTGATTGGCATTTTTGGCGGTATGCTTAGTGCGCGATTTATGGGCTTTTTTGGAGCCGAAATATCCAAGATTACCGCCATTGCTTTTTTCGTTCCATTAATTCAGGCAACTGGCGGAAATGTAGGTATTCAATCCTCTTCGCTAATAGTGCAAAGCTTGGTCAGCCCCGGTTTTGTTGATGAGGGGCTTTGGAAGCGACTCTCAAAAGCATTTAGCGTGGCGTTGTTAAATGGCTTCTTTCTTTCCTTAATTGTCTTGGCGGCTACCACCTTGTTCTTTGACAACCAACGATTGTCTTTTGTTGTTTCGCTTGCCTTGTTTGGAGTGGTGTTGTTTTCCTCCTTTGTTGGCACTGTGACGCCACTCATTCTTAATCGATTGGGATTTAATCCTGCGCTGGCGTCTGGCCCATTTATAACAACTATGAGTGATCTGTTGGGTCTTACCACCTATTTTTTGACCATACACCTCATATTGTAACTTTTAAGGCTAAAAAGTGTAATATTCCAGATCAATTTGCTGGTTGCTGATAGGAACCGATGATTATATTTGTCTATTCGAAAAAAGTCACATGTCAGCTCTCAAGTCATTTAAGCAAAAAATCACTGCGAAATTTGATGACGTTATTGAGAAGCCCATTTTAACAAGTGCGATCGTTTTGTTTGTGGTAGCGATTGTTGTAATCGGTTTTAGTTTGCCCTACTATGTAGCCGATTTTACAAATTTCTGGCCGCAAATATTGGCAGAGGCCCATGGGATGATTTTCGATATCGCAGTCATTGCCATACTCTTGGCTTGGCTTAACCAAAACGGAGACACCCGCCAGCGCATACGTACCTACAGAGATGAGATAGATGACTTTCGGTTGTGGGAATCGGACGAAGCTGCATTTCGTACAGTCGGTAATATCAAGCGCCTTAATCGACATAAAATAAATGAAATCAACCTGGTGAATTGTCATTTGGTTCGTACAAATCTCAACTATGTCAATTTAAAAGGCTCCAATCTCAATTCGACCAACCTATCTAATTCGTCATTGATTGAAACTAATTTGGAGAACACCCGGTTGAATCAGACCAATTTTGAAAACTCGAATTTAAACCAAGCGAACTTGATGGGGGCGTATGCCAGTGGAGCAAATTTCAAAGACGCATTCTTGATTAAGGCGCAATTTGAAAACGCATTCCTGATAAAGGCGAATTTTAAAAACGCCTTTTTGATGGAAGCTAATTTAAAAAATAGTTATCTCATGGGCGCTGATCTTGAAAACGCAAGTTTGTACAAAGCTGATTTACGAGGAGCAAAGGGTCTCTCGATCGAGCAATTGTCCAAAGTCAAAACACTTTACTTAGCTCAGTTCGATGAAGAAATATTTAGTCAGGTTAAATTGACTCTACCCGAACTGGTTGGTAGTTAGTTGCAATGGGTTTGGAATAAAGAGAATATCATTTACTTTTGTAACAACAACGGCCGCGCTCTTTGCGTGGCCGTTTTTTCTTTTTTATGTAAGCTAATGGAACGGAAATTTACTGTTGAAAGTATTAGTTGATTAGTTATGGCAAAGCAAATTTCATATTACACTAAGGAAGGTCTCGAGAAGCTCACCAGCGAGTTAGCTAACTTAAAAACAAAAGGTCGTTCGGATATTGCAAAGCAAATTGCCGAAGCGCGTGACAAGGGAGATCTCAGCGAAAATGCTGAGTATGATGCTGCGAAGGATGCACAAGGCCATTTGGAAGCCAAGATTGCGAAGCTGGAAGATTTGATGGGAAGTGCGAGATTGATAGACGAATCAAAGATTGATACTTCGATGGTTTCGATCCTTTCCAAGGTCACCATAAAAAATAAAAAGAATGCAATGACCGTGACGTATATGTTGGTTTCAGAAGAGGAAGCCGATTTGAAGGCAGGGAAAATTTCTACACAATCTCCCATTGGCAAGGGATTACTGGGAAAGAAGCAAGGTGACAGTGTAAAAATAAAAACCCCAGCTGGAGAAATGGAATTTGAGGTGATAAGTATCGGAGCATAAAACAACTCTACTTTCTCAATAGCATGGCATCCATTTTTTCCAAAATCATCAATCGAGAAATTCCTGCCTATATAGTTGCAGAAGACAATAACTTTATCGCGTTTTTAGATATCAATCCTTTGGCTGAGGGCCACACTTTAGTTGTCCCTAAACAAGAGATCGACTATATTTTTGAGTTGCCCGATCAAGATATTGCTCAATTATTCGTTTTTGCGAAACGAGTTGCGCAAAGCATAGAGCGCGTAGTGCCTTGCAAAAGAATTGGGCTTTCTGTTATTGGATTAGAGGTGCCTCATTCGCACATTCATTTAGTACCTCTAAATGCTGTTAATGATATCAATTTCGCGAAGCCAAAATTGGACTTTTCGAGAGAGCAGTATTTAGCATTGGCAAAAAAGATCAAGGACGCCTTCAAATAAAGTCGATGTCTGCGCTTAGCGGGAAACGCATGAGAAATTCAAGCGCAGCCTCTACCGTCATTCCCTCAAAAAGAACTTTATATAAACGATCAGTGATCAACGCTCTAATTTTATAATGGTCGGCACATTTTTTTGCGATTTGAATGGTGTTTACACCTTCTGCGATTTCGCCCATGTCATTGAGGATATCGTCCAGTTTATCCCCCTTCGCCAAACGATAACCTACTGTAAAATTTCGACTTAAAGGACTATTACAAGTAGTGACCAAATCACCAATACCTGCCACACCCAAAAACGCTTTCACATCACCTCCTAATGCTCGGCCAAGATAAATCATCTCAACCGCGCCTCTGCTGACTAATAGTCCCTTTGCGTTTTCCCCATAACCAAGTCCGCTCAACGCGCCAGCGGCAATGGCGATTATGTTTTTTAATACGCCTGCAATTTCAACCCCAACAATATCATGATTTTCATAAACTTGAAAGCGATCATTTCGCAACAACTTTTTTCCGGTTTGTATCACTTCATCAAAATGGCTCGCAATAACAGTGGCAGCAGGTTGTCGTTGCGCCAATTCCTTTGAGAGGTTGGGGCCCGCAAGGCATCCAATACGTACTACTACACTCTCTTCGCGAATCACTTCACTCATCGTCTTTACACTGTTGCGATTGAGAACGGGCACGGAATCAATCGTTTCACCTGCTGGTAGTGTTACGTCAAATCCCTTCGTGCCGTGAATAAGGATGTGGTAGGGCTGCAGGAAGGGAGAAAGACTTTTCATCATCGCCCTAAAGTGCGTAGAAGGCACCATAGGGAAAATGACATCGCACTCTCGGGCGACCTTTGATAGATCGTTTACAGCTGTAATATTTGGATGAATAGCATGATGGCGATTTTCCCTTTTTTCGTTGATTTGTTGAACTGTTTGTTCATTTCTGGCGTACAAAAAAACAGGGCGGTTGATCGCTAGAATATTTGCGATCACGGTACCAAAGTTTCCCGCACCGATTACACCAACAGGCTTGTCAGATAAACTGTTCGAGGTCATAACCCACCAATCGGTTGTGGTAATAGTAGAGAAGAGATAAGTCTTTTGTGATAATGTTTCCTTTCTTGTTTTTTATCAGTGGGCGATTAAGGTGAAAGACACCTACATTATCAAGACCTCGTTGAATGGCACCGTCCGATTTTCCTTTCAGGTGAGTGGCATAGTTAATCTTTCCATTTTCTTTCATTAGATAGATTTGCTTGCGCACTTTTTTGAAAACAGTTTTGAATTCCTGATAATCTAATTCCAATTCTTCTTCTGGCAACCTTAGTAAACTGAATAAATCTAATTTTGGATGTTTCTTTTGCCACATTTGAAAACCAACAAAGGCCACCAAGTGGCTCGCGAAAACACGGTTGATCTTATGGTACTCGGTTACAATTCGCTGACTTAGCATCCGTGTGTATTCGTCTTCTCGCTGACGATCGATGGAAATATCCCCATTAGAAACAAAGTAGTCTCTGGTGTCAATAATCCGTCCAGTGTTATCGAGACTATTGCCTTTCTCATCTACATAATTGCCCATCACATCCAAACCGGGGCCAATAGAGACTGAAATGCTGGAAGGGTTAGAGAAAAATTTAAATAGAAATTTGATCAACCCAAAACTTCCGTACTTATCCTGCTCAGGAAAATACCGATCCTGGCCTTTTACCTGCAAATAATCTTCGATCATTTCAGGAGCTTCTAGTACACAGTGATAATTAAGTGTAACGGGTACAACAAATACTTTCTTGGGTTCACCCTCAGCCATGTATAAACTTCGTTGCGCTTCAATGGCCGTACTCAGTAATCCTAATTTTAGCTGCTTTTCAATTTTTCCAGACCTTGACCGGGTTCCACCAGGAAAGAATAAGCTGTGCGCTCCTTTTTGTATGGCAAGGTTGGAATACATTTTTAATGTTTCCAGATAGGGTAAATTCTTTTTTCTGCGATCTACTTTGTAGGCGCCCAAACTATTCATGAAGTACGCGATGATCTTAATGTTGAATAGATTTAGACCAGCACCGTAAATAAAGGCAGGGAGACCCATGGAATGGATTACCCAGCCAATCAAAATCGAATCAAGGTTGCTGAAATGCGTGGGCACCATGACCACCGTTCCCTGTCTGGCCAAGTTGCGGATCATTTTCACTTTTCCTACAATTTGAATTTTGTCTCGTAACGTATATCGGTTTCTGAAAAAGGCTCCAAATTTTTTGATTCGCGCGCCATTGAGCAAGCGCAAAAAGCCAAACTTGATAACGCTTCGCGCAAATCGATACGAGGTTTGTCTAAAATTCCCAGCAATTTCAGACGCATACCGATGGACAATTCTGGCAAGTATGGAATCTGTTAATTTTTCAGCTTCTTCCTGTGATTTATTTCCTAGTTCGACCAGTTCGCTTTTGATACCCGACCAGAATCGGGAGTCATCAGCAGGATCAGCACGCCATTTATTCCGTTTAATTCTGTTTTGTTCACGATAAACGGTGGCTTCCAAATCGTCCGTAAGTTGCTTTCGTTGCGGTTTAAGGGCTTTAATCCGTTCAATGGTGAGTTTTGTCACCTCTCGAATAAACTCCGCACGATTTTTACTCAACTGGTAAACAGGCCAATCGGGAATATCTTCAAGAATTGGCTTGTAGGGCTTATTTTTGTTCTTCTTTTCTTCTAAAATCTCCATCAACTAACTAGGAAAGGGAGGTCAAAGTTAATGCACCACCTGTCATTACCAAAGATTCTATAAAAAATGGGTTGCCTGTGTCAAACTTTTGGCCATATCACTGAAACGAATGATGCTTTGTTGAATAAATTCTTCATTTACTATGCTTTTGATCTCTTCTTCGGACGACAGATCGTATTCCTCAATTTTAAAAGTTTGCTCAAACGGCCCAGCCTCCAGTTTAATCAAGTAACGATTATTCCAGTGGAAAATAGTAATTTTTAACTCTGGATGCGGGATTTCGCCAATTACTTTCATAGCCTGCAAGATAACCTTTCAGAGCTGCAGGAAAAAGTGTGTAATTGTTTTAATAAGTTGCTATTTGGTTCGTTTGTAGTTGAAAACGGTGTCGATCTGGCATCAATTTATTGATCTTATTTATTGTTGTATTTTTGTTTATCTGAAAATAATATGAAGCATTTGAAAACGGGTAGTTGGATTGTTTTCTTCTTTTTGTGTTTTGTGCATTTTTCCCAAGCGACTCATTTGCGTGCAGGAGAGATTACCGTTCAAAGGAATAGTTGTAATGGATTAACCTTTACGATTACAATTACGGCTTATACAAATTTAGGTTCGCCCGTTAAGTTTAGCGATGGCACGCTGAATTTTGGTGATGGCACCACGACTCAAACACCTACAATCGACAACATCATTCGCCCAGAGTTAGGTGCGGGTATAGGGTATGTCCAGTATATTGCTCCTCCACACACGTTTCCCGGTCCGGGCTATTACACCATTACTTACAAAGAAAGGAACAGGAATGCGGGTATTCTCAACATGGCTAATTCCGTTAATACCCAATTTTTTTTAGAGACTGTAATTATCATAGACCCGTTTATTGGTTGCGACAACAGTCCACAGTTGTTGGTTCCACCAATCGACAAGGGCTGCACAGGAAAAGCTTGGTACCACAACCCCGGAGCGTTTGACCCGGATGGCGATTCTTTATCTTATGAGTTTACAGATCCCAAGCAGGACAAGAACGTTCCGGTGAACAACTACCGTGTTCCGAACGACATACAGTTTTATGATCGGATCGGCCTTAATTACTCGGCTTCCAACGAGGATCAAAACGGCCCGCCCACGTTTTCTATCAATCCCGTTACAGGTACCATTTTGTGGGATGCACCAGGTGCTCCGGGAGAGTATAATATTGCATTCCGGATTATTCAATGGCGAAAGATCGGACCTGCCTGGAGGCAAATCGGGTATGTGACCCGCGATATGCAGATCGTGATCGAGGATTGCAAAAATCAACGCCCGGAATTGACCGTGCCGCCAGATATTTGCGTGGAGGCTGGCACGTCCATCAATGAATTTATCTTTGGCGATGACCCCGATGCGCTGGACAGTTTGAAGATAGAAGCCTTCTCTGAGGTATTCACCCTGAACCCATCAGCCGCAAGCTACACTCCATTCCCTGCCCGTTTTCAGGGAGGAGGCAGACCTGCAACGTTGAATTTCAAATGGAAAACCACGTGTGGCCATGTGAAAGATCAACCCTATCAAGTGGTTTTCAAGATCAGCGACAAAAGCAAGAATGGCCCCTCATTGGTTCAATTTAAAACCTGGCGTATACGGGTGGTGGGTCCAAAACCAGTTTGGAAACCTGCTGCCTTGGATTTGGCTACACGTTCGGCCAAATTGGAGTGGCAAAATTATACGTGTGCAGCCAACGCAGCCACGATGGAAGTGTGGCGAAGGGTGGATAGTTTTCCCGGAGCTGTTGGGCCATGTGTGACGGGGATTCCTGATTCATTTGGTTATACCAAAATAGCAACAGTTCCCATCGGCACGACAAAATATACCAACACGGGTTTGGCCTCGGGTGCCAAATACTGTTATCGGCTGGTGGCAGTATTTCCTCTGCCCAAGGGCGGAGAGAGTATAGTTTCAGATGAAATTTGTTTGCCACCTTTTAAGGCAGATAGAGCCGTGATTACCCATGTAACGGTAGACCGGACGGATGACAAGAACGGGCAGATCACAGTTCGCTGGCGTTCGCCATTTGATATTGACAAGATTAGTTTTCCGCCACCCTATTCTTACAAAGTATTCAGAGCAGAAGGCTTCAGTGGAAAAATCAAATTGGTGGAGGCTTTTCCGGGCACTCGACCAGATTCCGCTTGGGTGGATACGGGCATCAATACCCGCGACATTATTTACAACTACCGCATTTTAGGATTTGATAAAAATGGGATCAAGATAGATTCTTCGACCGTAGCCTCTTCGGTGCGTTTGGAGATCAAACCTAAATTCAAAGAACTAGAACTGCGCTGGGCAGCGAACGTACCCTGGTCGAATAACACCTTTGATTTCCCGACCCATACCATCTACCGTGGGGCACAGGGAGCGAGCGAATCGCAATTGGTGAAGATTGCCGATGTAAACGTAAACCAGAATGGGTTTGTATTCAAAGATCCGGATTTGAACGAATCACAAGTATATTGTTACCGAGTAGAAGCAAGAGGAAGCTACGGCAACCCAAAGATTCAAAAGCCACAGATAAATTTTTCACAAATCAGTTGTGCGCAGCCTAATGATGACGTGCCTCCGTGCAACGTTTCGTTACTTCCACCTAAGCCTGAAGACGTTGATTGTGCCAAGTATTTTGCAACTACCGGTTGCAATATCACTGAAGTATTTACCAACACATTAAACTGGAAAAGACCTGCGGATCCGGGCTGCCAGGTGGATATCAGCAGCTATGCCATTTATTATGCGGCCAAGGTAGGTGATGAATTCAAGAAACTTCCGGTTGTTGTAAAAGACACATTCTTTGTTCATACCAATTTGCCTTCTTTCGCTGGTTGTTACAAGATTGCTGCTGTGGATCGTGCCGGCAACGAGAGCAAAGAATTGAGCAAAGAAATTTGTTTTGATAATTGCCCGTACTATGAACTGCCAAATGTGTTTACGCCCAATGGCGATAAGTGCAATGATGTCTTTAGTGCCTACAGTACACGGAATATTGGCGAAGGGGGAGTTTCGGAATGTCAGAAAACGAAATTGAGCGATACCCAGATAGGGGAGTTGCAAAGGCGGTGTGCCCGGTTTGTACGGAAGGTAAACTTCACTGTCTTCAACAGATGGGGTGGTGCGGTGTATAGTTTCGAATCGGGTGGAGAGCGCACAATTTACATTGACTGGGACGGCAAAGACAACGGAGGTAAGGAGTTGCCCACAGGTACGTACTACTATGAAGCGCAAGTGACATTTGATGTAGTCGATCCGGCAAAGGCCACCCAATCGTTCAAAGGATGGGTTCAGTTAGTGAGGTAAAATCGATTATTTTCTTTGACGGGGTTTGCAACTTATGCAATGGAGCAGTTTTATTTGTTATTCGGCACGATAAGAGTGCCAGATTCACATTTGTTTCCTTACAATCTAATTTTGGTCAAGAAAAATTGAAACAATTTGGTTTATCTTCTGATCAACTGAATACCATCGTGCTGCTAAGTAAAGGACGGATTTTCACGAAGAGTTCGGCTGCTTTGGAAATAGCAAAAAACTTGGACGGACTTTGGCCCGCCTTTTATTTTTTTAAAATCGTCCCCCGTTTTATTAGAAATTTCTTTTACGACTTCATTGCCCAAAACCGGTATCGGTGGTTTGGAAAGCAAGATGCTTGTATGATTCCTACGCCTGAGTTGAAGGCTAGGTTCATTGAGATTTGAGATTTGCGAATTTTGATTTTAGATTTGACGATCTAATCGTAAGGAGATCGATGGATAAAATCGTAAATCGACAATCGTAAATCATAAATTAGAAATGATGAAAGCATTTATTTTTCCGGGTCAGGGAGCGCAGTTTAGTGGAATGGGTAAAGACATCTATGACGCAAATCCAAAAGCGAAAGCTCTTTTTGATAACGCAGACCGGATCTTAGGATTCGATATTTCGCGGATCATGTTTAGCGGTTCTGCTGACGAGTTAAAGCAAACGAACGTAACCCAACCGGCCATTTTTATACACTCAGTTGCTATTGCCCTTTCGCAGGAAGCTCAATCTCCCGATATGGTGGCGGGTCACTCGTTGGGCGAATTCTCTTCACTGGTTGCCAATAAAACACTTGCGTTCGAAGACGCGCTTAAACTCGTATCCAAACGTGCGCAAGCAATGCAAAAAGCATGTGAGCTGAATCCTTCAACCATGGCTGCCATTTTGGGCCTTGAAGATAAAGTAGTGGAGGAAATCTGTGCGGCTATCGATGAAGTGGTTGTTGCCGCCAATTACAATTGCCCAGGGCAATTAGTTATCTCTGGTTCTATGAAGGGGATTGAAATTGCCTGCGAAAAACTGAAAGCTGCCGGGGCGAAACGTGCCTTGCCTTTGCAAGTAGGCGGAGCCTTTCACTCGCCACTGATGGAGCCGGCAAGAGAAGAATTGGCGGCTGCTATTGATGCAACCCATTTTGATTCCCCCATTTGCCCGGTTTATCAAAACGTGAATGGCTTGCCATCTACCAACGTTTCGGAAATCAAAAAAAATCTGATCAGTCAGTTGACAGCACCCGTTCGTTGGACACAATCCGTTCAGAATATGACAAAAGATGGCGCCACTATTTTTATTGAAAGCGGACCTGGCAAAGTGCTGCAAGGGTTGGTAAAGAAAATTTCACCTCAGTCAGAGGTTGCTAGTTTATAAGTGTTGTTACGCACGAAGTAGGCGTCAGACCGCTTCGAGCGGTCAGACGCCTTTAAATTGAGACGGATTTAGAATTTTACGTAACATCAGATTATAAACTGCACCACGGAAAGTTGATCTTGACAATCTGCCAGCAGTTGTGCATTTGTTTTTCCAAGTACAGGATGAACAAAGTCGGGAGCAATTTCGGTTAATGCTACGAGCGTAAATCTTCGGTGCTGGATTTCAGGATGAGGAATTGTCAGTTCGTCTGTTTTGAGAATGAGATCTCCCGCAAACAAGATATCAATGTCGATGGTGCGTTCACCCCATTTCTCAAGTCGTTGGCGCCCCATTTTCTTTTCTATCGAATGTATCTCCAGAAGAAGAGAAGTTGGATTCAGTGTAGAATTTACCAGTATTGCCTGATTCAGAAATGGTGACTGGTCGGTTTTACCCCAGGCAGCCGTCTCGTAAATGGATGATAATTTTTCTATTGTGCCAATCGATTGTTCGATGTATGTAACTGCGGTTTGCAATTGTGGTTGCCGGTCGCCTTGATTGCTACCGAGTAAGAGAAAAAAAGATAAGTTGCTATCGAACACTTCAATCGTAATTTCAGTGAAAAACCTTCCAACGTGCAAAGCTCGGCCAGGGATAGCAGTGGAAAGCCCG
>Ga0209985_10004643_pt1 | contig 10991 bp, 9 predicted proteins | sample NOAtaG_FD_187305 | JGI IMG/M metagenome (GOLD analysis project Ga0209985, IMG submission 187305) | Freshwater lake microbial communities from Lake Erie, under a cyanobacterial bloom - NOAA_Erie_Diel6S_1000h metaG (SPAdes) (version 2) | ecosystem: Environmental > Aquatic > Freshwater > Lake ... | reverse complement strand
CAGCGATGTTCTCGATACCCTAGGACTGAATGACTGCATGCATCAGTATCCTGCAGAGCTGTCGGGTGGGGAAAAGCAACGCGTTTCATTGGCACGAACGCTCGTGTCCCCCAAAGGAATCTACTTGCTCGATGAGCCCTTAGCGCAGTTGAATCCGAAAATGCGATACCACGCGAGGAAATTGATTCGTCGTGTGCATGATCAAAATGCAAAAACGACCGTGTTTGTGACACATGATCTTGCTGAGGCATTGTTCTTGGCAGATATTGTCGTCGTGATGGACCAAGGGAAGATTGTATCCCAAGGCTCACCTCGCGAATGTTTTGATCCGCCACAGAACGAACATTGCGCGTCCTTATTGGGTTCGTATGACCTTCTACCATCGAACCAAGTCCTTCCACTGCCGCATCATTGGAAGATTCTGGCCATCGGGCACGAGACAACGAAACCGATGCAGGAAACTCTTCAGAGTGATGGCATCGTATTGCAAGGGACCATCGTGAACTGTCGGTGGCTCGGTACCTATTGGGAGCTCAGGGTTCGTCCTGTTTTAAATCCCGACGTTGGTGCTAACCATCAAATCGATCGTACCATATCAGTTCATGTTCCTGATGGCCCATCGGTTTCGCGAGAGCTAGCAAAGCAATTGAGGGCTGTTGAAGCGAAGAGACTTGAAACGGAATCGAACTCGTCGAGGGAAATGGTGTGGATATCGGCGATGGTTCGATCTGGCGTTGAAAGACCTTAACGCAATAAGATTGGTGCAGACCAACAGCAACTCGTTCTTGTTCCGCAGGATGGCTATCGTTGGGATCTGAGGAAAAAGGAGTTGACAAATGGAGTGCCAGCGGGAGGACGATTTGCGACGAATTTTCAAGCGATTTGTTTCGTTCGTGCTTCTTGTTCCTTTCCTGGGCTGCCTTGGATCTCCAGTAGGTGCGCAGCGTTGGAGTGGCGGGCAATTTGGGCAGGGATCGGTAGAGAGACAGAAGGGTAGGTCGGTATACTTTGATCCTTTCCCTCTCAACGATCTCGGGCCCGAAGTCGTCGGAGGCAGGCCGCGAGGCTTTACCGATCCGCTTCCTGAAGCGAAGCGAAACGAGTTGACCGCCAGACCTTATTGACCATAAAGACCCCAGCGGACTTTTGCTACCGGTGAATCAGGTTCTGTAGCTAACGAGCCTTTCGCGACCAGTCAGACAAGCCGACGTGGGGGCGGTTTTCACTTTCTGTTACGCTCGGCTAGCGGCGAACCGTTCGCTCCAGTTGGACGAGCCAACTAGGGGCATGTCGGAGATTTTTCGATCTTCCGATTTTTTTCAATTTTCGCTAAAGTTCTTTCGCTGCCGTTTCTGGGCGGCTCCAATCCAATCGTTCGCAGATGATAGCACGGAGGCTACGTCGATGAAAAAGACAGTCATTCTTGGTTTTGCTTCGCTTCTTTTCGTTTCGAGTGATTTGTTGGCGGAGGAGCCGATGGGCCCTAGCCAAATGCAATCGCCTCGCCGATTGGCTCTTCTTGTTTCTTCGGGTGGTGCCCCGACAAAGTCACCAGAGCAAGATTGCGGATCCGATAACGAAGATGCTTCAAGCTCCAACCTCCAATACAGCGAGTTGCTAAGTGGCTGGCTAAAGAGTCAACCGAAGTTTACTACTTTGTTCGCTGTGCATTTCGCCTCCGAGGAACAAGCACCAGTGGTTCAATGCACAACGACACGTGTCGCGGATGAGATCCAAAAGGTCGGGGATAATCTCAACATTCCTCGCGTCACAAAACCAATGATGTTTTCGACCGGCTTTCCTGCGGGGCTTGGGGAAATTGTTGACGAAGTAATTTCGTGTGGCCATCGAATTTGTAATGGCAAGCAGTGTGTTGATGTTAGTGATGAGACTGTCAAAGGGAGCGATCGCACTAGCGAAAACACTCCTGAAGACGATCAGCCTATCATGATGGTGCCTGTGGCGCCGCCTGCTCCGCCAGCTGTCTTCGTTGCTGAATCCGCAGAGCAATCCCGCGATCCGCTTGCAGATATGCTTCTGCATGATAGGAGCCTTAATCAAGCAGAGGTTTCTGTCCCAGTCGGTAAGTTCGTTCGATTGATGATGGATCGGGCTGAAATGGCAACTCGATTGGAGATGCACGAGCAGATCGCGAGCGAACGTGCTGCAGCAATGGAGCAGATTCTGGCTTTGTCAGACAAAAACGCCAAGCTTGCAACACAATTGGCGATCGCAGAAGTTCGGCAACAGCACACCGATAGTCTTGTAGCCTCCATGGCTGAGAGAGCCGAGAGTGCATTGAAGTTATCCGCTGCTTCTGCTGCTACAACTCAGAGCACAAACGGAGTGAACGAGACACAATCTCCCGCGATGAAAGCGATCCAAGAAGACTTGGCAAACATTCGCAAGCAGATGTCGCTTCTTCGACGAACGCAGCCTGTTCCTTTCGCAGCCAGTTCCGTGGGACTGCCTGTTCGACCTTATATTCCAACAGCTCAAGTGCTCGTGCCGCCTTCCATCGATGACAACGAATCTGAATCGTCCGATGCGACACAATCGACGATCAAGTAAGCGAGCTATAGAACAGGCTGGCTAGGGTCGATCCGTCGTTTCAAACAATCGCCCATCCCGTATCCCGCATTCCTTAGGATTTTATTAGCATGTTGCGTTTCATGAATCTTACCCCGCTTTGCCTCATCGCGACGATATGCTTCACAAGCAGTTCTGTCGATGGGCAACAGCCTGCTGGGTCGGGCTTAAAGTCTCTTTTGGTTCGTGATGCAGCTGATCAGTCTTCGGCTTCGGGTAAAGTCCCGGCGAAGCCTGCTTCGATGAAAGAGGAGAAGCCGTCGACTCCAAAACTCAACCCGGTGGAGCGAAAGACCATCAAAGAGAACGCGAGTGCTGAAGGTGGTGAGACACACCTTCTTCGCTACAAGTTTACGGCCGGCACGCGAGTGGTTAGCGAAGTTACTCACTTGGCAAAAACCAACACCAAAATAGATGTGACAGAAGAAGATGCGAATTCACGAACTGTTTCCCAGAAGACTTGGGACTTTGTGTCTGCCGAAAAAGGCAAGATGACATTCGAGTACCGGATTACATCCATTGATATGTCTCAAAGGAAGGGAAGCGCTGAGGAGCTTAGGTATTCATCAAAAGATGGGGAGGCTCCCCATCCACAGTTCCAATCGGCAGCCGATTCCATTGGACGCGTGATATCGACAGTGACGATCGACGAGCAAGGGTTGATCATTGCGAGAAGTGATGAGATCAATCCACCGAGCTTGGGGATGGGCGACATTACCTTGCCATTACCAGAAAAAGCGGTCGCGATCGGCGGCTCTTGGGAATGCCCTCGCGAGATGCGAATTCGACGGGAAGATGGCTCTCAAAAAGTAGTTCGATTCCGAGAGCTTTACAAACTAGACAAAGTGAGCCTGGGGGTAGCAACAGTATCAGTTCGAAGTGAAATGATCACCATCATCACCGATCCGAAAGAGGAGGCCCAAGTGCTTCAACAGTTGAGCAATGGTACCGTGCGTTTCGATATGGAAGCAGGACGGATGATTGCAAAGGATCTCACATGGGACAAGCGAGTGATCGACTTTGCTGGGCCTGGAAGTTCAATGGAATACAACTCCCGACTCAGTGAAGAAGTCACCAAAACGGAATCGTTTACGCCTCCATCAAGAACCGCGAGAAAGTAGTTGGCGTTGTCCTGCGACCGCCAGGCATCTCATTGACGCCCGAATTCTAAATCATAACATGCCGATTTGGGGATCACCTTTCGCATCTTGGATCTGTATAATTGATTGGGAATAACGCCAGATGTATTCATTGCTGGCTCCTTCGAAAACCAATCCATTCACAGGGCCCCAATGATTCATGCGAATCAGCTAGTCAAGAAGTTCTCGATCCGCGGTGAGTCACTTATTGCTGTCAATGAAGTGAGTTTTCAGGTCTCCAAAGGAGAAGTATATGGACTCCTTGGACCGAACGGTGCAGGCAAGACGACGACCTTGCGAATGGTCATGGGGCTTTTGGAACCCGATAGTGGTTGGGTAAGCATCGATGGAAAGGTTACCTCGAACGATTCGATGGAACATCGAAAAATGCTTGGCCTGATTTCGACCAACGACGGAGTCTATCCATGGTTGAGTGTTCGCGAGATGCTGATGTACTTCGCGGACCTTTATGCGGTAGATCTTGCTCTCGCAAAGGTGCGCATCGAAGAGCTTGCAAAACTATTGGACATGGAATCTATCCTCGACCAACGTTGTAGCACATTGAGCACAGGCCAGAAGCAGCGCGTAACGTGTGCACGAGGGTTGATGCACGATCCTCCTGTCATGCTTCTAGACGAACCGACACGAGGGCTCGATGTTGTCGGTAGCCAAACAATATTTCGTTTTATTGAACTCCTCAAAGAGCGGGGCAAGGCGATCCTACTTTCCACTCACCGGTTGGACGAGGCGGAACGCGTTTGTGATCGATTCGGATTATTGCACCATGGGCATATGCAATATGAAGGAACATTGGTCGATTTGCAGAACGCCACTGGCCAGACGCATTTGACCGACATGTTTATCCAGCTAATCCAATCACCAGCGAATGCTTAGAACAGACTCTTGATATGAATGATTACCTTGGTGGTGGTAGGTTGTGGCGAATGTGCCTGAAGGAATTGCGTGAGAGTCTTCGGGATCGCCGAACGGTCATGACGCTCATCTTGATGCCGATCTTGGTTTACCCGCTGTTGAGCATGGCTCTTCAGAGATTATTGATCGGGAGTGCTACCTCTAAGCAGGAAGAGATCTACATCATCGGAATCGATGATGAAAAGAAACAATCTCGGGTGGATGCGCTTTTGACCGAGGGGCAAAATCTCCTCAATGCGGGCACAATCTCGCCGATTCCACCGATTGAGTTCCTGAAGAAGGCGTCTGTATCTGGTGATTTAGTCAAGCTGGGCAGTAGCAAAGAAGAGAAAAACGAAAATGATCAATCTTCGTTTGATCCTCGAAAGTTTCGGTTGAAATGGATTGAGAAACCAAATCTGACTTTTGCGGTGGAACAAGGGTTGATCGACGTCGCCTTCACCAAATTGGATTTGAATGTCGTTTCGCTTCGACGCGGAAAAACGCAGTCCTTTGATGTCGAAATGCAGTTTCGTCAAGGTGATGCTCGAGGTGAGTCAGCCGCCATGATGCTGCGACGGATGTGCCAACTCATCAACGATCAACAGTATGAAGCACTGCGACAAAACATCGATTCCAATTTTTCGCCCGCCGTAGAGATGAAGACGATAGGCATTGGCTCTTCTGTGGATCCCACTGCTTCGATCGCGGCGGTCATCCCATTGGTGCTCATTCTGATGACGATCACGGGCGCTGTCTATCCGGCAATTGATCTAACAGCCGGCGAAAGAGAACGAGGAACGATGGAAGCGATGATCGCTACTCCGGCCCCTCGTTTCGCGTTGCTGTTGAGTAAATACATTGCGGTCGTCACTGTAGCAATCTTAACTGCATTGGCGAATCTCTCTGCGACGTGGGTTACTCTGTCCTTTGGAGGTCTCGGCCAGGCGTTGCTGGGACCACGTGGATTCTCTCTTTGGACATTGATTCAGATACTGCCAATCCTCGTAATCTTTGCCGCATTCTTTAGTTCCATTCTTTTGGCACTCTGCTCGTTCGCAAAAAGCTTTAAGGAAGCCCAAGCGTATTTGATACCCGTGATGCTGTTGTCGTTGGCACCTGGGCTTGTGACATTGATGCCAAATGTAGAATTCACGACTCTCTATGCAGTGATTCCACTGCTCAACGTGTTGCTGTTATCGCGCGACATTATGTCGGGCACACCAGAATTAGTCCCCTCGGTCGTGGCCGTCGTCACCACCATTTTTTATGGAGCTGCATCTCTGGTCGTTGCATCGAATCTTTTCGGCAGTGCGAACAGCGCGATGGGTAGCCAAGCGACATGGTCCGATTTGATTCGAAGACCCACGAAAGCCACTGCCTCGCCCGATGTCGGCATATTCGCACTCTACTTGGCAATGCTCTTTCCTGTTCTCTTTGTCGTATCTAATTTGGGTACTTCGATTACCAAAGATGCCAGTCTGTTGATGGGATTGAACGCTGTTGCACTCTTTGTGCTCTTTTTCGCGCTGCCAATGTTGTGGTTGATGTACCATCGCGTGTCACTCTCGAATACCTTTCTAATCACGGATGGTTCTGAGGCTGGGTTGTCGCCCTCCAAGCGAATCGCGAGAGTCGCATGCATGTTCCTCGCGGTTTTGCTTCTGGCGAGTTCCGTTTGGATCTATGCAGTGGAAGGATTGCTTTTATTTCAATCCTGGAGCATCGCCGCTCAGTTCCCAGACCTAGAGAAACTCAAGAAAGACTTCATGAGTATCCCGTTCCCATGGATCTTGTTGACACAAGCGATCGCACCGGCAGTTGCCGAAGAATTTTTCTTCCGCGGTTTTGCGCTGTCTGCGATGAAGACCAAAATGAATACGGTTCGAGCTGTTACGTTGACCGCATTATTGTTCGGTCTATTTCATGTGATTACTGGCAATGTCCTGTCTCCAGAAAAATTCGTACCAACATTTCTTTTAGGCATCGTCTTGGGGGCAACCGCCTCCTTGACCCGAACGATCTGGCCAGGAATCGTGCTTCATTTTTCCCACAATGCTCTCGTTTTGTGGTTCTCTCGTCTGGAAAAAGACCAATTGACGCGATGGTTTGGCGAAAGTGAACATATACCTGCCATCTGGATTGTAGCTGGTGGAGGAATCATCATAGTAGGATTCGCCCTTTTGTTCCTCGCATCCCGGTTGAAACCGAACACATGAAGACAGTAGCGATGTGGACTGTGATCCTTGCTGTAATTGGCACCGCCATTGGCTTTAGTGTCAAGCCGATCAGGGATTACATCGCCGAACGCAATCGACCTCGTTGGAAAACACAATCGATGGTCGTAGGAGAGATCATTCAGTCCGTCAACTCAACGGGTAAAGTCGAACCAGTCCGTCGTGTCAGCGTTGGTGCGTCCGTTAGTGGACCAATCAGCGAACTCAAGGTCGATTTCAATGACCCTGTGAAGGAAGGTCAATTGATGGCAAAGATTGATCAACGTCTCTACATAGCCAGCGTGCAACGCGACCAAGCTTCGCTTCGAACCCGTCAAGCCGAAGTGGCTCGAGCCGCTGCAATGTTTGAACAAGCTAAGAACGAAGAGCGACGCGGTATGGAACTCAAGACGGTGAAATCAGACTTTATCTCTGAAGCCGAACTAGACCAAATCAAGTTTATGCGAATGACTCGCGATGCAGAGTTGCAAATCGCGAAGATGAACGTCGAACAAGCACAAGCGCAATTAGATAACTCCCAGGCAAACCTAAACTTTACAGAAATACGTTCACCATGCGATGGGATCGTGATCGACCGGAAAATCGATATTGGTCAAACTTTGGCGGCCCAGTTTCAAACGCCGGAGATGTTCACCGTCGCACCTGCGATGGATAAGAAAATGCATATTTACGCTTCTGTTGACGAAGCGGATATCGGATTGATTGCACGTGCTCAAAAACAGAATCAGACCGTCCGATTTACAGTGGATGCGTATCCTGACGAACTCTTCGATCAAGGGAGGATTTTGGAGGTTCGCTTAAGTAGCAAAGAAGAGCAAAATGTGATCACCTACCCCGTGATTGTGGAAACGCCAAATTCTGACATGAAGCTACTACCTGGAATGACTGCCAGTCTTTCCTTTCAAATCGAAAGAAAACAAAACGTTCAGAAAATCCCAAATGCGGCTCTGCGTTTTTACCCACCGCGTGAGCGTGTTCATCCGGATGATCAAAAGATCCTGGATGGAAACGAGGAACAAAAAGATGCTGTAGCCGATTCCGCCAAAATGATGTCTGCAGATGAAAAAGCTCAAGCAAATCGATCACAAATCAGCCGCCACGTTTGGGTTTCGGACGGAGCATTTCTGCGAGCAAAGGCCATCAAGATTGGTGTTTCGGATAATCGATATACAGAACTCCTTTCCGGCGATGTGTCCGAAAATGATTTGCTTGTGGTGGGTGAAGAACTCAAGAAGAAGTAAAGTTGCATAGAAGGCGACACAACGATGAAACGAAGACAACTCCTCCAGTCGTCCCTTGCCTCAAGTCTGTTTCCTTGGCTGCTGGCAGAATCAAGTCCCGCGGCACCCCATACGTCTTCATCCGAGCCCATAGAAATCGGTTTGTTGGCGGACATTCAATATGCGGACATCCAGTCAAAGGGAACGCGGTTCTACCGTGAGTCGATCGCCAAACTCCAGGAAGCGATCGACCATTTCAATGGCCTACCTTTGCGTTTCTGCGCAAATCTCGGCGATCTTATCGACATGCATTGGGCAAGCTTCGATGCAATCTCAAAACCACTCGAACACCTGAAGCATTCAGTCTACCACGTGCTCGGCAACCATGATTTTGACGTTGAAGACAAATTTAAAGATCAGGTTCCTGCACGTATCGGCATGAAGAGTCGCTATTACGCGGTTTCTCTGGACCATTGGAAGTTTCTCTTCTTGGATACAACCGATTTGAGTTTATACGCTCAGCCGAAGGAATCCCCGAAGTACTCCATTGCAGAGACTTTTCTGAACGATTCGAAAGCCAAAGGGGAAAAATGGGCCCAGTCATGGAATGGCGCCATCGGCAATTCTCAATTGGACTGGATCAATACCGAGTGCGAGTCGGCAAACGCTCAAAGTGCTCGAGTATTGATATTCTCGCACCATCCTGTCAGCCCTGACAACGAACATAACCTGTGGAACTCAAGCCAACTGTTAGATATCGTAGGGAAGCAAACCTGCATTGCCGCATGGATCAATGGTCACAATCACGCAGGTAACTTAGGAGAGCAGTCGGGCGTTCCATTCGTGACCCTAAAGGGTATGGTCGAAACCAAGAACACGAATGCGTTCAGTACTCTTCGTTTGTTCGACGATCGAATCCAGATCATCGGACATGGTCGCGAACCATCCCGCGAGTTCGCGATTAGAAAAAATCGAGGATGAATGTTCTGCTTGCGATCATGAACTCGGTGGAGTCTTGGCTGCAGACTTGCTTTCGGCCTTGCTCTCGGATTTGGATTCAGATTTGCTCTCAGATTTCGTTTCACTCTTAGAATCGGAGCCACCAGTGGATGACTTCGAATCAGATGCAGCCGATTTCTTGTACGATTCGCTGCGATAATCGGTCTGATAGAAGCCCGATCCTTTGAACATCACAGCACCACCGGTTCCGATCAATCGCCGGAGTTTCTTTTTCTTACAAGATGGGCAAACCTTCTCTGGTTCCGCAGAGATCGATTGGTAAAGCTCGAACTTATGCTTGCAGGCATCGCACTCATAATCGTATGTTGGCATATTGCACCTTCGTTAAGATCCAGAACCTGTGGAAACGATCACCATGCTGGGACGAATGACTCGGTCATGCAACGTGTACCCCACCGAGGTTTCCATCATCACAACGCCTGCCGCATATTCATTGCTCGGTTGCTGTGCGATGGCTTGATGAATATTCGGGTCAAAAGGCTTACCTAATCCAGGAATCGGTTTACAATGATGCTTCTCAAGTACTCCCGTCAATTGATGCAAAACCAGCTTGACTCCTTCTACGAGATTGCCGCTCTCACCCGCTTTTTGAGCAGACTCGGTCGCTCTATTCAGATTATCAACGACATCCAACATGTCTCGTACCAGATTACTGGAGGCATAGCGAAGCTGCTGTTCAGTATCCCTAAGCAATCGCTTACGAAAATTCTCTAACTCCGCTTGTGCTTTGAGTTCGCGGTCCCGCAAATCTGCCACTTGCTGCTCTAACATGTCCACCAGTTGTTCTGGCGACTCGTCGCCGGATTGGTCCGATGCTTCCATCTGCTCAAGGACAGAATCGAACGGGTCGTTAGTAAGGTCTTCTTTTGGATTTGTGTTTTCGCTCATGATTCGATTGAATCTCGCAATGTGTATCAATGAAGGACAATAAACTGTTCAATGGCAATCACTGGTTCGCCAATCCACTACTTGGCTTTCGCGGACTCTGTTGCTCCAAAGTAATCCATGATCCGATCCATGAATCCTTTGCGTTCAGGAGTGATTTCTTTCTCTTCCAACTCGGCAAGCTCGCGAAGAAGTTCTTGCTGTCGCTTGGATAACTTCTTCGGAACTTCGATGATCGTCTCCACCAACAAATCACCTCTCGCTCCAGAATGTGGATCTGGCATCCCTAAACCACGGATCCGATATACCGTACCGCTCTTCGTTCCTGCTTGGATATCCAGCGATCGTTTACCATCAAGCGTTGGAACTTGAACGGTCGTTCCCAGGGCCGCTTGGCTATAGGAAATCGGAAGCTGAAAAATCAGATTGTGCTCATCTCGATGAAAGATCGAATGCTGCTTGAGATGGATGAAACAATACGCGTCCCCACGTGGACCTCCATCAGGACTCGGCTGACCTTCGCCGGGCAATCGAACTCGCATTCCATCATCGACCCCTGCTGGAATCTTGACTTCTAGCTTGACTTCTGTCGGCTTGAGACCTTGCCCATCACACGTTTTGCATGGTTGGCTAATCGTCTTGCCGCTGCCTCGGCAAATTGGACAGGTAGTCTGCACCCGCAAGATACCTGTCGCTTGAACCACCTGACCTCGGCCCTGGCACTTTCGACAAGTCTCTGGTTGTGAACCTGGAGCTGCACCCGAACCAGTGCACGTTTCGCAAACGACATGTCGCGTCAATGAAACTGTCTTAGTAACGCCCTTTGCTGCTTCCTCTAATTCGAGAACTACATCGCAACGAAGGTCCGCTCCCTTGCGAACTCGGTTGCGACCTCTTCCGCCACCACCACCACCAAAAAAATCCTCGAAAATCGTTCCGCCAAAGACATCGCCAAATGCTTCGAAAATGTAGCCAACATCCCGAAATCC
>Ga0209985_10004638_pt1 | contig 10997 bp, 11 predicted proteins | sample NOAtaG_FD_187305 | JGI IMG/M metagenome (GOLD analysis project Ga0209985, IMG submission 187305) | Freshwater lake microbial communities from Lake Erie, under a cyanobacterial bloom - NOAA_Erie_Diel6S_1000h metaG (SPAdes) (version 2) | ecosystem: Environmental > Aquatic > Freshwater > Lake ... | reverse complement strand
TGTCGATGCTGCCCTTGAGCGGCATCCCGATCTCCTGCTCGTCGACGAACTGGCCCACACCAATGCCGAAGGCTCGCGGAACGCGAAGCGGTGGCAGGATGTCGCCGAACTGCTCGAGGCCGGGATCAACGTCTGGACCACGCTCAACGTTCAACACATTGAGAGCCTCAACGACGTGATCGGCCAGATCACGAGCGTGACGGTGCGGGAGACCGTGCCCGACCATGTTTTCGAGATGGCCGACGAGCTCGAGTTGGCCGACATCTCGCCTGAAGAATTGCTCGATCGACTGCGTGAAGGAAAGGTCTACGTTCCGGTGCAGGCCGAGCGGGCGCTCCAACACTTTTTTCAGAAGCCGAACCTTACGGCCCTTCGCGAGCTTTCGTTGAGGCAGGCCGCCCGGCGGGTGCATACCGATGTCGAATCAGCCCGTCGCCAGCGCGCACCGACGACGCCTTGGGCCACCACCGACAGGCTGCTCGTATGTGTGGGGCCGAGCCCGACGACCGCCCGGGTCATTCGCACGGCGAAACAGTTGGCCGCCGCGCTCGATGCCCCGTGGCTTGCCGTGTGTGTGGAGCAGACGGGGATCGCAGCCGATCCTGTGGCTCGTCAACGCATTGCCGACCACCTCCGACTCGCCGAACGGCTCGGTGCGGAAACCGTGACCGTCACGGGCACCGACGTGGCCCATACAGTCGTCGAGTTTGCTAACGCCCACAACGTCACGAAGATCTTCATCGGCAAGACACGTTCTCCGCGATGGCGCCGGCTCGTCTCGCGAACCGTCGTCGACGACCTGCTCGAAGCGAGTGGCGACATCGACGTCTATGTGATCCAGGGGAAGCCGGAGCGAGAGACCACGTCGGCGGCACCGCGACCAGCCCGCCTGGTGCCATGGCGAGACTATCTGGCAAGTGGTGGGATCGTGGCGGCAGGTTCGGTGTTCGCGACTGGCCTCGCGCGATTGCAACTCGCCGAGGCCAACATCGTCATGGTGTTCCTGGCCGTCGTGTCGCTCGTGGCGTTTCTCTACGGCCGCGGACCGGCGATCGCGTCGAGCGTGGCATCGGTCCTGATCTTCGATGTGTTCTATGTCGAGCCGAAGTTCTCACTCACGGTGAATGACACGCAGTATGCCGTCACGTTTGCGGTGCTCTTGGGAATTGGCCTCTTCATCAGCGCGCTCACCGCCCGGCTTCAGGCCCAGCTCACGTCCGGGAAGCGTCGGGAACGTCGGATGCTCGCGCTCTACCAGCTCGGCAAGAAACTCGGCGGCTTGGCCGGAGACGTATTTTTGGTCGGCGCCGCGGGGCAACACCTTCGCGAGACGTCGGGGCGCGAGGTGGCCATCTACCTCGTGGGAGACGGCCCCGAGCCGGTTGTCATGTTCGGCGAGGAAACCAGTATCGCCCGCCATCCGCTCAGTGGCCTGACGGCCCATTGGGTGATGACCCACGACCACATTGCAGGCCGCGGCACCGACACGTTGCCAAGCGCCCTCGCTCTATTCGTGCCGCTGCGTGGCACCGACGAGCCCCTCGGGGCGATCGCAGTCCAGACCGACGCTACTGACTGGTTCGTGGACCCCGATAACCGACAGTGGCTGGAGAGCTGCGCGAATCAATTGGCCCTCGCCCTCGAACGAGACCGGATGACGGTGGCCGCCGGAGATGCTCGCGTGAAGGCGGAGGCGGAACAAGTTCGGAGCACGCTCCTTTCAAGTGTGTCGCACGACCTGAAGACACCGCTGGCCGCGATCGCTGGCGCAAGCAGCAGTCTTCTGCATGACGCCACTTCAAGCGACGCCACTCGCCGCGAGCTGCTCGAAACGATCTCGGACGAGGCGATTCGCCTCAACCGTCTCCTCGAGAACATCCTTCAGATCTCGCGACTCGATGCCGGCGCCGTGACGCCGGCCGGCCAGTGGCAGCTCCTCGAAGACATCGTGGGCTCGGCCCTGCACCGAACACAAGCAAGCCGCGTCAACCACCCAGTCACCGTACGGATCGACCCCGATGTGCCGCTGATCTTCGTCGATGGCCTTCTGCTCGAGCAGGTGTTCACGAATCTGCTCGAGAATGCCGCGCGGTACACCCCGCTTGGCACACCGATCGATATCACGGCCCGTGTCGAGGGCGACTCGCTCGTCGCGTCGGTCGCCGATCACGGGCCGGGGCTCGCCCCTGGCACGGAGGAAGCGATCTTCGAGCGATACTACCGGGGCACAAACGGTGTCGATGCAGGCCGCGGCAGTGGGCTTGGGCTCGCAATCTGTCGGGCAATCATGCGCCTTCACGGGGGCACGATCACGGCCTCGCAGCGACCTGCTGGCGGAGCCGAATTCGTGATTCGGATGCCGCTGGCGAAGAATCCACCACCGAGCCACGTCCATGCCTGACCATGAACCCTTGGTGCTCGTGATCGAAGACGAAGAACCGATCCGTCGGTTTCTGCGCGCGGCTCTGTCGGCCCGCGGGTATCGCGTCGCGGAGGCGGGGCGAGGTGACGCAGGGCTACGGATGGCGGCCGACGATCCACCCGAGATCGTAATTCTCGACCTCGGCCTGCCGGATCTCGACGGTCAGGAGGTGCTGCGGCGGCTCCGTGAGTGGTATCGCAAGCCGGTCATCGTGCTTTCGGCCCGCGATCAGGAACATCAAAAAATTGAGGCGCTCGATGCGGGGGCGGACGACTACCTCACGAAGCCTTTTGGAGTCGGCGAGTTACTTGCCAGGATGCGAACGGCCCTTCGGCACGCGCACCCGCAGGCGGCCGAGGCGCCCGTCATCGAAATCGGGGAAATTCGACTCGACTGTGCGGCACGGACGGTGTCACGCAGTGGCGAACTGATTCATCTGACGCCCCTCGAATACAAGCTCCTTGTGCTCTTCATGTGTCACGCCGGCAAAGTTCTCACCCACCGGTTTTTGCTGCGTGAGGTCTGGGGCCCGCATGATTCCCACGAGACGCATTACCTGAGGGTCTTCGTCGCCACGCTCCGTCGGAAGATCGAGGCCGACCCCACCCAGCCGCGGTACATCCTCACCGAGCAAGGCGTCGGCTACCGATTCGCCTCGGAGTGAAGCCCAGTGGCTGCTTTACGGCCGGCGGGGCATCCATGCCCCCGGCGGCCTTGCCGGGCCTCCGCCCGGTCGCTCGCACCTCCGGGCTCGCGTTGACTGTCGTCAGTTCACCGTCCAGCTCGGGGCCGCCCGTGTCATGCTCGACGGCGTAGAAAGCTGCTTTATCGCTGGCTGGCCATCCATGGCCCAGCCAGCTCGACGCGGCCCTCCGGCCGCCGCTCGCTCCTCCAGGCTCGCGTAGTCATCGGGTCAAACCGTCGCCCCTGCTCGGGGCTGCCCGTGTCATGGAGCCGGCGTAGAAAGCTGAGCGAAGCCTGGAGGGCGAAGCGAAGATTTCTCCGAGCGCGGCGGTGACCACGATGGCCACCGCAAGCGTCCGGCGACATGACACGGGCAGCCCCGAGCCACGCAGGACGTGACTTCGGGCCTGTATACGTCCGGCCGCAACCATGCGGCCTCCAGCACCGTTGAAGAACGTATGGCCACCCAACGACAGCTTCTCGCGGCGGTTTTGACAGCCTTCCTGAGCGCGATCGCGTCCTTCGCTGGCGCCGCGGCCCCCGCCCCCCTGCGGTGTGACGACGTCACGTTTCTCCGTCGGGCGACGCTCGATCTCGTTGGCCGCCAGCCAACGGTTGAAGAACTGGATGCGTTTGTGGCCTCCCGCTCCAAATCAAAACGAGCCGATCTCGTGGACAGACTGCTGGCCGATCCCGCGTGGGCCACCAATTGGGCCCGCTACTTCCGCGACGTGATCCTTTACAAGCGGACCGACGAGCGAGCCATCTTCATGGCCGGTCCGCTCGAAGACTTTTTGAAGGAGAAACTTGACCGACCTACCCCCAACTGGGATGAAGTCGCCCGCGAGATGATCACGGCGACGGGCGCCCCACTCGAGCATGGTGAGACCGCGATCATCATCGCCCAGATGGGCGAAACCGCCGAGATCGCCGCCGAGGTGTCGCGGGTGTTCAACGGTATCCAGATCCAGTGTGCCCAGTGCCACGACCATTTCACCGACCGCTGGAAGCGCAACCAGTTCCACGAGTTCGCCGCCTTCTTCCCACGGATCGAGATCAGGCGGCAGCCGGGTGAGGGCCCGGATCGATTTGAGGTCGTGTCACGCGACGTCGACCGCCGCAGGGCAGCCAAGAAGCCAGACAATCCGCGCCTCGGCCAGATCGAACACCGCATGCCCGACCTCGACGACCCGTCGAAACCCGGTACGGTCATGCAATCTCGTTTTTTCTTGACCAGCGACTCGCTGCCTCTCGGCACGCCTGACAAAGAGCGGCGAAAGATGGCCGACCGCCTCGTCACCTCGAAGAACAACCCGTGGTTTGCGCGGGCCATCGTCAACCGCATCTGGACCGAACTGGTGGGCGACGGCTTTTATGACGGAATCGATGATCTCGGCCCCGACCGTGAGCCGCGAAACTCCGAGATGCTCGAGTCGCTCTGCGACACGTTCGTTGCTTCCGACCACGATATCAAGACGCTCTTCCGAGGCGTCATGGCGACGCCCGCGTATCAGTCGCCGGCTGAGTCGCGATCGAGCGCGTCGCGGGACGTCGGGGAAACGAGCTGCCCTCAGCGGCTTCGGGCCGACCAACTCTTTTCGCAGGTAATGACTGCCCTCGGCATCGACGAAGAAGCTCTGCCCGTCCGCATGGGCAAGAAAGGGGGCGAGATGAAGAAGGCCTTCGGCACGCCTCGCGCAGGCTTCAATCAGGCTTTCGGCTTCGACCCCGGGCTGCCTCGCGACGAGATCACAAGCTCGATCCCGCAGGTGCTCATGCTCATGAACGGCCCCCAGCTGGCCCGGGCCATCGACGGCGATCGGCCGACCTTGCTGGGGCGATTGCTCCGCGACGAGCCCGATGACCGCGCGGTCGCCGATGAGCTGCATGTGCGGACGCTCGGCCGCCACGCGACGCCCGCCGAAATCGCCGTCTGCGTCGACCACGTGCGGGACACGGGCGACCGCGCCGAGGCTTTTGAAGACATTTTCTGGGCGCTCATCAACAGCGCCGAATTCATCACGCGCAAGTAGCGGGAGAAGTGCCATGACCACGCGACGCGACCTGCTTCGCCTTCCGTCTGCCGCGGCCTCGGTCGCGTGGGTGCCCCCTTTTGCCGATGCGGTTTCCCTCGCTGCCGACGACATGAAAAAGCGTGGCAAGGCCTGCATCCTGCTCTGGGTGGCCGGCGGGCCCTCGCAGTTCGAGACCTTCAGCCCGCTTCCACATCATGCCAACGGCGGCGGCACGAAGGCCATATCGACCTCGGTGCCGGGCATGCGGTTCGCGGAGTATTGGCCCGAGGCGGCGAAGGTGGCCGAGCACCTCGCCGTGATTCGATCGATGACAAGCAAAGAAGGAAGCCATCCGCGGGCGAGCTATCTCTTGCACACTGGCTACCTGCCAAACCCGAGTGCCCGCCATCCGGCCCTCGGCGGCATCGTCGCCAGTCAACTCGCCTCGACCAAACCCGCATGCGACCTGCCTCCGGTCGAAGGATAGGTCGGCCAATGGCACTTCGGCAAGCGTCGGCCTGGCGGGGCGGATCATGAGGAGCAACCGCCGGAGCTGGCTGGGCCGTATGCGGCCCGACCGTGGAGGCGCCGCGGAGCTTGCTATCCACGCTCAAGGCCGGATTTTTGTCGTCAGCGCAGACCGGCCTTGAAACCGCTCTTCTCGCGGGCCGTCCGCACCGTGGCATGGGATCCCGTCAGAGGCTGCGGATGTCGATCACGGGCAGCTCGTCGGGCGACGCCTGAAAGATTGCCCGGTCGTCGTGGACCTGCACGAGCTCTCTCCAGTCGGCCGGCGGGCCACGGGCGGGAGAGACGGGCGGTGGCACACACCTCCGCCCCCATGCCGACCTAGTTCCGCACTTTTGCGGACCCACCTCAGCAAAACTGCGGAACCGGTTCAATTCTTCTAATAGTTCTTTCTCTTCTTCCTTCTTCTATCTACCTATGGGATACCCCTCGCGGCCCTATTCCGGCACATGGTGGCAGGCGGCTCCACGGTCGCCTCGATGGCCAATCGCCCGCCTACGGCCTCCAAAACCGTCACCGACCAAGGGGTTTTCCAAGCCCGTGCCGCCATCTGTCTGTCACCGGTCTCGGCGGCTGGGCTTTTCATCCAAACTTTCCGTCTAACTTTCAAGGAGATCGCACGTACCGATGTCCACCGCAACCACCACCGAACCCACAACCGGCCAGAACACAATCAGCCGGACTACAACCCAACCGACCAACACCCCGACCAGCCAACTCGAACGCTCCGCCGCCAACAGGCTCCGCACCACGATGGCCGCCGTGAAACTCTCCTTCACGTGGCTGGGCGTCAGAAAGACCCTCGCCCCTGAACAGCGAACGACAGCAGCCCGAGCGATTCATGCCGACCGGGAACTGCTCTCAGCCTCAAAACTCATCCTCGAAACCAAGAACCCCGCCTACCGGGCTGTGGCTGCCGTTCGCTCAGAGGCTTCGTCCTACTGGCGCACGGTCACGCTGCCGTTCCCCGAGGCTGGCATTCGGCTCCTTCCACAGAACTCGCTCGGGATGTTCGCCAGCACGATGCAGACGTACCGCGAGAGGCTCCAAGAGGCCGCTGGGGAACTCGCCGCCCAGTACGACACGATCAAGTCAGAAGCCCAGCGACGCCTCGGCACGCTCTTCAACGCCAACGATTACCCCACGACGCTCGACGGCTTGTTCGACATGGAATGGAGTGTGGTGCCGATCGAGCCGCCGCAATACCTCGTCGCCCTGAACCCCGAGGTTTTTCAGCAGGAGCAAGCCCGGGTCCGTGAGCGATTCGAGTCGGCCGTCGAACTCGCTGAACAAGCCTTCGCCACGGAACTCCAGCGGCTCACGGCTCATCTCGCTGAACGCCTGACGGGCCTGCACGACGGTCAGCCAAAGGTGTTTCGGGATTCGGCCGTCGAGAACCTGCGGGACTTCTTCGAGCGGTTCCGGCGGCTGAACATCAGGTCCAGCCCCGCGTTGGATGCCCTCGTGGAACAGGCCCAGCAGACGATCACGGGCATCGAGCCGCAGACGCTCAGGGACTCCAACAGGCTCCGGCAGATGGTGGCCCGGGACTTCGAGCAGATTCAGGCGGCTGTGGGTGACCTGCTCGTGGATCGGCCGCGCAGAAACATTCTCAGGCGTGGCGGGGTGGGAGGTGCAGCATGAGCGACGAGCGGTCAGTCGTCTTCAAGATGGATCGTGTGCATGACGCGATGAACGAACGGCGCCAAAACGAGCGATGCGGCACCGATGAACAGCAGGCCCGAAAACAGGGCATACGCCGAAGCGAACAATTTACCTGCCTTCGACGCGATTGGATCAACCGGCCCCATCCCGCCAAGAATCATCGAGGCATTCACGAGGGCGTCTATCCACGGCAGGCCACCGAAATAGTGGTAGCCAAGAACACCAATCCCGAGGGCAATTCCGATCGCTACCGCCGACAAAGCAAAGAACCCAACGACTCGCCAGAAAAAACGGTGGCCGGGCAGGAGCGGATCGGTGCGGTGCTCAAACATGCCCAGTATCGTAACTCCCCAACGCGTGCCCAGAAGTCCGGAGGTGCGGCATGACCAGCGAGATGGAGTTGGTGGTCGGCTGTGATGGCGTGGCCCGGTGCATCTATGAAGAGGCACTGGACCTGCGGGAAATCGGGAGGTTGCAGATCACCCGGGCGAGCCACGTCGAGCCAGATGCTGAGGGCTACTGGTGGGCAGACATGGGGCCGTCGGGTGGGCCGGGGCTGGGGCCATTCAGGAGCCGGACGGAGGCGTTGGGGGCGGAGAGGGGGTGGCTCGCGTGTCAGTGCCTTCTCTCGCCGAGGCCGTCATCCTCTTCCACGCCGCAATCAGTAACCCGCCTACCCCCCACACGCTCGCAATCAGAAACGTGTATGGTGCGATCGCAAACATGAGACCAAACGCCTGAACGCTAAACGCTGAAAGGTGCGGCCCTGCAAGCAGTCGCCTAAATGAAATCACCGCGGGTATCCACAGAACAGAACCACCTGCACACGTCGCAGCGGCGAGAATGCGGGCTGGAACAATCGCGCGCGGCGCGACAACCGCCCGTGCCTTAAAAGCCGATGCAATCGCCAACACAAAAAACAAGGCGAAGACCATGCCACAGAGGGCTCCAACCGAACTCTCAATCTGTTGGATTGCAACTGTATTCGGGCTTACCCCTCGCTGAGCGGGCGAACGCTCGAGAGACGACACCATGGCTGCAAGCATCGCACTGGCAATACCAATCACAAGCGAACTTGTAATCGCGATTGCTACCCACCGCGCCCAGTCCGGCCGAACCCTCTGGAAACACGCCGTGAGTCCCGCAGCAATTAACACGCACAACAGCGGCAACGTCACGGCGATAACGATCGCCAGCACACCGCCGTCGCCCGCAGACGCCTTAGCCTGCGCGGCTTCGGCCGCGTACTGCTTTGCTATGATCTCACGAATTCGAATGGCTTCAGCATCCTGATTACGAATGCGAACAAACGACATGAGGCACACTTGCGTTTCCGGTAGCGACAAAAACTCCACGGGGAAGGGCGCTTCTAGTCGCTGATCAAGACATAGTCGCATTTGATCACCTGTCACTTCGGCGATTCCTTTGGTTGGATTTATGCTGCGCCAAAGAAGAAGTTGCGTAGGCACAGCCGTCGCCTGCACCGTGATAGAACACGGTTTCGAGCACTGGTCTTGAGTGACTGTAGATAGGCGATCGCCGTCGAATACGAAATAAGTCGCCGCGGTATCCTTTGATTCGCCAGCATCTACGATTTCGGTCGCCTTCCAGACACCTTGGAAGGATTTGAGACTCACGGCTCGGCTGGAGTCTTGTTCCGCAAGACCGGCAATGGGCAACACAAGTGCGGTGGCTGCTGCGACGAGAAACGATCGGAAAGACATTTGAAAGACACCCCGATGTGCTAGCGGTTCGATCCGGGGAGCATACCCAGTCGTCCGCGGGTGCCCAACTCCTCTCTGCATCAGTAGCGCGTAGAGCGGGGCAGGACAGTCTACATGTGTCGCGGCGCCATCCGGACACGTCTTATCTTTGACTTCTAGCCACCCGCATGCCATCGCCGCGCGGGCCTTTCCATCTCCCCGTCGGCCCCTCTGGCTGCCGGGCGTGTTTCCCTTCTTCCGGCTCGCTGCGTTGGCGGCCGGTGTCCCTGTGTGTTTCCCGTTTCCCATTTCCCACTTTTCAGGAGATCGAGAACCCATGAGTGACTCTGACCTGTTCGCCGCCGTGGCCCAGAAGACCGGCGAGGATTCCCACGAGATTCGGCGCCGCGGCTTCGTGCTGACCGGCCCCGATGACACTGGCCCGGAGCCGGAGTGCCTGCTGGACGTGATGCTGGTCGATCTCGATGAACTCGGGACCGTCGACTGGGACGCGCTCGGCTACGGCTGTCGGGCGCCCTTCTTCGACGCCAGCACGAAGGCCCGGAAGAAGGCCAAGAAGCAGTTGGCCCGAGCGGCTGCCTGACCAAACCACGAGCCTGCTGACGCGTAGCAGGCCGTGCGATTCATCCAGCGAGGGCGTGGATCGCGGTGGGAAGCCCAAGACCCATCAGCCCACGCCCTCGCTGTTTCCAGACCCAGCAACCCACTCACCCAACAGGAACTTCATCCCCATGTTGAAACTCCATGCAGGCGTCTCGAAGAAAGTCGGCTTGCCCGGCTTCTCCAGCGCCTCCGCCTCATGCACCATCGAGGCGGAACTCGACAGCACGCTCCTCAACGACACCGAGGGTTTCCAGACGGTCGTTCGCCGGGCCTACAAATCGTGTGAGCAAGCCGTGCAGGACCAGATCGCGCGGCTGACCCATGAAAGCCCGGACGACACCAGCCAGCCCCACGGCCAACCGCAGGAGGTCGTCGAGGTGCGCACCAGTCCGACCTTTCAAGGAGCGAGCGTGAACAGGCTCCCGGCGGCCCAGTTCGTGAACCAGCCCAGCCCCCGACCTGCCACGGCTTCGCAGGTCAAAGCCATTCGGGCCATCGCTGCGCGCCGGAAGATCGACCTCGTGGGCCTGCTGCGAGAGAGGTTTGGCCTGACAACCGCAGATGAACTCGGCATTCGGCAGGCGAGCAACCTCATCGACGAACTGAAGAGCGACGAGCCAACCGCCAGCCCCAGCACGGACGGCAACGGGGCCTATGCGACGACTGGGGGTGTTCGATGATCGCCGGAGTAGGAGAAGCCCTGCTGCCGGTGCTCACGCCCAAGAAGCCTGCCAATCCCGCCAACGAGGTCGCGAAGAAACTCACCGGCCGGGACTACATCTCTTGGTCGGCGCTCTCCACGTTCCGGACATGCCCGCTGAAATACCGGTTTCGCTATGTCGACGGCCTACCCGAGGAATCCGTGTCCAGTGCGCTCGTCTTCGGCACCGGGATTCACTCCGCCGTCGAGCAGCACTACCAAGCCCTTCTGTCCGGCGAGGAGCAGCCTGACATCGAGCGGCTCATGTTCGCCTACCGGAGTGCATGGCTGCCGCACGACCCGGACGCGATCTCATTCGGCAGCACGGAGACACGGGCCTCGCTGGATGCTCTGGCCGCGCGGATGCTCGCGGCATTCCTGAGCAGCCCTGCGGCGAGTGTTCAAGGGCGGGTTCTGGGCGTCGAGGAGGAGATTCGCGGCATGCTGGTCGAGGGCGTGCCGGATTTGTACGGGAGGGTCGACCTGCTGACCGAGGACGCCGACACGCTGGTGGTGACCGACATCAAAACCAGCCGCGGGAAATGGAGTCAGGAGCAGGTCGAGGATTCAGGTGAGCAGTTGTTGCTGTATTCGCACTTGGCCAGCGAGATCGCACCCGGCAAGAGGATCGCGACACGGTTCTTGGTTTTGTCGAA
>Ga0209985_10004635_pt1 | contig 10998 bp, 10 predicted proteins | sample NOAtaG_FD_187305 | JGI IMG/M metagenome (GOLD analysis project Ga0209985, IMG submission 187305) | Freshwater lake microbial communities from Lake Erie, under a cyanobacterial bloom - NOAA_Erie_Diel6S_1000h metaG (SPAdes) (version 2) | ecosystem: Environmental > Aquatic > Freshwater > Lake ... | reverse complement strand
GGCAGATCGTACAGCGTGCGCCGGGGCTGGAGCCGGGCGGACGTGCCGTAATACATAGTTTTACTATGTATACACCTACGCGAACGCGCTGACCACGCCGTCCACGCCCGCGGCGAAGCGCAGCCAGAGTTTGTGCTGCTGCGCCCAGTGCCGGCGGCCCGGCCCGGTGATCCAATACACCCTCGCCCGGCGGCCCGAGGCCGATATCCCCCACTCCCCAGCCAGTTGGCCCTGCCTGCGGAGCCTCGATAATGCCGGGTAGAGCGACCCTTCCTCAACCGCGATGGCGCCCCCGCCCGCACCCTCGATCGCCCGTGCGATGGCGTACCCGTGCAAAGGCCCGGCCATGAGCACGCTCAGGACCAACAGGTCAAGCGTGCCGGGGAGCAGAGCAGTGGTCGGGGCGGGCATGCGTCAGTATAGCGCACACATCGATAAACTATGCTTCTTCCTTGCGCGGGGTAGAAAAACAGGCGGTCGGTCTTTCGACCAACCGCCCGGAGGAAGAAAGAGTCTGTTGCACACGCCGGGTTGGCGTGGAAAATCGGCGGGGGAGGGGCTGTTAGCCCAGGACCGTTTCAGAGAGCCGGATTGCATCGGGGAGTTTGGCCCTGACCACGGCGATGTCCTCGGCGGTGATGTTCAGGGTCTCGACAATCTCGGCTGGGATTTCGATGTTGGCAATATCGGCCAGGAAGCCGGCCTTGATCTCGGCGGTCAGGCGGTCGGCGACAAAGACCATCGCCGCGAGCGTCCTCTGCTCGGGGGGCAGTTCCATCGGGTTGTGGTGGTGCCCGATGACGGTCGTAAAGCTCTTGGGGAACTTCCACTTCTCGCTCAGGGCGGCGCCAAAGTCTTGGTGTGTGGCACCGAAGACCGCCAGCTCGAAGGCCAGCATGTCCGCCGGCTGGGGTGCCGCGGCGGTCTTCTCGAGCACCTCGACGAGCTTGCTGCGGTCCCACTGCAACTGCACCATGATGCCGATATCGTGGATCAGCCCGGCCACGAAGGCCTCATCGATCAGGGCGAGTTTCATCTGCTCGGCCAGCAGGCGCGTGGCCGTGCCGGTGGCCAGCGAGTGGGCCCACAGGTCCTTGGCGCTGAAGTTCGGCGTCAGGCTCCCCCCCTTAAACAACTTGGCGAGGCTAGCTGCAATCGCGATGTTCTTGACGGCGTTCAAGCCCAGCAGCACGATGGCGCGGTTGATCGAGCCGATCTGCCCGGGCAGCCCGTAGAACGCGGAGTTGACGACCTTGAGCACGCGCGTGCACAACGCCGGGTCCTTGCTGATAACCGTGTGCAGGTCCTGTGCCGTGCTCGACGGGTCCTCGACGATGCTGACGATCTTGAGGGTGATCTCAGGGAGCGTGGCAATGTGCGAGATCTCGCGGATTGCATGGGCGACGATTTGCTCTCGGGCGGCGGTCTCGACTGGCATGTGATGCATCTCCAAGGGCGCGATTCCCGCACCTGCTCATTCATCGGATCATCACGGGCCAGACTTTCGCCCGTCCGGGGCAGAATAACACCCCTTGCAAGCACCACCGCCGCCCAACCTGACCCAGGGCACCCGCGGGCCGGTTATCCTGCCAACATGCCCGATCAACCCCCACCGGCACCAGCGCTCACAGCCGCCGATATTCGGCACATCGCCCGCCTGGCATGCCTGTCCCCTACTGATGCCCAGATCGCCGATTATCAAACCAACCTTGCAGCCGTCCTCGGGTACGTCGGGCACCTGCGCACGCTCGACCTGGCCGGCGTTGCCCCGCTGGCCACACCCCTGCCGACCACCGGCCCGATGGACCCTGATGAACCAGGCCAGATGCTCCCCCCGGCAACCCTGCTGAAGATGGCCCCGGCAACCGACGGGCCCTTCATCGCCGTGCCCAAGGTGCTCGGCGAGAGCGAAGGCGGGGGTGGTGCGTGAGCGTGCTCCAGACGGCCCTGCAGATCGCCCATGCCGTGCGCACCGGTGCGCAGAGCGCGAGCGGCACCGTGCAACAGGCCCTCGCCCGCATCGATGCCGAGAACCCGGCGATCAACGCCCTCACGCAGGTCTTCCACGCCGAGGCACTCGCCCGTGCCGAGCGCATCGATGCGCAGGTCGCCCTCGGCCAAGACCCTGGCCCGCTGGCGGGCGTACCGGTTGCGATCAAAGACAACATCTGCACCACGCTGGGGATGACGACGTGCGCCTCGCGCATGCTGGCCGAATACCGCTCACCCTTTGACGCCACGGCTGTTGAAAAACTCCTCGCGGCCGGGGCGGTCATCATCGCCAAGGCGAACCTCGATGAGTTTGCGATGGGCTCATCGACGGAGAACTCGATCCACGGCCCGACGCGCAATCCGCACGACCACACCCGCGTGCCTGGGGGCTCATCGGGCGGGTCCGCCGCGGCTGTGGCCGCCGGGCTGGTCCCCGTCGCGCTGGGCAGCGACACGGGCGGGAGCATCCGCCAGCCCGCCTCGCACTGCGGGGTCGTGGGCTTGAAGCCGACGTATGGGCGCGTCTCGCGTTACGGGCTGGTTGCATATGCCAGCAGCCTGGACCAGATCGGCCCGCTGACGCGCACCGTTGCCGATGCCGGGCTTGTGGCGAGCGTCATCGCCGGGCACGACCGGCGGGACAGCACGTGCGCCCCGACCACCGCAGACGACATCACCGCCACGCTTTCAACACTTGACAATGTGCCCAAGGGCCTGGTCGTAGGCGTGCCGAGGCAGGCGCAGGGGCAGGGCAACTCGCCCGGCGTAGTGCAGGCTCTGGCGCGCACGGCTGAGGCGTTCGTTACCGCGGGTGCTCGCGTCGTTGAGATCGACCTCCCCCACGCAGGTGCCGCGATCGCGGCGTACTACCTCATCGCCACGGCCGAGGCCTCCAGCAACCTCGCCCGATTCGACGGCATCCGCTACGGGCACCGCGCCACGCTCGCGCCGGGTGAGGGCCTCGGAGCGCTCTACTGCAAGAGCAGGTCCGAGGGGTTCAGCCCCGAGGTGCAACGCCGGATCATGCTCGGCACATACGCGCTCTCAAGCGGGTATTACGACGCCTACTACGGCACGGCCCTGAAGGTCCGCCGGTTGATCAAGCAGGACTACGACCAGGCCTTTGCCAACGGCGCACATGTTGTCGTCATGCCCGCCGCACCCGGGCCCGCGTTCGAGATCGGGAGCAAAGCCGCCGACCCGCTGGCGATGTACCTCGAGGATATCTACACCGTCGGCGTCAACCTGGCGGGCCTGCCGGCGATAAGCGTGCCCGTGGCCACCGAGACCATCCGTGGCAAGGCCCTGCCGATCGGGATGCAACTGATCGCCCCCCCCTTGGGCGAGGGGGTTCTGCTGCGTGCCGCAGCGTTGCTCGAACGCACCGGGGCCTGAACCGGCCTTGGTCGGTGCCCGTAGGATACGGGCATGCTCGCCGCGCCGATCATCGCTGCCGCCATGCTCGTCCAACCAGCCGAGGTGATCCTCGCGCAGCCGGGCCGCGCACCGATCGCGGCCCTCCCCGCCACTCCCACCTCCCCGGCCGACAACAGCGCCCAGAACAAGCCCGTGCAGGACGAGATCAACCCCGCCCTTGACGAGGCCGTCAACCGGGGCCTCGAAGCGCTGGTCAAGATGCAGAACGACGACGGCTCCTTCGGCACCGGGCGCTTCCAGCGCAACGTCGCCGTTACCAGCCTCGCTTGCCTCGCCCTCATGGCCGATGGGCACGTGCCCGGCCGCGGCAAGTATGGCAAGAACGTTGCACGCGGGCTTGAGTATGTCCTCTCCTGTGTTACCGAGACGGGCCTCATCGCCGGGGACTCCGGCAGCGGGCCGATGTACGGGCACGGCTTTGCCGCCCTCTTCCTGGGCGAGATCTACGGCATGACCCGCGGCGGGGGCGAGACGGCCCAGGCCGACCGCGTCCACGAGGCCGTCGTCAAGGCCGTGCGCCTTATCGAACGCACGCAGAACGAAGAAGGTGGCTGGCGCTACAACCCCGTGCCCTACGACGCGGATGTTTCGGTAACGATCTGCCAAGTCATGGCCCTGCGCTCGGCACGCAACGCCGGGCTTGAGGTTTCCAAGACCGTCATCGACCGCGCCGTGGCATATATACGCGCTTGTCAGAACCCCGACGGTGGTTTCCGCTACATGCGCGACGGGGGCATCTCGGCCTGGCCCCGCTCGGCCGCGGGGGTCGCCAGCCTCTACTACGCGGGCATCTATGACGACCAGGCCGTACGCGACGGGCTGAAATACCTCCGCGCGATCTCGGCCCCTGAAAACCCGATGCGTGCAGAGGCCCACTACTGGTACGGGATGTACTACACCGCCCAGACGATGTACCTGGCCGGGGGGCAAGACTGGGCCACCTGGTGGCCACAAGGCCGCGCCGAAATGCTCCAACGCCAACGCGAGAGCGGCGAATGGACCGACCCGGGCGTAGGCTCGGCCTATGGCACCGCGATGGCGCTGATCGTCCTGCAAATGCCCAAGCGTTATCTGCCGATCTTCCAGAAATGAAAGCGACGCTCTCAACCCCGGCCCGCCGCGCCCTGGCACTGGGCCTCATCGCCTCGCTCCCGCACTCGGGCATCGCGCAGCCGCCAACCCCGCCGCCGAAGCAACGTGGGACCCAGGCGATCGTCTACGACGCAGCCCTAAGCCCGATCCCCGGCACGCTCACGGCACTCTCGGGCCGCACCGCCACGATCACCACCGACGGGCGCGAAACAACCATCCAGAACGCCGTCGCCGTTCTCTTCCCCCAGGCCACGCGGCCTGCGCGGGAGGGCGACGCCGCCACGACGATCACCCTCGACCTAGCCGACGGGCAACGCTGGATCTTCCCCCTCGCGGCCGTCAAGTTTGCCGGCGAGGTGGTGCAAACGCCCACCTGCCCCGAAGGCTCACCGCTGAAACTCGACCAGGTACGCCGGGTTGTGCTCGACACAACCAGCACCGACGCGCCGATCGGCTCACCACCCCCGGCTGACACCGCCCGGCTCGGCTCGGGGGACCAGATCACCGGGTTTGTCGCCTCCATCAACACACTCGGCAAGGAGGGAGCCTTCACCGTCGCTCTCGAGCGTGCCGGCACCACCACCACGCTGGCGCACACCACCCTGCGCACGCTCACGCTGACAACGCAACCAAGCCCACGCCAGAGCGTAACGGCATGGCTCGCCGACGGGCAACGCCTAGACGCCTCGGCCACACTCGCGGAGGGCCAATGGAGCATCCAGCAGCACACACCCGCCGGCCCGCAGCCGCACACACTCCCGCCGGGCATGCTGGAAGGGGTCCTGCTCGCACCCGGCGAGTTCGTCCCCCTGCTCTCGCTGCCCGGGCCAACAGTCGTCGGGGCCACCGCTGGCGTTGAGCCACCGGTACGCGGGCCTGAACGCCCCTTGGGCCTGCAGGACCTGCTGATACCCGAGCCGCAGACGCTGACGTGGACGCTTCCCCCCTCGGCCTCGCGCCTGGGCGCGATGCTGGCGCTCCGTGAAGACTGCCGGGCGTGGGGTGATTGCACGGCAACACTGACGTTCGCACGCGCGGGGCAGAGCGCCGAACTGTTCAAGGGGACGTTGACGGGTATGCAGCCCATCGCGCTCGTGGCCGTCGATATACCCCCGGGAACAACGGCGGGCACGCTGACTCTGGCGATCGACGCGGGGCGCAACGGGCCGATCCAAGACCGCGTGGTGCTCAGGGGAGGGGTGGTCAAATTATCAAATAGCCAAATGGTCAAATGACCAAATCAAGGCATTTGACCATTTGGCCATTTGACCATTTCATCCTCACTCACCGCTTGTCGCGCGTAATCCTCGCATACGCATTGTGGCTGTGGATGCTCTCGAAGTTTTCGCTGTTGATCTCGTACCAGCTCACGCGCGGCTCGTTGTCCAGCCCGATCGCCAGGTCGCGGATGATGTCCTCGACGAACTTGGGGTTCTCGTAGGCCGATTCGGTTACAAACTTCTCGTCGGGGCGTTTGAGCACAGAATAGAGCTCGCCGGACGCGCTCTTTTCGAGGATTCCCACCAGGTCCTCGATCCACAGCGTCGCCCCCCCGGCTAGGCGCACACGCGCCTCGATCTCGCACCGCTGGTTGTGCGCGCCGAACCGGCTGATCTCCTTGCTGCACGGGCAGAGGCTCGTCGCCTGCGCCTTGACGCCCATGACTAGGTCAACCTTCCCCCCCTCGGCCGCCTCGGCGTCGCACTGGAAACCCACCTGATAGTCCATCAACCCAGGCGAGCCAGTAACCGGGGCGTGCTTGCGGATGAAGTAGGTGAACTCCGCCGAGAAGTGCGCAAACGGCGCGCTCAGCCGGCGTGCGATCGCCCGCGTCATCGACGGAATGCGCTCCGGCGAGATCGCCGGCTGCCCGTCGGCCGTCTGCTCGTTGAGCACCTCCAGGAACCGGCTCATGTGCGTCCCCTTCTGCTCAGCCGGCAGCGAGACGTACATGTTGATGGTTGCCACGGTCGTCTGCTCCCCGGCTGTCCCCGGATGCACATGGTGCGGCGCGACCTTTAGGCGGATCGGGTAGACAACATGCTTGACGCCCACCTTGTCGATGGCGACCTGACGCACATCACGCAGCCCTTGCACATCCGGGATTATGTCGGCAGCAGAAAAAATATTTGCCATGGACCCCAACAATAGGGACCACCAAACCCCAGGCACACCAGGCAAACCACCCCTCCCAAGCACTTTTCCCACACCCAACTCGGGAACAATCCCCGCTCTGGCCCCACCCCCCTCGTCGCTCATCGCTCACCACGCACCACTACTCAGGACCACCCATGCCCCGGAGGCCTTCACCGAGGGCTTCCGCATGCTCGGCCCGGGCAAAAGCATCGGCACACGCACTTGGGGCGGCGGGTGTTTGGGGAGGGAATTGGCTAAATGGTCAAATTGCCAAATAGTCAAATCTTTAAGGCAAGCCATGCGCGCTGTGTCTATTTGACCATTTAGCCAATTCCCTCCCCAAACACCCGCCGTCCCAGCGTTGCAACCGCAGCCGGCGAAACCCCGGCACCTTTGCACTCGATCGCCACGCGCGCCCCGCGTGCGTACGCCGTCTGGCTGATGAGCACGCCCGCCACGGGCACGCCCGCACCCTCGGCCACCTGCTTAGCCGCACGCCACTCGCGGACAGATCGGCAGAACCGCAGACGCAAGAGCCAACCCGCCGCACGCTCGGCGTCCACCCGCATCCACCCCCACCACCCCGCCACCAGCACCACGCCCAGCACCACCAGACCGATCCCCACAAGCATCGGCCAATCACTCGGCATCGCGGCGCGCAAATCCCCCGGCCCCACCACCAGGCGCACCGCCTTCTCCGCCGTCGCTGGCTCGACGAGCATCACAGCATCAACTCCTGGCCCGCGCCGACATACGCCGCTGCCTGATCTTTACCTTGCCCCCCGATCGTCGGGGCCCGCTTGCTCCAGTTCGACCGCACCTCAACATGCAGCCGGGCCGATGCCCGGCCCGCACGCAACCGTTCCAGCCCCTCGCCGGCACGCTGCTCGATCGCCGAGACCATGTCGATTATCTCCGCCGGCGCGGGCAAAGCCGGGGCAAACCGCTCGACAAGCCACAACCCGGCCACGCGGTGCATCGGCCGGGTGTCCGTGAGCATCGCCCCGAGCGTCCGCTGTCCCGCCGCCGAGAGCGTCGGCACCTTGCCGAGCATCCCCATGGTCATCAACCCCCGCGCCGCCGACCCGCGGATGCGGTGGTGCGGGTCCAAAGCATGGTCCAGCAGCACCTCGATGATCGAATCGCGTGCGGTCGGGGCCGGGCTTGCTGGAGCAGCGGACGGCTCGATATACAACCCCAAACTTGACGTTTGCCCCACGACTCCGACGGGCAAGGGCATCCGCCGGCCATGCCGGAGGATCGCGTCCAGGGCATTGGCACGCACGCGCATATCGGGCAGGCCAAGGCAGGATCGCAGGAGGGCCAGCGCCTCTGGCCCGGGCAGCAGCCCCATCGCCGTCGCCGCACCGGCCGCCTGCCGGGCCAGCACCGCGTCTGCCGACTTCTGCTTGAAGCGCTCGACGATCTTGGCCAGGTCAGCCAGCCGCCGACGTGTGCCCCCACCCGCACCCGCACCCGCACCCGCCCCGATCGATCGGCAGCGCAGCTGCCGGCCCAGCGCACGCACGCGCTCGTGCGGGCTGCGTAGGGCCAGTTCGGGCAGACGCTTTTCCCACCCGGTGGTCCCAAGTTTGTACGCCTGCACCGCCAGCACCGCATCAGCGGCAAGCCCGGCTATCCGCGGGTCTGCGTCAAAGACCAGGTCAAGCAGCGACCCCGGGCAACGCCGCTGCTCCACGGCCGTCCGCACCAGCATCAGCCGCACCGACGCCTCCGCGTCGATCAACCTGCCTGCCCACGCCCCGTCCTTGACCTGCGCATCGCCGGGCAACGCCCCGATCATGCGCACCAGCCCAGCGCGGGCTTCGCCACGCATCTCCGTGGTTTCTGCCCGCGTCGGCAGCGTGCTTGGCACGCTCTGGCCGCCCGCCCCGCGCAGCTTCCCCAGTGCTCGCGCACGCGCGGGGTTGAGCACCAACTGCCAGCGCTCCAGCACCGCGCTGTGCTGCCCCGCCGACGCCGGCTGCGCCAAACGCTCCAAACACGCCGGCGACAGGGCATCAAACTTTAACCACGACCACGCGCACGACCGCAGCTGCGGCTCGGCCCCCCGCCGGATCAACCCACGCATGACCAGTTGTGCCGGGTGCTGCTGGTCGTTCATCCAACCCATCCCAAGGAGCAGCCCACCACCGCCGACACCCCCACCGGCCGATGCTCCATCGCCCGTCCAGGGGGCCAGTTTGATGGCCGTCCGCAGCACGCCCGTGCGCCGGTGGCGATCAAACTGCTCGATCGCCCGCTCGATCGCCCCCAGTATCTTCACCCGCTCGGCCCCGCGCACCCCGGGCACCCCCGCGGCCTTGACCAGTTCCCCCAGCGCCCACTCCGCCCGCTCGCCCACACCCGCGTCGGCGTCGGAGAGCAGCCCGACGACCTCCTCGGCCGCTTCGGTCAACTGCAACCCCCCTACCAGCGTCAGCAGCGACGCCCGCACACGCGCATCGCCGTCGCCCGAGAGTTTCCCAGCAACCTCCCGCACCCGCCCACGGAACAACGCATAGACCCCCTCCCGCTGCTCAACACGCAGACCATCCCACGCCCCGGCCAGTGCCAGGCACGCCTCCCACGCCGCCCCACTCACCCCACGCCCACCCGCCACGCCCATCTTCCCCAACTGTGCCAGCAGCTCGTCGGCAATCCCCCCCTGCTCGCCAAGTTCCGACGCGCGCAGCGCAGCGGACAACGCCAGCAGACGCCGATCTCCCCCCAACCAACCGAGCACACTGATCCGGCCACCCAACTCAGGCATCATCCAGAGATCGACGAGCCACGCGCAATCCCTGCACTTTCCAGTTTCCACAGGCCCACTTACCCCCTCCCCCACCCACCCCGACACCACCAGTTGTGCACCCCAACTGACAGACCCCCATTAGGTAGAAAAAATATCTCTGGCTTCTGTGTAGATTGTGTTGTAATCTTCAGGCAGCCGAGTCTTTGTTCTGTTCGATTGTTTCAGGCTTTGTTTATCTCGTCTGGGGAACTGCAAAGACCCGAGGAAGCAACTCTATTTCTGCCGTGGCTGGTAGTTTTCCCCCGCGCAAGGCCGCGCGGGCTTGAGAAAGGAGATCTCTCCCTATGCACCCGAGCACCAAACTCGCCCTGGCCGCCCCTGTGCACACGCTTTTGCTCTACCGCCGGCCGTTGCACCCGGAGTTGTTCCATGTCAAGTCGCGCAAAACCATGGCGATCCGGGGTGGGATCGAGGCCGAGGCTTGGCTGCTGCCCTTAGGGCACATGGTGCGCGTGCAGTCGGGGGGGCACTGTTTGTGTGAACTGGTCATCGACCGCGACAACGGGCTGCCGACACAGGGGGTGATCAAGGTCTACCCCACGGCCGGGGAAAACGACTACGAACTGCTGCTGGAAGATGCGACGCTTATGCACAACTCCAGCACGCAGACGGAGAACCTCTCACCGAGGCTTTACGCCTCGACGCTGATCGAGCAGCAGGCCCTGGCCGCAGAGACGCACGCCCTGCTGCACACCTGGAAACTCCCCGAGCACGCGCCGACCCCCGAGGGCACGTGCCTCTCCCTGCTCGACGTGGCCACATATGACGGCGAGCTGCACGTCAGCAGCACACACATGCACCCGGCCGGCGGGCTGGTGCTGCGGACGCAGTCGGTGATCCACCGCGTCTAACTCGGGCACCCGGCCTACTTCTTGCGCGAGACTTCGACACGCCCGCTCGGGGTGTCCTTGATCGCATAGCCCAGGGCGGCGAGTTCATCGCGGATCGTGTCGGAGGCCTTGAAGTCCTTGGCGGCGCGGGCGGCCTTGCGGGCTTGCAGCCGGCCCTCGATGGCCGGGTGCGGCTCGGTGCCTGGGGCGTACTCGGCTAGTTCTGTGCCCTGCGAGGCAAGGCGGGGGCGTTCGAGGACGCCGAGCACCTGGTCGATGAGTCGGATCGCTTCGGCGTCGTCGGCCGAGGGGGTGGCGATGGTGTTCAGCCAGGCGTTGACGGCGCCGATGGCCTTGGCGACGTTGAGGTCATCGTGCATTGCATCGGCAAAGGCCGTGAGCACGTCCTGGGCCCTTGCTTTGGGGGCGGTCGTGCCCGGCGTGGTGGCAGAGGCGATCTTGCGCCAGCGTTCGACCATCCGTGCGCTGTCGGCCAAGCCCTGCATGGTGAAGTTGGCGTTGGTGCGGTAGTGGGCGCGGATGAGTTCCAGCCTCAGCGCGGCTGGCTCGTGCCCCTGAGCAAAGAGGTCGCGCGGGGTGAAGAAGTTCCCCCGGCTTTTGCTCATCTTCTCACCCTCGACAAACAGGTGCCGGGCGTGGAACCAACTACGCGCAAATACTCCCCCTGCGGGGTCT
>Ga0209985_10004633_pt1 | contig 11001 bp, 7 predicted proteins | sample NOAtaG_FD_187305 | JGI IMG/M metagenome (GOLD analysis project Ga0209985, IMG submission 187305) | Freshwater lake microbial communities from Lake Erie, under a cyanobacterial bloom - NOAA_Erie_Diel6S_1000h metaG (SPAdes) (version 2) | ecosystem: Environmental > Aquatic > Freshwater > Lake ... | reverse complement strand
CCACGGTCACGCCGACCGATCCGACCGCCCCCGCCTCCGCCCCCGTGGACGTCGCCGAGATTGTGGCCGTACCCGCGGTCGCCCCCGTGATCAGCCCGGAGGGCGAGACCGACACGACCTGCGGGTTCGACGATCCCCAGGTGAACGCCGGGGCAACGACCGCTTTTCCGCGTCGATCGGTCAGCGTGGCCGAAAGCTGAACGGAAGCCCCGGAGGAGAGCGCCGCCGTGGGCCCGCCCGTAATGGTGACCACAGGGGGGACATCCGGATCGGCGGCGCCGCCGCAGGCCGCGAAGACCGCAACGCCCATCGACAGGACCGCGTGACGCCAGACGCGGGCGCGCCAGCGGGAAGCACATCGTGATTGCATGAGACTCGAGGGCAAGGAGGACACCCGAAATTACACGCGACGCCAGAAAGTGGAGCGCCGCCACGCGACCAGCGCCGCCAGCAGCAGGATGCCGGCCGACCCGGCGATGGCCATCGGAGCGCCCACCCACCGGGCCACCGCTCCGAGCCCCACGCCACCCACCGCCTGGGACACGCCGATGAACACCAGCGAGTAGAAGCCCATGAGGCGACCGCGATACGCTTCGTCCACCAGCAGTTGCAGCACACCATTGCTCAAAGCATTGAACGCGATCATGGCGACACCGGTCAGGAACAGCAGCGGCCACGCCAGGACCGGATGGCTGGTCGCGGCGAAGATCAGCAGGAGCGCGGGAAAGGCGATGGCGGCCGCGAGCAGGGCGCTCCCCTTCCGTGGCCGATGCGCCAACGGGCCGGCGACCAGCAGGGCCCCGGTCAGCCCACCCACGCCAAGTACGGCCAACAGGGCCCCGTAGCCGCCGGCATCCAGGTGGAGCGTGTCGCGCGCCACCACCGGCATGAGCGTGAGGAAGGGCCCCCCGAAGAGCGATCCGATCGTGACCAGCAGCAGCAGGTCGCGTACGGCGCCGGGGCGCATCAGGTAGCGGACCCCGTCCACGGCCCCCGCGGTACTGCGTCCCACGAGGACCCGCCATGGCACGGACGGCGGTGGCGGGGGGGCAAACGGAGGGTGGATCCGCAACACCCCGATCAGGACGGCCACGAAGCTGACGGCGTTGAGCGCGAAGCACCACGCGATCCCGAGTCGACTGATGACCAGCCCGCCGATGGCCGGGCCCACCACCCGCGCCAGATTGAAGCCGCTGGAGTTGAGGGCGATGGCCGGTTGCAGGTCGTCACGCCCCACCAGCTCGATCATCAGGCTCTGGCGCGCCGGAATCTCGATGGCGCTCGCGATCCCCTGGATGAGTTGGAGCGTCAGCAGCCAGGGGATGCTCACCAGGCCGGTGGCGGTGATGCCCCAGAGCACCAGCGCCTGCGCCAGGAACACGCTTTGCGTGAGGCGGACCCAGCGCAGCTTGTTGCCGTGGTCCACCAGCGCCCCGGCGTGCATGCTGAGGAGCACCACGGGGATGGCCGCCGCACTGGCCACGAGCCCCACCACGAGCGCACTGTTCGAGAGCTGCAGCGACAGCCACCCCACGGCCATCGTCTGCATCCACGACCCGATCAGCGACAGCGTCTGGCCGGTCCAGAAGATCCGGTAGTCCCCATGGCGAGCCAGTACCTGGAACGGGTTCCTGGAGCGCCGAGGGGACGGGGCCGGGGCGCCAGGGGGCGCGGCGTGGGATCGGAAACCGGGGACCATGCGTAGAATGCAGGAAGGTAGCACCGGCGGTCCCTCTCAGGAGCAGGCATGCGGTTCCATACGTACACGAAGTTCAATCCCCAGCTCGCCGACGCCGTGGACCTTCAGGCGCTCCTGGACCAGCTGGCGGATTTCCTGCTCCAATCCGGATTCGCCGGCGACAGCAGCGGGTTCTGGGGGGATCCCGGCGAGGACGCCGATCGGTCCATGGACGCGCTCAAGGAGGCCATTCTTCGGGCGCTGATCGAGAGCGGTCAGCTGACCCCCGACATGCTCGAGGCGCTCCGGGGGGATGGCGACGCGGTCAGCGAGGAACAGCTGGCCCGGTTGCTCGACGGTTTGGTCCAGCGGCTGGTGGCCGACGGGTACCTCTCCGTGGACGCGCCTGGTGCCCAGCCGGCCGGGCACCAGGCGGTGACGGGGAAGGGATCACTCGGTCAGGCGGCGGCCCGCGATGTCCAGTTCAACCTGACCGACAAGGGGATCGACTTCCTCGGCTTCCGCACACTGCGCCATCTACTGGGTGCTTCCGGGGCCGCCAGCATCGGGAGTCATGATACGCCCCGGCTCTCCACCGGTGTCGAAAGCGATGCCTGGAGCCGCCCCTACGAGTTCGGCGATACGCTCAATCTCGACGTCCCCGGAACCCTCGCGAATGCGCTCGCCCGGACCGGGTCGCTCGAGGTGCCCATTGACCTGGACTACCGCGACCTGATGGTACGGCAGAGCGAGTACCGGTCGAGTTGTGCCACCGTGCTCATGCTCGACACGTCCCACTCCATGATTCTTTATGGCGAGGACCGCTTCACCCCCGCCAAGAAGGTGGCGCTGGCGCTGTCCCACCTGATCCGCACCCAGTTTCCGGGCGACACGATCCGCGTAGTCCTCTTTCACGACAGCGCGGAGGAGATCCCGATCGCCACGCTCGCCAAGGCGCAGGTCGGGCCGTACCACACCAACACGGCGGAGGGGCTCAAGCTGGCGCGCCGCCTGCTGTTGGCCCAGAAGAAGGACATGCGGCAGATCATCATGATCACCGACGGCAAACCGTCGGCACTGACGCTCCCGGACGGCCAGATCTACAAGAACTCCATGGGGCTCGACGGCTACGTGATCGCCGAAACGCTGCGCGAGGTGGCGGCCTGCCGGAAGAGCGGCATCATGATCAATACCTTCATGCTTGCCCGCGATCGGGCCCTCGTCGAGTTCGTCTCGCGCATGAGCGAGATCAGCCGGGGGAAGGCCTACTTCACCAACACGATGAGCCTGGGACAGTTCGTGCTGATGGACTTCCTGAAGAAGAAGGCGCGGCGGGTCAGCTGACGCCCCCCGGCGACACACGGCGGGATGGCTACCAGCCGCCGAGCCGGAAGATCATCACCGGCACGGTGAGCGCCATGATGCGCAGGTCTTCGCCGATCCCCTGCCGCCGCATGTATTCCACGTCATACCGGACCTTGCGCTCCACGTCTTCGAGGGTGCGGTCGTACGGCAGGGAGATCTGCGCCAGCCCGGTGATACCGGGCTTGACGCGCTGCCGGATGGGATACGCGACGACCTGATCCCGGAGCCGGACGAAGATGCTCGGCCGCTCGGGCCGCGGGCCCACGATGTTCATGTCCCCGCGCAGCACGTTGAAGAGCTGCGGGAGTTCATCGATGCGCGTCCGGCGGATGAATCGGCCGATCGGCGTGACCCGGTCGTCCTCCTGCTGGGCCCACACGGCCACACCGCCGACCTCGGCGTCCACGCGCATGGAGCGGAACTTGTAGATCCGGAAGAGGATGCCGCCGAGGTTCTCTCGCCGGCGCTCATTGAGCGCCCGGGAGCGGGTCCACCGCCGGTCGAGCCCCACCCGCATCTGCGTATAGAGCACCGGCCCCCGTGAGGTGCACTTGATCAGCACGGCGGTGATGAGCATCACCGGCGCCGATACGGTGAGCAGGACGACCGCCATCACGACATTGAAGATCCGGGTCATCCATTCCGAGCGCGTCCGCGGTTCGAACTCCTCGCTTGGCCCGGGACCACCGAGCGGGGCCCGACGCCGCGGTTCCGTGAACGCCGGGCCCGATCGGGCCGGGGTCCGGCGGGCCGGGCGCGACACGGAATCGAATGGGATGATCGACGGATGGAAGCCCGGTTCGGACATACGGAAGATCAGAATTCCTGTCGGTTGTAGTACCACTGCAGGAACTGCAGAAAACCGAAGAAGAGCGACGTGGCCACGAACAGGAGCTGGACGATCACGCCCCAGTTCACCTTCCGTTTCACGGGGATCCGGACCTCGTCCCCACTCTGGATATCGATCTGCTCGAGCGTACGCCCTTCCCGGAAGAAGCGCTTCGCGTCCTTGCTGGCGATCACCCGCTCCGAGCCGCGCGACACCTCGAGCTGGTCCACGGCCGCCTCCGGAGCTGGTCCGCCAGCGACCATGAGCAGATCACTGACGGGGCGGTCCGGCGACACGTAGTAGATGCCGGGAACGCGAACGGCTCCGAGGACCGCGACCCGGGTCAGCACGTTGGTCCGCACCGTCGCATTGCGCAAATACCTCGCCACATGGGTGCCGACCCGCTCATCGAGTTCGGAGCGCAGGACGCCGGCCAGCGAGAGATCGGGGAGATTCAGAATGCTGACCTTGAGACTGTCGCGGACCGAGGCGGTGTCGACCCGCATGGTGTCGTGGCGCACCACGATCGTGAACCGGTCACCCACCCGGAAATCGCCATCGATGAGGCGCCGCCGCAGCGACGTGGCCTGCCGGTCCGTTCGCGTCCGGGAAGCCCCCTTGGTGTTGGCGTTGGCCAGCTGCGCTTCGAGATCACGCAAGCGGGCCGTGAGCTCCAGCCGGGACGCCCGCTGAACCACGTCCGTGCCGGGGCGGGCGGACTGCGCGGGGAGCGTGGCACCTCCCACCAGCGCCAGTCCGAGTCCTGCCCGAACGATCTGGCGCAGTACCGAGGGCATGCGGCCCGGTTGGTCCGCGCGCCTCACCGCAGTTCTCCGGGTACCACCTCACTGGGAGGGCGCCGCCGTCTGCTCCGCGACTCGATCGCCGGTGCAGGAGGCGGTGCCACCTCGGGCTCCTCCGCCTCGTCCTCGTCCATGGCCTCGTAGTCCTGATAATACGAGTAGTACTGGTAGACCCCGTCCATGCGGATCCCGTTGAGTACGGCCCCGAGGATGCGCACCGGCAGGGTATCCACCACGGCCAGTTTGGCCTCAGCCATCCGCCGATCGGTCACGCCGGCGCGCAAGACGAGCGCCAGATTGCCGGTGGCCGTTCCGAGCGCATAGGCGTCGAAGCCGGCCCCGAGGGGCGGTGAATCGACCAGGACAACGTCATACTCGGCCGCCATCTGTGCGATGAGTTCCGGCAGGCGGTTGCTCGCCAGCAGCTCGGGCGCGCGCCGGCGGCGCGCGCCGCCCGGCATGACGGTGAGATTCGGATGCGACTGGGTGGGTTGCAGCACCTCGGCAATGAGGGCCGTCCCGTCCAGATACTCCACGAGCCCCGGCTGGATCCGGACCCCGAAGGTCTTGGCCAGCTCGCCGCGTCGGATGTCCCCATCGATCAGCAGCGTGCGGGCGCCCGATTCCGCAAAGCTGAGCGCGAGATTGGAGGCGATCAGGCTCTTGCCGTCGTTGGGGCCCGGGCTCGTGAGCGTCAGCGTGAGCGACCGTCCCTGCGGCGCCGCGTAGCGGACATTCATGCGGATCGTTCGGAACGTCTCCACGACCTGCGCCGCCTGATCGGCACTGCTGCGGGACCGCCGGCCCCCGATGACCGGCACCACCCCGAGCACCGACAGCCCCAGCTCCCGGGTGGCCTGATCCGGATAACGGAACCGGCGATCGAGCTGATCGAGCAGGATGGCGAGGAAACAGCCCAGGAGCAGCGCCCCGGCAAAGGCCGCCAGCGTGATCATCGGCGCCGTGTTGCTCGTGGGTTTGAGCGGCGGGACCGCTGCATCCAGAATGCTGACATCCGGGATCGTGGCGGCGTCCGCCAGCTTCGCCTCGGCGGCCTTGAGGTTCAGGTTCTTGTACATCTCGGCGCTCACTTCCACCCGCCGCTTGAGCCGCTGCTCCTCGATCGTGCGCGTCGGGATCCCCTTGAGATCCTTCGTCGCCTCCTCGACGGTGAGGTTCAGCGCCTTCTCCCGCAACCGCAGTTGCGACAGGTACGCCTCCAGCGCGCCAGGCAACGTGGCGGTGTCGAGCGCCTGCAGCGCGGCCACCTCGTTCTTCACCGCCTGAAACTCATCGGAGTAGGATTCACGCAGCCGACGGAGCCGGGTTTCCCGATCCGACTGCTCGGCCAGCACCTTGCGCAGGTTCTCGGCGGCCGGATCCGTGGTCACGGCCGGAATGGACAGGACCGCTTCGCGGGAGATCGGCTGATTCTGCGCCCGCTGGGCCTGGATGGCCTCGAGTGCCTCGCGATCCCGCTTGTACTGCTCGGCGATGAGCCGGTTGCGGAAGTAGCTGTCGAATACCGGGCTGTTCGTCATTTCCAGCCCGGGGGCGATCGTCTGCCGTTCGTTCGGTTGCGTGACCGTCCGTACCCGGAAGCTCTCGAGCTCCGCTTCCGCAATCTGCAGATCGCGCATGGCGTACTCGCGCTGGCCCTCGAGGATGCCCGCGAGCTGGGCCACCTTCTGCTTCTTGAGCCGCATGGCCACCGCGACGAATTGCTCGACCCACGCGTTGAGGGTTTGCGCCGTTCGCTGGGCGTTCTCGCCCTTCAACGTGAGAAAGATGAACGAGGACCCGTCGTTGGTCCGCATCCCCAGCTTCTTGATGAGATTGAGGGAGGCGTCACGCGGCGGCATGACCTTGAACTCCACGTACTTCCGGCCGGAGAACAGGGCGGGTTCGGGCTGCCACCGGAACCCGACCGGTCGACCGATGCTGTCGCCGATTACTCCGCGCTCGACCTCGATGCCGGCCTTGAGCGCCAGCATGTAGCGATTGCCCGTGATGGTGAGGGCGTAGTCGCCCGGACGCAGACGCTGCTGCTGGTCGACCCGGAAGGCGCGGAAGACGGTCGTATCCGCCTCGCGCGCCGGTTCAACGAAGAGGGCCAGATCGTTCACCACCGGGTCCGCGATCGCGAAGGAGCGCAGCAGGTCCTCCCACCCCGACTGGCGCAGCAGTTCGTCCGCCTGGATCGGCCCGCGACCGCCGCCCGTCCCGGTGCCCTGCTCGAGCAGGATGGTGGCCTGCACCTGGTATTCGGGCGGAATGAAGCGCGTGGCAGCGTACCCGCCCGCCAGCCCCGCCACACCGAAGAGCACGATCAACCACTTGAAGCGGCCGAGCGCCGACGCGTACCGGGCCAGATTGGGACCGGACGGAGGCAGCGCGGACCCCTCGCCCGGCCCCCCCTGCCATTCGGCGGGGAGCGGTCGGTCCGGGATCGATTCGAGGGCCGTGGTGGTGGCCGCAGGCTGAAGCTGCTGTCCGGGCATGGCGTACCGGCTGGGGACGGGAAGACACGGAAAGGACGGCCGAGTGGGGGACCACGCAACACATCACCCACCCGAGGCGCGGACGCCGCAGCGCCGACGCCACAACCATGTGACCTCGGGCGGGGTGTTGCAGTCCTCACACACAGAGTGTGGGAAATCAGCCACGTTCGCCAGCCGACCACGCAATGACCGATCCATTTCTCGCCGACGATTTGACGGGTACCGTCCCCGACCGGGCGAACGGCCTCCGTATTCTGGTCGTCGACGACGACCGGACCCTCCGGGAGGGGTGCGCCTCCATCCTGCAGCTGGACGGCCACGCGGTGACCGCCATCGGCCGGGGGGACGAGGCCATCGAGGTCGTGCGCCGGCGGCGATTCGATCTGGTGCTCGTGGACCTCTATATGACGCCGGTCTCCGGCATGGAGGTCCTCAAGGCGGCAGTGGCGGCGCACAAGGACATCATCGTCGTGGTCATGACCGGGAACCCGACCGTGGCCTCGAGCATCGAAGCACTGCGGGCCGGTGCGTGGGACTACCTGCCGAAGCCGTTCTCCGCGAGCCACCTGCAGGTGCTGATCGGTCGGGCCAGCCATGCCGCCATCCAGCCCCGTCCTGCCCGCGAGCCGCTCAAGCCGGCGCCCCCCGCCCCGGCTGCGAACGGATCGTCCTCCGCCATGGCCCTCCTCGGCGCCTCCCCGGCTTTCCGGAAGGCGGTGGAGCTCGCCCGGAAGGTCGCCGGCACCGACGCGTCGGTGATGATCAGTGGGGAGAGCGGCACCGGGAAGGAGATGATTGCGCAGTTCATCCACCAGCACAGCCGCCGGACCACCCGCAAGCTGGTCCCCGTGAACTGTGCCGCGCTCCCGGAGCACCTGCTCGAGTCCGAGCTGTTCGGCCACCGCAAGGGCGCGTTCACGGGAGCGGACCGGGACAAGCCGGGGCTGCTGGAAGTGGCCCACGGGGGGACGATGTTCCTGGACGAGCTCACCGAGATGGAAATGCCGCTCCAGGCGAAGCTGCTCCGTGTGCTGCAGGACGGCGTGGTGCGTCGCCTGGGGAGCGAAGTGCAGGATGCGGTCGTCGATGTGCGCTTCATCTCCGCCACGAACCGGGATCCGCAGGAGGCGGTGCGCCAGGGGCTCCTCCGGGAAGATCTGTTCTACCGGTTGCGTGTCGTCCCGATCAAGCTGCCGCCGCTCCGGGAGCGGCTCGAGGACATCCCGGTTCTGGCCGAGTTCTTCCTGACCCGTTCCTGGGAGCGCCACCGCGGGGGCGACCAGCCGACGTTCGCGCCGGAGACGATTCCGTTCCTGCAGTCGCGGCCGTGGCGGGGGAACGTGCGGGAACTTCAGAACGTGATCGAACATGTGGCGGTGATCACCGACCCGGGACAGGTGATCACGCCGGATGACGTGCCGCTGTATGACGAGGCCACCGGGCCGGGAGGCGACGGGGGGCTGCCGGCCGGGATCATGCAGGAGCCGTTCCATCAGGCGAAGGATCACCTGATCTCCCATTTCGAGACGACGTATCTCACCCAGCTGACCGCTCGGGCCGGGGGGAACATGTCCAAGGCGGCCCGACTGGCCGGGATCGACCGGACCACCCTCTACCGGCTCATGGACAAGCATGGCTTCCGCCGAGAGCTGCTCGGAGTGGCCGAATGATCACGCCGGTCCTGACGCCGGCCATCCGCGAGGAGGCGTTGTCCGCGAGCGGGTCCGTGCGACCCGCCGTCGAACCGCCGGACGTCAGCCCGGAAGCCATCACGGCGCTGGTCGCTCGCGGTATTGCCGCGACGGAGGCCACGGAAGACGCCACCCTTCCGGTCACCGATCCCCGGGCCGTGCTGCTGGCCGTGACCCACGATCTGCGCTCGCCGTTGAATGCGATGCTGATGCTGATCGAGTCGCTCCGGACCGGGCGGGCCGGGCCGCTCACCTTCCAGCAGGCGCAGCAGCTGCTCCTGTTACAGGAGGCCGCCCAGGGGATGGCCGCCATCACCAACGACGCCTTTGACCTGGCGCGTGGCGTGGAGGCCGGCGTGACCGAAACCGGGGCGATGGAGGTGTTCGACCCCCTCGACGTCCTGCAGGCTGTCCGTCAGCTGGCCCAGCCGCTGGCCGAAACCCGCCGGATCCCGGTTCGTCTGAGCGCGCCACCTTTGGGGCGTCGTCGTGGGCACCCCGCCCTGCTCCAGCGGGTCCTGCTCAACCTCGTGACCAATGCGCTCAAGTACACGACGGATGGGATCGTGACCGTGGAGATCGCCGGGCAGGTCGGGGACCCGATCGTCCGGTGCATCGTGACCGACACCGGCCCGGGGCTGACCCCGCGTCAGGTCGCCGCCCTGCAGCAGGGGGCGGGAGGGGTGGCCCGTATGGACGGGAGCGCCGGGGTGGGGCTCGCCCTCTGCCGCTCCCTGCTCCACTCCCTCGGAACCGAGCTGCACTATGAGCCGAATGCGCCCCGAGGGGCCCGGTTCCACTTCCTGCTGCCGATGCCGCCGGCGGCGTAAGACGGTAGTCCATGGCGGCGGTCCATGGAGGCGGGCTCGGGGTACCGACAGTGCGGTGACGGCCCTTTATCTTTCTACCGTCACTCCTTCACTCCCCTCTGCCGTCCCCCCCTATGACCGATCACTCCACCGCCGCGCCGGTGCCGGATGCGCTGGCACTGACTGACAGCCGTACGGGTACCGCCTACGCGGCGCCCATCCGAACCGAAGGGCCCGAAGGCGACACCTACATTCGGGCGATGGACCTCCGGCCCGTCAAGCGCGAGGCCGGCGAGTTCGGGCTGCTGAGCTACGACCCGGCGTTCATGAACACGGCCTCCTGCCGGAGTGCCATCACGTTCATCGACGGCGACAAGGGCATCCTGCGCTACCGCGGCTACCCGATTGAGCAGCTGGCCGAGAAGGCCACGTTTCTCGAGGTGGCCTACCTGCTGCGCAACGGGGAGCTGCCGAACCAGCAGCAGTACGACACCTGGGTGCACGACATCACGTATCACACGTACGTCCACGAAAACATCCGGAAGTTCCTTGAAGGCTTCCGGTACGATGCCCACCCGATGAACATGCTCTGCAGCGCCACGGCCGCGCTGTCGAGCTTCTATCCGCAGGCGCGCGACATCTACGATCCGCAGCAGCGCTACATCAGCATGGTCCGGCTCATGGCCAAGCTGCCGACGATTGCGGCGTTCTCGTACCGGCACGTGAAGGGGCTCCCCTTCATCTACCCCGACAACGACCTCACCTACACGGAGAACTTCCTCTCCATGGTGGCGCGCATGTCGGAGCCCCGGTACGAGGCCAATCCGGTCTTCGTGAAGGCGCTCGAGGTCCTCTTCATCCTGCACGCCGACCACGAGCAGAACTGCTCCACGAACGCCGTCCGCGCCGTGGGCTCGTCGCATGTGGATCCCTTCTCGGCCGTGGCGGCCGGCATCGCCGCGCTCTTCGGTCCGCTCCACGGCGGCGCCAACGAAGCGGTGCTCCGCATGATCAGCGAGATCGGCGACGTGAAGCACATCCCGGCGTTCATCGAGGCAGTGAAGAGCGGCAAGGGCGAGCAGCGGCTCATGGGCTTCGGGCACCGCGTGTACAAGAGCTATGACCCGCGGGCCCGCATCGTGAAGAAGCTGGCGGACGAGGTGTTTGCGCAGGTGGGGATGGACAAGGATCTCGAGATTGCGCTCGAGCTCGAGCGAATTGCGCTCTCCGACGACTACTTCATCGCGCGCAAGCTGTACCCGAATGTGGACTTCTACACCGGGCTGATCTACCGCTCGATGGCCTTCCCCACGGATTTCTTCACG
>Ga0209985_10004632_pt1 | contig 11002 bp, 10 predicted proteins | sample NOAtaG_FD_187305 | JGI IMG/M metagenome (GOLD analysis project Ga0209985, IMG submission 187305) | Freshwater lake microbial communities from Lake Erie, under a cyanobacterial bloom - NOAA_Erie_Diel6S_1000h metaG (SPAdes) (version 2) | ecosystem: Environmental > Aquatic > Freshwater > Lake ... | reverse complement strand
TTGACCCAGTGGTTCATCTTGCCCTCCTCGACGTTGCCGACAGCGTGGTCGACGAACTTGAGGCCGCAGGGGTTCGCCTTGTTGTAGGCGTTGAGCGCGAAATTCTCGACCTTGCGGAAGCCCGGCATGAAGAGGCCGCCGGCCTTGATCGCGGGCAGCGAGTACGAGCCCGTGCGCGACACGAAGGTGTGGATCGCGCGGCCGTAGGTCTTGATGCCAGCGAAGGTGACAGAGCCGTTGGCGTCGGACCAGGTCTTCGGTTCGTACGCGCTCTCGCCACCGTTCTTGATCGCCTGCTTCCACGCCTTCTCGGCGTCGAACACCGTGAGGGCGATGTCCTTCACGCCGTCGCCATAGCGGGCTGACTCGTTGGCGGCGATGCCATCCTTCGTCAGCGCGCTCTCGAGCACGATGCGGATGTTCCCCTGGGTGAGCAGGTACATCGCGCGGTCGCGGCTACCGGTCGTGAGGTCTGCGATCTGCTCCACCTGGAAGCCGAAGGCGCTCGCGTAGAAGAAGGCAGCCTGCTTCGCGTTTCCGACGTAGAAGCGGACATGATCCACGTCGATCAGCTGCAGGGGGTCGGTGCTCGTCGCGGCGGAGGCCGAGGGGCTGAGGGTCGTCATGGCGCGATGATAGTGCGGCCCACCGATGGCGCTCAAGCCCAGTGCGCAAAGCGCTGCTACGCTCCCCCCATGCAAGGTAGAGATCGACCCGACTACTCGCCCGAGAACAGATCCCAGCGCGCGGGCAAGGTCATCGCCGTCGTGACGCTCGCGATGCTTGTCTTCGGTGGCCTGGCCACGTTTGCCGTCGTCTTGACACGCGGGCGCTCGGGAATCCAGACCCCGCCTCAGATCATCAGCCCCTCGCCAGGATACGGCCGCAGCGGGGAGGCGCCGTCCGCGGCACCCGCGGCACCCGCGGCACCCGCGGCACCCGCGGCACCCGCGGCAGGAGGGGCTCAGTAACGGAGCAGACTCTCGACGCGGATGCCGCCGAGACTCGCCCGGCCGGAAAGGAACGCCAGCTCGATGAGGACGCTCGCCCCGACGACGGTCGCGCCAAGGCCGCCTTCGCCGATGAGTTTGACGCTCGCTGCAAGCGTGCCACCCGTCGCGAGAAGGTCGTCGACAAGCAGCACCCGCATGCCCGGCTTGACGGCGTCGACGTGGATGTGCAGCGCGTCGCTGCCGTATTCGAGGGCATACTCGATCGACCGCGTCTTATAGGGAAGTTTGCCCGGCTTGCGCACGGGTACGAACCCTGCGCTCAGCGCCGTGGCCACCGCCGTCCCGAAGATGAAGCCGCGGCTTTCGGGGCCGACCACGACGTCGACGCCCGCGCCGCGAAACGGGTTCGCCATGAGTTCGACCGCGAGCGCCAGCCCGGCGGGATCGGCCAAGAGGGGCGTGACGTCCTTGAAGACGATGCCGGGCTTTGGGAAATCGGGGACGTCGCGGATGAGCCGCTCGAGCTCTGCAAGCATGCGCGGAAGGTAGCGGATCCATGCAAACGGCGCGTCGGCCATGGGTATCATTGCAGCATGAAAGACGCCGGTGAACGCCCACAGAAGAAGGCCCCGAGGGATCTCGTGATGGAGGTCGTGGAACCGATCGGCAAGCGCGTCCTCATCCGCAAGGACGAGGACAAGAAGATCACGAAGGTCGGGCTGCATCTTCCCGACAAGATCGAGATCCCGACATTGACCGGGCGCGTGGTCACCGTGAGCGCCGAGGTCGAGCGCGACGAGAACTACCCGATTCGCCAGTACGACCGCGTGCTGTTCAATCCGAAGCATGCGATCCCGGTTGATTTCGAGGGCGACAACCGCCTCTTCGTGATCCCTGTGGAAGACGTGGTCGCCGTGTTCCGCCGGGAGCCGTCTTGAGCGTAGGCGCCGGCGCGCCAAGCCCAGACGCGGGAGGCGCGCCGCGCTCGGTCGAGTGCTTCGTCCGTGCGCAGGGCGATCGGCTTCGTGCGCGCATCCGCGTGCCTGGTTCGAAGAGCCTGACCAATCGGCATCTCGTCATCGCGGCGCTCGCGGAAGGCGCGACGCGCTTGGGCGGCGTGCTGCGCTCGGACGACTGCGACCGACTCGCTGCGGCGCTCTCGGCCATGGGTGCGCGGTTCACGTGGGACGCCCACGATCCGACGGTGGTTGAGGTCCGTGGCGTGGGTGGCAAGCCGCATTCGGCGACGCGCATCGATCTCGGAGATGGCGGCACGCCGACGCGGTTCATGCTGGCGGTGGCGGCGCTCGCGCGCGGCGAGACGGAAGTCGACGGCAGCGCGCGCATGCGCGAGCGTCCGATCGACGAGGGCGTCGACCTCCTTCGCGCGCTCGGCGCGACTGCCTCGTTCCCGCGGGCAGCCCGCGCGCTGCCCGTCGTCATCGGCGGGCCCGCGTCCGGAATGCTCGAAGGCGGTGCCATCGAGGTGGGTCGCACGGCTTCGAGCCAGTTCATCTCCGCGTTGATGCTGGTCGCGCCGTGGACCGCGCGCGGCATCGACATCCGCTTCGTCGACGAACCGACGAGCGCCGGGTACCTCGCGCTTTCGATTGCAGCGCTCGCAGCGCACGGCGTCGAGGTCGCGACCGAGTACGCGCCGGTCGCGCTCGGCCGCGCGGCGCCTGGCGCCGGCCTTCGCCGCATTGCCATCGCGCCACAGGCCGTGCGTGGCGCACGCATCGACGTCGAGCCCGATGCGTCAAGCGCGGTGTACCCAGCGGCACTCGCTGCCATCATGGGCGGCGAGGTCGAGCTCGTCGGCTGCGCGCGTCGCTCGCTGCAACCCGACTCGTGGTTCCTCGACGACCTTGCGCTCCGCGGGGTCGAGGTCGAAGAGTTGGCTGACGCGGCAGGCCTGCCAAGCGTGCGCGTGCGCTCGTCGGGAGTCCTTCGCGCCCATGACGCCGATTACAGCCGCGCACCCGACGCTGCGGTCATGGCGATGGTCGTTGCCGCCTGCGCCGATGGACCGAGCCGATTCACCGGCCTTGGCACGCTGCCGGTGAAGGAGTCGGACCGGATCGCGACCGTCGCCGCAGGGCTTCGGGCGCTCGGTGCGTGCGTCGACACGGGGAGCGACTGGGCGACCATCCATCCGCTGCCGGCGCAGCGAACCTCCGCGGTGATCGCCGCCTCTTCCGACCACCGCATTGCGATGGCGTTTGCCATCCTCGGGGCTGCGCGCGGCGGCGTCTCGATCGACGACCCCGGCGTTGTCTCCAAGAGCTGGCCGGACTTCTGGACGGCACTCGACTTGCTTGGCGGGCAGGTTTGCCGTCAGAATGGCGGCAGATGAGGAATCAGGCCTTCTGGCATTTCGCACGCAGGATGCTCCGACGGCGGGGCCTGGCGGTCGGCACGATCGTCTTCTCGCTGATTTCGGCCGGCGGCCTGGCGTCCGGACTCATCACCATCGGGCCGCTCCTCGAGCTGATTCTCGGGAACGACCCCCAGGTCAACCTCGCATCGATCACGGCGGATCTCCTCGCGCGCCATCCGAACGTCGCGCGCTATGTGCCAGACGCGCTCGTCTCGCTGATTCCGTCCGACCGCCTCGCCGGGGTCGGGGTCATCCTCGGCGGACTGCTTCTGCTCACGCTGTTCGGCGCATTCGCGAACTTCCTGCACCAGTATTGCTCGCTGACGCTCTCGATGGTGACCGCAAGCGACATCCGGCTCGAGACCTTCCGCCACGCGCTGCGGCTTCCACTGTCGCCCGTCCTGCGCCGTGGTCCGGCCGAGCTCGTCTCGCGCGTCATCCGCGACACGGCGGAACTCGAGCGCGGTTTCTCGGCGCTCACGAGCAAGACGCTCGCGCAGCTGACGAAGGGCCTTGCCGCGTTCTGCGCCGCGGTGTGGTTCGACTGGCGGCTGACGCTTGTCGCGATCGTCGTGGCGCCGATCATCGGGATCGTCCTGCGGAAGTTCGGCAAGCGCATCGTGCGGGGCAGCCGCAACACGCTGAAGGCCTATGAGGATCTCCTCCGCACATCGAACGAAGCGCTTCAGGGCCTCCGTGGCATCAAGGCGGCGACGGCCGAGCGCGTCGCCCGAAGGCGCTTCGGGGCAGCCAACAAGTCTGTCGTGCGCGAGGATCGCCGCGTGCGCCTTGCCCGCGCGATCTCCGCGCCGCTGATCGAGTTCATGGCCCTCGTCGTGGTGATGGTGCTTGCGCTTCTCGCAGCGCGCGAGATCCTCCATGGCCGCATGCGCTTCGACCACTTCCTCATGGCGCTCGCGTCGCTGGGAGTCGCGGGCGGCAGCATGAAGCCGCTCACGGGACTGCTGAACGACATCCAGGCTGCGTCCGCGCCTGCCGAGCGCATCCTCGAGATCCTCGCGATCCCGGCCGAAGGCGTGCGCGAGCGTGAACTTCCCGCGCTCGCGCGGCACCGTGCGTCGATCGAGTTCTCCGGAGTTCGCTTCCGCTACGAGGGCGCCGACCGCGATGCGCTCCGTGGCGTCGACCTGCGCATCAACCACGGCGAGTTCGTGGCGATCGTCGGTCCGAACGGCTGCGGCAAGACGACGCTCGCGAGCCTCTTGGTGCGGTTGTTCGATCCGACGGAAGGTTCGGTGCGCATCGACGGATTCGACGTCTCGGGCGTCTCGCTCACGTCGTTGCGCAAGCAGATTGGCGTGGTGCCGCAGGAGCCCATGCTGCTGCGCGCGACGATTCGCGAGAACGTCGCGCTCGGCGTCGACGGAGTCGGCGACGCACAGCTCGCCGACGCGCTGCAGCGGGCGCACGCCGCCGACTTCATCGCGTTGCTGCCCGCCGGCGTCGACACCATGCTTGGCGAGGGTGGCTCCGGGCTCTCGGGCGGACAGCGGCAGCGGCTTGCGATTGCACGGGCCTTGTTGCGCGACCCGGCGGTGCTGATTCTCGACGAGGCGACGAGCCAGGTCGATGCCGAGAGCGAGGCGCAGATCGCGTCCGCCATCGACGAGTTCCGGGCCGGACGCACGCTCATCGCCATCGCGCATCGACTGTCCACCGTGCGCTCGGCTGATCGGATCGTCGTCATGGAGAACGGGGTGGTGCTCGACGCCGGTCCCCACGCCGAGCTTCTCTCGCGCTGCGACCTCTACCGTCGGCTCGTGCAGACGCAACTCGTCGGATAGGTCTCGCCCGCTGGATCGCAGCTGAAACATCCGTGCGGCGGCCTGATACATTGAGAGTTCATCTTGCGCCGCGCGGCGCCGAAGCACCGTCCACCATGGGACTCCAGTCGTTTCTTCGCTCTCTTGTCGGCGCCGCCTCCACCGAGGAGGTCGATGCCGTCGGACGCTCGGCGGCGAGCGCGCGTGAGGCGAAGGCCTCGGTCGAGGAGATGAAGTCGCTGGCAGCCCGCACGCGCGAGGAGTGCGAGAGCTCGGTGCTCGCAGTGCGCGAGGAGCTGAATCGGCTCTCGGCGCGGGTCGAGTCGATGCCCGAGATGCGCGCGCAGCTCGAGAGCTTCGTCCAGTCGCTTGGACGAACCATGACGCAGGCCGCGGACCGGCTCGAGTCGGTCGACGACCGTCTGCACCACATGGAGCAGGAGATCCGCGCCCACACCGAGGTGCTGTCGCTCGTCCGCTCGGAGCTCGACCGGCAGGGGCGGACCCTTGCGGCGCTCGAGCCGCAGATGAAGTCGCTCGAGGAAGCCGCCGCGAGGCTCGCGGCGGCGACGGATCGGGCCGATGCGCTCGTTCGCGAAGCCGAGTCGCGGTCGTCCCGCGTGGTGCGCGTCGAGCGGGTGGCGATTGCCGCCGCAGTGATCGCCTTGATCGCGGTTGCCATCGTTGTGTTCCGCGGCTCCGCGGGTGCCGGCCCGTCGTGAGCGACGAGAGAGGGAATGCATGTTCTTTCGAAGGGTGAAGTCCAACTCCGATGACTCGCCGCGCGCGCGGGTTCCGATGCTGCAGCAGGCGATTGGCCTCGCGTTCACCTTGGCGTTGATGTGGTTCGTCTTTGCGCCGCAGTCGCCTTTGAATAGAAACGCACCCAAGCCGGGCGGCGCGCCGACCGCACCCGCCGCGCCCGCCGCGCCCGCCGCGCCCGCCGCTCCCGCCGCACGGGGGTCTCCAAGCTCCGTTCCGGCGCCCGTCGACAATCCCGCCACGGCCCCGTCTCCGCGGCTCGCGTCGACAAGCCCGGCCATCACCGATTCGCTGGTCGCGCTCGGTCTTGCCGAGCACATCGTCGGCCGCAGTCCGTACTGCCGTTCCGTCGATCCATCGCTGCCCGTCGTGGGCGACCTGCGCGCCTTCGACGCCGAGCGCCTCGCGCTTGCGGCGCCGGAAGTCCTCTTCGTCCAACCACCTCTCGCGGGCGTCGACCCTGCGCTTCGCGAGTTCTGCGAGAAGAAGTCGATCACGCTTGTCGCGCGGCGGCTCGAGTCGCTCAGCGACATCGACGCGCTGATCGACGACATCGGCGGCGCCTTCGGCGTCGAGCCGAACGTCGGCGGTTCGGTGCTCGAGCGCGCGCTCGGCTCCGCGCGCGCCAGCATCGCCCTTGGCGCACGACCCGCAGACGATGCGCGCAGGGTGCTGCTCCTTGTCTCGGCCGATCCGTTCCTCGCCGTTGGCCACTCCACCTATCTCGATGAGCTGCTCGCGGGCGCCGATCTGCGGAACGTCCTCGAGCGCAGCGGCTACGTCGAACTCTCGGCCGAGGCGCTCGTCGCCATGAAGCCCGAGACGATCCTCGGCGTCGCAGAGACCGTCGCCGGCGCCCGGCGCATGGAGGATTTGCTCGCGCGCGTGCCGTGGTCCGCCGAGTCGCGGCCCAGGATCGCGGTCGACGCCGTGCCGGAGCTGCTCTCGCCGAGCCTGCTCGCGGTCGCGCGCCGCACGGAGCTCGTGCGTCTCGCAGAGGCGGCGAAGTGACCGCGCGCGGCTTCGCGATTCTTACGATCGTCCTTCTCGTCGCTGCGGCGGTTCGCCTCTCCTTTGGCCCCGCGTCCGACGGCGGCGCGCTGCGCATGTCCTTCGGAGTGCCGTCGGTCGAGGCGCTCGGACTGCGGGGAAGCGCCGTCATCGGCGCCGCCTTCGTGGGCGCGGCGCTCGGGCTCGCTGGCCTCGCCCTCCAGGTGCTGCTGCGCAACCCGCTGGCCGAACCGTTCATCCTCGGAGTGTCGAGCGGGGCCGGCTTCGGCGTTGCGCTTGTGCTCGCGGCCGGTTACCTCCTTGCGATTCCAGCGATGCGTTTCGGTGGCGAGGCCGGCGGCGCGGTGGTGGGGGCGGTGGTCACGCTCGCGGTTGTGCTCTCGCTCGGCCGTTCTCGCGAGGGCCATGATCCGACGCGACTCGTCCTCTCGGGCGTCATCGTCGGCGCGATCTTCGCGTCGGCCACCATGCTCGTCGAGCAGATGGTGCCGCACGGACTCCGCGGCGATCTTCTCTCGTGGATGGCGGGGCGCCTGCCGGAGATTCCGCCGCGCGAGTCGCTGGGATTGCTCGCAGCGGCGACGGTCCTCTGCGGGCTTGTCCTTGCCCGCGACGCCCGGGCGATGGATGTCGCATGCCTCTCTGAAGACGAGGCGCGCACGTCTGGCGTCGACATGGCGCGGCTACGGCGTCGGCTGTTCCTCGTCTCCGGCGTGCTGGCCGCGATCGCGGTGGCGTACGCGGGGCCGATCGGATTCGTCGGACTGGTTGCGCCGCATGCGGCACGGCGTCTCGTCGGCGCGTCGCACCGCGTCGTCGTGCCGGCGAGCGCCCTTGGCGGCGCAGCGCTCTTGGTGCTTGCCGAAAGCACGCGCCAATTCATCGACGTCGGCACCGGTCGCCTCGCGATCGGCGTGATCACGGCACTCGCCGGCGGCCCGGCGTTCCTCTGGATCCTCCGGAGGTCCCGATGGAACGCATGATTGCGGCGACGGGGCTCTGCGTTCGCTTCGGCGCGACCAAGGCGCTTGACGACGTCGGCTTTGCGTTCCCCCGCGGCGCGCTCGTCGCGGTGGTCGGTCCGAACGCATCGGGCAAGAGCACGCTCATGCGCACGCTGGCCGGACTGGTCGAGCCCGACGAAGGAAGCGTCGAGGTCATGGGCTTGCCGCTCGCACGGCTCTCGATCGAGTCGCGGGCGCAGGCGATCGCCATGGTGCCGCAGCGGCCCGAGGTGCTGGCCCCGTTCACCGCGCGCGAGGTCGTCGCGCTTGGGCGCTACGCCGCCGGACCGAGTTCGGCCGCGGTGGCCGCTGCGCTCGACGCCGTCGGGCTCGCCGCGCGCGCCGATGTCGGCTGCCACGCGCTTTCCGGCGGCGAGCGGCAGCGCGTGGCGGTGGCTCGGGCGCTGGCGCAGGTCGGCGAGGGGTCGGTCCTGATTCTCGATGAACCGATGGCGGGCGTCGATCCAGCCGAGGTCGCTCGGATGGTGCAGGTGCTTCGCGACCGCGCCAAGACCGGCGCGGTGCTGGTCACCCTGCACGACGCCGGACTGGCGCGCGCCTTCGCGACCCATGCATTGGTGCTTTCGCGAGGCAGGTTGGTTGCGGCGGGGGATGCCTCGGAGACCTTGACTCCCGAGATCCTCTCGAGCGCCTACGGCCATCCGATGGAGATTCGTGGTGGTTGGATCGCACCGCGATTGCCGCCACAACGCTAGACTCCCGGCGTGACCGGGATTTACTGGATCATCGCGATCTTCGTCCTGCAGGCCATCGTCGCGGCAATCGCGAAGAGGCAGCAGGAGCAGCGCAACATGCAAGCTGGCGGCGGCGCGAAGCCGGACGCGAAGCCGGGCGCGGTGCCGGGCGCGATGCCACCCGCGCCTCCGCAGGCCGGCGTGCAGCCGGCGCAGCGTCGCGTCATGCAAGTGAATCCGACGCAGGCCGGCGTTCGTCCGACGACAGTCGACTCGCAGGGAGTCGCCGCGCGGCCGGTGCAGGCGGTTCCGCCAGTGCAGGCGAGGACAGCGGATTCCGCAGTCGAAGCCCGGTCGAAGGCACAGGCGCGTTCGCAGGCCGAATCGCGGGTTCGCGCGCAGGCTGAGGCGCGCGCTCGCGCAGAGGCACGGGCGCGCGCGCAGGTCGAGGCTCGCGTGCGTGCCGAGGCGGACGCGCGTGCGCGCCGTTCGCGTGAAGCAGCGCAGCGCGCGGCCGGACGACACGTCAAGCCGCTCAAGACGCAGCCACCGCGTGCAAAGCCGACCGGCGAGCGCGAGGAGTCGGCAGCGCTTCGGAGCCGCGAGCTCGTCGAGCGGTCGCTCCAGCGGGTGCGCGCCGCCGAGGACCGGGTGTCGAATGCGCTACCCGGCGGCGACGCGGGAAAGCCGCGGTCGACGGCTCAGAAGTCGATGGCCGAGGGGATCCGGGCGCTGCTCCGTGACAAGTCGCGGGTACGCGAGGCGTTCGTCCTCTCCGAGATCCTGAGTCCGCCGAAGGCTGCGGCACCGACCGCCAACAGCCCCTTCGGCCTGCCCTGAGCGGCTTCAGACGCGATCGGCGGCGATCCCTGCCGATTTGGTGGCCTTCCGGCGGGACCTGCGGCAATCCTGAGGGATTATTGCTATGCTTCGCCCCCGCGCCGGGGTCTTGCCCGTTGGCTTGGCCTCGCACCGCGCTGTCCTGAAGCGAATTCCCCCAATGATCGACATCCGCAAGTTGAAGGAACTGGTTCGCCTGATGGTCGAGAACGACCTCACGGAACTCGACATCCGTGACGAGCAGGAGACCGTCACCGTCAAGCGTCCCGGCATCCACGCCGTTCCGCAGGTGGTCGCAGCTCCGGTGATGCACCCTGCGCCCGTCGCGGTCGCTCCGGCAGCGGCAGCAGCACCCGCCGCCGTGAAGGAAGTGCTCCCCGCGATCGAGAGCCCGATGGTCGGCACGTTCTACGCGACGCCCGGCCCGGACAAGCCTCCGTTCGTCAGCGTCGGCAGCAAGATTGGTCCCGACACCACCGTATGCCTCATCGAGGCCATGAAGATCTTCAACGAGATCAAGGCCGAGACCTCCGGCACCGTCGAGGAAGTCCTCGTGAAGAGCGGGCAGCCCGTCGAGTTCGGCCAGCCGCTCTACCGCATTCGTCCGAACTGATCGGCCCGCTTCTTTCCGCCGGAAACAGCATGTTCAAGCGAATCCTCATTGCCAACCGAGGCGAGATCGCGCTGCGCGTGATCCGTGCCGCGAAGAGCCTCGGCATCGAGACCGTGTGCGTCTACTCCTCCGCCGACAAGGATGGCCCGTGGCTCGAGCACGCGGACCAATCCGTCTGCATCGGTCCCGGCCCGAGCCCGCAGAGCTACCTCCGCATCGACCGCATCATTGCGGCGGCCGAGGTCTCGCGCGCCGACGCCATCCACCCTGGCTACGGCTTCCTCTCCGAGAACGCGCACTTTGCCGAAGTCTGCCGTGATTCCGGCTTCGAGTTCATCGGACCGTCGCCCGAGGCGATGGCGCTTCTCGGCGACAAGGTGAGCTGCAAGAAGATGGCGCGCAAGGTCGGAACGCCTGTCTTCCCGGGCACCGAGGACGCCATCGAGGACATCGAGGAGGCCGTGAAGGTCGCCGGCGAGATCGGATACCCGGTCATCGTGAAGGCGGCGGCGGGCGGCGGCGGGCGCGGCATGCGCGTCGCACGTGACGAAGCGCAACTGCGCGCCGGCATCGAGAGCGCGCGCCAGGAGGCGGCCGCGGCCTTCGGCAACGGCAGCGTCTACATCGAGAAGTTCCTCGAGCATGCGCGCCACTTCGAGGTGCAGACGATCGGCGACAAGCACGGCAACGCCGTGCATCTCTTCGAGCGCGACTGCTCGAGCCAGCGTCGGCACCAGAAGCTGATCGAGGAGGCGCCGAGCCCTGGCGTCGATCCCGAGAAGCGCAAGAAGGTCTGCGAAAGCGCGGCTTCGCTGATTGCGAGCGCGAAGTACTCGGGCGCCGCCACGGTCGAGTTCCTGATGGACGGCAAGCAGAACTTCTACATGCTCGAGGTGAACACGCGCGTGCAGGTCGAGCACCCGGTCACCGAGATGATCACCGGCATCGACATCGTGCGCG
>Ga0209985_10004627_pt1 | contig 11013 bp, 10 predicted proteins | sample NOAtaG_FD_187305 | JGI IMG/M metagenome (GOLD analysis project Ga0209985, IMG submission 187305) | Freshwater lake microbial communities from Lake Erie, under a cyanobacterial bloom - NOAA_Erie_Diel6S_1000h metaG (SPAdes) (version 2) | ecosystem: Environmental > Aquatic > Freshwater > Lake ... | reverse complement strand
CTATTCCTCAGTGACTGTCGCCCCTTGCGGCAATATCATCGAAATGACTTGCTACACCGGGCCGAATGACATGAACGTTAACCATGAATACTACATCAACAACCAGCAGCTCAGTGAAAGCTGCATCACGCTAGGCAACTATTACCCCATACTGCCTTGGCACCATCAAGCTTGGTACTGCACTGGGGAGAATCCTGGCGACTTCTGCATGCCGTGGGAAATGCGTGTGAGCAATGCTTGCGGTTCGGATTCAAGACAGGGCATCATTGCGGATAATTGCGTGTACGGGCCTTGTAACGTGATCGATCCCGTAGATGTTGATGAACTCGTGGCATTGATAACGAACTATCCCAATCCATCGACCGACTTCACACTCATCAGTATCGATGAACGCATCGACCTCTCGATCATCAAAGAAATCGAGGTCCTTAGGGCGGCTGATGCTTCATCACGGTGGAAGCTAAGCAAGGTGAACGAGCGGCTCATTTCGATCCCCACACTCAACTGGGAATCTGGAATCTACTACGTGCTAATCACGATGTCGAATGACGCAGCGCGAACCAAGCTGCAGTTCAAGCTCTGACGCACGATGGCTACTTGCCGTTTTGAGACGGACTTGCTTCGTGGACTGCTTGTCGGGGTCCTAGCATTATCCAGTTGCGCCTTCGCCGCTGCCCAGACCATCGATGCCTATGCCGGTTACGGGCATGGGGAGTTCCTGAGCGGAAAGGGCACCTATGGCCGTCAGTCAGCGAGAAGGACGCTCTCTTCAATCGATGTCAACCATGCCGGCTTGCGGTACGCCGATTCCATGTCTGCGGCCTTCAGCATGCGTTTCATGCTGGGGGTGGAGCAATGGCGCTTGCACGAATCAAGTGTGGCCTGGCTGAACAGGTCTGACGTGGAGCTTCGGGTGTTGTATTTGCAAATGGGCTGGGAGCCCGCGTGGAGACCCATACGGTCAGCGCGGAGGATGGTGCTCTCGGCACCGGTATTTCTCAGCTTCCGAACCTCCGCCCGCGCCACCGGTACCACTTGGTCCTACTACCCGGTGGATACGAGCTACTCACTTAATAACGAGCGTAGCTACTTCGGAGGCTTCAATATCAGCCCGCAGTTGGCATTGGCCTATGAAGTACCCTTATCGCCCACCATGGGGCTGGCATTGGGCGGCTTCGCTTCGTTTGGCCTATTCGACCAGGATGGGCCGCCGATCTGGAACAGCCAATACCTGTTCGGTTTCCGAGCGGCGCTTTATCACAATAGGCTGGCTAGCCAGTTGTTGCGGCAACGCAGCACTGCTTCGGATTGAGCCGCTGTTTGCAAAAGGCCAATTCAGTCCCCCTACTTCACCAGGTACAACGCCTCTTTCACCGCTCGCACCACGCGCTCCACACTGGGCAGGCTGGCGTCAATGAGCGATGGCGTGAAGGGCAACGGCGTATCGGCCTGGCACACGCGCAGCACAGGGGCGTCCAAGTGATCAAAGGCATCCTTCTGCACGCGGTAGGCGATCTCGCTGGCCACACTACCAAAGGGCCAGTTCTCGTCCACCACCACCAGGCGGTTGGTCTTTCGCACGCTTTTCAGGATGGTCGTATGGTCCAGCGGACGGATGGTGCGCAGGTCGATCACCTCGGCGTTGACCCCTTCCTTGGCCAGCTCCTCTGCAGCGCCCAAGGCCACCTTCATCATTTTGTTGAAGGAAACGATGGTGACATCGGTGCCTTCGCGCTTCACATCGGCCACACCGATGGGCAGCAGGTACTCGCCGTCCGGGATCTCGCCCTTGTCGCCGTACATGCGCTCGCTCTCCATGAAGAGCACGGGGTCGTTGTCGCGGATGGCGGCCTTCAGCAGGCCCTTGGCATCGTATGGATTGCTGGGGCTGATGACCTTGAGGCCGGGGATGTTGGCGTACATTGCCTCGAAGCTCTGGCTGTGCGTGGCGGCCAGCTGGCCTGCGCTACCGTTGCCACCGCGGAACACGATGGGCACGTGGAACTGGCCACCGCTCATCTGTAGCATCTTGGCCGCGTGGTTGATGATCTGGTCGGCCGCCAGGATGGCGAAGTTCCAGGTCATGTACTCCACGATGGGGCGCAGACCGTTCATGGCGGCGCCCACACCGATGGCGCTGAAGCCCAGCTCGGCGATGGGCGTATCGATGACGCGCTTGGCACCGAACTCGGCCAGCATGCCCTTGCTCACCTTGTAGGCGCCGTCGTACTCGGCCACCTCCTCGCCCATGAGGAACACGGTGGGATCGCGGCGCATCTCTTCGCTCATGGCCTCACAAAGGGCCTCACGGAACTGCACGGTACGCATGTTCGGTCGTTTCGGAATGGGGGCCAAAGGTAGCTGCCAAGAGCCGATGCGGTCGCACCCCAAAAGGCCCTCGATCAATGAAAGGGATCACGCTTGCTAGGGGTGGCCATCACGCCCGCCCTCCAGCACCAACTCCTGTTTCACCACTTGCACCGCATTCGTGGTAGGCTGAATGGGACGACCGTGTTCCTTCGCCCAGACATCGATGAACTCGGCGCCAAGGAAAAAGATCTGCGAGCTGTAATAGACCCAGAGCAGCAGCGAGATCAAGCTGGCCGCCGCGCCAAAGGCCGAAGCAGGGTTGGACAATTGGAAGTAGTACGCGAGGGCGTATTCGCCCACGGCGAACAGCAAGGTGGTGAGCACCGCCCCGGGCAGCACGTCGCGCCAGGTCACCCGCGCGTCGGGCAGGTATTTGAACAGGGCAGCGAACACGCCCACGGTCATGGCGAAGGAAACCCCGTTGGAGATCGCCACCACCAGAATGCCGGCCATGCCGGGCAACCATGAGACGATCTGATCGGAGAATGCGGTGACCAAGGCACTGAGCAGGAAGCTCACGACCATGAGGAAGCCCATGCCCAGCACAAAGGAGAAGGAAAGCAGCCGAGCGATGATCAGTCCCAGGATGCTGTTGCGCGGCTTCGGCTTGATCTCCCAAATGCGGTTGATCGAGTTCTTCAACGCATTGAACACCCCGGTGGCACCGACCACCAGCGTGGCCAGGCCGACAACCGTGGCCACAATACCCTGGCCGCTCTGGTAGGCATTGCCCAACAGACCCTGCAAAGCCTTGGCCGTATCCTCCCCCACGAACCCACTGAGCCGCACGAACAGCTGCCCTTCTGCCGCATCAGGTCCCGCCAAAAGCCCCGCCACGGCGAGGACCACCACCAACATGGGCAGGATGGAGAAGATGGTATAGAAGGCCAGCGCCGCTCCCAGGTCCAGCGTTTCATCCTCGCTGTAGGCACGGAACACCAAACGCACATAGCGCCAGGTAGTGAGCGCCAGGTCCCGAACGAATGTTAGCGGTCGCTGCAACATCACTTATCCGGAGGCCTATGCATCACGAGCGACCTCTCCCGTTCGGACGGGCACTTGACCCAACGCATCACGGCCTTAGGAAGCGGACCGTATGCTGCACATCACGGCCTGAAAGCACGACAAGGTGTGCACCGGAAGACAGGGATGCCATCGGCCAGGCGACTCGGCTTCCGGCCTGGAACCGGGTCTCCATGACCTTGCGCCCGAGTGCATCGAGCACCACGGCATCCACCTTGCCGGTGGCATTCGCCAGGTCCAGAATGAGCGCGTCGGCCTGCTCATCGTACCAGGTCTGAACGCTGGCCCGTGCGGCCTCTTCGATCCCTACGGTGGTCACGGCCAGGCAGATCGAGGTATCGGCGCAACCCGACTGCTGTACGATCACCGCATAATTGCCGTTCGCCGTGGCGGTATAGAACTGTTGCGTGGCACCTTGAACGGGAGCAAAGCCGTTGTCGCAGTTCACCCACTGCCAGCTGGCCGGACTGGCCTGGGCAATGAGCGTGAAGTTGTTCTGCACCACGCCGACGTTCACCGGGGTCACCGCGAGGTTGAGCACCACAACGGAGTCGCAGCCACCAGCCGTGGGGAAGGACTCCGAATAGGTGCCGGCCGTAGTGAGCTGTTGGCCGCCAAGGGTATAGGTCTCGCCCGAGCAGATGGTGACCGAATTGGTGCCCAACACAGGGCTGCCGGCCACCCAATTGCTGGACGCACCGGTCAGCGTCAGGCCCGAGGCCACACCGTTCTGGTGCCCCGTGGCATCGATCACGTTCGTGAGGCCGGTGTTGGTGCCCCCGGTGATGCCTTGGTCCATGCGGTAGTATAGTTTCAGGTCGGTATCCGTGGGGTCGGCATTGTAGTTCATGATGCACGCCACTTCGGCGGCCGTCAGTCCGCGCGACCACAGGGTCACCTCATCCACCATGCCATCGAGGAAGATCTCCGTGGAACCTGGGATAGGCATGTTACCGATGCGGAAGACACCGGCGGTGGTGGTGATCAGCCCGTTGGCCGGCACGGAGCCTACGGATACGCCGTTGTGGTACAGGGCAAGCTGGCTCCCATCGTACGTCAACGCCAGGTGCTGCCAGGTATTCAATGTCAACAGGCCCGTCGAATCCACAGTGAACACCGTATTGGCGCTGTTCCGCAACCGGCCTTCCAGGGTGGTTCCATAGGTCTGAAGCAGGTAGAAATCGCAGAACGTATTGTCGCGGAACCCGGCAAAGGCCTCCATGTTCGGCCAGTTGGCGTTCTGGGTGGGGTAGACCCAACAGGTCATACTGAAACCCGCAGCATTGGCGATCTGTGCCGATCCGTTGGCCACGGTCACCTCGTCGTTAACACCATCGAAGTCCAGGGCATTCTGGACCTGGGCAGCAGCCGTGAGGCACAACGGAGATAGGCAGAGCAGGGTAACCTTCCGGATCATGGTAAAGGGTTAAGTGGAGGTGAAGCTAAGCACTGCCGCGGTCCAACGGCACCCTGCCAAGGCCAGTGCCCGTTGGCATGGCGTCCGTAAGTTTGCGCCCCCAAGAACAACGCTACAGCGTTCAACGTTCCTTCCGAAATGAAGATCCTCGTCCTTTTGAGCCAGGTGCCCGACACCACCTCGCGCATCGCATTCACGAACAACAACACGCAATACGATGCGTCAGGCATCACGTTCATCGTGAACCCCTACGATGAATGGTACGCCTTGGTCCGTGCCCTGGAATTGAAGGAGGCCGCAGGAACGGGTACCGTTACCACCATCACCGTGGGCGGTGCCGATACCGAGGCCACCATCCGCAAGGGCCTGGCCATTGGTGCCGACGAGGCCGTGCGCGTGGATGCACAGCCCTCCGACGCCATGCAGGTGGCCGAACAGATCGCTGCCTATGCCAAGGACAAAGGTTTCGACCTGGTGATGGCCGGCAAAGAGACCATTGACCACAACGGTGGGCAAGTGGGGGCCATGGTGGCCGAACTGCTCGACCTGCCCTACGTGCCCATGGCCAGCAAACTGGACATCGCTGGCACGACCGCTACCGTGGAACGGGATGTGCCCGGTGGCGTGGAAGTACTGGAGGTGGCACTGCCCCTGGTGATCGGTGCGAGCAAGGGAATGGCCGAACAGCGCATCCCCAACATGCGCGGCATCATGGCCGCACGCACCAAGCCGCTCTCCGTGGTGCCTGCCGCAGCGGTAACCGAAGTGGCCCGCACCGTACAGTTCGACCTTCCACCCGCCAAGGGTGCCGTGAAGATGATCTCCGCGGAAGATGCCGGACAGCTCATCGAACTGCTGCACACCGAAGCCAAGGTGATCTGATCAAGCAGGCCGCAACGGCGCAAATAGCATCCGATCAAGAAACGTCCATGTAGCGTCGACCCTCCGGGTCGACAGACAATAAGCAAGAACATGAGCACCATCGTATTCATCGACACCCGCGGCGAGAAGATCTCCAAGGCCGCGCAAGAGGCCGTGACCTATGCCAGCCAACTGGCCGGAAGCCCCGTCACTGCCGTGACCTTCGGCCCTGCCGGCAACCTCGAGAGCCTAGGCGCGCAAGGTGCGTCGAAAGTGATCGTGGCGCGCGGCGTGAACACCGTGGACGGCCAGCAATTGACCCGGTTGGTGGCCGATGTGGCCGCCCAACTGAACGCCACCACGATCGTGTGCGTGCATGATGGCACTGGCAAGGCCGTGGCCCCCCGTCTGGCAGCCCGCCTCAAGGCCGGCCACGTGGCCGCCGCGCTCGGCCTGCCCGTGGACGGCCGTTTCAAGCGCAACGTGTTCAGCGGCAAGGCACAGGCCTGGGTGGAAGTGACCAGCCCCGTGAAAGTGATCAGCCTGATGCCGAACTCGGTGGCCATTGCCAAGGGCGAAGGCACCGCGACCGTGGAGGAATACACCGGTGACCTCGGCCCGGCACGCATCGCCGTGAAGGAGGTACGCAAGGCCGGCTCCGGCATCCCCCTGCCCGAGGCCGAACTGGTGGTGAGCGCCGGTCGCGGCATGAAGGGCCCCGAGCACTGGGCACCCGTGGAGGAACTCGCCAACTTGCTGGGAGCCGCCACCGCCTGCAGCCGACCCGTGGCCGATATGCACTGGCGTCCGCACCACGAGCACGTGGGACAGACCGGCGTGGCCATCCGACCCAACCTCTACATCGCCATCGGCATCAGCGGCGCCATCCAGCACCTGGCCGGCGTGAACCAGAGCAAGGTGATCTGCGTGATCAACAAGGACCCCGAAGCGCCCTTCTTCAAGGCCGCGGACTACGGGATCGTAGGCGATGCCTTCGAGGTGCTGCCGAAGCTGATCGATGCCGCGAAAAAACTGAACGCCGAGCGCTGACCACGGCAAGCTGCGCACTGGGAACGCCCCGCATCCTTCCGGATCGGGGCGTTCGCGTATCTTCACGGCCCGTTCGCGAACTGCATGGAGAAGGTCGAGCTGCGCTTTCTGAGGATCACGTACAGCCATACCCATGCCGGGGCCTATGCCCTCATTCTCTCCGAAGTGCATGGCGATCGCCGGCTTCCCATCATTATCGGCGGCGTTGAGGCACAGGCCATCGCCATCCAGGTGGAGAACATCAAACCCGCCCGGCCGCTCACGCACGACCTGTTCAAACACGTGAGCGACACGCTGGGGTTCACCCTCAAGGAGGTCATCATCAACGACCTGGTGGAAGGCATCTTCCACGCCAAGCTGGTGGTGGAACAGAAAGGCCTTGAAGTGGAGATCGATGCCCGCAGCAGCGATGCCATAGCCCTGGCCCTGCGCTTCGAATGCCCCATCTACACCTACGAGTTCATCCTGGGTGCCGCAGGGCTGAAGGTGGAAGAGGGCGAAGAGGAACAAGCCGAGGGTGAACCCAAAGGCAAGCTTGAAAAGAAGTCCGGCGCGGCCTCGATGGAAGAGCTGCGTAACATGCTCGAAGAGGCCTTGGACAACGAGGACTACGAGCGGGCCTCGAAGCTGCGCGACGAGATCAAGCGGCGCGAAGGCACCAACTAAGCGTTCCCGGCAGTTGTGCGGATCGCTGGCAAACAGCAACTTCGCCCATTACATCCCCGAACCTGATGCGAGCATTGTATCGTGCAGCCTTGTTGCTGTCCTCCTTCCTGCCCATTTCCGCGTTCGCGCAAGGAGGACCGGCCCCGCTCAGCGGAGCTTCCTTCGAAAGCGTCATTCGGGGCGTCGTTGGCATGCTGGTCATTATCGCCATCGCCTGGGTGTTCAGTGCGAAGCGCAAGAACGTGGACTGGAAAGTGGTGGGCATCGGCCTCGCGTTCCAACTGGTGCTGGCCCTGCTGATCCTTTATGTTCCGCCCATACAGGTCGCCTTTGAGGTCGTGGGCCAGCTGTTCGTGAAAGTGCTTGACTTCACCCGCATCGGCAGCGAGTTCCTGTTCCGCGACCTGATGAACGTGCAAAGCATGGGCTTCATCTTCGCCCTGCAGATCCTCCCCACCATCATCTTCTTCAGTGCGCTCACCAGTGTGCTCTTCTACCTCGGCATCATCCAGAAAGTGGTGTATGCCCTGGCCTGGGCCCTCAACAAGACCATGAAGCTGAGCGGTGCCGAGAGCCTCAGCACCGCAGGCAACATCTTCCTGGGGCAGACCGAGGCACCGCTCATGGTGAAGGCCTACCTGGACAAGATGAACCGCTCGGAGATCTTCCTGGTGATGACCGCCGGCATGGCCACCGTAGCGGGCGGCGTGCTCGCAGCCTATGTGGGCTTCCTGGGTGGCGACGACCCCGCCATGCGCCTCTTTTTCGCCAAGCACCTGCTCACCGCGAGCGTGATGGCGGCACCCGGTGCCGTGGTGGTGGCCAAGATCCTTTTCCCCCAGACCGAACCCATCGAGCAAAAGCTTGAAGTGAGCATGGAACAGGTGGGCAGCAACTTCCTCGATGCCATGAGCAATGGCACCACCGAAGGCCTGAAGCTCGCCGCGAACGTCGGTGCCATGCTGCTGGTGTTCTTCGCCTTCATCGCCATGTTCAACTATGCCTTCCTCAAGCTCGGTGATGCCATCGGGATCAATGCCTGGGTGGCCACCGTCTCGCACGGCCGCTTCGCGGGACTTTCACTGGAGTTCATCCTCGGCTACCTCTTCGCCCCCATCATGTGGTTGATCGGCGTGGCCAGCCAGGACATCACCCTCACCGGGCAACTGGTCGGGCAGAAGATCATCGCCAGTGAGTTCGTGGGCTACGAAAGCCTTTCGCGCATGAAGAACGAAGGGGTGTTCGCCTACCAGCGCAGCATCGTGATGGCCACCTACATGCTGTGCGGCTTCGCCAACTTCGCCAGCATCGGCATCCAGATCGGTGGCATCGGGTCGCTCGCGCCCAGCAAGCGGCAATGGCTCAGCGAGTTCGGCTTCCGCGCCCTGCTCGGCGGCACGCTCGCCAGCCTGCTCAGCGCCACCATCGTGGGCATGTTGGTGTGAAGCGGACCCGCGCGTTGCTGAAGAACGAACGGCGGTCGGTCCGGTGGATGGTTGAGCACCGGCAGTGATCAGGAAGCATAAGCAGGTGCCGACCAGGGCGTTGAACTGCTGAATCCCATGCGACGGATCCTCATCATCGTGTTACTACTTGCCCTGCTTGGCGGAACCGCATGGTATTTCAAAGGGGAGCTTCCGTTGGCCACGCGGGCGGCGCTTGAACCTGGATCACCGCTCGACAGCCTGCACGGCGTGATCGTATACCACAACGGCAGCATGGGCAACGTGAGCGGTCGCAACGTGGTGGACGGCTACAACGTCGGGCTGCGCTACCAGTGCGTGGAATTCGTGAAGCGCTACTACCTGGAGCACTACGGCCACCGCATGCCCAACAGCTACGGCCACGCCAAGGACCTGTTCAACAGCGCGGTGAAGGACGGCGAACTGAACACCGACCGCGGACTGCGGCAATACAACAACCCCAGCGCCACCCCTCCGCAGGTGGGCGACCTGGTGGTGTTCGATGGCTGGCGCGGAAACCCCTACGGCCACGTGGCCATTGTGAGCGCCGTGGAGCATGGCGAGGTGGAAGTGGTGCAACAGAACACGGGCAGTACCCGGGCCACCTTCGACCTGGACCTGGTGGACGGCCGCTGGCGTGTGGATGAGCGCCGCATACTGGGCTGGCTGGGGAAGAGATAGGTAAGAATGCCGTACAAAAAGATCTGGCGATCAAGAGGGCCTACCTTCGCTACTCACCATTAAGCAACTCGACCATGATGATGAGACATCTTTTCTTAGTGGTCCTTACTGCGATGTTTGGCCCCTTGGCTGGCCAAAGCCAGTGGCAGCCGGTGCTGCCGGACGAATTCATCTGGGGGCTTGATGCCAAGGGTGATACCCTCGTTGTGGGCACGTACGACGGCCACTTGCTCTTTTCGGGGAATGGTGGCAGCACCTGGTCGGAACGGACAGGTAACATGCCCAGTTCCTACATCGATAATGTGATCGTTCTGGATGATGATCGGCTTATCTGTTCAAATGGCAGTGGCGTTTGGACCTCCAACGATTGGAGCACATGGACTCTGCGCCACACCCTGACAAGCAACATCACTTGCCTGGTCTCGAAGGGGGATACGCTTGTGGTCGGCGGTGAGTTCAATGCTGGATTGAGCGCTTCTTTTAATGGAGGCGCCAGTTGGGTTTCCATAAGCACAGGTCAGAACCAGTTGTACTCCACCACAGCAGCGATAATCGGCGACAGTATCCTCTGGGGGCGATTTGGCGCGGAGGCTGCAGTAAGCGTCAATGGCGGATCCACTTGGTCACCCGTGGCGGGGTTAGGAACGAACGTATTCTCCTTCTCCGAAAACGGACAGTTCGCCGGGAATGACGTGTCCGTTTTCAGCCGCTCAGGAAGTGGTTGGTCCGAGAGCTTTGTGAACGCGCAGATCTTGGACATTGAAGTGGACGGAGAACGAGTTGCTGCGTGTGGCCCGTGCTGCGGGGGTGCAACACAGCAGGTATTCCTATCGCTCGATGCAGGCCTATCTTGGACCAGCATCGAAGCTCCCTTCACCACGGGCCAGATCAGCAAGGTCGCCTTAGTGGGGTCATACCTATACGCCGGCGCTGACCAGGGCCTTCACCGCCTCAATTTAGATGTTTGGGCTGGTATCGATAACCGGAACACAAATGGTGAGTTCCTGTTGGTCCCGAACCCTGCCGGTGAACAAGTCGCGATCCATCTGGGCCATAACAAGCCGCTGCTAGGGAAGATCCGCATTGTTGATACCTGCGGCCGAACGGTCCAAAGCACGAGGACCACGAACATGGACCGCCCCTTGGTAGACATCTCGGGATTATCACCCGGCACCTATTGGGTAATTGTGGAACATGGTACCGGGTCTTCAGTCCGACCATTGATCGTTGTGCGTTGATCCGAGCAGGGCGATTTGGGCCATGCATGCCAATAACCGAAGGACCTGCTTCGGAACAGCAGGCTACTTTTGGCCGTTCCGTTCATGCCTTCAGCCAAGAAAAGCTCCTTTGCCGACAAGGCACAACGCCTGCTCTCCAGTACGCTGGAGCGCATCCGGCAGTTCGCCCTGAACAGCAGCATCAAGGACTTCATCCTGTTGGCCCTGCCCTACCAGGTAAGTGCCGTGCTCACCGCGCTCGTGG
>Ga0209985_10004623_pt1 | contig 11019 bp, 9 predicted proteins | sample NOAtaG_FD_187305 | JGI IMG/M metagenome (GOLD analysis project Ga0209985, IMG submission 187305) | Freshwater lake microbial communities from Lake Erie, under a cyanobacterial bloom - NOAA_Erie_Diel6S_1000h metaG (SPAdes) (version 2) | ecosystem: Environmental > Aquatic > Freshwater > Lake ... | reverse complement strand
GGTGGATTCCACGCCCATCGACTACCTGGACTTTGCCTCCCCCGTCAGCGGCCTGGGCGGCAAGATGGGCCTGGACGCCACCAACAAGTGGCCCGGGGAGACCACCCGGGAGTGGGGCCGCACCATCCGCATGGATGCCGATGTGGAGCAGCGGGTGGCGCCGGTGCTGGCCGAAATCCTGGGCGGGTGAGGCGCTTAGGGAGCCGGGGCGGGGGCTTCGACAGGCTCAGCCCGAACGGGTGTAAAGCCCGGTCATCCTGAGCTTGTCGAAGGGCGCGCGTCCACTCAGCCAGTCCGGATCATCTCCGCCGCCTTCTCCGCGATCATGATCGTGGGCGCGTTGGTGTTGCCGCCGACGATCTGCGGCATGACCGAGGCGTCCACCACGCGCAGGCCTTCCAGGCCGTGCACACGCAGCTCGGCATCCACCACGCTGCCGCCCGAGCCCGCCTGCGTCGCCGGCCCCATGCGGCAGGTGCCCACGGGGTGGTAAATGGTGTCAGCGTGCTGGCGGATGTAGGCCTCGATCTGAGCGTCGGTCTGCGCGGCGGCTGAAACGGGCATCTCGCGCCCGCCGTATTGCGCCAGTGCGGGCTGGGCCAGGATCTGCCGCATCAGCTTGAAGCCGCGCACCAGGCGGGTAGTGTCGTCGCCGTCGCTGAGGAAAGCCGGGTCGATCAGGGGCGCCGCCAGCGGGTCCGCGCTGGCGAGTTGCACACTGCCCCGGCTTCTCGGGCGCAGCACGCAGACGTGGCAGGAGTAGCCGTGGCCGAAGACGGTCTGGCGGCCATGGTCCACCAGCTTGCCCACCACGAAGTGCAGTTGGAGGTCCGGGATGGGCTCATCAGGCGAGCTGCGGATGAACGCGCCGCCCTCGCCGAAGTTGGTGGTGAGCAGGCCCGTGCGGTGCCGGCGCCACTCGAACACGCCGCGCAGCGCGCGCACGGCGCCTGCCAGGCTCAGGCCGAAGAGCTCTCGGTGGTCGGGCGACTTCACGCCTTCCACCACTTGCACCACGTCGATGTGGTCGTGCAAGTGCTGCCCAACGCCGGGCAGGTCGTGCAGCACCGGGATGCCCAGGGCCTGCAGGTGCGCGCCGGGGCCCACGCCCGACAGCATCAACAGTTGTGGCGACTGCAAGGCCCCTGCGCTCAAGAGGACCTCCCGCCGCGCCGACAGCGCTCGCTCGGCGCCGCCGATGCGGACATCCACGCCGACGGCGCGGTGGCCCTCGAAGCGCACGCGCAGCACTTGGGCACCGGTCAGCACCTCCAGGTTCGGGCGCCCAAGGTGGGGCGTGAGGTAGGCCTTGGCGGCGCTGAAGCGCTCGCCGTTGCGGTGCGTCACCTGGTAGGGGCCGAAGCCCTCCTGCTCGGCGCCGTTGAAGTCGGGGTTGTGCGGATAGCCGGCCTGCACGCCCGCCTGCACAAAGCGCTCGCGCCAGCGCCCGGGGCTGCGCAGGTCGGCCACGTTCAGCGGCCCGCCGGTGCCGTGGAAGGCGTCTGTCCCGCGCTCGTTGTGCTCGGCGCGTTTGAAGTAGGGCAGCACCTCGTCGAACGACCACCCGGGGTTGCCCTCTGCCGCCCAGCTGTCGTAGTCGGCCCGGTGGCCGCGGGCGTAGATCATGGCGTTGACGGAACTGGAGCCGCCCAGCACCTTGCCTCGGGGCTGGTAGCCGCGCCGGCCGTTCAGGCCCGGCTGCGGCACGGTCTCGAAGCCCCAGTTGGCTGTGCCCGTCTGGGCCAGCAGCGCCAGGCCTGCGGGGCAGTGGATCAGCACGCTGCGGTCCGGCGGGCCGGCCTCGATGAGGCCCACGCGCACGGTGGAGTCCTCGCTCAGGCGCGACGCCAGCACGCAGCCGGCCGAACCGGCGCCGACGATCAGGTAGTCGTACATGGGGCTTCCTGTGCCGCGCAGCCTTGCAACCCAAACGCCCGCGCGAGCAGCGCGTAGGAGTGCCAGCGCACGGCCGGGTCGTGCGCCCAGGTGTTGACGACGAGGTGGTCCAGATCCAACGAGCGGGCCAGGTCGGTCATCTTCTGCGCGACTTGCTCGCCCGTGCCCACCAGGGCCTTGCGGCGTATGGGGGCGACGACGACCGCCATCTCCTCGGCGCTGAAGCCCTGGGCGGCCACGTCGGCGGGGCGCTGCAGCGGCCCGAGCAGGCCGCGCTGGCGGTTGACGCGCCAGCGCTCGCGGCCCAGCGCCTGGAACTGGGCCTCCTCTTCACTGTCCGCCGCCAGGGCCCAGACGCAGATGGTGGCCTGCGGCTTGGGGTGGCGCGCGCTGGGCCGGTAGAGGCTGCGGTACAGGTCGAGCGCCTGTTCCACGCCCTGGCCGTCCATAAAGAAGTAGGCAAAGGCGTAGGGCAGCCCGAGGTGGGCGGCCAGCTGCGCGCCGTAGTCCGAACTGCCGAGGATCCAGACCTCGGGGCGGCGGTCGAGAACTGCGGCATCGGCGGGCGTGGTGGCGGTGCGGGCCGCAGGCAGCGCTGAGTTCGCGTTCGGACGTGCAGCCCAGTCCGCCTGGGTCGCCTCGTCCCGGGGGCCGGGCGGGCAGGGGTGGGCCACCAGGCCTTGGTGCGGCTGCCCGCCAGCCCAGGCTTGGAGGTCCAGCACCTGCTGCGGGAAGTCTTCTGCCATGCCTGAAACGTGCGGGTTCAGCGCCTGTGCGGTGCGGCGGTCGCTGCCGGGGGCGCGGCCCACACCCAGGTCGATGCGCCCGGGCGCCAGCGCGTCCAGCACGCGGAAGGCTTCGGCCACCTTGAAGGCCGAGTAGTGCGGCAGCATCACGCCCGCGCTGCCGATGCGGATGCGCGAGGTGCGCGCGGCAATCGCCGCCATCAGCACCTCAGGCGCAGTGCCCACGATGGTGGGCATGCCGTGGTGCTCGCTGACCCAGAAGCGCTCGTAGCCCAGGGCCTCGCAGTGCTCAGCGAGCGTCACGGTGTCGCGCAGGGCGTGGTCTTCACCGCGGCCGGCGCAGGCCACGGACTGGTCGAGGACGGACAGGCGCAGGGGCGAGGTGGCGGGCATGGAAGGTGGCAGGGAGTGACGGCAGGTTTGGCGGCGTGTGGGACTGAGGGCGCGGCAAAGAGGTCGTTTCAGGCAGCGTTGCGTTGGCGTCCCGCGGCGGATTCAGCCCCGTGCCAGGGCCCGCTCCTGCGGCAGCAGTTCAATGGTCTGGCCGTGCGGCGTGCGCTCAGCGGCATCTTCCCAGGCGTGCTCCAGGGCGTGCAGCGTGGCGGCGCTGGCCAGGCCCTTGGCCTGCAGCAAGGTTTCCAGGGCGTCCAGCCAATGGCGGTAGTAGGTATCGCCCAGGTCTGGGTCACCGCTGGCCTGCGCCCGGATGATGGCCTGGCTCAAGGCCTGCGCCCACTCGCTCCAGCTGAACAGGCCGCGCTCGTGCAGCGCCAGCGTCATGGCAAAGGCCTGGGCCTGCCAAGGGGCGCTGAAGACGGGGCCGGCGTCATCCTGCGGCAGGCCGGGCAGATCGCAGGCGGGGTGGGTGGTGGTCATGAGGGTCATGGCAGTGCCGGCTCCACAGGCTCCAGGTAGCTCTCCCAGGCGTCCACGCTCACGCGCAGGCCGGGCTCGGCATCGGCGCCCCAGAGGTCCTGGCCGTCGAAGGCCACGGTGTACAGCCACTGCGGGGCCTCGTCGAAGGCTTGGCCGGGCGCGCTTGCGGCGTGGCGGTCTGCAAAGACGTGCGCCCCGTGCGCCAGCACCACCGTGCCGACGTGGCCGCGCACGTAGCGGGGCAGGCGGGTGTGACTGGCGGGGTGGCGGTTGAGGGCGCGCACGCGGTCGCCCACGGCGAAGCGCGCGGGGGATGTGGCTGGCCGCTCGGTGGGCGTGCCGCGCGCCAGCGCAGCGTCCACACTCTCTTGGCGCAATGCACGAGCCACGGCTGCGGGCAGGGCTGGCGTGCGCAGTTGTCCTGCGGCCAGTTCCTGCTCGGTCACCAGGCCCCGCCGGGCCATCAGCCGCTCCAGCGCCAGGATCCAGATGCGGTAGTAGCTCGAGCCCAGGTAGGTGGCAGGCGGCAGGCTCTCGCGGGCCGAACGTGACTGGTCGATGTTCCACTGGCCGGTGGCGCCCATGGCCAGTGTGAGGCCCAGCGCCCGCCGCTCCCAAGGCGCATGGAACAGGGGCTCGCGGTCTTCCAACTGCACCGGCCCAAAGCCGTGCATGCCGCCCATGTCGTGAACGCCGTTCATGCGGGGCCTGCGGCTGTTGTGGAAGAGAGGACCGCTCCCTTCGTGTTGGGGGTGATCGCGTCGACTGAGGACACAGGCCTCGCCAGCCCAGTACCGATCATCGAGTCGCGCGTGACCAGGTCTGCGAGCTGCGCTTGAGTCCAGCCGTCGGTGCCGGCCGGGCGCATCGGCACCACCAGGTAGCGGACCTCGGCGGTGGAGTCCCACACGCGCACAGCGGTGGTCTCGGCCAACGTGACGCCGAACTCCGTCAGCACCGCGCGCGGCTCGCGCACCGTGCGCGAGCGGTAAGGCGCGCTCTTGTACCAGGCGGGCGGCAGGCCCAACACCGGCCATGGGTAGCACGAGCACAGCGTGCAGACCACCATGTGGTGCTCGGCGGGCGTGTTGAACACCGCCACCATGTGCTCGCCCTGCCGGCCTGTGAAGCCCATGGAGGAGATGGCCGCCGTGGCATCCTCGGCCAGCCAGCTGGCGAAGGCCGGGTCTGCCCAGGCCCGCGCTACCACCTGCGCGCCATTGCGCGGGCCGACGCGCTCCTCGTAGGTCTGGATGATCCGCTCGATGGCAGCGGGCTCGACGTAGCCTTTCTCTGTGAGCAGCGTTTCCAGCGCGCGCACGCGCAGGTCCATCTCATCGAGGTGGGAGTGGTCGTGCGGGTGGTCGTGTGGGAGGTTGTCAGGGTGCGGATCGGTTTGCATGGTCCAGTGCAGCCTCGAAAGCCTTTCGCAGCTCGGCCATTTTGTAGGGCTTGAGCAAGAAGGTGTTGAAGTCTGGATGCCTGGGATCTTGCGGCAGCTTGGTGTCGGCCCAGCCAGAGGCCAGCACCACGGCCATCTGCGGGCGCATGAGCTTGACCGTGGCGGCCAGCTCCATGCCGTCCATGCCCCCGGGCATCATCAGGTCGGTGAACAGCACGTCGAAGGGCTCACCGGTCAGCAGCACCTCGATGGCTTCTTGGGCGTTGCCGCAGGGGTGCACGGTGTGGCCCAGTGACTCCAGCATCGCCCGACCCGTCAGGCGTACCACTTCATCGTCCTCCACCATCAGCACATGGCAGGCACGGCTGTTGGCGAGGTCTTCCGCGGCTGGGGGCAAGTCCGCTGGCTGGGGCTCGGGCGCGGCTTGAAGGGTGAGCGTGAAGCGTGTGCCCCGGCCCATCTCACTGGCCACTCGGATGCGCCCGCCCAACTGCTCCACGAAAGCCTTGACCATCGCCAGCCCCAGGCCCGACCCTTTGCCGGGCTCTTTGGTCGTGAAGAAGGGTTCGAAGATCTGGGACAGGGTGTCTGGTTCGATGCCGCTGCCTGTGTCCGCAACTTCGATCTCAACCAGTTCTCCCACGTCATGACCTGTGAGCCGGTTCACCGACAGGCGGATCCGCCCGCCTTTGTCCATGGCGTCCTGCGCATTGAGCACCAGGTTCAGCAGGGCCGCTTCGAGCTGCACGGCCTCGGCGTCCACCCAGCGGGCCGGCAGCGGGCGCACGATCTCCAGTTCAACGTCGTCGCGCAGCGTGCGGCTGAGCAGTTGCTCCAACTGTTTGATCACCTGGCCCAGGTCCACCGGCCCGCGGGCCAGCATGGGCGTGCGCGAGAAACCCAGCAAGCGCCTGACATGGCCACTGCCACGCTCTGCCGCCCCCGCGATGGCCTGCACCAGGGGCCCGAGTTCGGGGTCACCCGCCAGGCGCTGCTTCAGCAGCTCGGCCGACCCGCTGATGGAGGTGAGCAGGTTGTTGAAGTCGTGGGCGATGCCGCCGGTCAACTCGCCCGCGGCCTTCAGGCGCTGGGCGGACACCATCTCGCGCTCGCGCCGGCGCGCCTCGGTCAGGTCGCGCTGCACCGCGGCGTACTTGATCACCCGGCCGCGCGCGTCGCGCAACGGCGACAGGGAAATCATCACCGGAAACGCCGTACCGTCCCTGCGGTAGTTGGTCATCTCCACCGTCGCGGACGCCGACTGCTCGATGGCATGCCGCAGGCGCTCGCGTGCTTCAGGCTCCGAGTCGGGGCCCTGCAGGAAGCGGCAGTTGCGCCCCAGGGTCTCCTGCTCGCTGTAGCCCGTGATGCGGGTGAAGCCGGCGTTGACGAATTCGATGGGCCAGTCCGGCCGCAGAGCGTCCGCCACCACGATGCCTTGATCGACATTGGCCAGGACCAGCTCGTACAGCCGGCGCTGCTCGTCAAAGCGTTGGCGCTCGCTGGTCTCGCGCTGCACCGACACCCAGTACTCATACCAGCCTGACTCGCCCATCACTGGCAGGATGTCCAGCTCCACCCAGAACTCGCTGCCGTCCTTGCGCACGTTCAGCAATTCCACCCGCACGGGCTGCCAGTTCTCCAGTGCAGCGCGCAGCCGGGCCAGCTCGGCGCGGGAGGTTCTGGGCCCTTGCAGCAGGCGGGGTGTGCGCCCCAGCACGTCCTCGGCCGTGTACCCCGTCATGCGGGTGAAGGCCGGGTTGACGTAGACGATCCGCGGGCCTGCGTCGTCGATGGGCCGAGCCTCGGTGATGAGCACCGCGTCACGGGTGACGTCAGCAATCTGGCCCACCAGGGCGGACAGGCTGGAGGCGGTGATGGGTGGGGGTGTCATGAGCCGTGCCGCGAAGCGCCCTGCAGTATGGATCAACCTGCCCAACGGCGGCTTCGTGCTATCACTGCCGCCGCTGGCTGGCGGCCGTGGGCACGCCACGGACTATTGAGGATGCCGATAATCCGCCCCCTTCGGCCTTGCCAGGCCCGCTCCAACCCAGGCCTGACCTTGCTATTCCAAGCCTTTGAGAAACTCGTCCACCCCTATCCGGAGGCGCCGCCCGCGGCGCCGCCCAAGGGGCTGCTGCCTTTCCTGTGGGCTTGCTCGCAGGGCACGCGGGGCTACATCGCGGCGATGACGGCGTTCACGGCGGCCATTGGCGCCTTCGAGGCGCTGCTGTTTGCCTTTCTCGGGCGCATCGTCGACTGGCTGTCGCAGGTGCAGCCGGCCGAGTTGTGGGCGCAGGAGGGCCCCACGCTGGTGCTGCTGGCCGTGGTGCTGAGCACCAGCATCGCGCTGGCGGCGCTGCAAACCATGTTCAAGCACCAGACGCTGGCGGGCAACTTCCCTATGCGGCTGCGCTGGAACTTCCACCGCATGATGCTGGCCCAGAGCATGGGCTTCTTCCAGGACGAGTTTGCCGGGCGCATCGCCACCAAGGTGATGCAGTCGGCCCTGGCGGTGCGCGAGGTCTGGATGATCGTGGCCGACATCCTGACTTACGTGCTCATCTACTTTCTGACCATGGGCGCGGTGTTGGGCAGCTTTGACCTGCGCACGCTCGGCCCCTTTGCGCTGTGGTGTGTTTTGTACATCGGCGCGATCCGCTTTTTTGTCCCCCGCCTCGCGAGGGTGGCGCAGGCGCAGGCCGATGCGCGTTCGCTCATGACCGGGCGCATCACCGACGCCTACACCAACATCGCCACCGTCAAACTCTTCTCGCACTCTCAGCGCGAGGCGGGCTATGCGCGTTCGGCGATGCAGGAGTTCCTGGTCACCGTGCATGGCCAGATGCGGCTGGTGTCGGCCTTTGAGATCGTCAACCAGGTGCTGTCGGTGCTGCTCATCGGCAGCACGGTGGGCTTGACCCTGTGGCTGTGGACCCAGGGGGATGTGGGCATTGGCGCGGTGGCGGCCTCCACGGCCATGGCGCTGCGCCTGAACGGCATCTCGCATTGGGTGATGTGGGAGATGGCGAGCCTCTTCGAGCACGTGGGCACGGTGCAGGACGGCATCGCCACGCTCTCGCGCCCGCAGACCGTGCTCGACCGCCAGGCGGCGGCGCCGCTGACCGTACCTCGGGGCGAGGTGCGCTTCGAGCAGGTGGACTTCAGCTACGGCGGTGGGCGCAAGGTGATCCAGGGGCTGGACCTGCACATCCGCCCGGGCGAGAAGATCGGGCTGGTGGGCCGCTCGGGCGCTGGCAAGAGCACGGTGGTCAACCTGTTGCTGCGCTTTTATGACGTGCAGGGTGGGCGCATCCTCATCGACGGGCAGGACATCGCCGGTGTCACCCAGGACTCGCTGCGCGCGCAGATTGGCATGGTCACGCAGGACACCTCGCTGCTGCACCGCTCGGTGCGAGACAACATCGTCTACGGCCGCCCGGAGGCCAGCGAGGCGGAGCTGGTGCGTGCGGCCGAACGGGCCGAGGCCACCGATTTCATCCAGCATCTGGTGGACCCCAAGGGTCGCACCGGTTTTGACGCCCACGTGGGCGAGCGCGGCGTCAAGCTCTCCGGCGGGCAGCGCCAGCGCATCGCGATCGCCCGCGTCATGCTCAAGGACGCCCCCATACTGCTGCTGGACGAGGCTACCAGCGCCCTGGACAGCGAGGTGGAGCAGGCCATCCAGGCCAGCCTGTACCGCCTGATGGAAGGCAAGACCGTGGTGGCCATCGCCCATCGCCTGTCCACCATCGCCGCCATGGACCGCCTGATCGTGATGGATCAGGGCCGCATCGTGGAGCAGGGCACGCACACCGAACTCCTCGCCGCCGGTGGCATCTACGCCCGGTTGTGGGCGCACCAGAGTGGGGGGTTTCTGGCAGAGGACCTGGCATAGCCTGGGGCCAGGGCCTGCTGTCAGTGGCCCGTGGAGCCCCAGGGGTTGACCACCGGGGTGGGCAGGTCGTCGAAGTGCCGCGTGTTGCGTGTGGCCAGCGTGGCGCCTTGGGCCATGGCGATGCCGGCGATGAAGGTGTCCCGGATGTCCACGGGGCGGCCGCGGGCCTTGCGCTGTGCAGCCAACTGAGCGGCCGCCTGCGCCGCCCGGTTGTCAAAAACCACCACGCGCTGCGACAGATCTTGCGTGATCAAGTCCTCAAACCGTTGCAAAAGTAGGTCTCGCTTGGGCCCTGCGGCCAGGACATGCACGCCGTAGCGCACCTCGAACACCGTGATAGTGCTGATCCAGATGTCCTGGGGCATCTGGGTGTCCAGCCAGCGCACCACTGCAGCATCGGGCGTCTTCTGCATCAAGCCCGACAACACATTGGTGTCGAGAATGATCATGGCTGAAACTGCAAGGGCTCGACGTCCTGCCCACGGCACTCAGGGATGGGTCCGTCCAAACCCTCGCCTGCAAAGCGCGCGGCGATCCTGGAGCCTAGCTTGGCAGGCGCTGATGGCGCCTGGTCGACGCTTCGCCGCAGGATCTGGCGGACTTCTTCTTCCATGCTCCAGCCGTGCTGGCGCGCGCGTTGCTGGAGCGCGGCCTTGATGTCGTTGTCGAGGTCACGGACGATGATTTGGGCCATGGGGTGTTTGGTCACGAAGCTGGTTTTAGACTTAATGATAGCGTGCTAGCGTCTCTCTGCGGGTCATACCTGGTTTGGGCGTGTGGACCGTTGTCAAGGGCATCCGGGTAGCGCGAGACGCAGGCTCAGAGCATTGACGACAATCGGCGTCGTGCCTGCCACCATCCTCACCCCGCCCACGCCCGCCAAGGCCCTGACCGGCTACAAGCCTTTCTGGGCCAAGCGCTTTGGGCCCGCGCCATTCCTGCCCATGAGCCGCGCCGAGATGGAGCAGCTCGGGTGGGACAGCTGCGACATCATCATCGTCACAGGCGATGCCTATGTGGACCACCCCAGCTTTGGCATGGCGGTGATCGGCCGTACGCTGGAGGCGCAGGGTTTTCGCGTGGGCATCATCGCCCAGCCCGACTGGCATAGCGCCGAGGCCTTCAAGGCCCTGGGCAAGCCCAATCTGTTCTTTGGCGTGGCGGCCGGGAACATGGACTCGCTGATCAATCACTACACGGCCGACCGCAAGATCCGCAGTGACGACGCCTACACCGCCGGCGGTGTGGCCGGCAAGCGGCCCGACCGCGCCACGCTGGTCTACACCCAGCGCTGCCAGGAAGCCTTCAAGGACGTGCCCGTCATCATTGGCGGCATTGAGGCCAGCCTGCGCCGTATTGCGCACTACGACTACTGGCAGGACAAGGTACGCCGCTCCATCCTCGTGGACAGCAAGGCCGACCTGCTGCTGTACGGCAACGCCGAGCGCGCGGTGATCGACATCGCGCACCGCCTGGCACGGCGCGAGCCCATCGCGAACATCACTGATGTGCGCGGAACGGCCTTCATCCGCAAGCCCGACGATGCCGCGCTGCACGGCTGGTTTGAGGTGGACTCCACCGAAGTCGACCGCCCCGGCAAGGTCGATGCGCTGGTGAACCCGTACCTCGGCATGGAGGAGAACGCGCAGGCGCAAGGGGAGACCTGCGAGGCTGCCTCCACCTCCCCGGGTGCCAGTACGGCGAACCTAGAGCGAACGGCGCAGCGGGCGGGGTCGACGAGGAGTCTCCCCGACGAGGAGGCCCCGCCCGCTGTGACGTGCGCTGCCACCGGAGCGAACCAAGCGGACAAAGAGAAAAGCCAAGAGCAACCCATCCGCATCGTCCGCCGCCCCTTGGTCAAGCAGGACGCCCGCGCCGTCGTCACGCCGCGCGACAAGACGGTGATCCGCCTGCCCGCGTACGAGCAGGTCAAGAGCGATGCCGTGCTCTACGCCCACGCCAGCCGGGTGTTGCACCTGGAAACCAACCCGGGCAACGCACGGGCGCTGGTGCAGCGCCATGGCGAAGGGGCGACCGCGCGCGACGTGTGGATCAACCCGCCTCCCATCCCGCTCACCACGGCCGAGATGGACCATGTGTTCGACCTGCCGTATGCGCGCAGCCCGCACCCCGTGTATGCCGACGAGACCGGTGGCCACGACGGGCCCACCAAGATCCCGGCCTGGGAGATGATTCGCTTT
>Ga0209985_10004617_pt1 | contig 11028 bp, 10 predicted proteins | sample NOAtaG_FD_187305 | JGI IMG/M metagenome (GOLD analysis project Ga0209985, IMG submission 187305) | Freshwater lake microbial communities from Lake Erie, under a cyanobacterial bloom - NOAA_Erie_Diel6S_1000h metaG (SPAdes) (version 2) | ecosystem: Environmental > Aquatic > Freshwater > Lake ... | reverse complement strand
AATCTTGCACTTAATGTCATATTATTTTTTTACATACTAAAGAAACAACCAAAAATTAGACAATTAATACATGAAACTACTGATTAGTACTTCTTCTTTCGATCTGCAAAGCAATCAGATTTTGCAAAAGCTTCAACAGCAAGGATTTGAGATTATTTTAAATCCCTATGGTAGGAGACTAAAAGAATCAGAACTTTTAGAATTACTCAGTGATGATGTTGTGGGCATGATTGCAGGTGTAGAACCAATCACACGTAATGTTCTCTCCTCAGCTAAGTCTCTCAAAATTATTTCACGATGCGGAATTGGTACTGATAGCGTCGATCTCCACGCAGCAGCAGAAATGGGTATTCCCGTGCATATAACGCCTACAGCGCCAGTAATTGCAGTAGCGGAACTAGCAGTAAGTTTAATACTTGCTTCATTAAGACGAATTGCAGAAGCCGATCGCCAACTGCGGACAGGAACATGGAAGCCATTAATGGGAAGACTCATTGCATCTCAAGTTATTGGCTTATTGGGTTATGGAAGAGTTGGTAATCGAGTGGGGCAACTTCTGAAAACTTTTGGAGCCAAAAGAGTTGCCTATGATATAGCTAGTAGTTCACTATTTGCTGATACTGTGAGTGTAGCATCACTAGATGAATTTCTGGCTATGGCAACTGTAGTGACAATTCATATTCCCTATAGCAAGGAAAATCATCATTTAGTCGATCGCGACTTTATTAATAAGATGCAGGCAGGCAGTATTTTAATCAATACTTCGAGAGGGGGCATCATTGATGAAGAAGCTTTATATGATGCGCTCGTATCAGGGCACTTAGCAGGAGCAGCCCTTGATGTCTTTGAAGAGGAACCCTACACTGGCAAGTTGGCAAGTCTTCCACAAGTTATTTTGACTCCACATATGGGTTCCTATGCTAGGGAGGCGAGAACACTAATGGAAGAAGAATCTGCACAACATCTCTTTGATGGTCTTGTTGAGCTTGGTTTAGCGCAATAAAAAAAGAGAGTGCTTGGCACTCTCTTTTTTTTGTGAGGAAATTTTTATACAAAAAATTTATGGAAAATACTATGAAAAAATATGATGCGATTGTATTTGATTTTGATGGAGTCATCGTTGAGTCAGTAGATGTCAAAACTAGAGCCTTTGCTGCTCTATATCAAGAATATGGAAAGCAAATAGTAAAGCAGGTCGTGGACTACCATCTTTTGAACAATGGCATATCGCGCTTTGAAAAATTTCGCTATTATCACGAATCCCTGCTGGGAAAGACATTAACGAAGGAGGAGGAGATACAACTTGGCGATCGCTTTTCCCAATATGTTGAAAGTGCAGTAATAGCATCGCCCTATGTACTAGGAGCCGATGATTTTCTCGAAAAGTATTACCAATCAATTCCTCTATTTGTTGCCTCTGGCACTCCTGATGAAGAACTGAAACGGATTGTGTCATTCCGTAACATGAACCATTACTTTGTCTCTGTATATGGTTCTCCTACCAAAAAAAGCGCTATTATTCAAAAGATTCTAACAAATCATGGGTTTAACCCTGATCGCGTGTTAATGGTTGGTGATGCGATCGCTGATTATGAAGGCGCGATCGGTGCAGGTGTAAAATTTATAGGCAGGGTGTTGCAATATCCGCAAACCTATCCCTTTAGCATAGAAACTGTTGTTTTGCCAGACTTAACACAGCTTGAAACTGCTATAAGTGGTGCCTAGTTCTATCTATATAGCAATCCTAGATGTTTTGAGGAAGTTCACACTTTCGGTGTGAACTTCCTCAAAATCCCAAAAATACGAATTATTTAGAATTGCTATAGCGTTTACCAGTCTGGTAAGGTACATAAGTTTATTTCACCCCCTTCGGCGGTTAAATAAGCTTATGTACCTCACTTGATTGAAAAACGCTATAGCAATTTTTACTGAATTATTGTTTTGATTAATTCCTTAATCTTAAGAAATTTATGCGTCGTCGTCAGTTTAACCAACTATCACTATCTCTAGCAGGTCTGGGAATGGCGGCTTGTAGTGATTCCTCGGTCTTAAATTATCGACCTCAAACCAAAAATCCTAAATTTCGTGTCTGGTGGATTCAGAGCTTTTATCCTGCCGAAACTGAAGCACTTTCGCAGATTGTTGCTGAGTGGGAAAGAAATAATAACACTAAAGTAGAGATTACTTTTTATAACGATGGAGCAATTAATCGTGATACTGAAAATGCGCTAAACAATGGTAATCCCCCAGACATTCTATTTAGTAATACTGCTGAATTTGCTCTATATCCCAAATTAGCATGGCAGAACAACTTAGTAGATGTAACTGATGTTGTTGAACCTGTCAAAGATTTATTTAGCCCGATCGCTCTCAAAGCAGTTTCCTATAAAAATGGAGTCACTAATAAACGTAGTTATCACGCAGTCCCAATTGCTCAACTTGCGGCGGGAATTCATTATTGGCGCGATTTACTTGCTGATATGGGACTAGGTGATACGAGCATTCCGAGGGATTGGGATGGCTTTTGGAAGTTTTGGGAAACAGCCCAAGATCGCGCCAGAAGTAGGGGAAAAAAGGACATTTATGGCATTGGCTTACCCATGTCTCCAGACCCCACTAACACTGATACCATCTTTATGTTTGAACAGTTTCTGGAAGCCTATGGTGTGGATTTATTAGATGATAATGGTCAACTCCAAATTGATATTCCTAACAATCGCGAAGGAATAATAGCTGCATTAACTAAGTATGCGGGATTTTATAAGAGTGGCTTTGTACCCCCTAAAGCGACTCAATGGACAGACGCTGATAACAATCAGGTTTTTCTGAGCAAGAATTCATTTATGACCGCAAACCCAGGGTTATCTATCCCTGCTTCTCAACAGTTTGACTCGGTAGTTTATAACAAGAAATTAGTGACGACCGAATGGCCGCTTGCCCCTAGTGGTAAGCCACTGAACTATTTAGTTGCGGTGAAGCAGGCTGTTATTTTTGCAAGCTCTAATAATCAAGCTATGGCGAAGAGCTTATTGTCACATATCATCCAACCTAATAATTTGTTGACATATTTAAAAGGAGCAGGCGGGCGATATTTCCCAACTATGCCAAAACTATTGGAAGATCCCTATTACAAAGACTCACAAGATCCACATATATTAACAGCAACGAAACAATTCCAAAACAATACCTCATTTTATACAGCACAGAATCCTGCTTATGCAGGCGTTGGAGCAGACAAAATATGGGGTAAAGCTATCAAATTTGTGGCTCAGGGTAGTGCTACACCTGAACAAGCGGCGAATACAGCGATCGCACAAATTAAAGATATTTTTGCTAAGTGGAAATGAGGATAGAAAATGTTTAACCTATTTAAGAAACGTCTGCTGCTCCAGCTTGTGGGTTATTTCTCAATTCTATCGATTGTAACCGTTTTACTCGTAGCTGTTAGTGCTAATGTCAGAAGTCGTGATGCTCTCAGACGCTCAGCCATTGATCGCCTCGCCGTTGCCACATCACTTAAGGAATCACAGGTTACTCAATGGGTTGACAATCAGCGTCGTGATGTAATTTTGATGACTCAGTTGCCAGATTTCTTAATGAACTCAGAAGTTACTTTTACCAAAGATCGCGAATCTCCAGAATTTAAAACTGCCATTGAATCACTCAGAAAATTCATGGGAGACGTGTCATCGGTAAAGCCGAATATTCGACAAATTTCGATTCTTACAAATAATGGGATTACGATTGTCTCTACGGATAAACAAAAAGAAGGAAAATATCAGCCCTTAGGTAATACAACCACTTACTTTACTCGAGACCAATCGCGTGTAATCGTTCCAAACTTTTATATTTCCCCAATTTCAGGTAAGGCGGCTATGACCTTTGCTGCGCCTTTATCAAACAAAGCTAATGATCGCATTGGCGTGTTAGCAGTTGACCTTGATCTCCAAGGGGTTGATGACATCATTCGCCAAAATACAGGTTTAGGAAATAGTGGTGAAACCTATATTGTCGGTAGATTAGCTGCCAAAAACATTTTGCTTTCGGGAGCAGTTACAGATAATCAGGAAATTGCTAAAGATATTAAAAGTGAAGGAATTAATGCGGCTGCCCAAGGTAAAGATGGTGAGGGTCTGTATCGCAACTATAAAAATGTACCTGTACTAGGAAGTTTCGTATGGATTGATAATCTCAATCTCGCTTTGTTAGCGGAAATATCGCAGTCAGAAGCTTTTGAGCCTGCCGATCGCCTAGCACGAGACATTTTACTAATTGGATTGAGTTCCGTAGGTATTTTGTTAACGGCAGTATATTTAATTGCCCGTCGGATTTCTCAGCCCATTTTAGCGATCGCCGATGCAGCCAACCAAGTTTCGGGTGGTAATTTGAATGCACAAGCGCCTGTTTTGACTGAGGATGAAATTGGTATTTTGGCAATCGCGTTTAACCAAATGACATCGCAACTCAAAAATTCGGGGGAACAGCTTGCGGACTATAGCCATACCCTAGAGCAGAAGGTCGAACAACGCACTAGTGAAATCAAAGCGATTATCGATAATATGGTCGATGGCTTGGTAGTAGTTGATAGTGAGAATCGGATCACCCAATTTAATCCTGCGATCGCTGGCATGATTGGAGTAAGTAGTAAAGCGATCGCAAATGCAGAAAACTATCAGGAGATCTTTAAAGCAGAAGAAATTTCCACAATTATTAATAGTACTAGGGAAAATCCACGACAAGTATTTAGTGCTGAGTTTGCCTTGACTGAGCGTCATATAGGAAAAGCGGTAGCAACCTCAATTTTTAGAGAAGTTAGCAAATCTTCCAAATATGGAGTGGATTATCTGGGCACGGTCATCCTAATTCGTGATATTACAGCAGAAAAAGAAGTAGATCGCATGAAAACAGACTTCATCTCAATCGTATCCCATGAATTACGCACGCCACTTACTTCTGTGCTAGGTTTTGCAAAATTAATTCAGAAAAAACTAGATGAGTCGATCTTCCCCTTGATTCAAACCGATGATAAAAAAGTCAAGCGAAGTGTACGTCAAATTTCTGAAAACATCGAAATTATTGTTTCAGAAGGAACTCGACTTACCAAGTTAATTAACGAAGTCCTCGATATTGCCAAAATTGAATCAGGGAAGATGCAATGGAACATGAATACCTTATCGATTACGGAAGTAATTGATCGTGCTTTCTCTGCAACTTCGGCATTATTTGAGCAAAAGGGATTAGTTCCAATCCGCGAAATTGCACCCGATTTACCCAATATCTATGGTGATAAGGATCGCCTGATTCAAGTGGTGATCAATTTAATCTCTAATGCTGTGAAATTCACAGAAAAAGGGAGTATTACCTGTCGCGTCAAACATAATCACCAGTCGATCACAGTCAGTGTTGCTGATCAGGGAGTAGGTATTACTGAATCCGATCAACCCAAAGTATTTGAGAAATTTAAGCAGGTTGGCGACACATTGACTGATAAGCCTCAAGGTACTGGTTTGGGTTTACCAATTTCGCGAGAAATTATTGAATATCATGGTGGTAGAATTTGGGTGGAAAGTGAACTGGGTAAAGGTAGTACCTTATCGTTTACATTGCCAGTTCAGACAGCGATGGAAGCGGATTATAAAGCTCCAATTACTTCAATAAACTTCGAGGTGCTGATTGAGCAGCTTAAAAAGAGAGTAATGCTGGATCGGCAATCGGAAGGACAGACTACTGAGGGTGAATCGAAAATAATCTTGGTGGTTGACGATGATGAAAATGTCCGGATTCTACTGAGACAGGAGCTAGAAACTGAAGGGTATGTCGTCTATGAGGCAGACAATGGGCAAACGGCTCTCTCTAAGGTGCATGAAGTTCGTCCTGATTTGATTACTCTTGATATCATCATGCAGGGGATTAATGGATATGAAGTGGCTTCTATTCTCAAATCCGATCCCGTAACTTTAGATATTCCCATTATTATCGTGTCGGCGTTGGATGATAATAATCAAGGCTTCCAATTGGGAATTGATAGTTATGTAACGAAGCCAGTTGATATGGTAATTCTGTTGCGAGAAATGAACTTGTTGTTGACTAACAAATCCGCTAAGGACAGAAGGATTCTTATCGTTGATGATAACTTTGTCTCAATTAGTCTATTAGTAGAAATGCTACAAAGTCAGGGTTTTGTACCTATCACGATTTCTCCTCAAGATGATTTACTAGTAAATGTCATAGCATCTCAACCTGATATCATCATTGCTAGTACTAAAATAGCACAGCAGGTGCAGTCTCTGCGTACTGAACAGAGTATGAAACACATTCGCTTTTTGTTAGTTTCTGAAGGATAATATGCTCATAAATTGGGTGAATCAGCGCCAGAATTTGTTCCGCATGGCAATAGCGATCGCTCTATTTGTCTTTATGCCCATGCGTGGCTCTAGCCCAGTAAATGCGGAGACCTATATCAATAATCGCGTTTGCCCTGCTGATTTCCCTAATTTGAGTAAATCCTTGGCTAAGGACTTGCCAGATTATCTTAATCGTACCTACATTCGGCTCAGACTGAAACGGGAAGTAATGACAATTAGTCAGCCAGATCTTGAGCCTTTGCCCCTTGCGCCTGATCAACCACGTGATCGCTTACCGCAGCAGATTTTTTTCTCGATACTAGAAAGGCAAACGGGCAAAGTTGAAACTTCACAACGCGCTTATTGGTTATTTGTCGTGCCAACTTCTCATGGATGGCGTTTAGCAATGGCATTTATGCGAATTGGACAAGCTCCGCCTGTGGATGTGAGTGATGCTGCGATCGCTGATGCCACGAATAAATGGTTGCGCGACTATTGTGATCCAAGGTATCAGCGTTAAGACTATACTAATTTGTTGATGGTGCAGCGAAGCTGCACCATCAACAAATTAGTAAGTAGTTAGACATAAGTAAACTAAAAACCGATAGTTTTGTTCCGCCCGCGTAGCGGGCGGAACAAAACTATCGGTTTGGGTTTTAATTAAGTTGAGCTACTTATAGCAAAGCTTTACTAATATGTCTTTATTTGAAACTGTGCGATCGCAAATGCCTGTAGAAATTCCATCGCAATTAGAGCGTATGGATAACCTTTGGTTTAAATATCGGCAGTTTGATCAACCAATTCCCCAAGCAGTTGATAATTCCCAAGAACAACTACAAGATCTAAACTTTGATGTCATAGTTTGTGGGGGAACCTTGGGGATATTTATTGCCTCAGCATTACAGCGACGGGGCTGGAGTGTGGTAGTCATTGAGCAGGGTATATTGCGAGGTAGGGTACAGGAATGGAATATTTCTCGTAAGGAGCTAAATGCTTTTCTGGAATTAGATTTGCTGACAGAAGCGGAACTAGAACAGGCGATCGCCACAGTCTATAATCCTGCTAGAGTTGGATTTCAAGGGGGGAAAGATTTATGGGTACGGGATATCCTTAATATTGGAATTGACCCCGTTTATTTGTTAGCAGTTCTCAAACAAAAATTTCTTGATGCTGGCGGTAAATTATTTGAGCAAACTGCATTTCAAAGAGCAAATACGCATCCTAACGGTGTATCCGTAGAAATCATTCCTAAACTGGAGAATGCTATTATAGAGAGAATTACAGGGCGGTTATTGCTGGATGTAATGGGGCATTTCTCGCCAATTGCGAAGCAAGCGCGATCGCTAATACAAGGCAATATCAAACCTGATGGTGTCTGTATGGTTGTAGGCAGTTGTGCTAAGGGAATACCTGAAAAACCCTATGGTGACTTGATTTATAGCTTTACACCCATTCAAAATCAATGTCAGTATTTTTGGGAAGCTTTTCCTGCAAAGGATGGTAGGACTACCTATATGTTTACCTATGTTGATGCTGACCCACAGCGACCTAGTTTCGCTCAACTAATGGAAGACTATCTATTTTGGCTGCCCAAATATCAAGAAATCGAACTTCAGCAACTGCAATTTGAGCGTGTTCTCTTTGGATTTTTCCCTTCCTATCAAAATAATCCTTTGCAAACCCCTTGGGATCGAATTTTACAAGTGGGTGACAGTTCAGGAATGCAGTCACCACTTAGTTTTGGCGGATTTGGCTCTATGGTGCGTCATCTGTCACGCTTAACCGATGGGCTTAATGCAGCATTACATGGCGATTGGCTATCGCAAGCGGATTTACGATCGCTACAACCCTATCAACCAAATCTCTCAGTTACTTGGCTATTCCAAAAATCCATGAGTGTTGCTGTTAATCAAAAAATTGAACGTGATCGCATTAATTATTTGCTAGGAGTCACGTTTACGTCGATGGAGAAATTAGGCGATCGGGTACTCTATCCATTTTTGCAAGATGTCGTGCAGTTTGTGCCATTAGCCCAGACTATGCTTGCGATGTCTATCGCTGATCCAGTATTAGTCCTTAAAATCATGCAGCAGGTTGGTGTTGTCACTTTAATAGATTGGCTGAAACATTATCTCAGTTTGGGAACCTATAGTTTTTTGAATCAAGTCAGTCAACAAGCTGAGACTGTAATCGCTAATCTTTTACCCGAACAGCAATATCGACTACAACGCCAAATCGATGCTTGGAAATATGGCTCTGGTGGAGACTATCAGCCCTAAGTGTTTAGAATGAATTTGTCATTCTGAATGAAGGGTTATTCTTCGCTGCCATTACCCATCAATAGTCGCATTGCCATAATCGCAAATAAACCTGCGGCGATCGCCTTCAGTAACTTGGTTGGCAAAAATACAGAGATACTATCTCCGAGAAATACACCGACGGCACTGGCGATTAATAATGCGGCTGCAGAACCAATAAATACATATTTAGGTGCTGCCGAGCTGCCGCTTAAGCTCATAGTTGCTAATTGGCTTTTGTCGCCTAATTCGGACAAGAAAATCGTACTGAAACTCAGAAATAATAATTGCCAGTCCATATCTTTGAAATAATCACTAGAGAATTTGGTAGTGCTGCAAAGTAATTTTTTTAGTAATTGTGTTGCGGGCGCTAACCGCCCGCAACACAATTACATCGCATGACTACTGAGAATTTTTGATGCTTGCGGAGAAATAGGGTTGCATTAGCTAAAGGATGGCATCCCACAATAAACTGATGGAGAGAAACAGAAAACTTAAACCTGCGAGGGTATTCAACAAATTGGGAGAAAAGGTTTTGGCGAGCCATTTGCCAGCAAGTACGCCTAAGAGACTAGTCGAGACCAAAGCGATCGCTGCTCCTGCAAAAACAATCCAAGGTTGATGCGATTGGGCGGCAATCATTAAGGTGGTTAGCTGCGTTTTGTCACCAATTTCTGCTAAAAAAACTGTGATAAAGGTAGTAATCACAATTTGCCAATGCTCTACTTTGATCTGGGATTGGGGTTGTGATACTGATTGTAATTGGCTTTCAGCTAGAGTTTCAAGTCTAGGTTCAGATTTTAGTGACATCATTTATTGATTGCTTATTAAGCAATGTTACAGCTTTTCATAATCGTTTCATAGTTTATACTATAGCAGCCCTAAATCATTTGTAGTTTTTTGGTTTTGTGGAAGCCACCCCGAAGGGGTGGCTTCCACAAAACCATTTAGGATTGCTATATAACGCTAGTTTTAGCCAGATAAAAAGGGGCTTCAGCCCCTTTTTATTAAAATTGCTCTAAAACACTTTGCGAGATTGCAAAACTTGCAAACTGCCCCCAGCATAGAGTTGACAAGATTCAACCGTTAGCCCAAATGTATTTAAAAGCTGATGCAGATCGGTTTTGAGCAATTGCCATGCGGTTTCAGTTTCAAATAGCCATAAAAAAGTGGCGATCGGTAGCCAATACAAAGGATTTGTGGGGCGATGAAAGTCAATGATGATGAATTGTCCCTCAGGAGTGAGAATTCGTTGCACTTCTTGGATAATTTCCTGTAACTGTTCCGATTGCATTTCATGCATCGCTGTACTCGTAATCACCAGATCGAAACTGCGATCGCTAAAGGGCATTTTCTCAGCGAAAGCCTCGACATATTCTGCTTGGGGTACATTTTGCTTAGCGCGTTTAATGGCGATCGGCGAGGCATCTAAACCAGTGACATGCTGAAAATGTTTGACCAATTCCCGCGTGGCTTGTCCTGCCCCACAGCAAAGATCGAGAACTTTTGCTTCAGGATTAACCTGTAAATCTTTGAGGAAAAGCTTCCGAAATCGAGACTCACCTCCAACGCTCAGGGATGCCATTGCTGACACAGTGTCATAAAACCATTGATAGCGATAACTCCAGTCACGTAAAATCGTTGTCATTGCGTCATTTTCATCCATTGCAAAAGTTCTTTAGAAAGGCTACACCTTTTTCTAGTGCTGGTGTCAATACATGTATGTTTAGTGTGAGCTTCAGCGATTGCATTTTGACGATCCTCTGCACAACTCAAATAAAGCTGATATGTAATTTGAAAGGATTCCGTACTTAGCTGAGTAGCAGTCAAAGAGATTGCGATGCGATCGCCGCAAAACATGGGTTTAAAAAAATCAATGCTGGCATGAGTAATTGGTACAGCAATCACATCTCCACGAAAAAAAGATTGCAAGCTTATCCCTGAAGAAGCTAGTGATGCTTCATAGGCTTCATGACAAAGGGCTAATCCATTGGCAAAGTAAACTACTCCCGCCGCATCGGTATCACGAAAATTAATTGTGCGATTATAAATAAATGCTTGATTCATCGTTTTTCCAATCAAAGAAACTCCTTAGGGATTTGCTAAGTAGCTCAACTTAATTAAAACCCAAACCAGAGTTTTATTCCGCCAACTACGCGGGCGGAATAAAACTCTCGGTTTTTAGTTTACTTATGTCTAGCTACTTATTAACTGATGTTACGTGGAACAAATATCACCCTCACCCCCCTGCCCCCTCTCCCTTGATGGGAGAGGGGGAGCTAGACTAATTTCTTGTTCCCCTCTCCCTTAATGGGAGAGGGGCTAGGGGTGAGGGTCTTAGAAACTTCCACGTAACATCAGTTTTTAATTAAAAAAACAAATATCTG
>Ga0209985_10004602_pt1 | contig 11049 bp, 10 predicted proteins | sample NOAtaG_FD_187305 | JGI IMG/M metagenome (GOLD analysis project Ga0209985, IMG submission 187305) | Freshwater lake microbial communities from Lake Erie, under a cyanobacterial bloom - NOAA_Erie_Diel6S_1000h metaG (SPAdes) (version 2) | ecosystem: Environmental > Aquatic > Freshwater > Lake ... | reverse complement strand
GGAGGCTGGGCGACGTCTGGGAAGGCCGCGTCCGGCGCGACCACGCCGAAGACGCGCGCGCTCGGCGCGAGCTCCTTCAGCGCGGCGAGCGTCAGCGCCTCGCCTCCGAAGGACCGGAACGCCGGCGCGTCGAGCAGCGGCGAGGGCCGCACGGTGAGCGAGCGAAGCACCTCGGTGCTCCCGCCCCGCTCGTGGCCCATGCGCAGCGCCAGGCGCATCGTCGCGCGGACGAGCGTCTCCACCATCGCTCGCTCCTCGGTGGCTGCGCGCGGGCCGAGCGCGGCGCTCACGCCTCCTCCTTCGCTGCGTCCCGCACCGCCCGCGAGCGCGCTCGCGAGCGCCTCGCCGGCGCGCACCGCCGCCGTCATGACCGCCCGCACCACCGCGTCCACCGCGTCCCCTGCGACGACGCCGTCGTAGCCCGGGGTCGCGACGAGCGTCCCCGCCGTGACGATCGCTCGAAGAGGGAGCTCCGAGCGCACCCGCAGCTCCTGGATCGGCCGCCGCAGCACGAGCAGCGTGATCTCGGCGTGCGCCAGCCCGTCCGGGCCTACGCGGTCGAGCGGCCGGAGCGCGAGCTGCCCTTCGAGGCCGGGAACGTCGAGCGCTGCGCCCTCGCACCAGCTCCCCTCGGGTGCCTCGCGGCTCCGCTCGAAGCGGGCGATGACGAGATCGTGTTCATCCGACACGAAGTGGGGATCGAGCTCCGGACGCTCGAGGAACTTCGTGCGGGCTCGCATCCGCTCTTCGGCGCTCGCCACGAGCGCGGCCGCGTCCTCGGGCGGCGCGTCGCCGAAGAGCCGGTAGGCCGGATCGCCCACCGGGATCCACGGCACGTCGCCGATCCAGGGCGCGAGCGTGTCGCGGACCGGCGTGAGGCCCCGATGCACCCGCGTCATGCCACCTGCGGCGAGGGCCCGCAGCGTTCGGTGCCGGCCGAGCGCGTCGCGGAGAAGCGGCGCATCCGCCAGCGGCCGTACCCACGAGGGAAGCCCGTCGAGCGCCACTGCGGAGGGCTCCGCGCCGCCGCCGACGAGGAGCGCGAGGGCGGCCGCACGCAGCGCGAAGTGGCGTCCCGGATCGGCCTCGGCCTGCGCGAGCGCGTCGGGCAGTGCACGGACGAGCGCCTCGACGAGCTCGGTCGCGAGGCGGCGGCCCTCCTCGACGAGCGGCTCGTCGCGCACCGCCGAGCGCGCCGCGTTCGCTGGCAGCCGGTCGTGGTCGAGGGTCACGCGCAGCGGCAGCCGAGCGCCCTCGTTCTTCGGCAGCGCGAGGGGCTCGGCGGCGAGCGCGACCCCGAGCTCGCACCAGACGAGCAGGCCCGGGCCCTCGGTGTGCTCGGGCCGCACCAGCTCGGCATGCCCGCGAAGGCCGGCGCCCGCCGGCGCCTCGACCCGCAGCAGCGGCGGCGGTCCCGGCAGCGGGCGAGGCCGCGCGTGCAGCGGGACGCGGAGGTCCCGGCACGCCGCGACGAGCGCCTCGAGCTCGGGGGGCGTGCGGGCGGTCAGAAAGCGCAGGACCACGCCGCCATCGATCGGGCGGCGCATGTGCACGAGGCCGCCTTCGGCGATCGCGGCGAGGCCCTCGGGGCGGGGCGCATGCTCGATCGTGAGCCCCCGGAGGCCCTCGGCGTGGCCCTCCTCGCTGAGCTGGAGCAGGTGCGGCGCGTAGCGCACGCGGGCCGGTCGCTCGCCGAGCGACCACACGTCCACGAAGCGCGGCCGGAGCGCGAGCGCGGTGTTCACGCCGGTCGCGAGCAGGCGCTGGGCGCGCCGCTCCCGGCCGCCGGTCACGAGATCGTCGAAGAGCCGGACGAGATCGTCCTCCGGCAGCCGCGGGCCGCTCCATCCGAGCCACACGTCGTCGGCATCGGCCTCGACGAAGAGCTCTCGTGCGCCGAGCAGCACCGCCGCGCGCACCACCTCGTGGGCCCACGCGATCGGATCGGGCAGCTGGTAGTCCCGCAGCTTCGCGACCGCGCGCGCCGCGTCGACCCGCAGCCGCCCCCCGCGCACGCGCACGCCCTCGCGGCTCATGGACCCTCCGTCACGATCCGCAGCGCCGCCTCGGTGAGCGCCCCGGCCCCGCGGGCGATCGCGCCCCGCTCGGCGAGCAGCGCGCGGACCAAGGCGGCGGCGAGCACGGCGGGGGCGGCCCCCCGGCCGTGCGCGGCCCGCGCGGCCCGCGCCACCGGATGGCCGACGTTCAGCACGAGCGGCGGCCGGAAGGCGAGGCGGAAGGGATCGGCGTCGAGCTCTCCCGGGGCGAGCAGCGCCGGACCGTCGAGCGCGAGCCCGAGCCCGAGACGCCCCGCGCCCCGGCCGATCACCCGGGCGAACGCGATCGCGGAGGGCTTGCGCAGCGCGGCCGCGGCGAGCGTCGAGAGCAGCGGCGCGAGGGCAGCGAGCGGATCGTCGGCCGGCACGACCAGCGTGTCGAGCGCGTCCGCTGCGCTCGCCTCCCGGCCGCCGAGCCGACCGAGCTCGACGAGGCTCGCCCGGTGCGCGAGCGCATCGAACGCGACGACGGGCAGGCTCCGGGCGGCGAGCGCCTCGCCGAGCTCCGGGTCGCAGGGCCCGCAGCGCAGCACCGGCAGCGCCGCGAGGGGCAGGCTGCGGCGGGCGCCGATCGGGTGGGCCAGCGGCACCTCGAGCGCGCGCGGATCGAGGCGGAGCTCGGCCACGCAGGCTGCCTCGAGGAGCGTGGCGAACGCGTCGCTCGAGAGCCCGGCCGAGCGCTGGTGCAAGAGCGCGGTGAGCGGGCCGTGCACCGTGCGCTCGACCCGCTCGAGGACGTCGGCGAAGTGCGCGTCGCGCCGCACGTCGTCGCGCGACAGCGTGTGCTCGAGCCGACCGTCCATCACCTTGAACGAGATCCCGCCGAGGCGGGGCAGCGCCTGCCGGCTCTCGAAGAGCAAGAGGCCGCGGTTGTAGAAGGCTCCGCGCGCGCCGCCGCGCGGCAGCCCGACGACGAGCTCGGTGCGTCCGTCCTCGGAGCGCGCCGCGACCTCGAGCAGGACGTCGTCGAGCGCGAGCGGCCGGTCGATGCGCTCGGGCTCGCCGTCCGCGCCGCCGCCGCCGTGCACGGCGAAGGTGACCGGGACCCGTGCATGGCGGCACCAGCGCTCGAGCGCAGCGCGCGAGCGGTTGACGAAGGCAGCGAACGCGTCGACCCGCACCGTGAGGGTCACCGTCGTGCCTCGGCCTTCGCCCTCGGAGCGGAGCAGGTCCCAGGTGTGGTCGGGGTGCAGCTCGAGGCGGTGCCGCACTCCGTCCCCGGTGCTCGTGTCGACGGCGACGAGGAGCGGCTCGATCGCGAGCACCGACACGAAGCCGATGCCGAACTTGCCGATCGCGTCGTCCCGCTGCTCCTTCGTGCTCTTGAAGAGGACCGTGAGGTCGTTCGTGAGCACCTCCTCGGTCATGCCCGAGCCGTCGTCCTCGACCGCGATCTTCGTGAGGCCCTCCGCGTCGTCGTGCACGATGCGCACCGCGATCCGCCCCGCGCCCGCGTCGATCGCGTTCTGCACGAGCTCCCGGTAGAAGGCGAAGGGGTCGCTGAACTGCCGGACCACGTCGTCGACGAGCCCGTCCTGCTCGGCCTTCGGGCCGCCCGCGGCGCCGCCTCCGCCGCGGTAGGGAGCCGCGCCGACCTTGCGCCCCACCTCAGGACCTCCGGCGCTCGGCCGCGCGGCGCTCGGCGATCACCGCGCCGAGCACGGCCCGGGTCGCGGCCTCGTCCAGGCCTTGCAGGAAGCCGACCCGATCCACCAGGGCGGGCAGGCCGGCGCGCAGGAGCTCGGGGTGGCTGACCGGACAGCGGAGCGTCCCGCGGTGCAGCGCGCGCAGCAGCGCGCGGAGCTCGCCGGTGGAGATGGCGGTGAGGCCGGCGCCGAAGCTCAATCGTCGCCTCCGTCCTCCGCCGACGCATCGCCGTAGACCGCGGCGAGGCCCTCGGCGCGCTCGAAGCAGAACGCCCGCCACTCGCCCCAGGCCGGATCGCGGTGCTGATCGAGCTTCGTCGCGCAGAGCTCGAAGGCCACCGCGGCCTGCTCCGCGGCCCCGCCGAGCATCCCGTCGAGGCTCCGGCGGTAGACCGCGAGCAGCTCCGGGTCGGCGGCGACCTCCGGGGGCACCGGCGCCCCGCGCACGTCCGCGACGAAGTCCTCCACGACCGATCCGAAGAGCGCGGCCCCGATCGCCTGCTCGTACGCCGGCGCCTCCGCGAGCCCTTCGAGCCGGTGGCCCGTCGCTTCCATCTCGGCGACCCGCGTCTGCATCCACGGCGTGAACGTGTCGCGGACCCAGCCGTCGACCTCCGCCCCTTCAGGGGCCGCAGGGGGCGCCTGGGCCAGCAGCTCCTCGACGTGGGTCCAGAGGTCCTGCAGCGCGGGGGACATCGCGCCCCGCGCCACCGGCGTCCGCGGCACCGGCAAGGGCGCCGGGCCGGTGGAGAGCGGCGCGGGCGCGCTCGCTGCCGGTCGCTCGCCGCCGGCGCCCGTGAAGAGCGTCTCGCCCGAGCGCTCGGGTTCGGGCGTGCTGGTTCCGCAGGCGGTGGTGAGCAGGGCGGCGAGGGCGAGGCGGCGCATCGACCTCGGAGCGTAGCGCAGCACGCGCGCGGTTTGTCGGTTGCTCGAAGGGCCGCGCCCCGTAGGCTCGTCGCCGTGTCACGCCCCCCGACCGTGCGCCTCTCCGTCTCCTTGTCGCTCACCCTCGCCCTGTCGGCCTGCGGTGACGACCGGGTCCGCAACGAGGCGATGCTCTTCTTCGATCGCTACGAGCGGATCGATCAGGAGCAGCCGCCCGAGGTCCGCCGTCCGCTCGTCGAGGCGCTCGAGGGGCTCACGCTCGTCACCCCCGACGTGGTCCACGCCCGCGACGCCTGCGTCGAGGCCCACACCATGCTGCTCGAGGCCGAAGAGCGTCACGCGGCGGCCCGCGAGGAGCTGCTCCGCGCGACCGAGGGCGGTGATCGGCCGCTCGAGGTCGACGCCGCGGCGCGCATCGAGGCCGCGATCGAGGAGTCGAACGCGGCGATCGAGCGCTCGCCGGCCCTCTTCGAGCGATGCTACCGCGAGGTCCGCAGCCTCGAGGGGCGCTTCCACCGCCGCCGCAACTCCGAGCGATGAAGGGCGCGCCGAAGGAGCTCGAGCTCACCCTCGGGCTCGACGAGCCGGACGATCCCGAGTCCCTCCGTCGTCGGGCCGCGCGCGCGCTCGGCACCTCGTCCGAGTCGTTCGGCGCGGTCCTGCCGCTCAAGCGCTCCATCGACGCTCGGCGCGGCCGGGTGGTCTTCCACTGGCTCGTCGGCCTCGGCGCGGAGCGCGGCGCGCTGGGCGAGCCGCTGCCCCGGCAGGGCCTCGGCGCGCCGCAGGTCGTCGTCGTCGGCGACGGACCGGCCGGGCTCTTCTGCGCCTACCAGCTCGCCCGCTGCGGCATCGCGGCGCACGTCGTCGATCGCGGCAAGACGGTGCAGCCGCGCCGGCACGATCTCGCCGCGCTGAACAAGGCCGGACGCGTCGATGCCGACAGCAACTACTGCTTCGGCGAGGGCGGCGCGGGCACGTACAGCGACGGCAAGCTCTACACCCGTGCCCACAAGCGCGGGCCGGTCCGCGACGTGATCGAGACGCTCGCGCTGCACGGCGCGCCCGAGGCGATCCTCGTCGATGCGCGCCCGCACATCGGCAGCAACAAGCTGCCGCGGGTCATCTCGTCGATGCGCGAGCGCTTGATCGCCGCGGGCGTGCCGTTCTCCTTCGGCACGAAGGTCGTCGACCTGCTCATCGAGCGCGGCCGGGTCCGCGGCGTGCTCACCGCGGCCGGCCAGACGCTGCGCGCCGATCACGTCGTGCTCGCGACCGGCCACTCGGCCCGCGACGTCTTCGAACTGCTGGTGCAGAAGGGCATCCCCATCGAGCCCAAGGGCTTCGCGCTCGGGGTGCGGATCGAGCACCCACAGTCCCTCGTGAACCGCATCCAGTACGGGGCGCACGCCGATCATCCGCGCCTGCCCAACGCGGCCTACCGCGTCGCGCGCACGGTGGACGAGCGCGGCGTCTTCTCGTTCTGCATGTGCCCAGGCGGCTGGATCGTGCCGGCGAGCACCGAGGCGGGCGGCCTCGTGGTGAACGGCATGAGCCTCTCTCGGCGCGACTCGCCCCACGCCAACTCTGGCCTCGTCGTGCAGATCGAGCCTGCGGACTGGGAGCGCGCGGGCTTCTCCGGACCGCTCGGCGGCGTCGCGCTGCAGCGCGCGGTCGAGGCGGCGAGCTGGCAGGCCGGCGGCGGCGCGCTCGTCGCGCCAGCGATGCGGGCGAGCGATCTCATCGCCGGCCGCGGCTCGAGCGACGTGCCCGACTCGAGCTACCTGCCCGGCCTCGCCGCGGGCGATCTCCGCGAGGTGCTCGCCGCCTCGGGCCTGCCGCTCGCGGAGCGTCTGCGCGCCGCGCTCCGCGCCTTCGAGCGGGCGATGCCCGGCTACGGCTCCCGCGAGGCGGTGCTGGTCGCGACCGAGTCGCGCACCAGCGCGCCGCTGCAGGTGCTGCGCGACCGCGAGCGGCTCGACAGCCCGGCCTGCGAGGGCCTCTATCCCACCGGCGAGGGCGCTGGCTGGGCGGGCGGCATCGTCAGCGCCGCGCTCGACGGCATGCGGGTCGCGGGCGCCATCGCCGCGCGCCTCGGCGCCTCGTTGCCCGCGGCCTGACGCCGCGGAGGGGAACGCGCGCGGGCCGAGCGGCCTCGCGCTCGTTCGCGCCCCGGTGCGTGGCCGGTTGCGTCCGGGCGTTGTGGTGCGGCCCATGGGCCGACTATGCTCGGCCGCCCATGCGCACCGCCGTCCTTCCGCTCCTCTCGCTCTCGCTGCTCTCCGCCTGTGACGAGCCTCCGCCGGCGCCCGAGCTCGACACGAGCGTCCTGGTCGGCCCGCTCGAGCTCGCCATCTCGGCCCGCTCGGAGACCGGCGATCCCTCGAACGCGCTGCACATCGACGTGAACCAGGATCTCGTGCGGATGGAGGGCGTGCACGTGGTCGAGCTCGAGCGCGGAGGGCGATTGCCGGCCTCGGCGCTGAGCGGCGACGCGCTCACCGGGCTCCGCGACCGGATCCGCGAGGCCCCCTCGCGCTCGGCGCTCGCGCTCACCGTGCACGGCGCGGTGCCCTACGGGACCACGGTGCGGGTGCTGCAGGCGGCGATCGACGCGGGCTACCGCAACGTCTCGTTCGCGGTGCGTCCGCCGAACGCACCGAGCCCGACGACGACGGGCTGGATGAACCTCACGGCCCCGCGCGTGGTCGGGGCGGGGGACGACGTGACCTTCACGCCGCCGCGCCCGTGGAGCGACTTCACCGCGAACTGGCAGGAGGTCTACGAGCAGTGCCGCGCGGGCATGTACGTCGACTGCGGCGGGCGGCCCTCGGTGATCGCCGAGGGCGGCGAGCTGGAGATGACGCTGTTCACCCGCGGCAACGGGATGGTGATCCGCTTCTTCCAGGTGAACGCGCCCGACGCCGGCGTGCCGAGCGCCGGACCGGCGATGCTCGAGGGCGTGCGCGCTCCGTCGGGCGGCGAGGAGGTCATCCCGCCCGATCCCGCCACCGAGGGCGCCTTCTCGTTCCGCTTCCAGGAGGCGTCGGCGGCGGAGAACCACATCTCGCTCGCGATGCGTCCGGTCTGCGGCGCCGCGCCGTGCCCGCTCATCGTCGAGGCCGACGAAGAGACCGAGACCATGCGGATCCTGTCCCTCGTCGGCGCGGTCGCCCCGACCGGCGCGGCGGCGCCGAGCCTGGTCTTCCGCCTGCCCGACTGAGGCGCCGCGTTGCCGAGGCAGATCGGCCTTCGCCTCGCGCGCGCGCTCGTGACGGTGTGGGCCGCGGTCACGCTGGTCTTCTTCGTGGTGCGCGCGGTGCCGGGCGATCCGGCCACCGCGATCCTCGGCGAGGCCGCCTCGCCCGAGGAGCGCGATGCCCTGCGCGCGAGCCTGCTCCTCGATCGTCCGCTCGCCGCGCAGTACGCCGCGTTTCTCGGTTCGGTGCTCGACGGTTCGCTCGGGCGAACCTTCCGTGATCCCGATCGGACCGTGGCCGCCGAGCTCGTCGAGGCCTACCCGCACACCCTCGTGCTCGCGGGCACCGCGCTCGTGCTCGCGTGGGCCCTCGCGGTCCCGCTCGGCACGCTCGGGGCGCTCGGGGCGCGTCGCCGCGCCGGCCGGCGGTGGGACGCGCTCGCGCGCGCGGTCGCGGCGCTCGGCAGCGCGGTGCCGGCGATCGTGCTCGGACCGCTGGGGATTCTCGTCTTCGCCGTCCTCTTGCGGGTGCTGCCGATGCCGGGCGACGAGGAGGCGGGCCTGCTCGGCCTGGTCCTGCCCGCCGGCACGATCGGCCTCGGCCTCGCGGCTGGCCTCACCCGTCAGACCCGCGCCCAGATGCTCGAGAAGCTGTCCGAGCCCTACGTGACCGCCGCGCGCGCGCGTGGGCTCTCCGAGCTCGGGGCGGCGTTCCGGCACGCGCTCCCCAACGCAGCGTTGCCGCTCGTCACGCTCGGCACCGCGCAGCTCGGTGCGCTGCTCGGAGGCTCGGTGATCGTCGAGCGCCTCTTCGAGCGGCCCGGGCTCGGCACCGTGCTCGTCGAGGCGTTCGGGGCGCGCGACATCCCGGTGGTGCAGGGCGCGACGCTCGTCGTGGCGCTCACCTACGTCCTGGCCAACCTGCTCGGGGATCTCGTGCTCACCGCCGTCGACCCGCGGACGCGCGCTGCATGAGCCGCCTCGCCGCCGCGCTGCCGCTGCTCTTCCTCGCCGCCGCGCTGGTCGGTCCGCTCGTCGCGCCCTGCGCCCCCGATGCGATCGATCTCGGCCACGAGCTCGAGCCGCCCTCGTCCGCGCACTGGCTCGGCTCGGCCGAGAACGGCGTCGACATCCTCTCGGTGATGCTCTCCGGAGCGCGCACGAGCGCGCTCGTCGCCTTCCTGTCGGTCGGGGCCTCGGTGCTCGTCGGGGTGCTGCTCGGGACGCTCGCGGGCTACGTCGGGGGGCGCCTCGATGGGGCGATCTCCGCGCTCGGCGATCTCGTGCAGTCGTTCCCTTCGATCCTCCTCTCGGCGTTCGTGATCTCGCTGGTGGAGCGGCCGGGCATCGGGCACGTCGCCCTCGCGATGTCGCTCGGCGGCTGGGTGCTCTTCATGCGGCTGTCGCGGGCCGAGACGCTCGCGCTGAAGGGACGCGAGCTGCTCGTCGCGGTGCGCGCGCTCGGGGTGCCCGAGCACCGCATCGTCACCCGCCACGTGCTGCCCAACACGCTCGGTCCCATCGTCGTGCAGGCCACGCAGGCGCTCGGCGGCGCGGTCGTCGCCGAGGCCTCGCTCTCGTTCCTCGGCCTCGGCCCGGGCACCGCGCCGAGCTGGGGGGCGCTGCTCGATCAAGGCGCAGGCCTGCTCCTGCGCTTTCCCCACGTCGCGCTCGTGCCGGGGCTCGCCATCGTGCTCACCGTCGTCGGCTTCCAGGCGGGCGGCGACCAGCTGCGGGACTGGCTCGATCCGCGCGCTCGACGCCGATGATCGGGTATCCTCTCCGCCCATGAAGATGAGCGATCTGTCTGCGTCCGAGCGCCTCGCCCTCGGCGGCCTCGTGCGCCTGCTCGTCCGCGCGGACGGTGATTTCTCCGAGGCCGAGGAAGAGGCCGTGAACCGCATCGGCGAGGAGCTCGGCGGCGCCGGGCTGCTCTGGTCGGCGGTGAGCGATTCGGCGCAGTCGCTTCGCACGGATCAGGACGTGCGCCGCGCCGGCCTCGCCATCGAGCGGCCCGAGGTGCGTGCGCTGGTGCTCGCGGTGCTCGGGCGGATCGCCCATTCCGATGCCGTCGCGCCGAGCGAGGAGGGCATCCTCCTCGCGCTGCGTGCCCACTGGGCCGCGCCTCAGTAGTCCAGCTCCTCGACCCGCACGCCGCCGGTGTGCAGCGCGGCCGCCATCGCGCGGCAGTCGGCGAAGCGCTTGTCGGCGTCGGTCGAGAGCGCGAGGTCGATGGTGTCGACGAAGGCCGGTCCGATCTCGGGGCGGAGCCGTGCGAGCGAGGGGGCGGCGCGCCGGGTGATCAGCTCGCTCAGCACGCCGAGATCGTCGGCGTCGAAGGGCGGCACGCCCATCACCGCGGTGAACAGCACCGCGCCCGCCGCCCACACGTCGGAGCGCGCGCTCGGCGGCGCACCCCGCCACTGCTCCGGGCTCATGTAGTGCGGCGTCCCGAGCTTCACGCCGTCGAGCGTGCTCACCGCGCCCTCGAGCGCGACCGGCCCGGTGGCCTTCGCGATCCCGAAGTCGAGGAGCTTCACCCGGAGCACGCCCTCCTCGCTGCGCGCGAGGAAGATGTTCTCGGGCTTCACGTCGCGGTGCACCACACCGTGCTCGTGTGCGGCCGCGAGCACGGAGAGGAGCTGATGGCCGATCTCGACGACGTCTTCGCTCGGCAGCGCGCCGCGCTCGAGCCGCGCCCCGAGGTCTTCGCCTTGCAGGCGCTCGAGCACGATGAACCAGAGGCCGTGCTCGTCGCGGCCGAAGTCGATCACGCTGACGATGCCGGGGTGCGGGATGGCCCGCTGCAGATGGGCCTCGTGGAGGAAGCGGCCGACGTGCTGTTCGCTCTCGGCGAACTTGCCGTGCAGGACCTTCACCGCGACCTCCGCGCCGCTCTGCACGTCGAGGCCCGCGTAGACGGTCGCCATCCCGCCCTGACCGAGGATTCCGTCGAGCCGGAAACGCTCGCGGATGACGCGCCCGATCGCGCTCGCCTGGCTGGCCCCGGGCGCCAGCGCGCCCGCGGGGACGAGGTCCACGAGGGTGTCGCTCGGCGCTCGTTCGTGGCTCACGCGAGGATGCTAGCCGATCCGCGCGGGGGAGCGGCGGTTCGCGGTGGGCGGCGGGCGGCCGGCCGCGCGCGGGGCGTCCGGTCGCGGCGCGCGGTGGTAGGCTGCGCGCGGTCATGGTCGAGAAGCGCGTGTACCCGCCGATCCCGAAGTACTTCAACACGACGGGGCCGTGCGAGGCGCACCAGCACTAC
>Ga0209985_10004601_pt1 | contig 11049 bp, 7 predicted proteins | sample NOAtaG_FD_187305 | JGI IMG/M metagenome (GOLD analysis project Ga0209985, IMG submission 187305) | Freshwater lake microbial communities from Lake Erie, under a cyanobacterial bloom - NOAA_Erie_Diel6S_1000h metaG (SPAdes) (version 2) | ecosystem: Environmental > Aquatic > Freshwater > Lake ... | reverse complement strand
GTGCTGCTGCTGGGCTGGCTCAGTTTCGGACTGGTCCGGAACAACGGTTTCATCGGCGACTACCGTCCGGAATTCGTCTGGCGCTGGTCACCGGTGCACGAGCAGACTCTGCCGGCCCTGCCAACCGCCGCTGCAAACAACTCCACAACCGCTGCTGCACCGGCGACTGAAGCAGCACCGGCGGAGTGGCCGCAGTACCGCGGACCGGCAGGCGACGGCGCGGCTCCAGGCGGACCCACAAATCCTGACTGGACCACAAAGCCACCGGCAATTGTCTGGCAGATTGATGTGGGCCCGGCATGGTCGTCCTTTGCCTTCAGCCACGGCCGACTGCTGACTCAGGAGCAGCGTGGCGATGCCGAATACGTCAGTTGCTACTCGGCTGATACCGGTGAACTGATCTGGAGCCATGCCGACAAAAGCCGCTTTGTGGAAGTTGTCTCCGGGGCCGGGCCCCGCAGTACTCCCGCTGTCCACGGTGGGCGAGTTTATGCGATTGGCGGACGCGGACTGTTCAACTGCCTCAGCGAAACCGACGGCAGCCTGCTTTGGCAACACGATTTCGTCACCGAGTATCAGGCCTCGGTACCAATGTGGGGCTTCTCCGGCTCGCCAATTGTCGTCGACGGACTGGTTGTCGTGTTTGCAGGCGGGGCAGGGGACAAAGGCCTGGTCGCCCTGAACGCAGACACCGGCGAACTGGTATGGTCGCTCGCCTCCGGCGGCATGAATTACACGACACCCAGACTGCTGACTCTGGCCGGACAAAGGTGCCTGCTGTTCGGTGATGGCAGCGGCATTCGGGGCATGGAACCAGCCACCGGAAAAGTGCTGTTCCAGTACAAACCACAGGGCTGGGAAAATGCACCGATGGTCGATCTGCAGCAACTGGCCCCGGACAGCCTGCTGACGGCACTCGGCGACGGGGCAGGCCTGCAGCGAATTGATGTGGCCTTTACTGACGGAAAGTGGAAATTCACCGAACGCTGGACCACAAAAAAATTGCGCCCCTCATTCAATGATTCGCTGATTCACAAAGGAGCAGTTTACGGGTTCAATCAGGCTGTTTTCTCGTGCATCGACGCGGAAACGGGTGAACGCCGCTGGCAGGGCGGACGTTACGGTTTCGGCCAGGCGATTCTGCTGCCTGAATCAGACTGCATTCTGGTAGCCGCAGAAAATGGAGATGCCGTTCTGCTGAAAGCCACCCCAGACAAACTGCAGGAGCTGGGTCGAATCCCCACTCTGAATGACAAAACCTGGAACCACCCCATCGTCGTTGGTAATCGCGCATGGCTGCGAAACGGCCGCACCGCTGTCTGCCTCGACCTCACCGGACAGGCCGCTCCGTGATGGTCATGTTGCCGGATCCGTGATAATGCGTGTTCAATCCGGGCGAATTACTCAGGGGCCCGGCTCGCGCATTCTCAGGATGCGATTGTTCCCCATATCCACAACATACAGCCAGCCGTCGTGTACCGTGACACCATGCGGATTCTTTAATCGAATTCGCTCATCCCCAAACCCGCGTCCCAGCACTGTCAACACCTTGTGCGTCTGCGGATCGTAAACTCGAATCGCGCCGTTCTGATCATCCGCAATGTAAATCCTGTCTCGCACACCCACACACAGGTGTTTCGGGGCACCAAACTGAGCTTCACCGGGGCCGCCATCGGCAAATCCCTGACGCCCGGTTCCCGAAACCGTGCGCATCGTCCCGTCGGGCAGCACCACTCGCAGGGCATGACCTCCCCGCTCCAGCACATACAACCGGCCCGCTGAATCCTCCGCTGCAGCACGCGGATCAACCAGCGGGGCATCCACGGCACGCGATCCATCCGCCGGGACTCCCTTTTGCCCGTTGCCAGCCACTGTTCGCACAACCCCCGTCTTCAGGTCCAGTGCCCGTACACGACGATTGTTCAGATCCGCAATGTGCAAAACACTGGCCGCAGGATTCAGTGTAATGCACATCACATAATCAAAAGTCGCCTGCACGGCCGGGCCACCGTCTCCACTGAATCCCTGCTTCCCGGTCCCTGCGATCGTGCTGATCACATGCGTCTCCGCCGACACCAGACGCACACAGTGATTCCAGCTGTCGGCAATCAGCAGATCATCATTGGGCAGCACAGCACAGTTGTGCATGCCATCAAAAGTGGCCTGCGCCAGTGGCCCTCCATCCCCCCGATAACTGCGCGATCCATCGCCACCAGCCTGCTGCAGTCGCCCGTCCGCTGACAGCCGATGCACTCGCCCCCCCTCCAGCTCAACAATCCACATCGTCTTCGCACGATCAAACGCCACCCCAAACGGTGCCGTCAGCGGACTCAGCTCCGGCTTCCAGTCCCCACCCTCGGAGACCATCAGTCCTCCCACGACCACCTGCACCTCGTCCGCCAGTGCCTGCAGGCTGCACCACGACAGACAGACCAGCATCGCGGACACCAGCCGCAAACTCAGCAAATTCATGGCGCAGGACTCCTGCTGCGGAACAGACCTCCGGAGGAACGCAACAAAAATCCACCGGTAACTTCGCCGATTTCAGCAGAATCCGGACAGACCGCAAGTCACTCGCTGAACAAGTCACGCAGCTCACGGCGAAACGTAACGGCATGCTGCTGCAGCAAACCATTGTGCCCTGAACCAGGCAGCAGTCGAAACTGCCGCGGGACACCGTCCACCGAGACCGCCGGCGCCCGCTGATGCAGTTGCTGACCCAGCGGCAGAGGAACCACCGTGTCCTGATCCCCGTGATACTGCACAATTCGACAGGTGACATCCGCAATCTGCTGATCCGAATGAAATCGATCCACCAGCAATCGCCCCACCGGGAGCCAGGGAAAATGAAAACCTGCAGCGTTCAGCATCGAATCGAAAGTTGCCACCAGCAGCAAACCGTGCGGCTTCTGACCGCCGCGACATACGTCCGCTGCCAGCCGCACAGCCACCCCGCCCCCCAGCGATTCACCCGTGATCACAATCTGCTCAGGACGATACCCCAATGCTCCGGTGGCATGCTGCCACGCAGCCTGCGCGTCGTTGATCAGGTGCTGCTCAGTCGGACTGCCCTCGGAATCACCGTACCCGTGATAATCAATTGCCAGCACATCGCACTGAAAGCCGGCCGCCAGTCGGTACCAGCCCGTACGCCCGGCTCGATGACCGGCATTGCCGTGAAACAGCAGCATCAGTCGACTGTTCCGCCCGGACTTCGACCGCAAATGCCACGCTCCAATCTCTGCCCCGTCTGCAGTCCGCAGCCGCAAATCCGCGGCCTCGGAAAACTGCCGCGCGGTCTCAGGAAAGGCTGCCACCGGCAGTCGCTCAGCCTGAGTCGCCGGATACATGATCCTGCGCTGAAAAAATGCCAGCAATCCCATCACGATCAAAACCGCCATCAGCAGAGTTCGAACAAGCACCATAAATCACATGCCGCCTTCCAGCAGTTCCCAGCGTTCGTAACAGTGCAGCAGTTCATCGCTCACCTTCGCCAGCTCTGTCGTGACCGCAGCAATCCGAGTCCCGCCGGACTGAAAAAATCCCGGTGCTGCCATTTCCACATTCAGTTCCTTCTGCCGCTGCTCCAGTCCCGCAATCCGTTCCGGCAGATCCTCCAGCTCACGCTGTTCCTTAAAACTGAGTCGCCGCTTCGGTGCCGCTGCAGCTGGAGCTGCCGGCACCACTGCCGCTGAACTGCCCGACGCTGCCCCGCCCGACACAGACACCGCTGCCGATTTTCCTGCCGGCTTCTCGGTCTGCCGCTGCGCTGCCTCCAGCCGCTGATCCCGCACCCGAATCCAGTCGTCATAACCACCGTCATACTCACCCAGTCGCCCATCCCCCTCAAACACAATCAGACTGGTCGCTACATTATTCAAAAACGCCCGATCGTGGCTGACCAAAAACACCGTCCCGCCAAACGCCGGCAACACGTCCTCCAGCAGTTCCAGTGTCTCCGCATCCAGATCGTTCGTCGGCTCGTCCAGCACCAGCACATTCGACGGCTTCGACATCATCTTTGCCAGCAGCAGACGATTGCGCTCACCGCCGCTGAGAAATCCCGCCAGCGTATGTGCCCGGTCCGGACTGAACAGAAAGTCCTGCAGAAATCCCATCACATGCTTCTTCTGACCGTTGATGATCAGATGATCGGTGCCATCACTGACGTTCTCTCGCGCTGTCTTCGTGTCATCCAGCTGGCTCCGAAGCTGATCAAAATAACCCACCGAAATGTTTGTGCCCAGCCGGACTTTACCAGATGTCGGCAGCAGATCTCCCAGCAGGATCCGCAGCAGAGTCGATTTGCCGGCGCCGTTCGGACCAATAATCCCCACCTTGTCTCCGCGAAACACCGTGGTGGAAAAATTCCGAATCACCGTCCGCTCACCAAACGCATGCGAAACATCTTCCAGCCGAGCCACCAGGGCCCCGGATCGCTCAGCCTCCTGCAACTGCAGCTTTGCCGTACCCAGCTTCTGCCTTCGCTGACTGCGCTCTTCACGCATCGCCTTCAGGGCCCGCACTCGCCCCTCATTGCGAGTCCTGCGAGCTTTGATGCCCTGGCGAATCCAGACCTCCTCCTCAGCCAGCTTCTTGTCAAACTGAGCCTGCTCAATCGCTTCCGCAGCCAGCAGCGCATCCCGACGCACCAGAAACGTCTGATAGTTGCAGGTCCAGTCAAACACCCGACCACGATCCACCTCGATGATCCGACTGGCCAGCTCCTGCAGAAACATACGGTCGTGAGTCACGAAGATCAGCGTGCCCTCAAACCGCTTCAGAAAACCCTGCAGCCAGACAATCGACTCTATGTCCAGATGGTTTGTCGGCTCATCCAGCAGCAGCACATCGGGACGGCGAATCATCGCTGCCGCCAGCAGCACCCGCCGCTTCATACCCGCCGATAACGCCGCAAATTTCACGTCCGGAGACAACTGCATCTCCAGCATCAGCTCTTCCAGATCATCTGCAGCCGACCACGATTCCGCGTTCGCCAGCGCCGTGCTGGCCTGCTCATAGGCTTTCTGCTCTGCCGCTGTCAGAACATGACCCGCAGCCATCGCATGACCCAGACTGCGATAATCGGCAACTGCAGGCCCCAGAGTTCCAAAGCCGTCCGCAGCCACCTCAAACGCCGTGCGATCACCCCCTGAAGGCACTTCCTGTTCCAGCCTGGCAACAACAGCCTCAGACTGCAGCTCAATCACCCCGTCGTCCGGACGCAGCACACCGGCAATCAGCTTCATCAGAGTTGATTTGCCGGCACCGTTGCGCCCCACCAGACCGATCCGCTCACCACGCTCGATATGCAGCGTAATGTTCTCCAGCAGGGTCGGCTTCGTATACGTAAACGTCAGATTCTTCAGACTCAGCAGCGGCATGGGACAGGGCAGTTCCAAAGCAGAAAACGAAAATAAAACCGGCGGCATGGTACGCATGCCGCCGCTGCAATTCCTGACAGATCAGATTCACTCACTTCTTTTCCGGAAGTTCCATCACTTCCACCTTGCGGATCGACACACGGCTGCCCGGATCATGCTGCTGGAAGGCAAAATGGCCTTCCTTGAACGTCAGATCAAAATCCAGATACTCGTAGAGTTCGTTGCCATCCACAGTCACCCGAATCCGCGTCATCGGGCGACCACGCCAGATGTCGTCACGCACCTCAAGGTCATAGGTAAACCACGCGTCCGGCTCCACCAGTCGCTTGTACACATGGTTCATGCCATAGATCGAACCCGTGCGGATTGGGTCCGTATGAGTACTGTCGATCTGTGCCTCGTAACCGTCAGTGAAGCCGGGCTTGCGAGTCGTGCGGAAATACAGACCGCTGTTCCCCTTGTCATTGATCTTGATTTCCGCACGGTAACGGAAGTTCCTGTACGGCCCTTTTGTGCAGACCAGCATCGACGGATCACCGCTGCCCTGAATTGCACCGTCCGCCACCGCCCAGTTGCTCTTGTCGCTGCCGACCTTTTCCCAGCCATCCAGAGTCTTGCCGTCGAACAGCGAAACCCATTTGTCCTGAGCCTGAACCGCTCCGGTAACCGTCAACTGCAGCAGTACGGCCAACGCCGCCAGCCATCGCCCTGAAATCCGCATGGAATGCCTTTCACTGTGTCAGGAAAGAAAAAATGGAGCCAAATCTCACTCAGCAGACCCGCCCGACAGTCTACAGCACCAGCCACTGCGGGAACAGGCTGCCGCCACGAACATTGTTTTTCCCGCTTTTCCACTAAACACCTGTCCCCGCATTTATTCCACCGGAATTTCCCCCGATTCATCCTCTGCAACGCTTCAAGACTGGACTCCGCCACGCTTTTGGTCCAGAATTTTGGAGGAACTCGGCAATCAATCCCGATTGCCGCAGCTTCCGACTGTCGATTTCTCTGGATATCAGACCGCTGTAAACCGCTGCAGGTTGCCCCTGTCTGGTGCCTCCCCCCTGATTGCCACCGTTCGCCGCAGCCCCTGTGGTGACCGGTAGTCCGGATCCCTCCTGATCGCCGGAGTATTCAACATGCTTACCATTCTCGGTCAGTCCGCTCGTTACTGCGACGGCGTTGCACGTCGCAGTTTCCTGAAGATCGGTGGCTTTGCGATGGGATCAGCCGCACCGGCCACGCTGGCATCCCTGATGAAAGCCGAAGCTGCGACACCCAACGGAAACGCCCGGCAGGGCAAGGCCATCATCAATATCTTTCTGGGCGGGGGGCCCCCGCATCAGGACATGTGGGAGATCAAGACGGAAGCACCTCGCGAAATTCGCGGGGAATTCAGCCCCATTGATACCGCTGTCCCCGGGATCCGGATTGGCGAGTGTTTTCCGCAGCTGGCCGCCATTATGGACCGGTTGGTGGTCGTTCGTTCCGTCGTCGGCTGCGAAGGTGCTCACGACGGGTTTCAGTGTCTGACAGGCTGGAATCGCCGCAATGTGGAATCCATCGGCGGGCGGCCGGCCATCGGCTCCGTCCTCGGAAAACTCTACGGACAGCGCGATCCCGGCATCCCCGCCTCGGTCGCTCTGGCCGAAAAAACATCCCATGTTCCCTGGTCGGAACCCGGCCCCGCCGGGTTTCTCGGTGCCGCCTTCCAGCCGTTCCGACCGAACGGTAAAGGTATGGAAGACCTGACGCTGAACGGAATTTCCCTCGACCGGCTCGAAGATCGCAAAACCCTGCTCGCCAGCCTCGATCAACTCAAACGCGCCGCGGACAGTCGCGGTTCCATCAACGGCGTCGACGCTTTCACGCAGGCGGCGTTCGGCGTGCTGACATCCAGCAAACTGGCCGAAGCTCTGGATATTTCCAAAGAACCGGCTGAAATTCGCGAACGTTACGGTGACGGCAAACCTTATAAATACCAGTACGACGGGGCCCCCACCTGCAACGAGCAGATCCTGATGGCCCGCCGCCTGGTGGAAGCCGGAGTCCGCTCGGTGACACTCTCCTACGGACGCTGGGACAGCCACGGCCAAAACTTCGACCTGGTACGCGACCACGGCCGCAAACTGGATCAGGCCGTCAGTGCCCTCGTACTGGACCTCGAACAGCGCGGCATGCTGCAGGACGTCACTGTGCTCGTCTGGGGCGAATTCGGACGCACCCCGCGCGTCAATGACGGTGCCGGTCGCGACCACTGGCCACAGGTCAGCTGTGCCCTCATGGCCGGTGGCGGAATTCGCGCCGGACAGGCCATCGGAGCCACCAATCGTCTCGGCGAGTATGCTGTTTCCCGACCAGTCCACATGCAGGAAATTATCGGCACCGCCTACCATAACCTGGGGATCGACGTGATGAACACAACGATCTCCGATCCCACAGGCCGACCGCAGTTCCTGCTCGATATTCGCGAGCCGATGAAGGAACTGGTCTGAGGAGGTGCAGGGCAGGGCAGATTCGTTCGGGGTGGCCGTGATGTCGAAAAAACGCTGTGTTGCATTCCGTTTCAGCCTGATTTTCGCCACGCTGGCCTCGGCCGTGGCCACGGTCACATCTGCGTCATCCGCGACTGCCGAACAGCCTCCGGTCAGCTTCGTGAACGACGTCATGCCGATGCTGACCCGGCATGGCTGCAATGCCGGCGTCTGCCATGCCAAAGCCGGCAACGGGCAGAATGGATTCCAGTTATCTCTGCTGGGCTTCGAACCGGCTGAAGACTACGAACACCTCGTCAAAGAGGCCCGCGGACGCAGATTGTTCCCCGCCGTACCGGAAAACAGCCTGCTGCTGCTGAAGGCCACCGGTGCCGTGCCGCACGGCGGCGGCCGGCGTATCGCGGAAGATTCAGAAGCCGCAAAAATACTCGTCCAATGGATTCGGCAGGGAGCCCTGTGGGATGGCAGCACGGCTCCTGCCATGGTCCGACTCGCAGTGACTCCGGCCAAAGGCACAGTGCAGCGTCACCAGACCCAGCAGCTGCAGGTCTCCGCCCAGTACTCCGATGGCAGCACGCGGGACGTCACACACCGCGCACTGTACGAATCAAATGATCGGGCCATGGCTGAAGTGTCCGAAACCGGCCTGGTCAAAGTTTCCGATCTGCCCGGCAAGGTCTCAGTTATGGTCCGCTACCAGGGTCTGGTGTCGGTCTTCAATGCGTCAGTACCGCTCGGAGCTCCCGTCGACTCCTTCCCGCCGACAAGGAATTTCATCGACGAACTGGTCTTCAGCAATCTCAGGGAACTGGGAGTGCCGGCATCGCCACTGGCCGATGACTCCGTGTTTCTGCGTCGAGTGACTCTGGATGTCGCGGGACGACTGCCGACCGCTGCTGAGACGGCCGAATTTCTGGCCAGCACCGCGGCCGACAAGCGGGATGTGGTGATTGATCGGCTGCTGGCAAGCCCCGAACATGCGGACTTTTTTGCCGGCAAATGGACCTCCCTGCTGAAAAACCGCAGGGACGATGCCAGCGATATCACCTCCAATTTCGCTTTCCACGCCTGGGTGCGGGACAGCCTGCTCGCCAATAAACCCTGGGATCAGTTTGTCCGTGAAATCCTGGCAGCGACGGGGACTGTGATCGGCAATCCTCCGGTGGCCTGGTACAAGCGAGTCAAAGAGCCGAAGCAGCAGCAGGAAGACGTCGCTCAACTGTTTCTCGGCGTTCGCATGCAATGTGCACAATGCCACCACCATCCGTTTGAACGGTGGAGCCAGAATGATTACTACGGCCTGACAGCATTCTTCTCGCAGGTCGGTCGCAAACCCACGGCGACTCGCGGTGAAGATATGATTTTCCACAAACGGGGCGTCGCGACGGCTGTCAATATTCGCAGCGGCGCAGCCATTGCACCTGCCGCACTCGGCACAGTGATCCCGCCGATTGCTCCGGATCAGGATCCCCGTCTGCTGCTGGCCGACTGGATGGCAGCCCCCGACAATCCGTTTTTCGCCCGAGCCCTGGTGAATCGCTACTGGAAGCATTTCTTCCGTCGCGGACTGATTGAACCGGAGGACGACATTCGCGAAAGCAACCCGCCCACCAACCCGGAACTGCTGGCTGCCCTGGAAAAACACTTCATCGAAAGCCGCTTTGACCTGCGCAGCCTCGTCAGGCTGATTGTCACTTCGTCCTCCTGGCAGCTCAGTTCCGCTCCGCTGACCGATAATCTGGCCGATCAGCAGAATTACAGCCGCTACTATCCGCGACGCCTGCAGGCCGAGGTGCTGCTGGATGCCATCGACGACCTGGCAGGGACTCGCACCGATTTTCCAAACCTTCCACCCGGCACCCGGGCCATCGCGCTGCCGGACAACAGCTACAATACGGCGTCGCCGTTTCTGCGAGTGTTTGGCAGACCGGAAAACGAAAGTGTCTGCGAATGCGAGCGAGGCCAGTCGTCCAGCCTCTCACAAAGCCTGCATCTGATGAATGCCGGTGACATCCGCGGCAAACTGGCCTCCGGCAGCGCCCGCGCCGAACAGCTTGCCAAAAGCGAATTGCCGGTGGAACAGCGGATTGAAGAGCTGTACCTGGTCGCCTTTTCCAGAAAACCGTCTCCTGCGGAATTGCAGACAGCTGTCGAATACGTAATCTCTCCACAGACGGACGCAGCCGGAAATCCCATCGAACCGGCTCGCGCCGCTCGCGAGGCCTTTCAGGACCTGGTCTGGGCACTGATGAACACTCGCGAATTCATGTTCAATCACTGACACTGATTTGCTGGTCGGGATTTCCACGTGCTGGACAATTTCAACGATCGCTGGGCGCTGATCACGGGCGCGTCGTCCGGGATCGGAGCCGAATTTGCTGTGCAGCTCGCCAGTCGCGGTATGCACCTGATCCTCGCGGCCCGCCGCAAGGATCGCATGACCGAACTGGCCACGGATCTCAATACTCGACACGGCACCCGCTGCCATGTCGTGACCATCGATCTGGCCGAACCGGAAGCCGGAAGACTGCTGCACGAAGAAATCGGTCGGCTGGGAATTCAGGTCGAACTGCTGATCAACAATGCCGGGATGGGCATCATCGGTCAGATCGAAAATACGGCTCCGGAAGACATCCGGCGAATGCTGCATGTCAACCTGCTCACGCTGACTGACCTGACATGGAGATTTCTCCCGGAGATGCTGGCGCGAGGTCACGGTGCCATTCTCAACGTGTCGTCTCAGGCCGCCTTTCAGCCAGTCGCCTTTATGGGTGCCTATGCCGCCAGCAAGTCATACATTCTGCACTTCAGCGAAGCACTCTGGGCTGAAGCTCGCAGTCGCGGTGTCACCGTCATGGCCCTTTGCCCCGGAGTCACTCGAACGGATTTTTTCGATACTGCCGGGGCAGTTGGCTGGCTTGAAAAACACACATCTCAAACGCCACAGCGAGTCGTGAAGCTGGCTCTCAGAGCCCTCGAAAAACGACGACAGTACGTGGTTCCGGGCTGGAAGGACTACCTCATGACTCTGCTCGTCCGACTCACCACCCGCCGCACGGCGGTGAATGAGTCGAAGCGATACTTCCGGCCTCCAAAGGAAAAGAAATAACACTCAGCCGACACAAGCATCACTCGCGACGCTGGAATCCACGCGGGATCCGTGTCTGTCG
>Ga0209985_10004600_pt1 | contig 11053 bp, 5 predicted proteins | sample NOAtaG_FD_187305 | JGI IMG/M metagenome (GOLD analysis project Ga0209985, IMG submission 187305) | Freshwater lake microbial communities from Lake Erie, under a cyanobacterial bloom - NOAA_Erie_Diel6S_1000h metaG (SPAdes) (version 2) | ecosystem: Environmental > Aquatic > Freshwater > Lake ... | reverse complement strand
GGCGGAACTCGGTTACCGGCTGCCGGCGGAGTGGGAGCCGCATGCGGCGACATGGCTCGCCTGGCCGCACCGCCGGGCCACCTGGCTCGGTGACTTCGCCGCCATTCCCGCGGCCTACGCCCGCGTCGTTCGGCAGATCGCGGCCTACGAGCCGGTGCGGATCGTGGGCAGCGGTCCGGTCCTCGCCGAGGCGCGGCGGCACCTTGCGGAGGTCGCCGCGGTCACGTTCGTCGACATTCCCACGAACGACTCCTGGATCCGCGACACCGGGCCCGTGTTCGTGACGCGGCGGGTGGCCAAGGCGGTGCCCGACGGCTGCCGCGTCGCCGCCGTCACCTGGGACTGGAACGCCTGGGGCGGCAAGTATCCGCCGTGGGACGACGACGCCCGCGTCGCGGCCACGGTCGCGGCGCACCTCGGTCTCCACGCCTTCAAGCCCGGGGTCGTGCTCGAAGGGGGGGCGATCGAGACCGACGGTGCCGGCACGCTCCTGGTGAACGAGCGGTGCGTGGTCGATACCCGGCGGAATCCCGGCCTCGACCGTGCCGGCATGGAGCGGGTGCTGCGGGAATGGCTCGGCGTGGAGCGGATCCTCTGGGTGGGCGGCGAGCTCGCCGGCGACGACACCGACGGCCACATCGACCAGTTGGCGCGGTTCGTGGCGCCCGGCCGCGTGGTCGCCGCGCGGCAGCCGGATCGGCTCGATCCCAATCATGCGGCGCTCGAGGCGAATCTGGAACTGCTGGCGACGCTCCGCGATGCCGCCGGCCGGCGGCTGGAGGTGATCCCGATCGACATCCCGCCGCGGTTCTCCTTCCAGGGCACGCAGCTGCCGGCGAGCCATCTCAACTTCTACGTGGGCAACGGCTTCGTGGGCGTGCCGGTGTTCGGCGCGGCCACCGACGAGGCGGCGCTGGGCACGCTGGAAAGGTGTTTCCCCGGCCGCCGGGCCGTGCCGGTGGACTGCCGCGAAATCGTCCGCGGCCGCGGGGGCTTGCATTGCATCACGCGGGACGAGCCCTCCATGGCCTCGTCCCGCTAGTGTCCTGAACTGGAAGTTCGTTGGCAAACGTTCGCAACGCGCTCAAGGATCGTATCCGCCGAGGCTGTCCGCGCGAAAGGCTTCGGCGTCTTGTTGTGCTCGTCGAGGGAATCGCGGATTGCCTGCTCGAGGGCGGCGACGCTGTGCAAGGCGCTGCGGCGAATTCTCCGCGTCGTGATTGCGGCGAAGAATCGTTCGATCTGGTTGAGCCAGCTGGCACTCGTCGGCGTGAAGTGAACGTGGTATTCGGGGTGGCGTTGGAACCAGCGCCGCACTGCGGGAGTCTTGTGCGTGGCGTGGTTGTCCGTGACGAGGTGGATCTCCTGCCCGGGACGCTTATCGAGCGTCCGGTCGAGATGGCGGAGAAAGGCGAGAAACTCCTGGTGCCGGTGCTTTCGGAGGCACTTGCCGATCACGGCCCCTGTGGCGACGTCGAGGGCGGCAAAGAGGCTAGTCGTGCCGTGACGGTAGTAGTCGTGCGTCCGCCGCTCGGGTGAACCAGGCTGCAACGGCAGCAGCGGTTGCGAGCGATCGAGTGCCTGAACCTGTCTCTTTTCGTCGACACAGAGCACCGCAGCATGGTCTGGCGGGCTCATGCACAGACCGACGACGTCACGAACTTTGTCGACGAATTGCGGGTCTTCGCTGATCTTGAACGTGCTCTCGCGATGGGGCTGGAGGCCAAAAGCCCGCCAAATCCGGCTGATTGCGGTCTGGGAAAGCCCGGCTCTCTCGGCCATGGAGCGGGTGCTCCAATGAGTGGTGTTCTTGGGCTTTGATTCCAACGTCAGCGTCACGACCTTGGCGACGTGGTCGTCAGTGATCGATCGTGGAGCCCCCGGCCGAGGCTCATCATGCAGCCCGTCGAGTCGATGACGGACAAACCGTTGGCGCCACTTACCGACCGTTGGCCTTGCCACATCCAGACGCGGCGCGACCTCTGTGTTCGTCAGGCCTTCCGCGCAATGCAGCACGATCCGTGCGCGTTAAGCCAATGCCTGCGCCGTCATGCGTCGCCGCGCCAACGACTCAAGTTCGCGACGCTCCGCGTCACTGACTTCCAGCACCGCCATCGGCTGGCCGTTCGCCATCCGCCACCTCCTTGCAGGAAAAACGGGTTCCTGCGAGGAATGTAGGGCCGCCCGGCGGAGGGCGCAAGACCAGTCAACGAACTTCTAACTCAGCACACTAGAGTAGAGCGGCTGCTTTGTACTGCGGCGGGCTTGACCCGTGCCGGCGACAGGCCGAGTGCGGCTCGTCCGCGGCTCGACGCCGTCTCCTGTCTGCACCGCTTCGGCTTATCGCTCGATCATCACGCCCATCTGCATGCGTGCGCGACCGACGGCGTCTTCATGCCGACTGGTGACGGGCCGCCGGCTTTCTTGCCGGCGGCGCGAAGGCGAAGCCGCCGGCTGGAGCCAGCTGCCGCCTCGGCCGATCACCCAGACCGATCTGGCCACGCTTACCGAGAAGGTGCGCCGTCGTGTCGTGCGCTGGTTCCGCATGCAGCGACTCCTCGACGCCGATGCGGCCGCCGACTGGGTCGGCCCGGGTCGCTCGCGAACGGCCACGCGGCCGGGGGCAAACGGCGTCGTCGAGCGCTCGCCGTTTGAGTTTCTCGACCGGCTCGCGGATCTCGAGTGCCGCTTCGTGGTCGCTCGATGCGGTGGGGCTCGCCGTGTTGACGATGATCGAGGATCTGCCTGCCGTTGCTCTTTCGTCCGCACAACCGGTGCCGCCGCCAATCCGGCCCAGTTTTCAGACAGAGCCTAGCTCAAGATCGAGCGAATGACGTTGCCCTTGACGTCCGTGAGCCGATAGTCGCGGCCAGCGTGGCGGTAGGTGAGCCGCTTGTGGTCGATGCCCACGAGGTGCAGCAGCGTCGCGTGGAGGTCGTGGACGTCGGTGCGGCCCTCGACCGCGTGCAGGCCCAGCTCGTCGGTGGCCCCGTGGCTCGTGCCCCCCTTGATGCCGGCGCCGGCCAGCCAGAGGGCGAAGCCGTTGCGGTTGTGGTCGCGGCCCGTCCCGTCCGCCCCCTGCGTGATCGGCAGCCGGCCAAACTCCCCGGCCCAGATCACGAGCGTGGAGTCGAGCATGCCCCGTCGCTTGAGGTCGGTGAGCAGCCCCGCCACCGGCACGTCGGTCTCGGCGCCGCGGTTGCGATGGTTGCTTTCGAGATGTGCATGGGCGTCCCACCGGAGCCGGTCGTCCTGCGGACCGCTGTAGATCTGCACGAACCGCACACCCCGCTCGACGAGCCGGCGGGCCAGCAGCAGTTGCGAGCCGTACGGCTTCGAGATCGGGTTGTCGAGGCCGTAGAGGCGGTGCGTCTCGGCCGTCTCCTGCGAGATGTCGAGGGCGTCGGGCGCCGCCATCTGCAACCGGTAGGCCAGCTCGAACGACTCGATGCGGGCCTGGAGGTCGGCTTCTCCGGGGTTTCGCTCCGCGTGCCGCCGGTTCATCGCGGCCACGAGATCGAGCTGCGCCCGCTGGCGTCCCTGGCCGACCTCGCCGTGCGGACGCAGGTGGAGGATCGGCTGCGGGCCCGTCCGCACGGGCGTGCCCTGAAACGCCCCCGGCAGGAATCCCGAGCCCCAGTTGAGCGGGCCGCCCTCGATCGAGCCCCGGGGGTCGGGCATGATCACGAAGCCGGGCAGGTCGCAGTTGTCGCTGCCCAATCCATAAGTCACCCACGATCCGACGCTCGGGAACCCGACCCGCGTCAGCCCCGTGTTGATCTCGTACAGGGCGGGGCCGTGGTTGTTGGACTGGACGTGCATGCCCTTGAGGAACGCGATGTCGTCGGCATGCTTCGCGACGTTCGGGAGCACTTCCGAAAACCAGTGGCCGCACTGCCCGTGTCGGGAAAATTTGAACGGCGACCGCATGACGGTGCCGTTGTTCGCGAAGAACCCGCCAATGTTGTCCCCGAGGTTCATCGTGGTGCCGTGCCGTCGGTCGAGTTCCGGCTTCGGGTCAAAGAGGTCGACGCTGCTCGGCGCGCCGTGCATGTGGAGCCAGATGATGGACGTCGCCTTCGGAGCGAAGTGGGGCGGGCGGGGCGCGAGCGGGTTGTGCGGGGCGGCCGGCTCGGCCGCGAGCAGGCCCTGATCGCGGAGGAGGCAGGCGAGGGCGAGCAGGCCGCAGCCGTTGGCGGACCGTTCCAGGAAGTCACGCCGCGCGAGCCCTCCCGCGACGGCGACGGGATCCGGCATCGTCTCGTTTCCGTTCATGGCGTTCCTCACTCTATCGTCACGAAATCGTTGAGCATGAAGATCGCCTGGCACAGGTCGGCGAGTGCCGCCTTCCCGTCACGGCCCGGGCCGGCGTCGGTCAGGAAGCGCACGAGCATCGCCTCCTCGTCGGCGGTCGGCAGCCGGCCGAGGGCGAGCCGGCAGGCGAGCCGCACCTGAGCCGCCGGGTCCTTCGCCTCGGCGGCCACCCGCTCGGCGAACCGCTTGCTCTGCGTGCGGATAAGCGGGTCGTTGACGAGGTGCAACGCCTGCGGAACGATCGTGGTCTGGTGCCGCTTGCCGACGCTGCTCGTGCGGTCGGGCCGGTCGAAGGCCTGGAAGAACGGGAAGGGGATCGACCGCCGCACGAACACGTAGATGCTCCGCCGCCAGGTGGCGGGATTGTCGCTTTTGGTGTTGGGCCAACTCTGGCGGGCCGCGGGGATGATCGCCTCATTCGGGATGAGCGGATGGATCGACGGGCCGAAGGAAGAGGCGTCGAGCCCACCGCTTACCGCGAGGATGAAGTCGCGGTAGGCCTCCGCATCGAGCCGCCGCGGAGTGTACCGCCAGAGCAGTTTCGACTCCGGGTCGACGGCCGCCCTCCGCGGATCGAAGGTCGAGGCCTGACGGTAGGTGCTGCTCCGCAGGATGAGCTGATGGATCGGCCGCAGCCGCCAGCCCTCGCGGATCAGTTCGGAGGCGAGCCAGTCGAGCAGTTCGGGATGGGTGGGCGGCTCGCCCTGAATGCCGAAGTCGTTGGGCGTGCGGACGAGGCCCTGTCCGAAGTGGTGGTGCCAGAGCCGATTGACGATCACCCGCGCCGTGAGCCGCCCCGCGCCGTGATCGACGTCGACAAGCCAGTCGGCGAGGGCCCGTCGCGGATGCTTCTTCCCTCCCTCGAGCCACCGGTCCGCGGTCGAGTTTTGCTGCATGAGCACGCCCAGAAAACTGGCGGTGAGTTCCGTCGTCTTCCGCTCGGGGTTGCCCCGTTCCAGCAGGAAGCTGCGGCCCACGGGCACGTCGTGCCGCTCCTTGAGCACGTGGGCGTGCGGCACCTTCGCGGGAGCGAGGAGATCCTTGTGCTGCTTCTGCAGGGCCACCTCGTGCTCGTTCTTCGGATCGGGCGCACGCCCGAGCAGTTCGAGCAGGATCGTGCGATCACCCGCGGAGACGTCGAGCTTCTCTACCTTCTCCCGTCGCGACTTCTCGATCGCGGCCCGCTCATCCGCCGAGCAGAAGGGCGCGTCGGTACGGCTGGAGCTCGAGAAGACCGCGAGCATGCGGTAATAGTCGGCCTGCGGAATGGGATCGTATTTGTGGTTGTGACAGCGGGCACAGCCCAGGTTGAGCCCCAGGAACGCCTGCCCGGTCGTCGTGATCATGTCGTCGAGCTCGTCGTATCTGTCGATTTCCTTCGGCTTGTTGGTGTTGAAGGGGCCGCAGGTGCAAAAGCCCGTCGCGGAATGCACCCTGTCGGCGGAGATCAGGTCACCGGCGAGCTGCAGTCTGATGAACTCGTCGAACGGCATGTCTGCGACAAGGGCCCGGATCACGAAGTCGCGGTAGTGAAACATCGTGGGCCGCTCGTCGTCGACCGAGTACCCGGCGCTGTCGGCGTAGCGGGCGACGTCGAGCCAGTGCTGGGCCCAGCGTTCGCCGTGGGCGATGTGGGTGAGCCAGTCGTCGGCCAGCCGGTCGAACTCGGCGTCCGACGCATCGGCGAAGGCGTCGAGATCGCCCGTCGTCGGCGGCAGGCCGAGCAGGTCGAACGAGAGTCGCCGCACGAGGACGCCCCCGTCGGCCCGCGGATTCGGCTCGAGCCCCTTCGACCGCAGGTCGCGGAGCACGAAGGCGTCGACCGGCGTGCGGACCCACGCCGCCCCGACGGGATCGGCGTGGGAAGGCGGCGGGCCCGCGGCCAGCGGCTGGAAGGCCCAGTGGTCGCGGGGCGAGGTCTGTGCGAGCGGGGCGGCGTCCCGCGGATCGAAGCCGCCTCGGGCGATCCAGGCCTCGAAATCCGCCACGATCGCGTCGGAAAGTTTTTCGTCGGGGGGCATCTGGAGATCCCCCTCATGATGGATCGCCTTCACGAGCAGGCTTTCGGCCGGCTTGCCGGGCACCACCGCCGGGCCGCCGACCCCCCCCTTGCGCAGCCCGTCGCGTGAATCGACGCGAAGGCCGGCCTGGAGGTTCTTTTCCCTGGCAGCCTCTTCCGAGTGGCAGGAATAGCACCGCTCCACGAGCACCGGCCGGATCCGCGTCTCGAAAAAGTCACGTTCCAGTCGCTGCAGTTCGCCGTCAGGCTCCCCGTGGGCGAGCGAGGAACAGCCGACACCGATAAGGCCGATAACCAAGAAGAACGGCACGGCCTGGCGTGCGATGCTCCGCATTGAGGCCTCGGCTGGCGTGTTCAAGTCCATCGACGACGGACGGTAGGTGGGGGGAGCCCCATTGAAACCTGCCCTCAATATATTAATGAAAGTATCGTCATAGGGTAGTTCGAGGTTCTCCGGGATTTCAGCGGAAACAGGGAATTCCCGTCCGGGAGCTCCTCAGCGGGGTAGCCTGTGCGAGGTTTACCATGCGATCGCCGGAACGATCTTTAGGCCGTCGGCAGCGACGAGCCCGGTGATCGAAAGCTCGTGGACCATCCCGAGAGGATTGGGGATCCACTGGCAGCGTGAGGTCGATCTGCATCCGGTCCGGGGAGACGGCAACTTTTCCAACCGTGTGCTCCACCTTGAGGATCGAGCCGCGGAAACGGCCGGCCCGTGGCCCGCCGACCGACTGGGGAGAACTCGTGCAGATCCACGACGACCGGGCACTCTTTCAGGCGTCGTCCGACGAGCTGCCCGTGATCGACATCCACAGCCTCTGACGGCATTCCATGCCACGGTGCGGACGGCCCGCGAGAAGAGCGGTTTCAAGGCCGGTCTGCGTTCACGAGAAAAATCCGGCCTTGAGCGAGGATAGGAAGTTCTTCGGCACCTCGAAGCGAGCGTCGCATCCAGCCCCGCCCGTCCCGGCTGTTGCGCCTCGTGATCCGCCCCGCTCGGCCGACGCTTTCCGAAGTGCCATTGGCCAAACTATTCTTTTTACATTTGCCGTCGCTATGCTCAAAAGTTCGGGATTTTCGCACTCCCAAGAGGCTCAACGCCATGCCCTCGCGGCCCCTGATTGCGATCAGTGCCGGTCTTCTGCTCATGGTCCGCTCTGGATTCGCCCAGACCCTGGAGGAACGACTGCTCGCGGAGCCGCCGGCAGCGGTCGCCGCCGACGCCCGACGGCTGGGGGACGCCGCCCGCGGGGCGGTGGTGTTCCATTCCCGCACCATCGCCTGCACGACCTGCCACAGCATCGGCGAACGCGCGGGGGCGATCGGCCCCGATCTTACGAAGCTCGACCAGCGGACGAGCGACGAGGCGATCGTGGAATCGATTCTCCTCCCGTCGAAGGTGATCGCTCCGGCGTATGCCCCGATCACCGTCGAAACGCACGACGGCCGTATCATCGGCGGCCTGCCGGTGGCGGAGGACGCGGAGCGGCTCGTGTTGCGCAGCGCGTCCGACGTCACAGCGCTGATCACCGTTCGCAAGCAGGAGATCGCCGACCGCGCAGCGGCGACGGTCTCGATCATGCCCTCCGGGCAGATCAATCAGCTCGCCGACCGGGGGCAGTTCCTCGATCTCGTCCGCTATCTCGTCGAACTCCGCGACGGCGGCGCGCAACGGGCCCGCGAACTGCAGCCGCCGCCGAGCGAGGCCGCGAAGCAGGTGCCCGACACGCCGCTGGCCTGGCGGCCGGCCGTGCAGCGAGGCGACTTGACCCTCGCGAACCGCCGCAGCTTTGCCAACGCCGTCGCGCTGGGATTCGTCGACGGATCGCTGCTCTTTGACGCGCACACGCTGACCATCGCGGCCGTGTGGACCGATGGATTCGTCAAGTCGCGGCAGCAGCCTTATTTCGGACTGTGGTGGGACCAGGCGGGCACACTCGTGGACACGGCCGCGATCACCGGGCAGCCGCTCGCCTTCCAGCTCGACACCACCTCGGGCTGGCAGTCCGGCGAGCCGGCCAAGACGAGCGATCCCAACACGGGCACGCGGTTCGATGGCTACCAGGTCGGCGGCGCGGCGGTGCGGCTCCGCTATCGACTGCTGGTCGGTGGCCGACGGATCGGGGTCCAAGAACACGTCCGCGTCGAGCGCCGGCCCGGGTGGCTCGGGTTCGTCCGCGACTTCCGCTTCACGGACCTGCCGCCCGGGGCTCGGGTCGCGGTCGCTTTGCCAGCGGAGGCCAAGGAGGTGCAGGTTGCCGCCGACGGGGCGACGCGGGCCGCCGACGCGTCCCCAGCCACGTTCCTCGAGTTCTCCTCGGGCAAAGCGCGGTGGGTCGTGCGGGCCCCGCAGGCCACGCTCAGGGACGCCGACAAGGAGCACTCGCGACTCGTCTCGCCCGCCGCCACGGCCGCCGGGACGCTGTCCTTTCGGATCGACCACTGGAACGAACGCGGCCCGAACGGACAGCCGAGTGCGGGGGAACTCGCAATGCTGAGGGAATCGACGCCCCTGCTTGACGACGGCTTCGACCAGCCCATCCGGCCAGCGCGACCCGCGCCGGAATTGCCCGTGGCCAACCAGCCAGTTCAGCCGGCGTCGCCGCCGCGGCCGCCGGTCAACCCCAAGGAAAACGTCGATGAGTTTCCGGTCGTGACCGGTCGCTTTCTGAGGTTCACGGTCGAGCGGACCAGCGACAAGACGGCACCGGGCATCGACGAGCTCGAAGTCTGGGGTCCCGATGCGAACCACAGCCTGAGTCCGTCAGGAACGGCGACCGCGTCGTCGGTCATCGACGGTTTTCCCATCCATCAGATCCCGCATCTCAACGACGGCAAGGTCGGCAACGACTTCAGCTGGATCAGCGGGCAGGACGGCGCCAGCTGGGCGCAGATCGAGTTCCCCGCGCCGGTGAAGATGAACAAGGTGGTCTGGTCGAGGGATCGGACGGGCAAGCAGAAGGATCGGCTCGCCGTCGCGTATCGGATCGAGGTCTCCGCCGATGGGACGCGTTGGACGAAGGTCGGCGACGCGGCGGGCCGCGGCGAGAAGCCCACGGCCGCCGCGAAGCCGCTGCGCCGCGACGCCGCGCCCGGGTACGTGATGGAATCGATCCCGCTGCCCTTTCCGGAGTGCCGCCCATCGGGCGTGGCGTTCTCGGACGACGGCATGCTGTATGCGATCGCAATGACCGAGGGCCAGGTCTGGCGGACGCGGATCCCGCCCCCCGGACAGCCCGAGCGGGTCGCCTGGCAGCGGTTCGCATCGGGTCTCTATCACCCGATCGGTCTGCAGATCGTCGACGGCCGGATCTATGTCGCCCAGAAGCCCGAGATCAGCGAACTGATCGACCGCGACGGCGACGGCTGTGCGGATCATTGCCGCACGGTCGCAACCGGCTGGGGCCTGTCTGACAATGGCTGGCACGAATACTGCTTCGGCCTCGCGGTCGATGCGGAAAGGAATCTCTGGTTCACGCTCAACACCGGCAACTTCTGGACGCACCCGGGCCTTGTGAAGCCCGGCCGCTGGCGCGGCTCGATCCTCCGCGTCGGCCACGGGAGCGAGAAGCTCGACGTCGTCGCCACCGGGTGCCGCACACCCAACGGGATCGCCCGCGGCCCGGGTGGGACGGTCTTCTTCACTGACAATCAGGGGGACTGGATTCCAACCTGCAAACTCGCGCCCATCGTGCCCGGCCGCTTCTACGGCCATCCCGAGGCCGCGGCCGACGCGCTGCCGAAGGAGGCGTTTCCGGACGGCAAGTCCGCCGTCTGGCTGCCGTTCGACCGCTCGAAGAGCACGTCCGGGCCGACGTGGGATGGGACGCAGGGCCGGTTCGGCCCGTTCGCCGACCAGATGTTCGTCGGCGATGCGGGCTACGGCGCCAATCCCGGCATCATGCGAATCGCGCTCGAGAAGGTGAACGGCGAATATCAGGGGGCGTGCTTCCGCTTCGTCGATGGCCAGCCCCTCGGCTGCGAGCGGATGGCGTTCGGCCCGGATCATCATCTCTACGTCGTCGCACTGTCGACGGGCCTGGCCCGGATCCGGTACGCGGACCAGACGCCGGCCGCAATTCATGCGCTGCACGTCCGTCCCGGGGGCGTCGGCTTCACCGTGGACCTGACGAAGCCGCTCGCAGCGGATGCCGCGCCCCAGGCGGAGCAATGCAAGGTTCGTTCGTACCACTACGAGTACAGCGGAAAATATGGCTCTCCGGAAACGGGCACCCGCCAGATCGCGGTCGAGCGGGTGGACGTGTCGTCCGATCGCCGTCAGCTCACGCTCACGTTCCCGGTGGAAAAACACCCGCTGGGCATGGTCTACGCCTTCGATTTCAAGGGGTTGACCTTCGCGGAAGGGGAGCGGCTCGTACAGACCGAGGCCTGGTACACGGTGCAGCAGATCCCCGAACGCTAGCCGCAGGCGATCTCGCCTTCAGCAAGCCCCGCAAGTCGAAATCGGCCGTCCTGCTGAAAGATCCGCCGACCCGGAGGCTCCCATGACTGGCCCGCTGCTTCACATGTGGAAAATGAACCTCGGCTACGCCTAACGCCTCGTGGCCGACATCCCGGACGGCAAGATGGCCGTGCAGACGGTCCCGGGAATGAACCATGCGGCTTGGGTTCCGGGACACCTGGCCTGCACGGCGGACATGCTCGGGGCCATGACGGGCGTGAAACCCGTTTGCCCGCCTGATTGGGCGACTCTCTTTG
>Ga0209985_10004594_pt1 | contig 11060 bp, 7 predicted proteins | sample NOAtaG_FD_187305 | JGI IMG/M metagenome (GOLD analysis project Ga0209985, IMG submission 187305) | Freshwater lake microbial communities from Lake Erie, under a cyanobacterial bloom - NOAA_Erie_Diel6S_1000h metaG (SPAdes) (version 2) | ecosystem: Environmental > Aquatic > Freshwater > Lake ... | reverse complement strand
CACGTTCTCGGAACGTCCGTCCGGCCTCACCCGGACCAGCTTCGCGAAGAGGTCCGCGTGCGCCCGGAGACTGGTGGCGAAGAGCCGGACGCGTGGACATCCCCGCACGTGGACCGGCCGTCCGAGCACCGGTCCGGTGTAGACGAGCACGTTGTTCATCGCGTCGGCCCGGGACTGGTTGAAGCAGCCCGACGCACCGCCCGGACCCGGCCCGCCGACCGGCACCTCGGGCTCGTACACGAACTGGTCGCGGGTTGCGCCGTCCGACGACGGCATGTCGGCCAGCACCCCGTCTCCGCGGGTGGAGTTCGCGCGTCCGCCGGATCCGAGGAACAGCGTCGTCTCGGTGCCGCCGTCGCCGTCGTGCGGCCAGCGGTCGGTGGTCTCCCAGCGGTTGGCCCCGAGCACGAAGGACCGCACCCGCGGCTCGGCCGCGAACTCGCCCGAGCCCTTCAGCCAGTGGTTGAACCAACGCAGCAGGATCGAGTCCGTGTCCAGCTCCGCGGCCGGTCCGTGGTCCGCTTCGCCGGCATGGCGTCCCCACGGGATGTGCGTCCACGGACCCGCGATCAGGTATTGGCTTCCGCGCACCGCCGGATCCGCCCCTTCGCAAAGCGCGCGGTAGAGCAGTTCGCTGCCATGCAGGTAGGTGTCGAACCAGCCCCAGACGTGCAGCGCCGGCACCCGGATGCTGGACTCGCGTCCGGAGATGTCCTGCCGCCTCCAGAACGGACCCGGTTCGCGGTGCTCCATCCAGTCGCGGGCGTATCGGGGAAGTCCGCGGGCCGTGAGGACCGGCGCGCCGCCGTAGGGCGTGGACGTGTACAAGGCACCGAGGTTCGTCCACGCGGACTCGAGGGCGTCGCTGGCCTTGCGCAACCGCAGGCGTCGGGCGTCCGCCTTCAGCATCTGTGCGGCCCATCCCATCCCCGACGCGAGCCGGAAGGCACCATGGTGGTAGAACCAGCCGTTGTGGAGGTCTCCCGCGGTCTGCGCCGGCGTGATGCACCGCAACGCCTCGGGCTGTTCCGCTGCGGCCAGCAGCTGGGTCATCCCCTGGTAGCTGAACCCGTACATCCCCACGCGTCCGTCGCACTCGGGACGTCCCGCCAGCCAGTCGATCGTGGCCGCGCCGTCGGCGCCCTCATGCACGAACGGGACGAAAGTGCCGGTGCTGTCGCCGCGGCCCCGGACGTCCTGGATCACGACGTTGTAGCCCCGCGCCGCGAACCAGTTGGGCTGGGCGTACACCACGGTCGTCGCGACGGCGCGTCCGTAGGGCTGGCGCACGAGCAGGGTCGGCAGCGGTCCGGCGGCCGCGGGTCGGTAGTGGTCGGAGACCAGTTCGGTGCCGTCGGGCAGGCGCAGGCGGACGCCGCGTTCCACCGTCACGCCGCCGCCGAGGTCCACGCGCACCCCGGGAGAGGAATGCGGACGGCGGCGGACCGCCGTCGTCCGGGACCGCCGTCGGTCAGCGTTCGAGGATCTCGCGGAAGGCATACATCTCCTGCAGCGCCGCGGCGACGCGGGAGCTCATCTCGTCGCACCACCGTTCGCCCTTCTCCGCGGAGGACGGCGTGGGGTCGCCCATCACGCCGCTCGGCGCGATGTCCCGGGTGAGCCAGGAGAAGGTGGCCGAGGCGAACTCCGGCTTGAGCACGCCCGGGTCGCCGAGACGGGCGATGTAGTTCACCGTGTACCGGTCCGTGTGGACCAGCTCGGGCGTGGCGTGGAGCAGCAGCGACGTCTCGACCTCGCCGGCGTGGAAGCCATACGCGGCCTCCTGCGGGTCGAGGCCGCTCGCCGCGCCTCCTCCGAAGAGGCAGAACGTCCGCATCCCGAACTCGTCGCGGAGATCACGCGCCATCACGTCGAGCAGGGAATGGTTCCCGCCGTGGCTGTTGAAGAAGACCAGCCGCCTGAAGCCCGCCGCCACGAGGCTGCGCGCGAGGTCCCTCAGCACCGCGGCGAAGGTGTCCCGACCCACGCTCAGCGTCCCCGGGAAGCCCACGTGCTCGTTGCTCTTGCCGTAGCACACGGGCGCCAAGGCGTAGATCGGCAGGTCCGCCGGCACCTTCCTCAACGCATGCCCCAGGAGCAGGTTGTTGAGCAGCGTGTCGGTCGCGAGCGGCAGGTGGTGGCCGTGCTGCTCGATCGCCGCCGTCGGCAGCACCAGCAGCGTGCGGTCCCGCGGCAGGGCGTCCACCTGCTTCCAGGTCAGGTAGGGGAGGAATCGTTCCGGCGGGATCCAGGTCTTCACGGGTTCGTGGGTCGGTTCGGGTTCGTCAGGCGGCGGCTTCCAGCGGCGCGTTGCCGGACACCCCCTCGAGGCTCGCGGCGAACCCGCGCATCTTGCCCGGGTTCAGCAGGCCGCGGGGATCGTACTCCTGCTTGGCCACCAGCTTGGCGTCGTCCGGCCGCCAACGGCCCGAACCCTCGAGGAAGTTCACGTGCGGGTTGGCCACGCTCACGCCGATGCCCTCGCAGAAGGCGATCATCTCCCGGAGACGCTCGTCGGTGCTGTAGCGGATGACCGGGATGGAGCCGGGGGTGACCACGTTGTCCCACCGGACGAACTCGACGTGCATCAGGAAGTCGTCGCCGAACCGCGCCTTGAGCCGACGGATCTGGCTGCGGGCCTCGGTGGCGGAGAAGCCGCACTGGAGGTAGGTCAGGGAGGGATCCCCCTTCAACGCCCACAGCGTCGTGTGGTTCCACGTGTAGTCGCTCAGCAGGGTCCCGCGACGCGGTTCCGTGTAGGGGGCCACGAAGCAGACCTCGCCGCCCCCGTTCTTCGCGGCGTCGGCCAGCCGTTGGAGCTGGTCGTCCGCCACCTCGAAGAAGGCCAGCGCACGGCCCTTCGGAACCCACTTCTGCAGCGGGGTGAAATGGGACGGCAGCGGCCATTCGAAGCACGAGGTGAGGCGCTTCTTGAAGGAGTCGTTCTTGGCGATCGCCTCGACGAAGTCGAACGAGGCCGGGAACTCCGGATGCGCCACCGCCAGCTGGGCCCAGTTGGTCCGCGGCGCCAGGCGCAGCTCCACCTGCACGATCACCCCGTTGGTGCCCCAGGCGTGGAGGATCCGGAAGATGTCGGGTCCCGCGAGGCGGATCTCACGGGGCTCCGCCTCCATGGTGAGGATGGTGAGCGCGTGGACCGTCCCGTTCTCGCGCAGGCCGCCCCAGGTGATGCTGCCGATGCCGCCGGAGCCGCCCGCGCAGAAGCCGGCGACGCCGGCCTTCACGAACGTGCTCGGATAGCAGCGCAGCTCCCAGCCGACCTGGCGCGCGGCGTTCTCGATCGAGGCCAGCCGGGCCGCCGGGTCGCAGACCGCGACGCCGTCCGGCGAGATGCCGTGGATCCGGTCCAACGCCGCCAGGTCCAGCACGATGCCGCCATGGGTCGGGATGCATTGCCCGTAGTTTCCCGTGCCGGCCCCGCGCAGGGTGAGGGGGATGCGGCGGCCGAAGGCGAACCGGATGATCGCCTTCACGTCCTCCACGTCCCGCGCCTGCACGACCACCTCGGCCCGGCGGTCCGAGAGGTCCCGTTTCAGGATGGGCGAGTACCAGTAGAAGTCGCGGCTCAGGGTCTCGAGCTGCGCGGGGGCGGTGACGATCCGTTCGGCGGGCAGGAGCTCCGCGAGTGCGACGAGGTCGGCGTTGGTCATGGACGAAAGGGGCGGACGGCGTGTCAGGATCCGGAGGCGCGGCGCGCGGGCTTGGCCGGTTTCCCGCCACGGGACTTCTTCCACAGAGCCATCGCGGAAAGCATCCGCGGATCCTCGAACAGGGCGACGCACTCCCTGCGGAGCACCGGGCCCACGACCTCGCAGTCCATGTCGGACTTCCGCTGCAGGGTCTTGGCCGGAACGTAGATCTGGGCGCAGTGGCGCGAGGCGTCCGAGATGGTCGATCCGAACACGACCCGGTCGATCCCGGCCCACAGGGCCATGGCCATGCACATCGGACACGGCTCGCAGGTGGTGTACAGCGTGTGGCCCTTGAGGCTGGTGGTCTTGAGCTTCTTGCAGGCGGCACGCATCACCCGCACCTCGGCGTGGCTCGACGGGTCGTTCTCGATCCGCACGCCGTTCAGCCGACGCATCACGAGCTTCCCGGTCGACGTCTCCACCACGTCCGATGCGAACGGCGAACGCCGATCCGTCGCCAACTCGCGGCGCGCGAAGTCGGCCAGCGACTTCATGAACACCTCATCCTCGGGAGTCGGGCGTTTCGGGGTCTGGGCCATCCTGGGAGCCGAAAGCAGAGGATGTTCCATGGCCCCGTCATCGGCCCAATCCCCTTCCGAATGCCCTTGGACCGCCGACCTCCTGTCGCTTCTGGATCATGGACACCCGGTGCCGTGGCACACATGCGTGCCCAGCATGGCCAAATACCGCCACCCACCCCTGGACGCCCCTCACCGCCCCAGCGCCGAGCCGACGCTGAATCTCCTGCCTGCATCCCCTGTCCATCCAGCAATCCGACTCATCAGAACCACGTCGTGCCGAGAGGGGCCGTCCTCCCGATTTTGCGCTGAAGCCGAGGAAAATGGGCAACCGGCGCCCTCGCGGGAACTTGGTGGGGTGACGGTGGAAAGAAACGGCCTTCAGTAGGGCGCTGGAACTGCCGTAGAATCCGGGGGAGGTTTGGCACGCCGGATGCCTTGGGGGCGTCGCGGCGTCTGACCCCCGTCGCACTCAAACAACCCAACTAATCCGTCCGAACTGATGAAACCTCGTTTCTGGCTTCCGGGCCGTATCGGTGGCGTCGCCACCCTCGCCCTCGTCCCGTTCCTGGCCGCACAGGCGCAGGAGGCCACTCCCGGATCGACCAACGTGCTCGACAAGGTGGTTGTCGAGGGCCTGCCCCTGGAGGAGACGGTCCTCCCGACCGCCCGCCCCGTGGAGTCGGTGATGGGCGACGACCGGAGCATCCTCGAGACCCCGCGGTCGGTGTCCCTGGTGACGAAGGCCCAGATGGAGGCCCGCGCCATCTCCCGCGCCACGGACTTCAACCAGTACTCGCCCGGCGTCTACACGCCGTCCCGCTACGGACTCGCGAACGTCCCCGTCATCCGCGGCGACCTCTCCGAGATCTACCAGAACGGCCAGCGGACCATCTACAGCCGCAACTCGGTGCTCGCGAGCTTCAACGGCGTCGAGGCGATGGACATCGTCAAGGGCCCGGGTTCCGCGGTGTACGGTCCCCAGGGCAACGGCCCGGGCGGCTACGTCAACTTCGTCACCAAGCTCCCCTACTTCGACGCCAACCACGGCGAGCTCATCACCCGCTGGGGCAGCTACGTCCCGGGCGGCCAGAGCTACTTCAACCCGGAGTGGATCCTGGACTACGGCGGGCCGATCAACGAGAAGCTCGCCTGGCGCGTCAGCTACCTCGGACGTGAGGCCGAGGGCTACTACCAGAACGTCAAGGACAACACCCAGGACATCTTCGGCGCCCTGACCTTCCGCCCGAACGAGAAGCTCACCTTCGACTGGAACGCGCAGTTCTTCACCTCCCGGTTCAACGAGGTCATCGGCATCAACCGCGTCACCCAGGAGCTGATCGACGACTGGCTCTACATCGCCGGCCCGGTGCTCCCGAACAACGCGTTCGGCGATCCGCTGACCTCCATCGGCGCCTTCGGCCTCAACGCGAACTTCGCGCTGCTCAACACGAACCTCGCCTCGCGCGTCCACGTCTACCCCTGGCAGACGATCAACGCCCCCGGCGACAGCGCCGCCGCGAAGAAGTTCTCCTCGCAGCTGATCTCGACCTACCTGATCAACGACTTCGGCAAGGTGGTCAACCGCGCCTACGGCGAGACCCAGGAGTCACGCAAGGCCTCCGGCTACGGCTACACCGAGTACGTGCCGGAGAACTGGATGGTCAACGACCGCACCGAGCTCCACTACGAGATCGCGCCCAAGCTCGGGAGCTTCGAGCTGCCCATCAAGACCATCAGCGGCGTCGACCTCCGCTACGCCTCGCTCGTCTCCTACCAGGACTTCTCGATCGAGCCGTTCTTCCTCTACGACGTCACCCAGCCGGCCACCTCCTTCCGGTTGCCCGTCAACCCGGCCATCACCACCTACGGCGGCAGCACGGTCCTCGTCCCCGGCGCCCCCGGCTACGGCTCGAACTACTTCTTCGGCAACGGCGACCAGAACTCCGAGATCCGCCAGGGAGCCTTCTTCACGCAGTGGGACATGAAGCTGCATGACAGGTTCTCCATCATCGCCGGCGGCCGCGGCGACTACATCAGCGCCTCCGCCCGCAGCCCGGAGGCCGTCGGGTTCCCGGTCGGCAACCGCTACAACGTCTCGACCGACGTCTTCAACACCTCGGTCTTCATCAGCGGCATCTACAAGTGGACGCCGACGCTGACGAGCTACGCGACCTACAACCTGGTCAACGCGATCCAGGGCAGCGCGAACTTCGGCGGCGTGGACGGCACCAGCAACACCAAGGCCGGCCTCGAACGTTCCCTCTCCACCGAGAGCGAGCTGATCGAGTTCGGATCCAAGGCGAGCCTGCTCGACAACAAGGTCTTCGTCGGCGCCTCCCTCTTCAACCAGACCCGCGTGGCCCCGCAGCTGGTCGGCGACCCGATCGGCATCGAGACCAAGGGCGTCGAGCTGGAGGCGTTCTACCAGCCGGACCGCAACTTCAACGCGAGCGCCAACTTCACCTACCAGGACGCCACCGCCGACTCCCGCCCCGGCCAGCAGACCGGCAACTACCTCGACGGCTTCCCGGTCGGCTTCATCGTGGACGGCCAGTCCGGCACCGGCCGCGGAAGCCCGAACTACTCCTACGCCCCGGTGCTCGGCAAGACCCGCGCCGCCTCGGTTCCCCGCGTGCTCTTCAACGCCTACCTGACCTACCAGTTCGACAGCGGCTTCGGCGCCAGCGTCGGCCCGCAGGTCACCGGTGAGCAGTGGCAGAACCAGAACGGCACGCTGACCATCCCCGCCCAGTACGTCATCAACGCCTTCGTCTTCTACAAGCAGCCGAAGTGGGACGTGCAGATCAACTTCTTCAACATCACCGACGAGCGGAACTGGACGTCCATCGACCCCGGTTTCGCCGGCAACGACGTGATCTTCCCCGAGCAGCCCTTCCGCATCAGCGGACAGATCCGCTACAAGTTCTGATCCATCCTCCTCCAGTGCGTGGGGCTTCCGGCTGTTGTGTGTGCGGTCGGAAGCCCCCTTTTCCCGTACCGAACCACATCCGATCCATGCAGACGGGACCCGCACGCCAAGCCGCCAGGCCGCGCTGCAACCGAGGAGAATCGGCGGTTTCCAATCCCGCTTTGTCGTCTTCGCGCCTTGGCGTGGGGCCCATCTGATCGCATCCGGCCAAGTCCGACTCCATGAACCGTCCCGAGACCGACTTCGAGCTGCAGAATTCGTCCGTGGTCCAGGCCAGGCTGGCGGAGGCCCTCCGCTGGTCCGCCCGGCTGCTGGTGGCCGTGGCCGCGGTCCTCGTCTTCTGGCTCCTCGGCGGATGCGGCCGCGATTCCTCCGCCGGCCCCGCCGCCGATAGGGCGGACGCCAAGGCCCGGTCCGAACCGCTCAACTTCATCCACGACTGGGTACCCGAACCGGAGCACGGCGGCTACTACGCCGCCCAGCAACGCGGGATCTGGGATGCCGAGGGCGTGAAGGTGAACGTCCTCATCGGCGGCCCCAACTCCGAGATCGAGAAGCGGGTCGCCCTCGATCCGTACGGCCTCGGCATCGTCCGCGGCGACGCCGTGTTCGTGGCCGTCGACCGCGGCCTGCCCATCGTCGCGGTGAACTCCTATTTCCAGCACGACCCGCAGGGCGTGATGGTCCGCGCGGATTCCCCCGTCCGTTCCTTCGCCGACCTCGAGGACCGCGACCTCGCCATGCAGATCGGCGGCACCTGGCTGCAGTTCCTCCAGAAGAAATACGGCCTGAAGAAGATCCGCGTTCGTCCGATCACGGGCAACGTGGCCAACTTCGTGAAGGACCCCGACTGGATCATGCAGGCCTACCCGACCAGCGAGCCCTACTACGCCCTGCGCGAGGGCGTCGCCTCGCGGGTTCTCCAGATCAGCGAGTCCGGCTTCGACCCCTACCGCGTGATCATCGCCAACCGCCAGCTCGTCGAGAAGCACCCCGAACTCGTCGCCAAGTTCAGCCGCGGCGCCTACCTCGGCTGGAAATCCTACTTCAGGGATCCCGAACCCATCCACGCCCACATCCGCTCGATCTCGCCCACCATGGACAGCGGCGGAATGCGCTTCAGCTACGTCAAGATGCGGGAACTGCGCCTCGTGGAAGGCGACGACGCCCGCGGCGAATCGATGGGCGCCGTCGACCTCCGCCGATGGGAGGAACTCGGCCGCATCCTGCTCGACCTCGGCGTCGTCCGCACTCCCGTTCCGGTCGCTTCCGTCGTCACCGACGCCTTCACCCCGGCCGCCCTGAAGCTGGATCCGACCTTGCCCGCGCCGTTCTGGACGAACGCCCCGGTCGAACGGGGCGGGACTCCCTAGGACGTCGTCCCCGGTTGCCCCGCAGCCGGGACGGAGGAACTTCCGACATGCCCCAAGCCGCACCCAAGACGAAGACGCTGGTCCGCAACATCGGCCACCTGGTGACGATGGACGCGGACCGACGCGTCCTGCGGGGGGCGTGGTTGCTGGCGGAGGACGGTTTCATCCGGTCGTTGGGCACCGGTGCGGCGCCGCGGATCCGGGGTGCCGGTTCGGAGGTCGAGTTGGTGGACGCCCGCGGCGGCATCGTGCTGCCGGGCATGATCAACACCCACCACCACATGTTCCAGAACCTGGCCCGCGCGTTCGGCCCGGTCTCGAACCTCCCGCTGCTGCCCTGGCTCGCCGGCCACATGCCGCTCTGGCGGAACTTCACGCCCGACGACCTCGACGTCGCCACCCAGGTCGCCTGCGCCGAGCTCCTCCTCAGCGGGTGCACGATGACCAGCGACCACCACTACCTCTTCCCGCGGGACGGCTCCGACCGGATGCTCGACGCCGGATTCGAGGCGGCGGCGGCGCTCGGGATCCGCTACGTCGGCTGCCGCGGCTCGGTGAACATCCCGAGCGACATCATGCCGGAATGGTCCTGCCAGGACACCGACACCATCCTCGCCGACTGCCAGCGCCTGTTCGACGCGTACCACCGGTCCGGTCCCGGCGCCATGTCCCACGTCGCCTTCGCGCCCTGCACCGTGTTCGGCTGCTCCGGCGACCTCTACCGCGAGACCGCCCGCCTCGCCCGCTCTCTCAAGGTCCGCCTCCACACCCACTGCGGCGAGACGATCCCCGAGAACGCCGACGCCCTGAAGATGCTCGGCGCCCGGCCGTTCGCCTACATGTCGAAGCTCGGCTGGGAAGGCGACGACGTCTGGCTCGCCCACGGCATCCACTTCAACGACCGCGAGGTCGGCCACCTCACCCGCACCCGCACCGGCATCGCCCACTGCCCCTGCTCCAACATGCGCCTCGGGTCGGGCGTCTGCCGCGTCAACGACCTCCGCAGCGGCGGCAGTCCCGTCAGCCTCGGCGTCGACGGCTCGGCCTCGAACGACTCGGGCCACATGCTCAACGAGGCCCGGCTCGCGCTCCTTCTCACCCGCGTCGTCCACGGCGCCGGGGCGATGACCCCGGAACAGGCTCTCGAGATGGCCACGCTCGAGGGGGCCCGCAACCTCGGCCGGTCCGCCGACCTCGGTTCGCTCGAGCCCGGCAAGTGCGCGGACCTCGCCGTCTTCCCGGCCGAGGACCTCTTCAGCAACGGTGCCGACGACGTCGTCCACGGGCTCGTGCTCTGCCATCCGCGCAACGCCGAGACCGTGCTCGTCCACGGGAAGGTCCGCGTCCGGGACGGCCAACCGACCGGGGTCGAGCTGCCGAAGCTCCTCGAAAGACACCGCCGCACGGCCCGTCGGTTCCACGACCGGCTCCGTCGCGCCAAGTGAACCCGCCTCCCATGCCCACGCGAACCCCGATCACGAATCCGTTCCCGGCCGTCCGGATACCCCGGGTCCTGCTCGCGTTCCTCTGCACGGTGCTGCCGTTGTTCGCGGCGGAGCCGGTGAAGGTGCGACTGATGACCGACTGGTATCCACAGCCGGAACACGGCGGCTTCTACCAGGCCCTGCTGAAGGGCTGGTACCGCGAGGCCGGCCTCGACGTCGAGATCGTCCCCGGCGGCCCCAACGCCTTCGCCATCCAACGCGTGGCCACCAAGGCCGGCGACTTCGGCATGGGCAGCACCGACGACGTCATCCTCGCCAACGAGCGTGGCATCCCGATGGTCGCCGTCGGGGCCACCATGCAGCACGACCCGCAGGGCATCCTCATCCACGAGGGTTCCGCGGTCCGCGGCTTCCCCGACCTCGAGGGCCGCACCCTGGCACTGACCCCGGGCACCGCGTGGTTTCCCTACCTCGTGAAGAAGTACGGCCTGAAGAAGGTCCGCGAGGTCGCCCATCCCTACAGCGTCGGCCCGTTCATCCGCGACACCAACGCCCTCCAGCAGTGCTTCGTCACCAGCGAGCCCTTCTTCGCCGCCCAGGCCGGCGTGAAGACCCGCGTGCTCCTCATCCAGGAGTCCGGCTACGACCCGTACCGCGTCTTCTTCACCCGCGCCGAGCTGGTCCGCGAGAAGCCGGAGATGGTGAAGGCCTTCGTGCAGGCCAGCATCCGCGGATGGAAATCGTACCTCGAGGACCCCGCCGCCGTGCACGCGGAGATCCGCCGCCGGAACCCGGAGCTCACCCCGGAGAAGATGGACTACAGCCTCAAGGCGCTGAAGGACGGCTTGTTTGTCACCGGAGACGCTTCCAAGGGCGAGGCCGCCGGCCGCATGGTCGCGGCGCGCTGGCGGTTCCAGTACGACACCCTCCGCGACCTCGGCGTGATCCGTGGCCGAAGCCCCTTGGAATCCGCCTGGACCGACCGGTTCGTCGAACCCCCGAAACCATGATCGAACGCCTCTCCAAGACCTTCCTGGTCGCCCTTGTCGCCGTGGTGTTGGGACTCGCCACCTTCAACA
>Ga0209985_10004593_pt1 | contig 11062 bp, 10 predicted proteins | sample NOAtaG_FD_187305 | JGI IMG/M metagenome (GOLD analysis project Ga0209985, IMG submission 187305) | Freshwater lake microbial communities from Lake Erie, under a cyanobacterial bloom - NOAA_Erie_Diel6S_1000h metaG (SPAdes) (version 2) | ecosystem: Environmental > Aquatic > Freshwater > Lake ... | reverse complement strand
GAAGCCTGTCTTGCGGCCGCAACTCGGGGGGATGTCGTCACGAATCCCCGCGCATGGGCCGGGTGAGCGTTGGCCGGGTGTCGCCCGCTCCAGCCAGGCCGCCGGGCTGGCACAACCAGGCAGTTGACGGGCGGCCGCGTACCGGTTACATTGCGTTCACGGCCGGAAAAACCGGCCCATTTTCAAGGAGCAGCTACTGACCGCGTGCGAATGACGTTACGGGAAAAGTTCGGCGATCTGGCCGTACCCGTCGCATGCATGGGAAGTAGCGTGTCTCGTTCGGCGGTTCTTGCCGCAGTTCCTTGATCTCTCCCCTCTGCGTGCTTCGCACGTGGTGATTTTCTGCTCCGGTCGTCACCGCCGGAAACCAGGAACCCCAGAGGATGTTCGCCATGGTCCGCTCGCAGCCGCAACTCGCCTTCGCCCGTGCTCGCCGTCTTGTGGGAATGGCGGCCGTCGCCGCGGTCATCGCGACCACGGCCGCGACGGGCTGGGCTGATCCGCTGCCCCCCGCCTTCATCTACGGCATCGACAACAACAACGACATCTGGCAAGTCGATCCGATTGCCAAGACCTCGACCCTGGTTCTCCCGCAGGCCTCGGGCACCTCGAACTCGCTGGCCTACGACACGGCGCGTGAGGACCTGTTCTACATCGGCCAGGATCTGCGGCTGAAGTACTGGTCGGCGGCGAGCGGCACCACGGTGGGTGACGTGGGCAGCCTGCCGATCGCGAACAACAACGCCAACAACGCGGCGTTTTACAGCAACGCCTACTGGTTCTTCGACTTCAATTCCAACGTGCTCAACAAGATCAGCCTGTCCTACAGCGGGACGGGCGTGAACGCCATTCCATCGATCTCGGGAGCCCAGGCCTTCGCCATCGCCGGCATGGACCTGCCTAATGCAGTGGATCCCGGCGCCACCGGCCTCAACACGAACACGTTCGGTGACATCGCGATCAACGCGAACACGGGCATCCTCTACGCCTCGACGACCCGCGGACGCTTCTATTCGCTCGGTCTCAACGGTGATCCCACCAACACCTTTACGGAATTGGCTGCCGGACTCGGTCTGTCGAACACGCTCGGCCTGCAGCTCGCGTTCAATACCGACTACAGCATCCTTTACGGCCACAGCTACGAGGATGGTGCGTGGTATGAGGTGAGCACGATCAATGGTGCACGGACGCTGATCACGGATTTCTCCACCACGCCCGTCGACGGCAAGGGGTTCCGCGACCTGGGCGGTGCGGCCGTGGTGCCCGTGCCGGAGCCCTCGTCGATCGCCCTGGCCTGCGTCGGTGCCGGCGGATTTGCGTGGCGGGTCTTGCGGCGTCGTCGTCGGGCCGCCTGAGCGGCGGTGCCACGCCGCCGACCTGCGTCAGAACCACAGGTCGGCGGCGATCGCCACGAGCAGCACCAGGCCGATGGCGGCGTTGGCCGTGAAAAACGCCTGATTCACCCGCGACAGATCGTCGGGCCTCACCAAGGCGTGCTCCCAGACGAGCAGTCCCGCGATCGCGGCCCAGGCGAGCCAATAGATCCCGCCGAGTTCCGGCACGACCGCCGGCAGAGCCGCGAGGACGACGAGCGTCGCGGCATGCAGCCACTTGGCCAGACCGAGGGCCCGCGGCACGCCAAGGCGGGCGGGAATGCTCCGCAGGCCGTGGGCGGCGTCGAAGGCGGCATCCTGACAGGCGTAGATGATGTCGAACCCGGCCACCCAGAGCGTGACGGCGCCGCCGAGCAGGGCTGCAGGCAGCAGGTCGCCGGGCGTTGTGAGGCTCGTCAGGCCGCGGAGCGCGATCCAGGCCGCGACCGGAGCGAACCCGAGCGCGGCCCCGAGCCACAGATGGGCCAGGGCCGTGAACCGCTTGGCGTAGCTGTAGCCGAGCAGCCAGGCGAGGACCGGCACCGAGAGCACCAGCGGCATCCAGTTGGGGAGGAAGAACAGCGTCGCGCCGATGAAGGCGGCCGACGACGCGACCACGAGACCGAGCACCTCGGCCACGCCCACGTCCCCCCGGGGCAGGTGCCGCGCGGCCGTCCGTGGGTTGGCGGCATCGATCGTGCGGTCCACGAGCCGGTTGAACGCCATGGCCGCCGTCCGGGCGGCGACCATGCAGAGCAGGATGCCGGTGGCGGGGCGGAGCCAGCCGGCGGCTCCGGACACCAGTTCGGCGTCGATGCCGCGCCGGGCGGCGAGGAGGGCGGCGATCACCGCGAAGGGCAGGGCGAAGACCGTGTGGCTGAACCGCACCAGTTCAAGGTAGGTTCGCAGGCGGCCGAGTGCCGACATGGGCCGCGCGGAGTCGCCCGTGGTGACGGTCGCCATCAGGTCGCCTCCCCCCAGCGCCGCATGAGCGCATGCGGCACGCCCAGTTGGTCGCAGATCCGCGCCACGACGAAGTCCACGAGGTCGGCCACGGTCGCGGCGCCGTGATAGAAGCCGGGCGCCGCCGGCAGCACGACGGCCCCGGCCTCGTGGATGGACTGCATGTTCTTCAGCTGCGGCAGCGAGAGCGGCGTCTCGCGGGGCACGACGACGAGCTTCCGCCGCTCCTTGAGATGCACCTCCGCCGCGCGGTGGACGAGGTTCTCGCCCATCGCGTGGGCCACGGCGGCCAGCGTGCTGCCGCTGCAGGGGCAGATGACCATGGCCGCGGTCAGGAACGAGCCGCTGGCGATGGGCGCCATCAGGTTCTTGTAGTGGTGGTAGGTGCAGCGGCCGGCGGCTGGCGGTGCCTGGCCGAGGAGGGCGGAGAGATCAAACCGGTCGAGATCGATGCGCCGGTCGGTCTCCGTGGCGAACACGGCCTGCCCGGAGGGGCTGACCGTGAGATGGATGTCGCAGCCGGCGGCGAGCAGCACCTCGACGAGCCGTATGCCATACGGGGCGCCGGACGCTCCGGTGATCGCGACGACGATGGGAAGATCGGCCACGTCAGCCCGCCTTTCCCGAGACGCGGGTCGCCAGCGTGAGCGTGGCGATGCCGAACGTGAGCGGGATCATCTCGACGGTGTCGAAGCCGGCGGCCCGGACCAGCGTGGCCAGCCGCTCGCCGCTGGGAAACTCCTCGACGCTCTTGTTGAGGTAGGTGTAAGCGTCGGAGCGATTGCGGGCCACGGCGTTGCCCAGGAAGGGAAGCACGCGGCGGAAATACCAGAGGTAGCCGCCGCGGACGAGGGCGTTTCGCGGCAGCGAGAACTCGAGGATCGCGAGCCGCCCGCCCGGCTTGAGCACGCGGCCCATTTCGGCGAGCCCGCGGGCGGTGTCGGCGATGTTCCGCAGGCCGAAGGCCACCGTCACGAGGTCGAACTCCGCGTCGGGGAAGGGGAGGGCCTGGGCGTCGGCCTCGATCCACTCCACGCTTTTGCCGGCAACGCGGGCCTTCTCCACGCCGCGGTCGAGCATCGGCCGGCAGAAGTCGCTGGCGACGATCCGCACTCCCGGCGTGGCCGCGCGGGCGTAGGCGAGAGCCAGGTCGCCCGTGCCGGTGCAGACGTCGAGAATCGCCCCGGCCGGTGGCGGCGGGGCCCGGCGGACGGTGACGTGCCGCCACCAGACATCGATCCCGCCCGAGAGCATGCGGTTGACGAGGTCGTACCGCGGCGCGATCTCGGCGAACATGCCGCGGACCTTCGCCCCGCTCTTGTCGACCGCGTTGAGCGCGGCGGCCGGCTGGCCTATGGTGGCGGTCGATTCGGCGATCACGCGGTCACTCCCGGACTTCGGCCATGCGGTGGCATTGTCACGAACTCTTCCATCGTATGCCGGAGGGGGCGGTCGCGGGAGGGATTGCGGTGGTGATCGACGTCCTCCGGGCCTCGACGACGATCATCACGGCCCTCGCCAACGGGGCGTTGCGGGTGCGGCCCATGGCCGATATTGCGGCGGCACGGGCCTACGCCGCGGACCTCGGCCCAGGCGCCGTCCTCGGGGGCGAGCGCGGGGGCGTGCGGATCGCCGGCTTCGATCTGGGCAACTCGCCGGCCGAGTATGCCCGCGACCGCGTCGTCGGCCGCACGATCGTGATCACGACGACCAACGGCACGGCGGCGCTGGCGGCCTGCCGAGCCGCGCGGGAGATCGTGGTCGGGGCGATCGTCAACCGGTCGGCCGTGGCGGCCGCCGTGCGGCAGCTCGCGGTGGCGGCGGACTGCGGCGCCGTGCACCTCGTCTGTGCCGGCACCGACGGTGCAGTGACGGCCGAGGACGTGCTCGCCGCCGGGGCGATCCTCGACGCGGCGCTCCGCGACGCCCCGGCGGACGAGCTCGACGCCCCCGCGGGTGCCGCGCTCGCAGCGTTTCGCGGCGTGGCCGCCGCGGCCGATCCCAGGGCCGCGCTGGCGGCGGAGTTCCGCCGGGCGCCGGGCGGGGCGAACCTCGTCGCCCTGGGCATGGAAGCCGATCTGCCCCGCTGCGCGGCGCTCGACACGCTCCCGGTCGTCCCGCGGCTCGACGTGGCCAGCGGCTGGCTGACTGAAATGGTGCCGAACGCCGAATCTGGGTAAGGTACCGACCGCCCCGGATTCGCCAGACGTGGTGGCTGGCACCTTTTCGAGAGTCATCATGCAGAACCAGAACGACCAGTCGCGGATGGACCGGATCGTGTCCCTCGCCAAGCGGCGTGGCTTCATCTTTCAGTCGAGCGAGATCTACGGCGGCTTGAACGGCTTCTGGGACTACGGCCCCCTGGGCGTGGCCCTGAAGCGGAACCTCAAGGACGCCTGGTGGCACGACATGGTCGCCGGCCACGACGAACTCGCCACGCTCACCGGCGCCCCGTCGCCCTACGAGATGACCGGCCTCGACTGCACGATCATCATGCACCCGCAGGTCTGGAAGTGCTCCGGCCACTTCGACCTGTTTCACGACTGGATGATCGACTGCCGGGAGTCGAAGCGCCGCTACCGCTACGACCACCTCCACGGCCGCTGGGCGGCCCACCGCGGCAAGAAGGTGTTCGTGACCACCGACGCCTCGGGGGACGAGGCGGCCCCCGCGACCGTGGCCCGGGCTCAGAAGTTCTTCGGGCTGCGTGCCAAGCAGGTGGACGAGATCGAGTGGGGCGGGGGCCTGGAGTCGCTCCAGCAGGCGATCGCGGCCGGTTCCGCCACCCTGGCCGACACGCTCGGCCCCGACGCCGCCGCCCCCGGCTCGCTCACCGAGCCCCGGGAGTTCAACCTCATGTTCGAGACGCGGATCGGGGCCCTGGCGGGGGACGACGAGGATCGCGCCTTCCTCCGTCCCGAGACGGCCCAGGGGATCTTCGTCAACTTCAAGAACGTGCTCGACACATCGCGGGTTCGCGTGCCGTTCGGGATCGCCCAGGTGGGCAAGAGCTTCCGCAACGAGATCACGCCGCGGAACTTCACGTTCCGCTCGCGGGAGTTCGAGCAGATGGAGATCGAGTTTTTCTGCAAGCCGGCCGACTCGGCGGCCTGGTATCGCTACTGGCGGGATCGCCGCTGGAAGTGGTACCTCGACCTCGGGCTCACGGCGGGCAGGCTGCAGCTTCGCGAGCACGCCGCCGACGAGCTCTCGCACTACTCCGTGGGCACGGCCGACATCGAGTACGCGTTTCCGTTTCTCGCCGCCGGCGAGTTCGGCGAGCTCGAGGGCATCGCCCATCGCGGCGACTTCGACCTCCGCAGCCACATGGAGGGCAAGCTCGTCCGCAAGGACGGCGAACTGGTCGTGGAGACCGGGCCGGACGGCAAGCCGCGGCACAAGGGGAGCGGCAAGGATCTCTCCTACTTCGACGACATCACGCGGGAGCGGTTCGTGCCGCACGTGATCGAGCCGTCGGCCGGCGCGGACCGGGCCACGCTCGCCTTCCTCTGCGACGCCTACCACGAGGACGAGGTGCCCGACGAGGACGGCAAGCCGCGGAGCCGCACCGTGCTCAAGCTCCATCCGCGGCTCGCGCCCATTAAGGCGGCGATCCTGCCGCTGGTGAAGAAGGACGGGATGCAAGAGGTGGCGATCGATCTCTACCGGGCCCTCAAGCCGCACATGGCCTGCCAGTACGACGAGAAGGGCTCCGTGGGCCGGCGCTACGCCCGGCAGGACGAGGCGGGCACGCCCTGGTGCCTGACGGTCGACGGCCAGTCGCTCGCCGACCGGACGGTGACCCTCCGCGACCGCGATTCGCTCGTGCAGCAGCGGGTGGCGATCGACGAGGTCGTGGACCTGCTCCGCGACAAACTGTCATGAAGCCCGCCCTGGCCACCGTCTCGAGCCTGCAGGCGCCTGTGGCGACGATCCTGGAGGACTACGCCGCGGGCCACGTGGACGCGATCGACCTGTGGCTCGGCCATGCCGACGCGTTCGTGGCGGAGCAGGGCGTCGCTGCCCTCGCGGATCGGCTCGCCGCCCACGGCATCACGGCGGTGGCCGCGTCCTTTCAGGGGGGCCTGCTCACGAGCCAGGGCGACGCCCGTCGGGAGCACTGGCGGCACTTCGAAGCCCGGCTCGCGCTGTGTCGTGATCTCGGCATCCCGGTGCTCGTGGTTGCTGGCGACGCCTTCGGCCCCCTGTCGCCGGAAGATCTCGGCCGCCTCTCGGCCAGTCTCGTCGAGGCCGCGAAGCGGGCGGCCGACGTCGGCATCCGGTTGGCGCTCGAGTTCGACGCCCGGGCCAGCTTCCCCAACAACCTGCAGTCGGCGGTGGCGGTGGTCGAGGACGTCGGCTCACCGGCCCTCGGCGTGTGCCTCGACTGGTTCCATTGGACCGTGGGACCGAGCAAGCCGCTCGACCTCTGGCTGCTGTCCCGAGACAACCTCGCCCACGTGCAGTTGTCGGATATCGCCGACGTGCCGCGCGAGATGGCCGCCGACGCCGACCGGATCCTGCCGGGCGAGGGCAGTTCTCCCTGCGACGACCTGATTCGCCGGCTGCGGGAGATCGGCTACGCGGCGGCCGTCGCCGTCGAGACCCCCAATCCCCGCCTGTGGAGCATTCCGCCACGGCAGTTTGGCGAGGTGGCGTTCACGGCGGTGCGGCGGATTTTGGGCCAGGCGGACGACGCCTGAGATTCATATGGGCGTGGCTCGTGTGTCGTCCAACAAGCCCCGGGCGGGAGCCCGGGGACTCCGGGTTGAACGCCTTCCCGCGTGCCATGCCCATGGACATCACCGACGAATCGCGCGAGGCGTTTGCGGCATTGATGACGGGTTGGTTTTCATGCCCGGAGTCCCCGGGTTTCCACCCGGGGCTTCTCGGGACGCGTGACGCCGTTCGCCTGACGGGCCGTCAGGGATATTCCTTGAGCAGGTTGCTGCGGGCCTCGATGTCGTCGATCGGCCGCAGGCGGAGTGACGCTCCCGGCGGCAGGATCGGGAAGTGGCGGGAGCCGGTCAGCGCATCGACGAGCTCGTGGCAAAAACCCGGATGCGTCACCCACAGCGACGGATCGTAGCGCCGCAGGTCGACGGCGACGGAGTAGCTGCGGAGCGTCTTGCGGCGGCGCTTCACGTATTGCGGGAAGAAGGAAATGGCCAACTCCCGCAACGTGCGATAGATCGGGTCACGGTGCCGCAGAAATGGGCTGTTGCTCTTCGAGATCGCGCCCCAGCAGCCGCCGTGACGGAACAGGGCGATGACGTGGTCCACGTCACCCCGGGCCGCGCCCAGGTCCATGAGCAATGGCGGCTGCCCGGCGAGCCAGAGCCCGCAGGCTGCGACGAACGCCGCCTCGACACAGTGGGCCGTCCCGGCTCGCAGCGTTTCCAAGACGGAGCGGGCCGTGGGGCCATCGTGCTGGTGGTTCCAGGGGATCGCGTTGACGAAGTCCTGAATCCGCCCGGGCGTCCGCAGCGTCGCGAGCCGGGCCGCGAACGGCCGCGGCAGGCCGAGGGCGATTCCGAGTTGCACGCCTGTTGCGGGGGCCATCACCAGATTCCTGAAAACTCGAGTCCGTGACGCGGAGCGTACCATTGGTCGCCGCCCGTGACAGCGGTGCTGGCGCCTTTTGATGGTGCGCCGAGTGGCTCGGCAGAGAGTCGCCGCTGCAGGAAACCGGTGGCAAACGTTGTTTTGCAGATCCTTGAATTGGAAATCGGTCTCATCACCCGTCCAAGAAGCCCCGGGTGGAAACCCGGGGACACCGGGTATGAAAACCACCCCGGGATCCATGCCGGATGACGGCACAGGAAACCGAAAAGTGGCCGACCGGCGGTCCGATCCCTTATGATCTGTACGGTCGCGGATCGAGTGCTCTGGAGATCTTTCTCGATGAGAAGGTTCCGGTTTGCCGTCGCGTTCGTCGTCGCCCTGCTGGCTGCCGGCTTCTCCGCCGAGGCCCGGGCCGGCCGATTCTGGTGTCGTGGTCCCTACGTCGCGCCGACATTCGCCTACGGCAACGGCGGCGGCGGCTACGCCGCCGGCTACAGCACCACCGTCACCCGCTGGGGCTGGGGTGGCTGGTGTGGTCCGCGGTGGGGCGGCTGGTGTGCGCCGCGTTGGAACTGGTGCGGCCCGGGCTGGGGCTGGGGATGCAGGCCGTGGGGCTATCGGACCTGGGGATGGGGATGCCCGCCCTGGTATGGCGCCACGACCTGGGGCTGCGCTGACGCCGTCTATCTTTCGGTGCCCGCCGGCGGCGGCGCGACCTTCTTCTCCGGATCGCTCGTGCCCTATCCGGTCTATGGCGGCTGGGGCTATCCGTACGGCACGGTGTTGCCGTCGGGATTCGCGCCGCAATTCGGACCGGCCGGCGTGTTTCCGTTTCTCGGCCTCGGCGCCGCGACGGCCAACGCGAGCGCCGGCGCGCTCGTGGCGCGACCGCCGTCCGCATTGCGGCCGGTGATCGCCGCCGCGCCGCAGCCGTCTGGTCGGCCCGCGTTGGTGCGGGCGAGCACAGGCATCGCGCGGCTCCGGGCGGCGCGGCTCGTGGCCGTGGGCGACCGGCATCTGCGGGCGGCGCAGGGCGACCCGGTGCGGCTGACGGCTGCGCTTGATGCGTATCGCCGCGCCGCCGCCATCGCCCAGGACCAGCCCGACATCCAGTTGCGGCAGTCGCTCGTGCTCGTGGCGCTCGACCGTCAGGATCAGGCCGACGCGGCGATCGGCCGGGCCGTGGCGATCGACGGTCGCCTCGCGGCCGTGCCGGCCCCGCCGGCGGCAGGGCTCCAGGCCGTCGCGGCCGATCCAGTCTTCGGCGACCGTTCGGCCGGCGGGCCGCCGCCCTTCGCGGCGCGCGGCGCCGCGATCCTGCGGGAGATCGCCGCCCAGGCCGAGGGGGAGGAGGGGGCCGGCCGCGTCGTGGCGACGCTCGCCGACCGCTGGTCGCAGCGGTTCGACGGCCGCCTCGGCGGGCTGGCTATCGGCGGTATGCCGGCTCCCGGGCGGCATGAGTTCACGCGCTGACACGCTCGTGATCCTCGCGCCGACCCGGTCGCCGCCCGGCCGGTGGGGCCATTCTGTTCCCTTCTCGGCAGGTCGTGCCGGGTGCGGCTCGTCAGCGGACTCCGCCGCGGTATTCTTGTGGCGATGACCGCCGCCCTGCCGCCGCTGTGTGAACGCATCGACCTCGCCGCCGCGGACGGCCGCGGGCGGCTCGAGGCGCTGCGCGGCAAGCTCGTGTCGCAGGGCGACGTCGTCAGTCCCGCCGGCCGGCAGCGGACGATCGACGTGTTCGGAGAGCCGCTCACGCCCCGCCAGGTCGTGGAGCGGATCTGTGCGGATGTCCGCACGCAGGGGATCGACGCCCTGCTCGACTACACGCGGCGGATCGACGGCGCTGCCGTGACCCGGGAGACGCTGTTCGTGCCGCCGGCAGCGCTGGCGGCCGCCCATGCGACGGTCGAGCGCGGCTTTTTGGCAGCCGTGCGGCGGATCGCGGAACGCGTGGAGCGATTTCAGCGGGCCTTGCTCTCCCGCGACGTCCGCGTGCCGCTCGCGGGCGGAGGGAGCCTGCGGCAGCGCTACCTGCCGCTCGACCGCGTGGGCGTGTGCGTGCCGGGCGGGGCGGCCGCCTATCCCTCGACGCTGCTCATGACGGTCGTGCCGGCCCGCGTGGCGGGCGTGCCCGAGATCGTCGTCGTGGCGCCGCCGACGAAATATGGCGCGGAGAATCCGCACGTGCTCGCGACCTGCCACGAGCTGGGAGTGAGCACCGTCGTGCGGGCGGGCGGGGCCCAGGCGGTGGCGGCGATGGCATATGGCGTCGCGGGGCTGCCACGGGTGGACAAGATCGTCGGCCCCGGCAACCTGTTCGTCGCCCTCGCCAAGGAGCACGTGTACGGCGACGTGTCGATCGACGCGATCGCGGGCCCGAGCGAGATCGTGATCGTGGCCGATGACGCCGCGAATCCCGAGTGCATCGCCGCCGACATGCTCGCCCAGGCGGAGCATTCGCCCGGCTCGGCGATTCTCCTCACCGCCAGCCGGCGGCTCGCCGACACCGTGGCCGCGGCCCTGGAGCGACGGGTGGCCGAGCTGGAACGTGGCGACCTGACCCGCGACAGCCTCGCCCGGTTTGGCGGCATCGTGATCACGACGAGTGATGCGGAGTCGGCCGCGCTCGCCGACGAACTCGCGGCCGAGCACCTGGCGATCGATACCCGCGACCCCGAGGCCACGCTGGCATCCATCCGCCACGCCGGCGCGGCGTTTCTCGGGCCGTGGAGCCCGGTCGCGGCCGGTGACTACGCGGCCGGGCCGTCGCACGTCCTGCCGACCGGCGGCACGGCGCGGTTTGCCGCCGGCCTGTCGGCCAACGAGTTCCTCCGCGGCGGCAGCGTGATCCAGCTCGCCCAGGCCGACCTGGCTGCGATCGCCGCCGACATCCGCATCCTCGCCGACACCGAAGGGCTCACGGCCCATCGAAGGAGCGTCGAGGCCCGGTTGTAACGGTCGTGCGGGGCCTGCATGGCATCGCACCGACGCGAGCGGTGCCGCGTGAGGTAGACTCTTCTGCCGACTCCGAGCGGGAGCGTTTTGGAACGTCACCCCAGTGCGGGAGGCGCGGGGGTCGGCGAACGCTCGACGAGCGTGCGGCCGCCGCGGCCGCAGCGAGGAGACTTTTGCCGCCCCCAAGCCGGCTTGGGCTGACA
>Ga0209985_10004589_pt1 | contig 11071 bp, 6 predicted proteins | sample NOAtaG_FD_187305 | JGI IMG/M metagenome (GOLD analysis project Ga0209985, IMG submission 187305) | Freshwater lake microbial communities from Lake Erie, under a cyanobacterial bloom - NOAA_Erie_Diel6S_1000h metaG (SPAdes) (version 2) | ecosystem: Environmental > Aquatic > Freshwater > Lake ... | reverse complement strand
GGCGGCGGTGGCGTGGAGACCGAAGTGTTCGTCTGGAAGCTGCGCTGCCGCGACAGGCTCACCCGCCAATGGATCGAGCGCATCGGGCATGTGACGGTGTTGAAGTGAGGTCATGACCACTACCTCGCAGGGTTCTGCGTTCACCTTGTACCCGCTCGGCGTCCATCCACCACAAGCCGTATTGGTGCTCAATGCTGACCGCTTCAGTCCTAGCGTTCATACACTCCATACAAGTATCATTGCCGGACAATAGGTCAGCATGCTCATGGACGCCAAATTCCGGACACTATGCGAAGGTCTCTATGGGGACCCGAAGCAAGCCATCCCCGAGAGACTTGCTCGCTTGGAGGAATACCTTTTTCAGAACCGGAATGAGGTCCTCGATTATCTCGAACATGCGCAACTCACCACAAGCTCATACCGCTTCGAGCTAATTGATGCGATGACCCAGCAAGCCGACCGATGGCAGGAGGTCTTGCTCGATGAATTCGAACGCCTTTGTTTGCTGGCAGAAAGGGACCCAGCAAGCAAGAGCGAAGCCCTTAAGGCACTGGATGCCTTTGCCTTGTTGGCAGAAAAGCCGAACTCATTCGCTGAAAAGTTCCACAGTCTGTTGGCCGGAAGATCAAGAACATCGGACCAAGCTCTAGCGCTGAGCTTGGTAGACGTCATGGCCGACCACCTCTACAAGCTGAAACATTCCAAGATACTGCTGCATGCTATGCAGGACCTGGCCACCAAGAGTATCGATCCATCTGTGCGAAAAATGGCTGGCGCAGCTCTTCGTGAAGTCCAAGAACTTCCAGCACCAGAGGCCTTAACCCGGGAGGAAGCGAATGTCAATAAGTCTGCTTTGAACGAACTCCATTTACAGAATAGCCGGACAGGAAATCTGGTGTTGGCTGTGTTCTATATCCTACTCTCCGTTGCCGGAATGGCACTTTACATCAAGAAGTCTGCTGTTGTGATACTGTTGCCAGCAATTGTATTGGCAGGCCTCGGGATATGGAAGATGGTCAGCGCATTCAACCGTCAGATACAGATCAGCATAGACCGGACCGGCATTCGGACCACCAAGCGCTTCATCTCTTGGAAGAACATCGCCAACGAGCGGGTCGTCTCCGATACATCAGGCTCGACCTACTTGCAGTTCGAGGATATCGAGAATGGAAGTTCGTTGCAGATGTTGAAACTGGACAACTACAGTGTTCCTACCCAACGAATAGAGGAGGTACTGAACAACAGCCGCGCAGAGCACGACGGGGTAGGCCATTGAAGCCCTGGAGCATCCGCCATGACCTCATGAACGAGAAAGCCCGGCTCATCGCCGGGCTTCTCATTTCTATCCCACAGAGGCTAGCTGCCTGTGGTGTATCAAACGTCCAGCTTCGCGTAGATCGCGTTCTTCTCGATGAACTCGCGGCGAGGCGGCACTTCATCGCCCATGAGCATGCTGAACACGCGATCGGCCTCGGCACCGTTCTCGATGGTGACCTGGCGCAGTGTGCGACGGCTGGGGTCCATCGTGGTCTCCCATAGCTGCTCGGCGTTCATTTCGCCAAGACCCTTGTAGCGCTGAACACCCACGCTGGCATCCTTGCTGGCGCCCTTCATCCGCTCGATCACGGCATCGCGCTCGGCCTCGGTCCAGCAATACACGTGCTCCTTGCCCTTCTTCACCTGGTACAGCGGCGGCGTGGCGATGTAGAGGTAACCCTGCTCGATCAGCGGCTGCATGTAGCGGAAGAAGAAGGTCATGATCAGCGTTTGGATATGGCTGCCGTCCACATCGGCATCGCACATGATCACGATCTTGTGGTAGCGCAGCTTGGTCATGTTCAAGGCCTTGCTGTCCTCCTCGGTGCCGATGTGCACCCCCAGCGCCGTGTAGATGTTCCGGATCTCCTCGTTCTCGAGGATCTTGTGCTGCATGGCCTTCTCCACGTTCAGGATCTTACCACGCAGCGGCAGGATGGCCTGGAACTCGCGGTTGCGGCCCTGCTTGGCCGTTCCGCCGGCGGAATCACCCTCCACCATGAACAGTTCGCTCATGCTGGCATCCTTGCTCTGGCAATCGGCGAGCTTGCCGGGCAGGCCACCTCCGCTGAACGCGCCTTTGCGCTGCACCATCTCACGCGCTTTCTTGGCGGCGTGGCGGGCCGTGGCGGCCAGGATCACCTTGTCCACGATCTGCTTGGCATCGCGCGGATGCTCCTCCAGGTAGTTCTCGAGCATCTCGGCCACAGCGATGTTCACCGCGCCGCTTACCTCGTTGTTGCCAAGCTTGGTCTTGGTCTGACCCTCGAACTGGGGCTCCTGCACCTTCACGCTGATCACGGCGGTGAGGCCCTCGCGGAAGTCATCACCGGAGATCTCGAACTTCAGTTTCTGCGTGGCCCCACTGGCATCCGCATATTTCTTCAGGGTACGTGTAAGACCCATGCGGAAGCCCGCCAGGTGCGTGCCACCCTCGTGGGTGTTGATGTTGTTGACGTAGGAGTGGATGTTCTCGGAGTACGAATCGTTGTAGACCATGGCGATCTCCACGGGGATGCCCTGCTTCTCCCCCTCCATGTAGATCACGTCCTCCATGATGGGCACCCGGGTGCCATCAAGGTACTTCACGAACTCCACCAGGCCCTTTTCGCTGTAGAACGTCTCCGAGACGAAGCTGCCGTCCTCGTTGGTGTGGCGCTCATCGGTCAAGGTCAGCTTGATGCCCTTGTTCAGGTAGGCCAGTTCGCGCAGGCGGGTGGCCAGCGTATCGAAGTTGTACTCGCTGGCCTGAAAGATGCTCAGGTCCGGCTGGAAAGTGACAATGGTACCGCGGTAATCCGTGGTGCCCACTTCCTTCACGTCGTACTTGGGCTTGCCCTCGCTGTACTCCTGCTGGTACTTCTTGCCACCGCGGTGTACCTCGGCCAGCAGCATGATGCTCAGTGCGTTCACGCAGCTTACGCCCACACCGTGCAGACCGCCTGACACCTTGTAGCTGTCCTTGTCGAACTTGCCACCGGCGTGCAATACGGTCATGACCACCTCCAGTGCGCTCTTGCCCTCCTTCGCGTGCATGTCCACAGGGATCCCGCGGCCATTGTCCTTTACGCGGATGCCGTTGGTGGGGGTAATGCTCACCTCCACCGTGTCGCAGTGGCCGGCCAGTGCTTCGTCAATGGAGTTGTCCACCACTTCGTACACCAGGTGGTGCAGGCCTTTCACGCCCACATCTCCGATGTACATGGCCGGTCGTTTCCGCACGGCCTCAAGGCCTTCAAGTACTTGGATACTATCGGCCGAATAGCTCGATGCCGCTTTCTTCTGCTCGCTCATTTCCACTGCTGTCTCAGACATGGTTCAGGTCGGTTCGCCCTCCCGTTCCGAAAGGGCTTGCGAAGATACCCGATCAACCCCGGTCCACAGGGTCTTTTTCCCAACAATGACGCGGGTTGTGTTGATAATTAACACCCCTCGAGCAAGCGCACCCATGGGGCCCATCGAAGAAGCGGGGCGACAACCGCTTGCCGCCCCGCCCAATCCCCTGAGGAGCAGGAGGTTCAGAAGGCGTACGTGGCCCCGCCCAGCAGCAACGAGCGCTGCACGGGGTGCTTGTACCACCGTTCGTACTTGCTCGCGCTGAGGTTGCTGATGTCCAGGAACAGGCTGAGGCGCTTGTTGTACCGGTACTCAATGCCCAGATACAGGTCCAGAAAACCATCCAGGTCCACCTGCTGGCTGAGTTCCACCGGTCCCGAGCTTTCCATCGGACCACCTGCCCGGTAGGCCGGGCGCTTGCCTAGGAACTGGGCCTCGGCCTTGAGGATGAGCTTGCTCCGCATGTCGTACCGCGCCATGAACGACAGTGCGTAGGGCGGCAGGTTCCAAGCCTCCTCCTGCACTTTGGTCTGGTAGGTATACACGTCCAATCGTGCGCTTATGGACAACTGCTCGCTCTTGCGGTAATTGAGCTCGCCGCTCAGGTCCAGCACATCCACTTGGTCGTACACCACGTCCATGCGGTCGCCGAAGGGTTTGTTGGGCACGTTCACGTAAAGCGGCATGTCCTCCGTACGACGGCGGCTGACCCGCACATCAAAGCCCAGGTCGCTGCTGAAACTACCCCGCAGACCGGCATAGGCATCATAGAGCTTGCTGGAATTCTGCAAACGGGGCGCTCCGGTCAGCCAGGGGTTCTCCCGGGTAAGGCTTCTGAAACTGTTCCGTTGGCGTTCACCTTCCAAGCCAAGGTATGGCACCAGGATGTTGTCGAACAGGCTGTAGTGCGCATAGACCTTGGGGAAGAAATGGAAGGTGGTCTCGCCCTGGGAATCGATGTACATGCCGGCGCCTACACGGATCATGTAGGGGCCCGCCCCAGTGCTCACCATGGGCGATAGGCCGATCAGGGTACCGTTCTGCCTGAACTCACCCAAGGCATCGCCCAGGTTGCCCAGGTAGGCGTTGTTGTCGATCAGCAGATCGCCGCTGTACGTCTCGCTGCCTTCGGTCTTGGACACCGTGGCGTTCACGCGCATGTTGGTCTCGCGGCTCTTGCTGAGGTTGCTATAGGAGTGTACTTCCAAGGCCACATCGTGCGAGATCTTGGAACTATCGGTATACAGGCTGCGCAGGCGACCTGCGAAACCCAGGTCATTGTAGATCTGCTTCGTGTAGTCCTCCGGCGCTTCAATGGCGCTCAACGCCTCCTCGATACTGTCGTTGCTGGCATAGCCGTAGTAGTTGATGCGTCGACGATCGTAGATGAACCTGCCCGAGGCCTCATGGTCGGAGAGGAAGTGCTTATAGAAGACATCCACATTGTTGAAGCTGTAGTCGCTGGGCCCCACGTCATCCAACCCGCCATTGCTGCTGAAATGCTTCACATGCAGGCCAAAGCCGTTCTTGCGGGAACGGGTCTGGTCATAGTAGAGCTCGCCCAAGGGAGTGGTATACAGCCCGAACCCGGCCTTTGCATACCCCTTGTACAACCGCGACTGCGGTGCCAATACACTGAGCTTGGCCGCCGCAATGCTGTCCACTTTGGCCGGTATCTCGGCCTTGGCCGGCAACAGCTCGTAACGCACCGGCAGTTCGGGCAGAATGGTGTCGATGGGTTCCGGGCGCAGGTCGATCTTCTGCGCATCCATCAAGGTGGGGCTGTAGATGCCCTGCACCACGTATTCGCCACCGGGCGTGTTCACCTGGGCCGAACCGATCACCGACGTGAGGCCACAGACAAGGAGGAGGAGGATGTTCTTCATGGCGTTCACTGGCCGTTGGTGTTATCCGGGACCGGGACCAGCAGTTCCTCCTGGGGGGGCGGTGTGATCTGCTGGACCTCGCTGGCATTGATGGCATCCAGCCGCTGTTGCGCCTGTGCCACCAGGTCCGGTTCCTGGCAATTATCGATAACGCTCTGCAACGTGGCCTTGGCCTGGAACCGATCGTTCAACTGCACATACACGTCGCCAAGCAGGATAAAGGCACGCGCCTTCCAATGGTCGTAGCTGGGATAGCGCTTCACGAGATCGAATACCTCGGTCTCGGCCTTGCGGAACTGGCCCTGCAAGTGGCGCACATAGGCCATGTAGTACTTGGCCTCGGCCCCAAAGGCATTGGTGCTGCTCCCGCTGATCGCCTTGAACTTGGTGTAAGCCCCTTCGGTATCGTTCCTGGCCAGCAGACCATTGGCGACCAGCAACCCGGCCTCTGCGCGCAGGTCGGCGTTCGCGGTGCTGTTCGCGGCCACTTTCTCCGCAGCTGCCGCGGCCTCTTCGGCACGGCCCAGTTCCTTCAGGCAACGCATGACACCCACCTGGGCCGTCAATGCGTTCTGCGGTGTGCTCGCATGGACCTCCAACTGGCGGAAATGGTCCAGCGCGCCCTCCCATCGCTTATCCCGTAACAGGATGTCACTGGCACCGTACAGTGCGTTCTCCATGAAGTCGAGCCCGTTGCGCTGAACCACGGCCTCCAGATCGGGCAAGGCCTGATCGTACTGCCCAGCCCGGTAATGGCAATCGCCACGATAGAACAGCGCGTTCAGCGCGTATGCACCATTGGGATACTTGTTCAGGTAATCGCCAAAGGCCCCTATGGCCTGAGGGCATTTCTCGTCGAAGTAGAGCTTTTCCGCACTGCGGTAGTACTTCTCGTCCAGGTCCAGGGTGGAGGGGTCCACGAACTTCAGGCTCTTTACGTACGCCTCGTATTCACCCACACGACCCTGCTCCACGTAAATGCTCTCCAGGCCCGCCAGCGCATCACGCGATCCGTCCATGGTGGGGTACTTGGTCACAATGGCCTTGAACCCCTCAATGGCCTGCTCCACGCGGCCCTGGCGCTTATGGATGAGGGCCGTTTGAAGCATGGCCTGGCGGACATGGGGGCTGTTCGGATATTGCGCAGTGACCTGCTCGTAGTAGCGCATGGCCTCAGCGTCATTCTCCAGGTTGATGTAGGTCTCGCCCAGTTGGAACTTCGCATCGGCGGCATAGCGTGAATCCGGCTTTTCGGTGAGCAGTGCCTTCAGCGTGGTGATCTTCTCGTTGAACTGGCGTTGCAGGCCCTGGCACACCCCCTTCTGGTACATGGCATAATCGCGATCGGGCGAGCCGGTGCGCATGGCATCATCATACCACTTCACGGCCTGCGCATTATCCTTCATCACGAAGTAGCAGTCGCCCACGCGGAGCATGGCATCGGCTCGCTGCCGGGACTCCCCCTTCTTTGCCCCCACGTACCTGCGGAACGCCGTGGCGGCCTCGTCGTACTGCTTCAGCTTGAAGAAGGTGTAGCCCATACCATAACCGGCCTGTTCATACAGATCCGTGCTGTATGCACCTGGTGAATTGCGCAGGTCGTCGTATTTGCGCAATGCAGCGGGCATGTCGTTCTGGCCATAGTAGCTCTCGGCCATCCAGAAGTGCGCCCGGGCATTCACCTGCTGGTTCACCGGGTACTTCAATGCCCGCTCGAAGAAGAGGGCCGCATCGGCGTATTTGCGCCCCTCATACAGCTCCACACCGCGGTCGTAGGCAAGTTTCTGGTAGGCCTCCCGCAGGCGCAGGTCCTTATTATTGATCTCATCCAGCGCGGCCAGGGCATCCTCGTAGTTCTTGGTGCGCAGGTACACGTTCAACAGGAACTCGTAGGCCTCGTCCTTGCGCGGCGTGTCCGGGTAGGTGCGCAGGTAGTTGCGCAGTGCGTTGATGGCCTCGTGGTAGGGATCGAAGCTCAGTTCGTAGCTCAGCTTGGCGTAGTTGAACAGGGCGTCCTCCTTCACCTTGGGGTCCTTGCCAATGTCGAAGGCCCGCTTGAAGGCGTTGCGTGCGTAGTTCTTCTCGTTCAGCTTCAGATAGCAGTCCGCCATGTGGTAGGTGGCCATCTGGGCGATGCTGTCCTCACCAGTGGCCACCAGATTGAACTCGGCCAGGGCCTTGGTGCAATCGCCGGTGCGGTAGTACGTGTAGCCCAGGATGTAACGATCGCCGCGCTCCACGCCCACCCGCTGGGCGCTCTTTTGCAAGTATGGCAGGGCCTCTTCATAGTTGCCGCGCCGGTAGTTGGCCTCACCCGCCAGTCGGTTGATCTCGTTGATACGCTTGGCTCCTTCAGGGTTCTCCAGCAACGGCTTCACGTAGGTGTTCAACTCGTCGTACTTGCCCTGCAGGAACAGGATCTCGGCAATGTAGATGGGCACCACCTTGCCGAAGTTCTCGTCCTTCTCCAGCGCACGGAAACCGGTAAGCGCGGTCTCGTAGTGGCCCCGCTCATAGTGGATATGTGACGCATAGTACTTCGAGGGCACTGCGTAAGGTCCTGTACCGTTCTGCACCTCGGCGAACTCGCCCAACGCGCGGTCAGGGTCCTGTTCCTGGAAAAAGGCATAGCCTCGCTTGAACCGGTACTCCTCCAGGTCCGATGGGGAAAGGCTGAACCGGTCCACCTGGTCGCTCCAGGCCAGGGACTCCTTCCACTTCTTCTGGGAGAAGGTGTGCTTGAACAGCTCGAATCGCACGGCGCCCACGTGCAGGTCCTCGGGATGTTCGGCCATGAACATGAGCAAGCGATAGCCTGCATCATCGTTGAACAAACGCACGGCGCACAACGCGCTGTAGAACTCGGCCTCCACACGCGTGGGGTCGTTGCGGTCGCTGATGCGCGCCACTACCTGGGCCAGTTCATACTGGGCCGCACCGTACTTGGCCTTGCTGAACAGGTCCATGGCGTTGGCCATGTCGGCGTTGCGTTGCTCATAATGGGCCGGTCGCTGGGCCAGCACACCCGTTAAGAGCAGCAGGGCCATGGGCAGGGCCAGCAGCACACGTCGGTGGATCATCGGGAATGGGGTCTTCATCAAGTGGTCAAAGTTCTTGGGGGCCGTGGCCAGGGGCCGGTCGCAGGTGGTCTACTTATCCACGCGGGCGTGTTCACCTGGCACGCGGTCCGCAAAGGCACACCAGCACCATGCCGAAGTCAACAACGCAGGGCATCCTGTGGGAATTATGACCTTTGGGCCAACGCGCCCAGGTTGACAAGGCGCCTTGGACCATGACCGACTCCCCCATCATCCTGCTGCACGGCGTGCGCATCTTCCAGCGCGAGAACCTGGTGCTCAACAACGTGGACTTCACCGTCAACAAGGGTGAGTTCCTGTACCTCATCGGCCGCACAGGCAGCGGGAAAAGCAGCCTGATGCGCACCCTCTACGGCGATCTTCCCCTGAAGGAGGGCGAGGGCCACGTCTGCGGCTTCGACCTGTCCAAGCTGAAGCGTTCCCAGGTGCCCTACCTGCGTCGCAAGGTCGGCATCGTGTTCCAGGACTTCCAGCTGCTTTCGGACCGCACGGTGAACGACAACCTGCTCTTCGTGCTGAAGGCCACCGGCTGGAAGGAGACGAAACGCATGGACGAGCGCATGCAGCAGGTGCTGGAGAAGGTGGGCCTTTCCAACAAGGGCTACAAGATGCCGCACGAGTTGAGCGGCGGCGAGCAACAGCGCGTAAGCATCGCCCGGGCCCTGCTCAACGACCCCGAACTGATCCTCGCCGACGAACCGACGGGCAACCTGGACCCCGAGACCACAGGCGAGATCCTGGACCTGCTCTTCGACATCAGCCGGAGCGGCCGCAGCGTGATCATGGCCACGCACGATTACACCCACATGAAGAAGTTCAACACCCGGGTGGTGCGCTGCGAGGAGGCGAAGTTGTTGGAGCTGAGCGCGGCTCCGGTGAATTGAGCACTCGGTTTACGCCCTTTTGTGCGTTAGTCATGACTGAGGATGAGCAATTGCTCATGCCACCATGGAATAAGTGGTGATTCGCTGGGAAACTCCCGGATGCTACTCTTCAACGTGTAGACTAACGTATCCGAGGACCGGCCCGGCTGGGCATACAGGGTATCTGGTAGTTGCAGAGTGCCGATGAGTGCGTACCCCCCTGTTCTGTCGGCTCTTTCGCATAACTTCACTCCATTAGGGCTCCAAACCGCCAATAGGGTATCACTCTTGCCTTCACTCAAACTCGCTCCAAGGTCAAGAAATGCGGATTCCGTGTAATACGCGACTCCATTGCTGTGAATAATACCTCGTTGCATAAACAGTTCCGACGGGTAACGAGACGAATCACCGGCGGTCACATACTGCGCAACCCAGCCCGGTGCAGAACAGGATCGATCGGATTCTTCCATGGTTAGCTGGAAGGAACCATGGAGATCAAAGTAGTCATGGCGCCGTTCCAGATAGAAGGCTGCAACCAAAACTAATAGCACGACACCAGCAAGCTTCAAGTTCACGTCGTTCTAACGGGAAACCACGATGATCCTTGCCAAGACCAGATCACAACAATCTCAATATCCGCTCCGCGTTCCGCTTATTGCTGAATCGTTCCTCCAATACCTGCGCGCGCAACTCCAGGCTTTGGCCGTTCGCAGGCTTGCCCATGCAGGCCAGGATGCTGGTACGCATCGCCCCGGGATCGTCGTGCACGTGGCATAGCCCTTCCAGACCGGTACCCTCCACCATCGGTGTGTTGCACACCACGTGTCGCCCGGTGAACAGGCAGAGCAGCAACTTCAGCTTGATCCCCGTGGCCTGGAAGGTGGGCAGCACATTCACCTGGGCATCGCGCACCAGGCGATGGATCTCTTCCGTCCCGATGTTCTCCCGAAGTTCCACGTTGGGCTCCTTGGCGACCTCACGTCGGAGCTCGGTGCTGGCATCACTGCCCGCGATCACCAGCTTCACGTCCAGGTCCTTGAACACCTTGCGCACCAGGAACAGCGCGGCCTGGTCGTTCTCGGGGACGCCGAGCGCGCCGTGGTAGAAGGCGAAGTCGCCCAGGCCGTCGGGCACCGCCACCTTGTCGACGGCATGGAATGCCGGGATATGCACCACGTTGTGGAAGTGCGAGCCGAAGTAGGCCTCGTCCTTGGGGGAGATGGCCAGCACATGGTCGGCCTCGGCCAGCACGGGTTCGAAGCGCTGGAGCTTATGTGCCTCGTTGATGAAGTAGGTGCGGCGGAAGGTGTTCGTTGCCGCCTTGGCCAGGGCACCGTAATAATCGTGCTCCACATTGTGCGCGCGCACCAGACGCTTGCGGCCATGCAACCGGGGATCGCCGAGGGAATGGCAGCAATGAAGTCCTTCGAAGAGGATCGGATGGTCGTCCTTCAGCAAACGGTCGGTCAAGGCCTCGCTGCGGCGGCTCACCACCACGTAGGGCAGGCTGTTCAGCAATTGAAGCTTACCGGTCCGGCGCGGGTAGTAGTGTACGCTGGCGCACATTGCCTCCAGGTCCTTCGCCTTGGGGCGGCCGTACTGGAAACAGTGCAGGTGCACCTTCACCCCCAGTTCGGCAAGGGCCTTCACCTTGTAGTACACGTCGATCACCCCGCCATAGCTGGGCGGCGAAGGGACGTCGAAGCTGACGATATGCAGGTGGTGATCAAGCAATGCTCTGGAACAGGGCCGATAGCACGGCCTTTTCGCGCTCGCCGTCCAGCGAAGCGGCCGCGAAAATAGCGTTTTGGCGCAGGGACTTCCGACGTTCGGGCTCGGCCTGCAGGGCCCT
>Ga0209985_10004587_pt1 | contig 11075 bp, 6 predicted proteins | sample NOAtaG_FD_187305 | JGI IMG/M metagenome (GOLD analysis project Ga0209985, IMG submission 187305) | Freshwater lake microbial communities from Lake Erie, under a cyanobacterial bloom - NOAA_Erie_Diel6S_1000h metaG (SPAdes) (version 2) | ecosystem: Environmental > Aquatic > Freshwater > Lake ... | reverse complement strand
ATGAAATCCGCGGATTTGCCCGGCTCGATAGAGCCCGTGCTGTCCTGCGTGTAGAGCGCCTCGGCGCCGTTGCGCGTGAAGATGCGCAGCGCCGTCGCCAGATCCACGGCCTCCGGGGCGTTCAGCACGCCGGGGTTCACGCCGTAGGGATCGCGGCGCGTGACCATGGCCTCGATGCCGGGCCAAGGGCTGGGAGAGGGCACCACCGAGGGCCAGTCCGAACCGTAGATCACCAGCGCCCCGCCCTCGACGAAGGACTTCACGGGCCAGAAACGTCCGGCGCGCTCGAGGCCCAGCACGCCCTCCATCGCAGCATGGAGCGGCGAGGGATACCAGAGGATCGGGCTCATTTCTGCGGTGACATTCAGCGCCTTGAAGCGCGGCATGTCTTCGGGGCTGATCATCTCGGCGTGCGAGATCTCGTGACGCAGCCGCGCAGAAGGGTTCGCCTTGCGCGCGGCCTCGAAGGCGTCGAGCGCCACGCGCACCGAACGGTCGCCCGTGGCGTGAATCTTCACGGTCAGACCCTGCGCATCCATCTTCACCACGTCTTCGGTGAGTTGCGCAGGCTCGATGGTGAGGTAACCGCGGTGCGGCTCGGGGTGCTTCGCGTCGAGCACATAGGGCTCGAGCAGTGCCGCGGTCTGTGAGGGCGGGATGCCGTCCAGCATGATCTTCACGAAGTCCGTGTTCAGATCCGGGCCCGCAGCGGCGGCGCGTCGCGCGAGGGTCTGTTCCATTTCCTCCTGCGTGCCGCCTTCGGGCGAGCGCCAGATCAGATGCAAACCGAGGTGCGCATTGAGTTTGCCGGCCTTCTGCAGCGCAGCGTAACCGTCCAATGCGGGGCCATTTGCCATCGCCTCCTTGATGGCGGTGACGCCTTCTGCATTGAGCTGCGAGATGCTCCAGATCAGCGCCTCTTCCATCTGCTGCTGCGTCCAGTGTCCGATCTTTTGCACGGCAGCGTAGGCCGCGTAGTCGAGCAGGATGCCGGTGGCGTCTCCGTTGGCATCACGCACGATCACTCCGCCCGTGGGGTTCGGGGTGTCGCGCGTGATGCCGAGCACCTCGAGCGCCTTGCTGTTCACCCAGCCCGCATGCACCGTGGAATCCATCAGGAATACGGGCACATCCGGCGCCACGGCATCGAGGAGCTTCCGGTGCGGCGGCTCGGGCAGGTCCAGCGTCTCCAGCGCCCACTGGCCACCGCGGATCCATTTGTCTTTGGCTGCGCCCGCCGCACAGCCTTTCACTTTCTCGATGATCTCGGGGATGCCGAGAGAGAACGGGAAGCCGCACTCGAAGAGCGCCTTGGTGCCGGCTTGCGGCAGGTGGGCGTGCATGTCGTGGATGCCGGGCATCACCATGCGCCCGCCAAGATCGACCCGCAGCGTGGCGGGGCCTGCGAGCGCCTCGACGTCTGCGCGCTTGCCGACCGCCATGAAGGCACCGTCGCGCACGGCGATGGCCTCGGCCCAGCTGTTGGCCGCATCCACGGTGTAGACGCGGGCGTTGGTGTAGATCGCATCGGCGACGGGAGCGGGGGCGCTGATCGGCGGGTTCGCTTGCTCGCCGCAGGCGGGGAGCAAGAGTGCGCCAATCAGGGTGAGCGAACAAAGAGCGGGGCGATTCATCGCGAAGTCTCCGGCAGCGGTGTGATGCCGGCAGCCCGGGCAGCCGGCGCACCGAGTATGGCAGCGGCGGCGCCCGGGGGCATAGACCGGCCGCACGGCGATGCAATTGCCGCGCATCACGGCCTCAGGGCATGATGCCCTCAGGGAGGACGCCGCCGATGGACCGCACCGAGCGCTTCTACAAGATCAACCAACTGCTGGAGAACCAGCGCCGGGTGAGCTTCTCGCAAATGCAGGAGGCCTGCGAGGTTTCCCGCGCCACGCTGCAGCGCGATCTGGAGTACATGCGCACGCGCCTGAACGCACCGATCGTCTGGGACCGCGAGACAAGCAGCTACCAACTCTCGGCCACACAGCCGCAACTCGGCGGACAGTACGAACTGCCGGGGCTCTGGTTCAGTTCGCAGGAGATCCATGCCCTCCTCACGATGCAGCACCTGCTCGCCAATCTGGACCCGGGCGGACTGCTCTCGCAGCACATCGAGCCACTGCAATTGCGCCTGAATACGCTGCTGGGCGCCGCGCAGGATGCCGTGCCCGAGATCCGCAAGCGTGTGCTGGTGGTGGGCATCGGCAAGCGCTCCATCAAGCTCGCCCACTTCGAGCGCGTGGGCTCCGCGCTCCTGCGCCGCAAGCGCCTGCGCCTCACCTATTTCGCGCGCAGCACGGGTGAACTGACCGAACGCGAGGTCTCACCACAGCGTCTCGTTTACTACCGCGAGAACTGGTACCTCGACGCCTGGTGTCACCTGCGCGAAGGCCTGCGCAACTTCGCCATCGACTCCATCCGCGAGGTCGACCTGGTCGACACCCGCGCTCGCGATGTGGCACGCAAGACGGTGGAATCCGTGCTGGGGCCGGGCTATGGCATTTTCACCGGCACCGCCACCGACACTGCAGTGCTGCGCTTCACGCCCGAGCGCGCGCGCTGGGTGGGCACCGAGAACTGGCACCCGGAGCAACGCGGCGAGTTCGCGGCCGACGGCGCTTACACGCTGCACGTACCCTATGCCGATCACCGAGAACTCATCATGGACATCATGAAATACGGCGGAGACTGCGAGGTTCTCAAACCCGCGAAGTTGCGCCGCGCCGTCAGCCGGGAACTTGGCCGCGCACTCGACCATTACACCGTGGCCGGTTGACCCGGGACGATGCCCGACAGCACGGAATCACCTAACATCATCACGAGGGTCGGAATCATCCCCGCCCCGCACACGGTTGCAGGAGAAACACGGACATGGGCGTACCCCGCAAGGAAGAACTGGAGGCGGCGCTGAAGGAGGCCCGGCGCATGCGCGAGCAGAGCGAGGACCCTCACCATCTGGCGAAGGCACTGCTCAATTTCCACTACCGTTACCAATTGATGGAGAAGGTGGTCGATGCCGCGAAGCACTACATGCATTCAGGCCTCGCACCGCACGAACACAGTGTGCTCGTGCGCGCGATCGACGCGGTGGAAAAAGCCTCGCTGACCTCCGGCCAGCAGGATGAGGAGTTCGGACTGGAATAGGTCGGCTGCATGAACGTTGCCAGGATAGGCTGCGAGCAGGATCTCGAACAGCTGCAGTTCGCGGAACCCGCCTTCAACGAAGCCGCACTGCTGCGTGACCTCGTGGAAGCGGATGTGGTCGCCCCTGACGCAATCAAGGAAGTGCTCGCATACCGCAAGAAACACGGCACCGACCTGCTGGACACCATCGAACAGCTGGGTCTCGTTGCGAAGTCGAACCGTCCGGCACTGGTCGCACGGCAGCTCGGGATACCGGTCGTACACATCGATGGCCTCACGGTCGAACCTTCCGTGCTCGGATCCATACCGGCCGAGGTCGCGATTAAGCACCGCGTGTTCCCCCTGGCTCGCGTCAAGGGCAGGCTCATAGTGGCCGTCGCGAACCCTGCCGACAAGGAAGCCATCGCTGCAGCCACGTTCGCCGCACGCCATCCCATCGACGTGGTAGTGGCACCCGACGAAGACATCACAAAACTGATCGACAGCCACTTCCTCTCGCTGGAAGAGCAGAACCTCATCACCGAACTGGGCGAAGACGGCGCGCTGCCGCACGCCACGGTACACGACGAGCCACCTTCTGACGTCGAGCGCCGCGCCCGGCAGGCGCCGGTGGTAAGGCTGGTCGATGCCGTGATCCGCCGGGCCATACGGCTGCGCGCCTCTGACATCAACATCCGACCACAGGAACACGGCGCGGCGATCTACTACCGCATCGACGGCGAGATGATGTGGCAGCGGCAGATTCCCGCAGACCTGGTGGCGCCGCTCGTCTGCCGCATCAAGATCATGTCGGGCATGAACATCGCCGAGCACCGGCTGCCGCAGGACGGCCACGCGAGCATGCTGGAAGGCGCGCAGATGTACGATCTGCGCGTCTCTGCCATCCCCGTGGTGACGGGCGAATCGGTGGTGATCCGCGTGCTGAACCGCAACGCCGCCAACGTGAAACTCGAGCAACTCGGCATCGGCGGCACCGACAAGGAGCGGCTTGCGCGCATCCTCGACCACACCTACGGCATCTTCCTCGTCACCGGCCCCACGGGCTCCGGCAAAAGCACCACACTCTACGCCGTGATCAACAAACGGCTAGAAGCCAACCCGCACGTGATCACGGTGGAAGACCCGGTGGAATACCGGATGGAAAACGTCGAGCAGATCCAGATCAAGCCGCAGATCGGCTATACCTTCGCGGTCGCGCTGCGGCACATCCTGCGCCACGACCCGGACGAGATCCTGATCGGCGAGATGCGCGACTTCGAGACCTGCGAGATCGCCGTGAAAGCCGCACTCACCGGGCACTTCGTGATGAGCACGCTGCACACCAACGACGCGGCAAGCGCAATCACGCGCCTGCAGGACATGGGCCTCGAGCCCTACCTGATCAGCTCCTCGGTAGTGGGGATCATGGCGCAGCGCCTCGCGCGGCGGATCTGCGCGAAGTGCAAGACCACGGATACGGGCAACGAGGTGTTGCGCGAGTACTTCAACGTCGGGAAGGAGGAGATCTTCCACCGCGGCGCCGGCTGCAGCGACTGCAACCAGACGGGCTACCGCGGCCGCGCGATGGTGGGTGAACTGATCGAGGTGACCTCGGCGCTGCGCGAGCTGATCGACCGCAAGGCAAGCGCCGACGAGCTGCGGCGCCTCGCGGTGCAGGAAGGCATGATCCCGCTCACGCAGAATGCGCTGGAACTCGCACGCCAGGGCATCACCACGCTGGACGAAGCGTTTGCGGTGAAGCTCGAGGCCTGAGCCACCGCGCGGCGCTCACGCTCGGGGCGCATCAGCCGATACCATGCGAACCTGCTGGCAACCACCGGAACCCGCGCCCATGAGCCTGCCGAAACTCGGAGATATCTCCGCACAGCAGCTGATCAATTTCGCGACGCCCAAATACTGGGGCATCAAGGACCCGGCGCGGTTCCACGCTCTGATGGAGGAAGCGAAGAGCCTGGTGACGCCAGGTCACTACCTCGGCGACAACCTCTTCACCTGGGGCCGCAACAACTCGATGTTCGAGGACGAGAGCTTCCGCCAGGCATGGACCGCCAACATCCTGAACGATGCCGACCAGGCCATCGCCTGGCGGCGCTACGTGCTTGCCACACTCGCGTACAACGTCATGCCGCTGCGCGGTGATTTCGTCGAGTGCGGCGTCTACGCGGGCACGGGCATCAAGACGGTGATGGATTATCTGGGCGGAAAAGACTTCCCCAAGACCTTCTGGGGCTACGACACCTTCGACTACAACCCGGTGCAGGGGCATTCCTTCGCCGGGCAGGCCGAGGGCTTCCACGCCCAGATCGAGGCGCGCTTCGCCGGCTACACGCAGGTCCGCCTGATCAAGGGCTTCATCCCGGACTCCTTCGCGCAGGGCATCCCGGAGGAGATCGCCTACCTCCACATCGACATGAACAATGCCGAGGGAGAGATCGCTGCGCTCGAGCACCTTTTCGATCGCGTGGTGAGCGGCGGTGTGATCATCCTCGACGACTACGAATGGTCGGTTTACCGCAGCCAGAAGCTGGCAGAGGACCCCTGGTTCGAGGCCCGCGGCTACCGTGTGGTGCCCCTGCCGACCGGGCAGGGCATGCTGGTCAGACGTTGATACCGGAGAACGGCAGATGAAAAAAATCCTGAACGTAGGCGGCAACAGCAAAGCTATTCCGCTGCCACCCCAGTACGCCAGCTTCGAGCACGTCCTGCTGGACATCGACCCCACCGGCAATCCCGACATCGTCTGTGATGCCCGCGAACTGGGCACACTGGAGGGCGGGCAGTTCGACGCGATCTACTGCTCACACAACCTCGAGCACTACTACCGTCACGAGGTGCCGCATGTGCTCTCGGGCTTCCTGCACGTGCTGAAGGACGGTGGCGTGGCGCATATCCGGGTACCGGATATCGGCGAGGTCATGCGGGTAAGCGTCGAGAAGGGGCTGGACATCGAGGACACCCTCTACCAGTCCTCGCTCGGGCCGATCATGGTGCTGGACGTGATCTACGGCTACACCACCCAGATCGAGCGCAGCGGCGAGGGATTCTTCGCGCACAAGACCGGCTTCACACAGAAGTCGCTGCTGAAAGTGCTGCTGGAGGCCGGGTTCGGCAAGATGTTTCGCGTGGGCGCCGAAGGGCAGAACCTCGAGATCAACGTGCTGGCGTTCAGGGGCGAGCCCGACCCGGCTTACCGCACGCTCTTCGGCCTGCCAGAGGCCGGCTGATCATCCCTTGCGCGCGATGCGCTCCAGCGCATCGCCGAAGTCGCGCACGAAGCGCGGCATGTCGAAGAGCGCCGAGGTGTCGCGGCCGGCCACGAGACGCGCCCGGAGGGCGGCGTGGAGCGCGGGGTCCCCGGCAATCTGCACGGCACGGGATTCGTAATCTTCCAGCGAATCCGTAATCAGCTCGGGCAGGTCGAGCGCCGTGAGCAGGCTCCCTGCCATGCGGGAGGCGAAGGTCCGCCCCGAGCGCGTGAGCACCGGCAAGCCCATCCAGAGGGCGTCGTTCGCGGTGGTGCCACCGTTGAAGGGATAGGCATCCAGAAACAGATCCGCCGCCGTGTAACGCGCCAGGTACTGGTCCGGGGCCACGCGCGGCGCGAACAGCAGCCGTGCGGGGTCCACACCGTGCGCGGCAGCGTGGGCAAGCACCTCGCGCTTCGACCAAGGGTTGTCGGCCAGCAGCCACAGCACACTACCCGGCGTCTGCGTGAGAATCCGCATCCACGCCCCGAACATCTCCGGCGTGAACTTGTAGTTGTTGTTGAAGCAGCAGAACACGAAGGCATCGTCCGGTAAGCCGCAGTCCTGGCGTGACGGCAGCGCTGCGACCGGGCGCTGACGATCACTGCACTGGAAGACCGGCAGGTAGAGCGGCGTCTCGGTGTAGAAGGGCTTTTCGGCGTCCGGGATCAGGTAGTGGTCGGCAATCACATAATCGATGCCGGGGTGCCCGGTGGGGCCGGGAAAGCCGAGGTAGGTGATCTGCACCGGCGCCGGACGCCACGAGAGGATATCGGGCCGCGCGCCGGAAGTGATGCCCTGCAGGTCGACGATGATGTCGATCTCGTGCTCGCGGATGAGCTGTGCTGCGGTGGCATCGTCCTGCCCCGCGATACGGACGAAGCGGTCGAAGGCCTTGATCACCCGCGCACGCAGCGCGGAGCCGTCCTCGCGGCTCCAGCAGAAGCCGTAGAGCTCGAAGCGTTCGCGATCGAGGAGCTCCAGCAGCTCCACGGTCAGCAGGGACACCGCGTGCAGGCAGAAATCCGAGGATAGGAAACCGATGCGCAACTTCCCGTGGCGGTAGCCTGAGGCGGGCGCAAGCGCAGGGACCCGCAGATTCACCCGTTCGTGCACGAAGCGGACAGCGGCGGCGAGTTGCAGGCCCGGGTCGTCGCTCGCCGAGAGCATCGCGAGCGGGGAGGTCGCCTTCAGCAAGTCACCGGGGCCGGGCTGATCGAGGCCCGCATACACCGGCCATTTGCACTGCTTCTGCCGCAGATGCACCCAGTGCTGAATCACCTTGGGCTGGTCCGGATCGCACTGCAGGCTCGCGAGGAGTTTCTCTTCGGCGCGCTCGAATTCACGCATTTCCTCGAGCAGCCGGCCCATGCCGTTCACGACCAGCAGGTAGAGATCGCGATTCAGCCCGGGGCCCGCCAGCGGATGATCGAGCATCGACTGCCAGATGGTGAGCGCGTGCTCCTTGCGCCCGAGCCGCTCCACCACGGCGCCCAGATTGAACCAGGCCTGACTGAAATCGGGCTTCTGCAAGATGGCGGCGCGGTAGACAGCCTCGGCCTCTGCCAGCCGCTCGGACTGCGACAGGGTGACGCCCAGGTTGAACTGGATGACGTGGCTCGCCGGCGAGGTGTTGCTGGCGAGCCAGGCCTGATAGAGCGAGACCACGTCGGCCGGCCGGCCGGCAGCGTTCAGACGGTCTGCGAGTGCGATGCACTGCATGGCCTCGAGGCCAGCCGCGTTCGCGGCACGCAGACCGTCCGCGAACGCGGCGTCCAGCGACGCCGGATCGCCGCTCATCAGAGCAGGCTGTCCGGGGAACCGGTGGACAGTCCTCCCATGTGCTGCTCCAGCAAGGAGCTCTGACCGGTACGCAGCCACACGTCGACGATGTCGTGGATCTGCCCGTCGCTCGTGGTGTAACTGCCCTCGAGTCCCAGCCAGTTGCCCTCGTCGATGGTCGTGCCGCGCTCGGCATCAAGACCGATCGACACGATCCCGAGATCCGAGAGCCCCAGCAACTCGCCGCTCTGGGTGATGCCGTCGTGGTTGTCGTCGCGCCACACGAACAGCGCGCCGAAGTCCCCGTCATCGGCACTCAGCACCCCGTCCAGGTTGCTGTCGAGCGAAGCCAGCGCCGCGAAGCCGTCTGCGGCCTGTGTCCCGTCGGCAAAACGGAAGGCGCTGCCGAAGAGCTCGCTGCCGTCGTTGATCAGCCCGTCACCGTTGCGATCGATCGCGAGCAGGCCATCGCCCTCGGCTACCCAGGCGGTCTGCAAGGCCTCGCCCGTAGCACGCAGATCGAAGCTCACGCCCTCGGCCAGAGAGGTGGTCTGCACGCCGTCGCCGTTCAGGTCGAGGATGAGGGGTGTGACATAGGGTATGGCCGCTATCTGCGCGGGGCTCATGGCCGCCAACTGGCCTGTCGTGAGAACCGCGTGCTGGGCTGCCGTCATGTTGGCCAGCTGCGAGAGCGTGAGCGCGGGGATGTCGCCGACCTCTATGACGGGAATCTGGTCTGTGGAAAGGCTCGCAAAGTCCTCCGGCGCCATGGCCGCGAACTGCGAGGAGGTCATGGCCACAATGGCATCCGTGGTGAGCGCCGGTATCTGCTCCGTGGTGAGGCCGATGATCTGCCCCACGGTGAGTGCGCCGACCTGCGTAGCCGTCAGGGCGTGGATCTGCGCAGTCGTCATCGCCTGCAGATCGGCGTTCTGGATCGCCTGCACCTGCGCGGTGGTCAGAGCGGCCACGTCTGCCGTCTCCAGCGCCGCCACCTGCGCGGTGGTGAGCGCCGCCACCTGAGAGGTGGTCAGTGCCGCAACCTGTGCGGTGGTCAACGCAACGATCTGGCCAGTGCTCAACTCCTGGAGGTCCTGGATCTGCATAGCCTGGATCTGGGTGGTCGTCATGGCCGCCAGATCGACCGTCTCGATCGCACGCACCTGATCGGTGGTGAGTGCCACGACCTGTGCCGTGGTGAGCGAGGCGATCTGCCCTGTCGTCAGGGCGACGATCTGTGCCGTTCCCATGCTGGCGAGATCGCTGCCCTGGATGGCAGGGATCTGCTCGGTGGTGAGCGCCTGCACCTGCGCGGTGGTGAGCGCCGCCATCTGGGCACCGGTGAGCGCGACAATCTGCCCGGTGGTGAGCGCAGCCGTTTGCGCCGTGGTCAGCTTGGAGATCTGCGCCGTGCCCATGGCCGCGAGGTCGTTGTTCTCGAAGGCGGCGATCTGGGTGGTGCTCATGGCAACCAGATCTGCCGTCTCGAGAGCCGCCGCCTGTGCGGTGGTGAGGCCTGCGATCTGCGCTGTCGTGAGGGCTGCCGCCTGCGCGGTGGTGAGAGCTACCACCTGCGCCGTGGTGAGCGCGGCCACATCGACCACCTCAAGCGCGGCGACCTGGTCCGTGGTGAGCGCCACCAGCTGTGCGGTGGAGAGCGCCGCGACCTGCGCCGTGGTGAACGAGGGCAGTGCCGTGGTCGAGAGTTTGGCAAGGTCATCGGTGGCCAGTGCCGCCAGCTGACCCAGCGTCAGCACCCCGAGCTGCGTACCCGTGAGGGCAGCTGCCTGATCGGTGGTCAATGCCACGATCTGGGCGGTGGTGAGCGCCGCGACATCGACCGTCTCGAGTGCCACGACCTGCGCTGTCGTGAGCTTGGCGAAATCCGCCGTCTCGATCGCGGCCACCTGCGCCGTGGTGAGCGCGGCGATCTGCCCCGTCGTGAGCTTCGGAGCCTGGTCGGTGGTCAGCGCAGCGATCTGTGCCGTGGAGAGTGCGGCCACCGCCGAGGTGCTGAGCAGCGGGAGCTGGTCGGTGGTGAGTTTCGGCACTTGGTCGGTGGTCAGGGCCACCGCCTGCGCCGTCGTGAGGCCCTGGATCGCGGTCGTGGTGACAGCGGCGAGGTCTGCCGTCTGCATGGCCGCGATCTGTGCGGTGGTCAGCGCAGAGAACTGGCTCGCACTGAGCGCCGCCGCCTGGGCGGTGGTGAGCGCCACGATGCCCGCCGTGGTGAAGGCCGCCACCTGCGCGGTGCTGAGCGCACCGATCTGAGCGGTATCCAGTACTGCGACGTCTGCGGTCTCCATGCCCGCGATCTGCGCCGTGGTGAGCGCGCCGATCTGCGCCGTGGTCAGCTTGGCAACGCTGGCCGTGGACAGCGCAGCGATCTGTGCGGTGGTCATGGCGGCCACATCCGCGGTCTCGATCGCGACCAGTTGCGCGGTGGTGAGCAACGCCACGTCGTCCGTGGTCAGTGCCGCGATCTGCGCCGTACTGAAGGCCGGGATCTGTAGGGTGGTCAGCTTGGGCACCTGATCGGTGGTGAGCGCTGCGACCTGCGCCGTGGTGAGCGCAGCGATCTGGGCGGTACCCAGTGCGGCCACCTGCGCGGTCGAGAGCTTGACCAGATCGGCGGTCTCGATGGCCGCGATCTGGGCCCCGGTAAGGGCCTGGACCTGACCGACCGTGAGCGCAGCCGCTTGCGCCGTAGTGAGCGCGGGAATCTGGGCAGTGGTGAGCGAGGCAACCTCGGTGTCGAGCGCGCGGATCTGCGCCGTGCTGAGGTTCGCCAGATCCACTGTCTCGATAGCAGCCACCTGCGAGGCGGTCAGCACGCTGATCTGGTCGGGAGTGAAGGCCGCGAACTGGGTGCTGCTCAGGGCCACGACCTGGTCGGTGGTG
>Ga0209985_10004586_pt1 | contig 11076 bp, 18 predicted proteins | sample NOAtaG_FD_187305 | JGI IMG/M metagenome (GOLD analysis project Ga0209985, IMG submission 187305) | Freshwater lake microbial communities from Lake Erie, under a cyanobacterial bloom - NOAA_Erie_Diel6S_1000h metaG (SPAdes) (version 2) | ecosystem: Environmental > Aquatic > Freshwater > Lake ... | reverse complement strand
CAAGGCGCAAAGCCGAAGCTGATTTATATTTTAGTATTTGAGCCGCTGAGGGATTCGAACCCTCATCTCCCTGACCAATCAGGGGCGTTATCCCGAGCCGGTATTCATTCCCGGTTACGCCAAGCGGCTATCCAACTGCCATCCCCTTTAAATTACTAATTACTTACTAAAGTTAATAATAATTAAATGGCAATGAGTTTAAAATAAACTTACCTGAGCCTTTTCACTTATGGCTGCTTTTAAATTAGCTTTCGCCAAATCATAATAACTTTCCTTTAATTCAAATCCAATACCTTTCCTTTCCATTTTTACTGCTTGATATACTTCGCTGCCTATACCCATAAACGGAGTAAATACGACATCTTTCTTATTTGAATAAAGTAAAATTAATCTTTCAATGGTATCTAATTGTAAAGGGCAGATATGTTTTTCATCATTTTCTTCTCTGCCATTACGATATCCTTGCAGTGTATTTGAATAATTTATATCCATCCATACAGGTGATGCTATCTTTTGCCATAAATCAACGCTCAAATTAGTATTGGTTACAGGATCTGTCCTTTCCCCATCCTTTCTGAATATCAATACATAGTCAGGAATACCTACACGGCTCATGGTTGAATCTTTTTTAACTTGTTTATGCAGCAATCCAAGAGCTTTTGTTCTTTGCATTTCAACAACTGGATCTTTCCAAATGGTCACACGAGAAGCATAAATAAATCCAGCATCTTCAAAAACTTTAAGAATCATTCCTGAAAAGTCACGAAGTCCGATAAATCCTTCCTTGCCTTTTTGTATTGGTAAATCCATACAATGTACGCATACATTACGGCCTTGTTTCATTATGCGATATAATTCTTTTACTAAATAGCCGAATTGGGTTAAAAATTCATTATAATCTTTTGAATTACCCATATCTTCAACATGGCTGCTATAAGTATAAAGTTCAGCAAATGGTGGTGAAAATACGCTCAACCCAACGCTTTCATCTTCTAATTCAGATATTAATTGAACGCAATCACCTCGCTTTATTTTATACCATTCATTAGATTCTTCATTGATGTCGTAGTTTGCCATTGTCATTTTACTGCCATTAAGATTTTCATTAATAGCATTGCTCATTTCGTTTTGCATAATTTCAAATTGTTTTTGTTTTTGGTTAATTGATTCATTTACATTTTTCATAGTATCGGTAGTTATAAGAAATATATTCACTTCGTTTTTTTGCCCAAATCTATATGATCTACGGATTGCCTGATACAATCCTTCAAAGCTAAAATCTAATGAAGCGAATATTTGATTTCGGCAATTTTGATAATTAAGGCCAAATTGCGCTATTTTGGTTTTTGTAATAAGTACCCTAAATTCGTTATTTGCAAATCCTAATAACATTTTTTCTTTATATTCAGGAGAATCAGATCCCTTAACTTCTATTGCATCAGGAATTAATCTTTTAAGTAATTCACCTTCCTCATTTTGTTTTATCCAAATTATAAAATTTTCTTCTGATTCATTTACGATTTTAACGGCCTCATCTAATCTTTCAATCTTTGTTAATCTTAGCTCCTGATTAAAGTTAGTCGCTGATATTATGGCATCATTAAAAAGTAGGCCATTATTACGTTTTTTAGTTTTAATTTCTTTTTCTATAAGATTAAGTGTTGGCAGATTATATCCATCCATAGCAAACCCAATATCAGCAGGTTTATTCAGCATAATTGCCCATGATCCAACAAACTGATAAAACAATTTTATTGCATGACCTTTTAATCTCCATTTAGCAGTTTCACCTCCATCATGTACAAAGTACATTGCAAGCATTTCATTACGGCTCATAACATCTAAAAATTCGGAATGATTACCTAATTCCATAGGATCATTAGGAGATGGTGTGGCAGTACAAGCTAACTTATATGGCGTATTTTTAAATGAATCTATTATCAATTTCTTTGTTTGGCCTTCAAAGTTTTTAAGAATAGATGATTCATCAAGTACAATCCCTGCAAATATTGAACAATCTATATTTTCAAGTTGTTCATAATTGCATATTTGTATCGGTGAAATTGCATCATACTTTTCCACATTAATGCCAAATTTATCGCCTTCCTTTATTGTTTGCCCGGCAACTGCCAAAGGTGCTAATATTAATACTGGCTTTTGAGTTTTTATAAATACTTGTCTTGCCCATTCAAGTTGCATTAAAGTTTTACCAAGTCCGCAATCTGCAAATATTGCGTATTTACCGGCTTTTAATGCTCGCTTTACAATAAACTTTTGAAAGTCAAATAAGTGACCATTTAAGGCATCTTCTGAAATTTCAAATCCTGAATTAACATGGGTTTTTTGTTTCCTTTGTAGGAATTGTAGATAATCTTTGTTCATGGTTTGTTTGGTTTTTTGGTTTACAAATATATGGGTTAAAAACTTATTTGATCTCTCTGTATATCAGCAATACTTTTAAATAGCTGAATCTCATTTTTAAAGTCCAGATCACAGGTCATAAGCGATCCATTCCGCTGCTTCATTATCCTTATCCTCCGCTTACCTTCATAACTTTGATCATTTGCCAGCTCGGCATCATTAGCCCCCCAAAGCATAAGGATCAGGTCGGCATCCTGTTCAATTGCACCTGATTCCCGTAGTGCTGATATTGGCGGTGGAACGTCCCATGTGCTATTTTTTACACCATCCCGGCTGAGCTGGGATAGGGCAATGATCGGAATTTCAAGCTCTTGTGCAAGGTTTTTAAGTTCCCGGCTAATGGTCGCAATCTCTTGTTCCCGGTTGTTTTTGCTTTCACCATGCATGAGCTGAAGGTAATCAATAACAATCAGGCCGATGTTGTGTTTCTTTTTTAACCGACGTGCCTTAGCTTTTAATGATCGTAAATTTACGGCATTAGCGTCATCAAAGAATATATTGTACCGGCTCAGGTTGTTGGCGGCTTCTGTTAGCTTTTTGTACTCAAAGTCCATCAAGCTGCCGGTCTGCAATTTATTCAGAAAAACATCCGATTGCGCTGCAAGCATTCTAAGGGCTAAATACGGCGCTTTCATTTCAAGTGACCATACACCTACACCTGCACCATTGAGGGCCGCATTTCGCACCAAATTAAGCGCAAACGCTGTTTTACCTACGGATGGGCGCGCCGCCACTATAATCAGGTCACCTGGTTGCCATCCTCTTGTACTTTTGTCGAGGTCTGAGAAACCTGATCGGATGCCAGTTATATGGCTTCCCGATGCTTTCCATTGATCTATCTTTTGTAAAGTGTTAACCAAAACATTGGAAATGTGTAAAACATCGGAGGTGTTGTTATTAGATAAGGTCATAATCTGCTTTTCGGCAAGGTCGATAAGTTCGAAGCAGTCTGTTTCAGGATCGAGAGCTTTGGCGGTTATTTCGGTAGATACTGATATTAGCTTTCGGAGGGTGTACTTTTCATGAACGAGCCGGGCATGGTTAACGATGTTTGCAGATGATACGATTGCATTGGTGAGCTTTACAAGTTCGTATGGTCCGCCGATTTCATCGAGGTGGCCGGCCTGTTTTAGTTCTTCGGTAACTGTCACAAGGTCAATCGGTTGATGTTTCTTTTGTAGGTTAAGTATGGATGTAAATATCTTTTGGTGAGCGGTGACATAAAAGCTATCCGGGGTTAGTAGTTCGGTCACTTTGTCGATGGCATTTGATTCGATCAGTATCGCTCCAAGTATAGCTATTTCAGCATCCTTTGCCTGTGGTTGTAATCCTTTCATGGTTTTAGATTTTGGGTTTCAAAGATATGGATTGCTTTAAATATTTGATAAACCACTTGCGGTACTATTGCATTGCCTCCTGCTTTGATTGATTCGTTTCTCCATTTAGAAAAGGTAATTCCGTCCAGTCGGTTGGAAAGCCCATCATTTCGAGTACAAATTGGGGAGACAGTTGGGAAGTTATGCCAGTTGTTAAATTCATTGATGCTATTGCATCTTCTAAATTCCCTTTGTTTCTGTTGTTTGAACAATTCCCCCCTTCCGCTCTCGACCTCGGTGTCGGTAGCATTCCATTCATTGCTAAGTCCTTTAATGGCGCGCTCCCGTTGTGTCCCTGATTCGATATTATCCTTCCCGATGATGTTATTTGTCGTGTGGGGTTTTGCATCATATCCATTGCCTGTGGCGTAGGCAACAAACCAAACCCTATCCCTTCGGTGTGGAGCGCCAACGGCCGCAGCTGGAAGTACATACGGTTGGACTTCGTACCCTTCAGCTTCCAAATCAGCTTGCACCTCTTCGAATACCATCCCTCCATTCCAATTAACAAAGCCGAGAACGTTTTCCCCCACGATCCAACGTGGTTGAATTTCTCGAATTGCTCTAAGCATGCTGGGCCACAAATGGCGCTCATCTTCTTTTCCGAGTCGCTTTCCTGCTGATGAGTATGGCTGGCATGGGAATCCTCCTGTGAGAATGTCAATTGCTCCTCTGTGAATAGTGAAGTCTGTTTTTGTAATGTCATTGTAACTAATTGAATTAGGCCAATAATGTTTTAATATTTTTTGTCCGAAAGGATTCCATTCGCAATGAAATACGTTTTCCCATCCCATCCATTCGGCTGCAAGGTCAAAACCTCCGATACCTGAAAATAGTGATCCGTGTTTCATGGTCATTTATTTAGCTGTTCAAATCTTTCCCTTTCGCGCTGCCATTTAGCTCTATTGGCTGCCGCTATTTTCTCATGTTCATCCATCTTTGGTTTATTTTCATCTTTAAACCATACCATCCGCATCTTCTGCTTCCAGTTTACTACCGGATTGCCTTTACTATCTTTCCAGTCTCCATCATTGTAATAGTTCCATGCCTTATCCGCGTTAGTATATCCATGTTCTTTAAAGAACTTATCAACCTCATCCAAAGATGGCGGAGCGAACTTTTCTTTTTTTGGTTTGCCCTTATTATTTTCATCTTTATTTATATCTTCATTTTCATTTTCATTTTCCATATGTTTAACATATGATGAAGATATGTTTTTTTTAAGTTTATTGTTTCTTCTTGATTCTGAATACTTTATACGTTTTATAGATTCTTCTTTTAATCTTTCATTAAAGTACTTACCATCAATAATTTTAAATTTAGAAAAAATATCTTCGTCATGTGACTTACATATGAATAACATATCTTTTTCACTTAACTCACCTTTTTGATGTTGTAAACAAAGTAAGCGGATATACTTACCTACCTGTTCATCTGTCATAGTTAACGTACCTGTTAAAAAGTCGCTGGTGTAAAATAAAAATGCTGGATCTTTTGCCATAAAAAGATTAACCCCTCCGGATTAAAGGCAGTCGCAGATGCCAGTAACCCATTGGGGCAAAAAGTTAAAAATGACGCTGCGACACATCAGTACCAAAATTAAGCTTTTGCTTTCATTTTAACAACTTTTTTTTCAATTGTAATGTCAGCAACTGCATCTTTCATGGCCTTAATACCTTTCGCATTGATACGATTAGAAACTAACCGATACTCAAACCATTCGCAATGGCTGCCATATTTGGTCTTACCTTCCATCTTAGTTCTGGTTAATACGACATTGAAAGGCTTTTCAATGAGCCGAATAGCTTCCCGGCTGACATTACTAATCCCAAAATGCCTATAAGCGTTCATGATCGACAGCTTTCCGCCGGCCAATAAATACTGAGCGAGTGCAATTTTACGTGTCATTTGATTTGGTTTTGTTTGTTAAAATATTCGTCTATTACTGATTTTATGTGGTCAAACCCACAGCCAAAGATAGCAGCATATCCAATCCGTTTCAATTCCTCCAAAGATTTTAACTGCTCCTGTACGTGTTTATCATTTTTAAAATGTCCCGATTTTTTTAAAATTTGTGACAAATCCTTTTTGATTTCAATTATCAATCCATGATACAACCGATTTGGATGCATGATAATCAGGTCGGGTATCTTATATCCTTTGCACCGGATGGCCTTTAATGCCTTTGCCATCCCGATGCTTACCCTTACTCCTGAGCTATCTGAAGTATAAATCACCTTTGGATATTGCAGGTCAAGGTATCGGCACACCTGTAAATGTATCTGCTTTTCAGTCATCTTTTAATTTTGAACTTTTATATTTTAATCTGTACAAAATCCTGCTTGGCATCCGCTTCCTGTTCCGAAAAAGAAGTCGGATTGTAAACCAATAGTTTTAATCTGTTTATAGTTCATTTCTTTCTTCCACTTCTTTTTTTCATTCTCCTGTTCTGCAAACCATTGCATCTTATTTGGTTCGTTATCCCAATTTTTACGAAGTTGCTGAACTTGTTTCCAAAAGCACCCTACGCAATTACTGTCAGGAGGATATGTTATTTTGCTTTGCTCTGCCCACTTGATTACTGTTGGATGAATTACTCTGTCATCTATAAGAGGAAACCATCCTTCCCTCCACTCAATCTCTTCCCATTTGTTTTTAGTTCCTCTCTTCCCAACTATTCCTTTGAATTTAATAGAAAAACTATCTGCTCTTTCCTTTTCATCATACCTAAATCCTATTCCCATCTTTACCTTTTCGCCTATATTTTTATACCACCAATCCCATATAGGCCTTAACTTCATTTCGGTAGTGCAGAATCTCCAAATTTGATTAGGTAGTCCTTTGCCTCCAGTCATCCTTCTGTTTACTCTTTCAAAAGAATCTCCAGTAACCCATATTATTTCTTTTCCTAGCACCTGCTCTAAATCACGGACAGCAAGTAGCGTGGTATCGCTTTCGGCTGTTGCAATAAAGTCCATACCAATCTTTTCTGAAACATAATTTACAAGACTAATGTCTTTTGGCTTGCAGTATTCTGCCTCTATTCTTACTAAAGAAAATATATTATAATCTGCTGGGTAATGAACAGACATATATGATGATGTTTTACCTCCTGATAAAGAATTGATTGTCTTCATGATTTATTAATTATGTTCTTTTAGTCTTGAATTTTCGGGAACAAAAGGAGTAATTTTGTAATCTTTGAAATAATGGATTATAGTCGTATGGTCACGGTTAAGAAAATTGCCCAACGTTTTAAAGCTGGCATTATGTACCAATCTCATGTGTCTGCAAAAGTGTACGCGGGCCATAACAAACGTATGATAACGTTCTTTTCCTTTTAAATTATCCATTGTTATGCCGTAGATATTACAGACATCTTCAGCGTTGGATAAAAGCATTTCATCGGATACGAAGCCGCCTACACGATATGCCCTTACCCTATCTTTAAGGTAGGCATCTTCATATTCCTGCAGGATATCTACAAGAACATTGTAAGCGGCCGGGATTAACGTGACCTCCAACAATCCACTGATTCTCTTTATTAATTGGTTTCTGGTCATGATTAGAATGGTAAGTCGGTTTTATCGTCAAAAACTGTTTTCGGTTTGTTGTCGAAAATATTGTCTTTTTTCATCATGTCGCTGATCTTTATGCTGATGAACTTACCTGATTTGCCTTCACGTATCCATCCGGCAATGTCTTTATCTTTGCCTTCAATGTTTACTTTGCCTTTGTAGTCGGGAGCTTTTTCATTTCCCTTTTTGTCGTTTTTAAACAGAACGCCGCTGTTTTTGTTGTCGTAGTTACTCATTGTGATATTTGTTTTTGATTATTAAACCATGTGATTGTTTCTCTATTCCCGGAAAGTGCATTTTGCATCATTTCCATTTTAACATCATTTAGAATCTTGCCTAATGTGTTATTTACTTCTTTTACAATAAGTGGCTTTCTTTTGCCAGTCAATAAACCATAAAGGTTTTCATTTAATGCTTCTCGCATCTCATTAGAGTTGGTAACTTTTGTGATCATGTTTGTAGTTTTTAATGAAATTTTTGGATAAGAGTGTTGTTAAATTTACTTTTTGAATATCAGACAAATCTGCGTAATCTGTTCTGTTGTGTCTTGTTAAATTATCTAAATTGCTTTCGAGGTATTTTTTTACATCATTTGAAAAGATATCTTTTTCTTCTATTGTATGATATGCTTTGCTAATATTTTCACGATATTGAATGTTATATTTTAGAAAATCAGAAAAGCAATGATGAATCCCAAAACAATATTCTTTACCTATGAGATCATCATAAATATAAGATACTTCTGTAATTATAGTAGATAAAGCATAAGATACATCATTTTGATTTTTTATAGATGATAATAAGTTAGATTTATCAATATTTGATCTTTGATATTTGTCAAATTTTTCCGGTTTGCCAATTTTTTTTGCAACGCTTTTAATCAAATTTAATTTAAAGTCTAAATGATGTTCCCATCCTTGATGACATGAACAATATATTATACAATAAAAATCGTAATTATATTGAAATAAAAAATATTTCGGATATGCAAAACCGCAATCTTCTTTATGCTCATCTATTGAAAAAGTTGTCATTTTGATTTATTGATTATAAAAATTGATTGACTGCATTTCAGTTTTAAGGGCCGACAAGATTGAACGGATAAGGTCGAGCTGATGTGTGGCCGCTGCATTGGTACGGTCTGCCAGTTCATAGTTATATTCCTCCATTGATACGGAAGCGGTAACATATTCTTTGAAGTTGGCAGGGGTTAATCTGTGGTTCTCCGTCATTAACTTATCAATGGTTTCTTTTTTCTTTTGCAGCAGATCACGCTTCGCCTGTGCCTTTGCAAGTCCGGTGTATGCTATCCATCCTGCTAACTTGGCACCATATTCAGTACAGGCCGCAATGCTTTCCAATGTTTGCGGAGTTACGGCCTGAAGCTGTGTATTGATTTCGGTAATGCTTAACTGATTCATTTTAATGTAACGGCTATTGATGTAGTGGATGATTTAGAAGGCGGATATACTTTAATGACCTCACCTGTCTCATTACTTACTATTTCGATACCTTCTGCCGGTACCGACTTTAGGAACTTCTCCCGCTCCTTTTGCAATTCTTTCCTTCTATTAATTTCAACTTCAATAGCTGACCATTCTTGATCTCCACATTTAGAATAATCGTACTTAACGCCGGTCTCCTTAATCTCCATCTTTGAGCCATTAAATTCAAATGACTTACCATGCTTCATGCCTTCGGTTAAGACATAATCTTTATACCTGGTATTTCCGGTTAAGACCTTAATAAAGTCTTCCATTGCCTTTACCTGATAATGAATGTCGAGCGGGTTAAGATCGCCGGCATCCATAGCTTCCACTATCTGTATTGCCAGCTCTTCCCTGTTTGCCTTACTTACGGCGAAGGCGGCCATGTTTTCTGCGGTTTGTAGTTGCATTGTATTTGGTTTTATTGGTTTGTTTTTATTTATCTAATATCATTCTCCATGACTTATCATTTACATTATCGCACTTAAACGAGAGCCGAAATGGTTTATCCTTTATTTTGATCTTATAAACATCGCATATTGTTTGGATAAGTGACATATTGCTTATGTATTTATTGCTGTCAAATTTGTATCCATTATACCTGTCCCCCTCAAAAAATACAATGCTTCCATATTCAATGCCGAATGATACATATTGCCATTTGAGGTTATTGCGGTATAAAAAATTGTGCATCCCTATCCTGTAAGATCGTTTAGCCTTTTGTCTATCTGTTGCGGCTGTGTAGTAAAAGTTAATGATAATGTCTGGCTCACCATCTCGGTTAAAGATATTAACAGACTTCCTTTTAGGTTTGATTAATTCAATCATAATGGATTAGCCTTTTTGGGTGGTTAATTCATTAATTCGCTTTTCTATCTTAATCAGGTCGGCCATAGCAGATGCATCATTGATGGACCTTTGAGCCGATGCGCGTTTCATGGCATCCGTAATATCCTGACATTTAAGAATCAGCTTGCTTTTATAATCTGTTAGATCGTCTTTGCCGTGTGTATTGGTAGCGTCTGCATCTTTGCTGTCATCCAATAAGAAAAGACCGGATAAAGCATATTTACGAGCGTATGATGAAGATGCTCCGAAAGCCTGTGCGATATCCATTCCTTTGCGGTTAGGATCAATGCCAGCCTGAGCGGTTACAATTACACTTTCATCATGATGGGAAAGTTTGGCAGTAGCTTCCACGTAAAGTATTGAGCCAGATGTCTGTACGCAATCGGAAAGGGTAAGCGTACATTCGTACTTTAATAGCAAAGGTTTAACGGATTCCAGTATATCTTCAGCATTGCGATAATTGTACTTACCGAATGAATTAAACTGGCTTTTTGGAGCTTTCAGTTCGCTTTGAATGTTTATAAGCTGCTTCATGGTTTTATTTGGTTTTAAATATTTTTAATACTTCATCAGATTCACATCTTTTGCCGGCGTAAAAAATATCAATCATAAGATATTTTACATATTCGGAATTATAGCTGAATGTCATTATCTTATAACCAAAAGTATCTGCATCTTCTAATGATAAGATGGTAAACTTATGAAGATCATCTTTTTTTTCAATATCTTTCCAATATTGTAAATGTGAAGGGGTAATTGCTATTGAGTCTGTAATAATCATTTTTTACGTTTTAATGGGTTGCGCACCCGGTTATTTTTAATGTCGTTCATGTAATCTTGAAACTGGACTTCGATGCCGAACAAGATAATTAAGGCGAATATGGCTATTATAATCATGATTGATCTTTAAATAGTTTATAAAGTGAAAGCGAGATTATCAATAAACATACGATCAAAAGTATCAGCATCATTGTTTTTCTCGTTTAAGAGTGAGATAATAGCTTGTAACAGGTCGTTGTATCTGGACTGATCAAATGTCATGCTTTCAGCGCGTGGCATGGTAAATCCCTGATAGATCAGCTTTCCGGCGGGTGTTTCAGATACGTGAAGCGTGATGGATGGGTAAGTACCTTTACCGTCAAAGGTGGGCCAGAATGTTTTGGCATCTGGGTAAAACTGGAGTTCGAAGGTTTGTAATTGCATTGTTTTAGGTTTATTTGTGAACAATTGTAGAGCAAATATAAACCTTTTTTTCACAAAAACAAATAATTTGAAAATATTTTTTTTTAATAGGTTATTTTAGTATCGTGTTATGCGGAGCGTGTAAATATTGGAATCAGAAAACTCAAAAGAATACGGCCATTG
>Ga0209985_10004585_pt1 | contig 11078 bp, 10 predicted proteins | sample NOAtaG_FD_187305 | JGI IMG/M metagenome (GOLD analysis project Ga0209985, IMG submission 187305) | Freshwater lake microbial communities from Lake Erie, under a cyanobacterial bloom - NOAA_Erie_Diel6S_1000h metaG (SPAdes) (version 2) | ecosystem: Environmental > Aquatic > Freshwater > Lake ... | reverse complement strand
CGAAGACCATCATTTCCGCCTGTTGCGGGACAGGGTGCTGCCGCCACTTCTGGCGGCGGCGCGTGCAGGGCGAAGGGTCCGGCTGTGGTCCGCAGGATGTTCTGCGGGGCAAGAGCCCTATTCGCTGGCCTTCACCGTGCTGGATCTTTGCCCGGACGCGGCCCGTCTGGATATCCGCATTCTGGCAAGCGATGTCGATCCGGAAATTCTGCGGCGGGCGCAGGACGGCGTTTATCCCGCAGAAGAGCTGAAGGCGATACCTGCGGGCATGCGTGATCGCTTCATCGATCAGGACGGCACGTCCCCCACATTCCGCATCAGTGACCGGGCGCGGGCGATCGTGCGGTTTGCCGAACTGAACCTGATGTCCGAATGGCCGATGCGCGGCCCCTTCGACGTCATCTTCTGCCGCAATGTTGCGATCTACTTCGACAAGCCGACCCAGGCGCGGCTCTGGCAACGTTTCGCGGCCCTGACACCCCCGGGCGCATACCTGTTTCTGGGTCATTCCGAACGCCTCAGCGGGCCGGCCGACGCGATGTTCCGCAGTGTCGGGGTCACGGCCTACTGGCGTCCCCAAGAGGGCCACGACGGGGCAGACACACCAAAAGGAAAGGGTGGTTCCGCATGAGCCTCCGGGAAACGCTTCGCGTGATGGTGGTCGATGACATGTCGGTCAGCCGCGCGCTGATTTCGCAGTCGCTCGACGAAATCGGGATCAAGAACCATGTCACCGAAAGCGACAGCCGCGCCGCGCTGGGCAAGCTTTCGGCCAACCCGGTGCATCTTGTGATTTCTGACATGCATATGCCCGGCATGTCGGGTCTGGAACTGCTTGCGGCCCTGCGCCAGAACCGCACGACCCAGCGCATCGGCTTCATCCTGATCACCGGCACGCCCAGCCCCGAGGTTCTGCGGCAGGGCCAGGAATTGGGCCTGAACAACCTGGTGCGCAAACCCTTCACCAGCGTCACCCTGAAATCCAGCATCGAACGGGTGGTGGGCAAACTGTGAGACATCCCTCCCCGCCGGTCCCGGCCCCCCCCGGCTTGCTGCTGATCCGCCTGTCGGAAGAAATGGCAACCTGCGCGCAGCTTCTGACCGCGATCGAGGTCGAAGTGTCCGGAATGATCGAGACTGTTCCGCTGCGCAACCGCCCCGCAGCAGAGGCGCTGCAGAAAATCGACCTTCTTTCGCAGACGCTTGGTGATCTTTCGGTCTGCCTTGCCAGTCTCGGCAAGGCGACGTTCCCGGCACCCGCGGCCGCAGACTGGGCCGAGCCCGCCTTGGGGGCAATCCGGCTTGACGACCTGCGCCGCCGTCTGACGGGACAGGCCGTTCGGCAGGACCCCGCCCAGCATGCAGTGGAATTCTTCTGATTTACCTCAATGCCGCAAGCCCCGCAGGGCTGCGGACCCGACCCGCTTAATCGCCCCTTTACCGGTGGCAGGATACCAGACCGCAGGGCCAGTCAGGCCTTTCTTGTGAAACCCTCCTTCTCCAGGGGAACGCGCCATGCTCCACAGTACCTTCCCGCTCAAGTACAAACTTCCCGTGCTGCTTGTCGGCTTCAGCCTTATCGTTGCGATGATCCTGCAGGCGATCAGCTATGTCGAGTTCCGCCGCAGCTCGCTCGAGGCGGCCCGGATCCAGTTCAGCGACTCGATTCGTGCCAAGGAAACAGAGGTGACCGGCTGGCTTGCCGCCGCGCAGACCGAAGCGCTTCTCGTTGCCGCCAGCCCGACCACGGCCGAGGCGCTGACCCGGATGCAGCTTTCCTTCAAATCCTATGATCCGGCGTCTGCCAACGCGGCCAATGCGCTGCAGGACGCCTACATCGCGCGCAACCCCAATGTGCAGGCCGACCGCGATCTGCTGAACCGCGCCGAAGGCCCGCAGACCTATCACGCCGACCACGCCGCGTTTCATCCCTATTTCCGCACCGTGGTCGACCGGGGGGGCTTTTATGACTTCTTCCTGTTCGACACGGACGGGAACATGATCTATTCGGTTGCAAAGGAAGCGGATTTTGCCACCAATTTCCTGAACGGCACCTTTGCCTCATCCAATCTGGGCGAGGCTGTGTCAGCCGCGCTTTCGGGCGCTGACGACACGGTGTATATTGCCGACTTCCGCCCCTATGCCCCAAGCGCCGGCATTCCCGCCAGCTTTCTGGTAACCCCGGTGACCGCGCCCGATGGCCGGCGGATCGGGGCCCTGGGGCTGCAGCTGGCGCTGGACCGGCTTGTCAGCATCGCAACCGACCCGATGGGCATGGGCGAGACCGGCGAAACCTTCATTGTCGGCGGAGACATGCGCACCCGCACCTCTTCGCGCATCGAGGGCCGCTTTGAAGTGGGTGATGTCGTTGAATCCGAAGCCTTCATCGAAGAGGCGCTGGCCGGCCGCTTTGGCCAGCATGAGGATGTCACGCTGTCGGACGGGACCCGCGTGCTGACCGAGACCCGCCCCATCGACCTGATGGGACTGGACTGGGTCATGGTCGGCGAACGCAAGATGAGCGAGATCCTGGCCCCGGTGAACCGCTATCTCAGCCGCATGCTGGCAGTGATCGCTGTCTGCGCGGCCGTGGTTCTGGGCATCGGGTTCTTCATCGCCCGGTCCATCACCCGCCCCATCGGCCGCGTCAGCGACGCGATGAAGGCAGTTGCCAGCGGGGATCTTTCCGTCGCGGTGCAGGACGCCGAGCGGCAGGACGAGGTTGGCGGGATCGCGCAATCCCTGGAAGGGCTGCGCGAAAAGCTGATCAGCGCCGAGGCGATGGAACAGGAACGCGCCCGCCTGCAGGCCGAACAGCAGCGCGTCGTCGATGTGCTGAGCGTCGGGTTGCAGAACCTTGCCAACGGCAATCTTCAGGAGGCGCTGACCGAAGAGTTCAGCGGCAACTACGAAACCCTGCGCGGCGATTTCAACCGCACGCTGGACAAGCTGAACGAAACCATCGCGCAGGTCGTGGCCACGGCCGAGAATATCCGCAGCCGTTCCACCGAGATCAGTTCTGCCTCTGAGGATCTGTCGCGGCGGACCGAGAATCAGGCCGCCACGCTGGAGGAAACGGCAGCGGCGCTGGACGAGTTGACCAGCAGCGTCAAATCGGCCGCCGAAGGCGCGCGCGAGGTGGAAAGCATCGTGCGCCAGGCCCGCAAGGAAGCCGAAGAAAGCGGGACTGTGGTGCAGGGCGCGGTTTCGGCCATGACCGAGATCGAACGCTCTTCGGACCAGATTTCGCAGATCATCGGGGTTATCGACGACATCGCCTTCCAGACCAATCTTCTGGCCCTGAACGCCGGGGTCGAAGCGGCGCGGGCCGGGGATGCAGGCAAGGGCTTTGCCGTGGTCGCCTCTGAGGTGCGCGCCCTGGCGCAACGGTCTTCGGCCGCGGCCAAGGAAATCAAGACCCTGATCGGTGCCAGCACGCAGCATGTCGGACGCGGGGTTGATCAGGTCGGCCGCGCGGGCGAGGCGCTGGCAAGCATCGTCAACCGTGTGGCCCATATCTCCACCCTTGTTTCCGACATTGCGGCGGGTGCCTCGGAACAGTCGACGGGGCTTGCAGAGATCAACATCGGTGTCACCCAGCTGGATCAGGTGACCCAGCAGAATGCCGCGATGGTCGAAGAATCCACCGCCGCCAGTCATTCGCTGCATCAGGAGGCGTCGGACCTTGCCTCGCTGGTGTCGCGCTTTGCGCTGCGCGACGGCAGCCGGTCGCAGGGGGCCGCCGAGCCGGTGCGCCACCAGGCCGCATCCGACAGGCCGTCGGGCCGCAGCCGCAGTGCCGCGCCGCGCGAGGCCAGGCCAAAACAGGCCGCCGCCGGCGGGGCTGCGTCGCGGGGCGTCTGGCAGGATTTCTGACGCCCAGGTGTTGCCACCCCTCGTTGATCTTTGCCCCAGGGAAAGGACGGACCGATGCCCTCTGTAAAACTGCTTGTCGCAACATCAAGCGCCGTGACGCGAGGCCGCCTGATCAAGGCGCTGTCGGATCATCCCGGCCTTAACGTGATCGGAAGTGCCGCCGACCTTTCCGAAACCTATACCCTGGCCGAGGCGATGGAACCCGATGTCGTTCTTGTGGCGCAGGAATATACCACCGTGCCGGAATGGGACTGCATGCGGTCACTGTTCTATGCGCTGGATGCGCGGTGGGTGGGCATCCTGCCCGCCCCACCCGCCGCAGCGGCGGGACCGGCCAGAACCGAAGTGCCCATGGTTCATTCCGGCATGACCGGACCACAGCTGTTCGCCGCCATCGAACAGGCCCGGTCTGTCGGGCGGACGGCCGCCGACGCGGGGTCGGCGGTTCCGGCCCCGGACCTGCGGTTGCGGCGGGACAGGCTGGTTCTGATCGGGGCCTCGACCGGCGGGGTGGATGCGCTGCTGTCCGTTCTTGCAGCCTTCCCCCAGGATTGCCCGCCCACCGCCGTCGTGCAGCATACGGGGCGGAATTTCTCGGACAGCCTCATCCGCCTGCTGGACCGGCGCTGCAAGGCAACGGTTCTGCCGGCGCACAACGGGCTGATCCTGCGTCAGGGAACCATCTGTGTGGCGGCAGGCAGCGAGGGGCATCTGCGCCTGTCCCACGGCGATGCCATTCGCTGCACGGTCTCGCCCGGACCTCCGGTTTCGGGGCATATGCCTTCGGTCGATGAACTGTTCCGATCAGCCGTGCCTGTTGCAAACCGCGTTGTTGCCGCCTTGCTGACCGGCATGGGCCGGGATGGCGCGGCGGGTCTGCTCGAGCTGCGCTCCGGCGGGGCAACGACACTGGCGCAGGACGAAGGCAGCTCGGTCGTTTACGGCATGCCGGGGGCGGCCTGGGATATGGGTGCGGTGCAACAGCGTCTGCCCCTGCAGAAAATCGGGGCCGAGATCCTGAGGGCCTGTGCCCAGGTCTCTGAAGGCTCGTCGGTGGTCCGGTGACAGGGGGGGCCACTGATCGGACAAGTTACATTGTCCAGGGCGAATACAGGGTCTCGCGCGATCCGGCCGAGGTGCTGTCAACCGTGCTGGGGTCTTGCGTTGCCGTCTGTCTGTGGGACGCAAGCGCCCGGGTTGGCGGCATGAACCATTTTCTGCTGCCCGCTGCCCCCGGGCAGGGTGACGCCAAGATGCTGCGCTATGGGGCGCATGCGATGGAAGTGCTGATCAACGAACTCTTGAAGCTGGGCGCACGGCGGAGTGCGCTGCAGGCCAAGCTGTTCGGCGGGGCCAATGTGACAGACGCCCTGGGCCCGATCGGGCAGGCGAATGCCACCTTTGCGCTCAACTACCTCAGCGACGAAGACATTCCCTGCATCGCCAAAAGCCTGGGCGGCACCCAGGCGCGGCGGATCATCTTCCGCCCTGCCACCGGGCATGTGCGCCAGCTGATCGTCAACGGTGCGGTTCCCGAACAGAAAACCGTCGCCGCCCCGGTCCGCAAGCCCGCGGCCAGGGACGATGTCATTCTGTTCTAGCCAGGGCGGCGTCAGGCGGTCCAGGCGCGGGTGGTCTGGCGCTGTTCGCCCAGGCCTTCGATGCCCAGCGTCATCACCTGGCCCGGGCGCAGGTAGACGGGCGCAGGTTTCTGGCCCATGCCCACACCGGGCGGCGTGCCGGTTGAAATGACGTCGCCCGGCTGCAGCGACATGAACTGCGAGACATAGCTGACCAGATGGCGCACGCCGTAGACCATCGTCCTGGTGCTGCCGTTCTGGTACATGTGCCCGTCCACCTTCAGCCACATCTGCAGATTCTGCGGGTCCGCCACCTCGTCGGCCGTCACCAGCCAGGGGCCTGTCGGCCCAAAGGTATCGGCCGACTTTCCCTTCACCCATTGCCCGGCGCGTTCGATCTGAAAGGCGCGCTCGGACACGTCATTGATCACGCAATATCCCGCCACATGCGACATCGCATCGGCCTCGTCCACATAGCGCGCCTCGCGCCCGATCACGACGCCCAGTTCCACTTCCCAGTCGGTCTTCAGCGATCCTTTGGGGATGATCACATCGTCATTCGGGCCGCAGACGGCCGAAGTCGCCTTCATGAACAAAACCGGCTCGGGCGGCACGGCCATGCCGGATTCCGCGGCGTGGTCGGCATAGTTCAGCCCGATACAGATGAACTTGCCGATTCGGCCCACGCAGGGCCCGATCCGGGGCGACCCGGTGACAACCGGCAGGCTGTCGGGATTGATGCCGCGCAGATGATCCAGACCCTCGGGCGTCAGCACCGCGCCGGCGATGTCATCGACATGCGCCGACAGATCCCGCAAATGCCCCCGGCTGTCCAGAATTCCAGGTTTTTCTGCCCCGACAGGGCCATAGCGAAGAAGTTTCATGCAAATCCTCAGATGTTCGTCCAGCCGCCGTCAATGGCAATGGCCTGGCCGGTGATGAAGGCACTTTCGTCGCTTGCCAGGTAGACCGCAAGGGCCGCGATTTCTTCGGGCGCGCCGATCCGCCCCATGGGCTGGCGCGCGACAAAGGCGGCCCGTGCCGCCACGGCATCACCCGTGGCCGCCATGCGGGCCTGCAGCGACGGGCTTTCGACCGTTGCGGGACAGATCGCGTTGCAGCGGATGCCCCTGGTCACAAAGTCCGCCGCCACCGATTTGGTCATCCCGATCACCGCCGCCTTGGTGGCACCGTAGACAAAGCGGTTCGGGGCCGCGATGATCGAAGACGCGACCGAGGCGATGTTGATGATGGAACCGCCGCCCGCATCGATCATCCCCGGCAGGAAGGCGCGGGTCACCCGGTACAGCGACCTGACATTCAGGTTCACTGAAAAGTCGAAGGCAGCCTCGTCACAGTCCAGGATCGTGCCGGTGTGCACATAGCCCGCGCAGTTGAACAGAATGTCGGGCGCACCGACCCGTGCCGCCAGCGCCGCGACCGCCGCGCCATCGGTCACATCCAGCGCATCGGTTTCGAATCCCTCTGCCGCCAGCGGTTCCAGCGCTGCCGCCGAGATGTCCGTCGCGATCACGCGGGCACCCTCGCGCGCAAAGGCCCGCACCGTTGCCAGTCCGATGCCCGCACCCGAAGCGGTGCAGAAGGCCGTCTTGCCCTGAAGTCTCATCGCTCTTTCCTACATCACCGCGCCCATGGCCCAGGGCACAAACTCTGCCCCGCCAAAGCCCAGCTCTTCCGATTTTGTCTGCTCTCCCGAGGCGACGCGCAGGAACAGCTCGAAAATCTCGCGCCCCTTCTGCTCCAGCGGTACGCCTTCGGTGATGATGTCGCCACAGTTGATGTCCATATCCTCGGACATCCGGTCATACATCTCGGTATTGGTGGCAAGCTTGATGCAGGGCGTGGGCTTGTAGCCGGACACCGATCCGCGCCCGGTGGTGAAGGCAATCAGATTGGCCCCGCTTGCGATCTGCCCGGTGACCGAGGTGGGGTCATAGCCGGGGCTGTCCATGAAGACGAACCCGCGTTCGGTGATCGGTTCGGCAAACCGGTAGACCTGGCTCAGCGGGGCAGAGCCGCCCTTGGCAACCGCGCCCAGCGATTTCTCCAGGATGGTCGTGAGACCCCCCTTCTTGTTGCCGGGCGAGGGGTTGTTGTCCATCTCGCCGCCGTTGCGCGCGGTGTAGTCTTCCCACCAGCGGATGCGCTCCACAATCCTGGCACCCACTTCGGGCGTCACGGCGCGGCGGGTCAGCAGATGCTCGGCCCCGTAGATTTCCGAGGTTTCCGACAGAATCGTGGTGCCGCCATGCGCCACCAGCAGGTCCGAGGCATGGCCCAGCGCCGGGTTGGCGGTGATGCCCGAATAGCCGTCCGACCCGCCGCATTGCAGGCCCACCATCAGATGTTCCAGCCCCGCCGGCTGCCGCCGCGCGGCGTTCGCCACTTCTGCCATCTCGCGCAGCAGGGCCATGCCGCGGTCGATGGTGCGGCGCGTGCCGCCGGTCTGCTGGATCGTCATGTAGCGGAAGTTGCCGTCGGCCCGCATCCGCGCCTTGCCGATCAGGTCCGGCACCTGCATCACCTCGCAGCCCAGCCCCACCAGCAGGATGCCCGCGAAATTCGGATTGCGCGCATAGCCCGCCAGGGTGCGGAACAGCGTGTCATAGCCTTCGTCCTTGCCCGACATGCCGCAGCCTGTGCCATGCACAATCGGCACCACCCCGTCGACATTGGGAAATCCGGCCAGCCAGCCCGCCTTTTCGACGCCCTCGGCGATGAAGCGCGCGACGGAACCCGAACAGTTCACCGACGTCAGGATGCCCAGATAGTTGCGTGTTCCCACCCCGCCGTCCGCCCGGTGAAAGCCCATGAAGCTGCGCGGCGCGGCGGGGGCGGGCAGGGGGCGCACCTCGGTCGCATGGGCATAGTCCTGTTCATGCGCGCCCATGCCCAGATTATGCGTATGCACATGCTCGCCCGCCGCGATGGGCCGGGTCGCCACGCCGATGATCTGACCATAGCGGATCACGGTTTCCCCCGGTGCGATAGCCCGTGCCGCGATCTTGTGTCCGCGCGCCACGGGCCCGGTCAGCGGCACCGCAACATCGGGCACCCTGCTGCCAGCGCCAAGGTCGCGCAGCGCAATGACGACATTGTCGGACGGGTTCAGGCGGATGGCATCGGGAACGGGGTTCGTCATGCGGCACCTTTCCTGACCTGCCGGGGGGCGGTGCAAGCACCGGGCAAGGGCGCGTTGCTGTCGGCAACGGCAGATTGCAACGGCGGATTGCTTGACAGACGTCAGACCCCGGCTAACATGTTAGTATGTTACCCGGTAAAGACATTCCGCCGCAAGAGGCAAACCCCATGCCGCCTCGTCTGCGGCCGCTGGAAGAGTTTGACGGATCGCTGGCCCACCGGGTTTATCTGTCGCTGAAGGCCGCGATCCTGTCGCTTGCCTATCGCCCCGGCGAGAGCCTGCGCAAGCCCGGGATCTGCAAGGCGCTTGGGGTGTCCCGCTCTCCGGTGGCCGAGGCTGTGGCCCGGCTGGCCGCCGAGGGTCTGGTGGATGTCGTTCCGCAATCGGGAACATTCGTCGCCCGCTTTTCGATGGAAGAGATCCGCGAAAGCGCCTTCCTGCGCGAGGCGCTGGAGCTTGCGGCGGTAGAATCGGTTGCGCACAGCATCACCGAAGATCAGCTTGTTCAGTTGCGCCGCAACCTGCGCGTGCAGGAGGCCTTGGTGACCGACGCCGACTTTGCCGGGTTCTACCAGATGGACGCCCGGATGCACGAGCTGATCCTGTCTTTCACCGGGTACAAGCGGCTTGCAGGGCTGGCGGAAACATCCTGGGTGCATGTCAACCGCGCGCGCCAGCTGATGCTGCCGCATCCGGGGCGCGTGCAGGCGACGCTGGCCGAACACCATGCCATCGTTGCCGCCCTGGAGGCGCATGATCCGGTGGCGGCGCGCATTGCAACCCGCCACCATCTGGGGCAGCTTCTGACCTTTCTTGAACCCCTGATGGTCGCGCGGCCGGAGCTGTTCAACCCGGCCTGATCCCGTGAAAGCCCGCCATGACCGATCTTCCCAACCGCCCGCGCTATGCTGCCCGCCTTAACGCCTTCAGGATCGGTCTGCCCGGCAAGCCGACAGCCGCCGACATGATCGCCCGGGCAGGGCAGGTGGCCGGCATCGATGCCGCAGACCTGAATTATCCCGATCATTTCGAGGCGCATACACCCGCGCAGATGTCAGATGTCCTGTCCGGGGCGGGGCTTGCCCTGAACGGCCTTGCGATGCGCTATTACACCGATCCCGGCTTTCGCCTTGGGGCCTTCACCCATCCCGAGCCGCGGGTGCGCCGCGCGGCGATCGACATCACCCGGCGGGGCCTTGATGCCCTGGCCGAAATGGGCGGCAGGGTCATGACCCTCTGGCTGGGTCAGGACGGGGTCGATTACAGCTTTCAGGGCGATTATGCGGCAATGTGGGATGCCACGGTGGCCGCCCTGGCCGAAGTGGCCGATCACAACCCCGCGCTTGACATCGCCGTCGAATACAAGCCGAACGAGCCGCGCGCCTTTGCCCTGCTGCCCGATCTTGGCATGAACCTGCTGGCCCTGGCCGAGGTGAACCGCCCGAACACCGGTATCACGCTGGATTTCGCGCATGTCCTTTATGCGGGCGAGATCCCGGCGCAGGTCGCATCCGTCGTGGCGCGCACATCGCGTCTGCTGGGGGTCCATCTGAACGATGGCTACGGCAAACGCGACGACGGGTTGATGGTGGGGTCGGTGCATCCGATGCAGACGGTGGAGCTGTTCGTCGAACTTCACCGCATCGGCTATGACGGCGTGATCTATTTCGATACCTTCCCCGATCACGGCGGGCTGGACCCGGCGGCGGAAGCGGCGACGAATGTGCACATGGCAGACCGCCTGCGCGCCGTCGCGGCGCGCCTTGCAGGGTCCGCGGCCCTGGCCGGGGCGATAAAGCGGCAGGATGCCACCGCTTCGCTGCGCATCGTTGCCGATGCCTTGTACGGCGGTGCCTGACCTGCGGCGGTGCCGCCGGGCGGTGCGGTTCGCTGCCCATGCGGGCCTGCGGGCGGGCGGTGCCGCTCAGGCGGCCCGCTCCACGGGGGCATCCGTATGGATCAGCCCCTTGGCCTTCAGCTCGGCCCACAGCGCATCGGGGACGTCGGCGTTCAGCGCCGCCAGGTTGCTGGCCATTTCCGCCACCCCCTGACCGCCGGGAATGACCGACACCACCGCCGGGTGCCGCAGCGCGAACTGGAAGGCGGCATCCACCAGCCGCACGCCATGCGCGCCACAGACCGCCTGCAGCCGCGCCGCGCGGTCCAGCACCTCTTGCGGGGCCGGATCGTAGAACCAGAACGCCCCCGGGCGCGGTCCGGTGGCCAGAATGCCGGAATTATAGGGCCCGCCCATCACCAGCCCGATGCCGCGTTCCAGCGCCAGCGGCAGATAGGCGGTCAGCGCCTCGTGCTCCAGCAGGGTATAGCGCCCCGCCAGCAGGAACAGGTCGAAATCGCCGCGCTCGGTCAAGCTGCGGCAGGGCTGCCATTCGTTCACGCCCGCACCGAAGGCCTTGATGACGCCTTCGTCGCGCATTTTCACCAGGGCGCGGTAGCCC
>Ga0209985_10004584_pt1 | contig 11078 bp, 8 predicted proteins | sample NOAtaG_FD_187305 | JGI IMG/M metagenome (GOLD analysis project Ga0209985, IMG submission 187305) | Freshwater lake microbial communities from Lake Erie, under a cyanobacterial bloom - NOAA_Erie_Diel6S_1000h metaG (SPAdes) (version 2) | ecosystem: Environmental > Aquatic > Freshwater > Lake ... | reverse complement strand
GTTCTCCCACGTCGGCATCTACATCGGCGACGGCCGCTTCATCCACGCGCCGCGCAGCGGCAGCGCGGTGCGCATCGAGGACATGCGCACGGCGTACTGGGCGCGCCGCTACGACGGGGCGCGCCGGGCCGCCGCCACGCCGCCCGCAGCGGACGCAACGGCCGGCGAGGCGGTCGACGCCGTCGCCGTGCGGCGCTGATCGCCATCGGGCTGCCGTGGGCGAGACCGTCATTCCACTGACCGACCTGCGCGCCGCGGCCTCGTTGCCGCCGGTGCCGGAGCACGCCGGGCCGCCCGCCGGCCGGGTGGTCGACCGGCTCGGCCGGCCGCTGGTCGACCTCCGGATCTCGGTCACCGACCGCTGCAACTTCCGCTGCAGCTACTGCATGCCCAAGGAGGTCTTCGACCGCGACTACCGCTTCCTGCCCCAGCCCGATCTGCTCACCTTCGAAGAGATCACGCGCGTCGCGCGGCTGTTCGTCGCCCAGGGCGTGCGCAAGCTGCGCCTGACGGGCGGCGAGCCGACGCTGCGCAAGGGGCTGGAGACGCTGGTGTCGATGCTGGCCGCGCTGCGCACCCCGGGCGGGCACCCGCTCGACCTGACGCTGACGACCAACGGCTCGCTGCTCGAGCGCAAGGCCGCCCCGCTGGCCGCCGCCGGCTTGCGGCGCATCACCGTGAGCCTCGACGCGCTGGACGACGCGGTGTTCCGCCGCATGAACGACGTCGACTTCCCGGTCGCCGACGTGCTGCGTGGCATCGACGCCGCGCTGGCGGCAGGCCTGGCGCCGGTGAAGGTCAACATGGTCGTCAAGCGCGGGACCAACGACCACGAGATCGTGCCGATGGCGCGCCACATGCGCGAGCGCTACGGGCCGCGCGTGGTGCTGCGCTTCATCGAGTACATGGACGTCGGCGCCACCAACGGCTGGCGGATGGACCAGGTGCTGCCCTCGGCCGAGGTGCGCGCGCGGCTGGACGCCGCCTTCGGGCTCGAGCCGCTGCCCGCCGCAGCCGAGGGCGAGACCGCCGAGCGCTGGCGCTACCGCGACGGCGCCGGCGAGGTGGGGTTCATCAGCAGCGTGACCCAGGCCTTCTGCGGCGACTGCAACCGCGCGCGCCTGTCGACCGAGGGCAAGCTGTTCCTGTGCCTGTTCGCCAGCCGCGGGCACGACCTGCGCGCCCTGCTGCGCGGCGGATACGACGACGACCGCATCGCCGCCGCGATCGGCCTGCTCTGGAGCGGGCGCGACGACCGCTACAGCGAGTTGCGCGGCCGCGCCGAGGCGGCGCCCGGCAGCGGCGAACGGCGCGTCGAGATGCACTACATCGGCGGCTGACCGCCGCCGGGGCCCGGGGCCCTGGCGCCCGTCCCGCCAGTGACGCGCCGCCAGCGCCCCGCCACCGAGCCGCTGCCGCACCGCGGCGGCCTCACCCCGAGGCCGCCGCCCGGCCCGGGCACGATCAGTCCGCGGTGCCACGCGCGGCCGGAGCCGAGCCCCCATGGTGACCGTGGTCGCCGTGATCGGCCTCCGCGGTCGTGATCTCGCCCGGCACGCCGCTGCGCGCGAACAGCGTGTAGACGGTCGGCACGACGAAGATCGTGAGCAGCGTGCCCAGGCTCATGCCGCCCACGATCACCCAGCCGATCTGCTGGCGGCTCTCCGCGCCCGCGCCCTCGGCCAGGGCCAGCGGCAGCGCGCCCAGCACCATGGCGCCGGTGGTCATCAGGATCGGGCGCAGGCGCAGGCTGGCCGCCTCGACCACCGCCTCGGTGACGCTGCGGCCTTGCCGGCGCAGCTGGTTGCTGAACTCGACGATCAGGATGCCGTGCTTGCTGATCAGCCCGATCAGCGTGACCAGGCCGATCTGCGAGAACACGTTGATCGTGCCCCCGGTGAACTTGAGCGCGAGCAGCGCACCCACCATCGACAGCGGCACCGACAGCAGGATCACCAGCGGGTCGATGAAGCTCTCGAACTGCGCCGCGAGGACGAGGAAGATGAACAGCAGCGCCAGCACGAAGACCAGGCCCAGCGAGCCGCTGCTGGCCCGGAACTCGCGGCTGACGCCGTTGAGCTCGGTCGCATAGCCCGCGGGCAGGATGCGTTCGGCGGCGCGGTCCATGAAGTCCAGCGCCTCCCCCAGCGAGTAGCCCGGCGCCAGGTTGGCGGTGATCGACACCGAGCGGCGCTGGTTGAAGTGGTTCAGCTCGCGCGGGCTGACCGCCTCGCGCACGCGCACCAGCGACGACAGCGGCACCATCGTGTCGCCGCGCCCGCGCACGAAGATGCGCTCGATGTCGTCGGGACGTGCACGGTCGCTGCCGGAGGTCTGGACGATGACGTCGTACTGGTCGGCATCGCGCTTGTAGCGGGTGACCACGCGTCCGCCCAGCATGGTCTCGACGGCACGCGCCACCGCCTCCACCGACACCCCCATGTCGGCGGCGCGGTCGCGGTCGACCTCCAGGAAGATCTCGGGCTTGTTCAGCTGCAGGTCGCTCTCGGGTTGCACGATGCCCGGGTTCTTCTGCATCTCGGCGAGCAGCTGCTGCGCGACGCGCGCCATGTTCTCGTAACTGTCGCCGCTGACGATCACGTAATTCAGCGAGCGCTCGCGGAAGCCCTGCCCGAGGCTCGGCGGCGTGCTGGGGAACACGCTGACCCCCGGCAGGCTGCCCACCTTGGGCAGCAGGTCGCGCGCGAGCTCGATCGTCGAGCGCTCGCGCTCGGTCCAGTCGACGGTCCGCAGCACCGACGAGCCGGTGGACACCTGGCCGCCGCCCATGAACATGAAGCGGCGGTCGAACTCCGGGTACTGCGAAGTGATCGCCTCGATCGCGTCGAGGTAGCGCGCCGTGAACTCCAGCGTCGACCCGTCCGGCGCGCGCACCGGCATGAAGATCACGCCGCGGTCCTCCATCGGCGCCAGTTCCTTCTTCGCGGTGCTGAACAGCCACCAGCTCGCGCCGCCCGCGCCCAGCATCAGCAGCACGACGAGCCAGCGCACGCGCAGCACCGCGCGCAGCGACGCCGTGTACAGGCCCGTCATCCGCACCAGCACCGCTTCCATCGAGCGGTCGAACCAGCCCGGGCTCGGGTTGTGCCGCAGCAGCTTGCTGCACATCATCGGCGTCAGCGTCAGCGCAACGAAGCCCGACACCAGCACCGCGCCGGCCAGCGTCAGCGCGAACTCGCCGAACAGCCGCCCGGTGCGGCCTGGCGTGAACGCCAGCGGCGCGAACACGGCGGCCAGCGTCAGCGTCATCGCGACCACCGCGAAGCTGATCTCGCGCACCCCGCGCAGCGCGGCGCGGAATGGCGTCATCCCCTCCTCGATGTGCCGGTAGATGTTCTCCAGCACCACGATGGCGTCGTCGACCACGAGGCCGATCGCCAGCACCAGGGCCAGCAGCGTCAGCGTGTTGATCGTGAAGCCGGCCAGCGCGATCAGCGCGAAGGCGCCGATCAGGCTGACCGGGATCGTCACCAGCGGGATGATCGAGGCGCGCAGCGTGCGCAGGAACAGGAACACGACCAGCGCCACCAGCACGACGGCCTCGATCACCGTGCGGTAGACGGCCTTGATCGAGCGGTCGATGAACACCGACAGGTCGTTGGCCTGCACGACGGTCACCGACGGCGGCAGGTCACGCTGGAGCTGCGGCATCAGCGCGCGCACGCCGTCGGCCACCTCCATCGGGTTGGCGGTGGCGTTGCGGATGATGCCGGTGCTGACGCTCGGCACGCCGTTCAGGCGCACGCGGCTGCGCTCGCTGGCGGCGGCTTCCTCCACGCGGGCGACGTCGCGCAGCCGCACCGTGTAGCCGCCCACGGTGCGCAGCGCGATCTCGTTGAACTGCGCCACCGTGTTCAGGTCGGTGCGCGACGTCACGCTGAACTCGCGCTGGCGGCTCTCGATGCGGCCCGCGGGCACCTCGAGGTTCTGGCGCCGCAGCGCGTCCTCGACGTCCTGCACCGTCAGCCGGTAGGCGGCCAGGCGGTCGGCGTCGAGCCAGATGCGCATCGAGTAGCGGCGGTCGCCGCCGATCTGCACGTCGGCCACGCCGGGCACCGTCTGCAGGCGCGGCTTGACGACACGGTTGATCAGGTCGGTGAGCTCGAGCACGCCCATCGTCTCGGACGTGTAGGCGAGCCAGATCGTGGGCGTGGCGTCGGCCTCGACCTTGGCGATCACCGGTTCGTCCACCGCGGCCGGCAGCCGCCCGCGCACGCGCGCGACGCGGTCGCGCACCTCGGCCGCCGCGGTGTCCGGGTCCTTGCTGAGCCGGAAGCGCACCGTGATCTGGCTCTGCTCGGTGCGCGAGATCGAGGTCATGATGTCGACCCCGTCGATGCCGGCGATCGAGTCCTCGAGCGGCTTGGTCACCTGCGACTCGATGACCTCGGAGGAGGCGCCTAGCAGCCGCGTCGTCACGTTGACCAGCGGCTCGTCGATGCGCGGGTACTCGCGCACGCTCAGCTGCTGGAACGACACCAGCCCCACCAGCACGAGCAGCAGCGACATCACCGATGCGAGCACCGGGCGGCGGATCGAGGTCTCCGACAGCTTCATCGCGTTCTCCGGTGGCGTGCTGGCGGCGCGCTCAGGGCCGGGCCGGGCCCGCGGCGGCCGAAGCGGGGCGCCCGCCCGGGCGGGCTGCACCCGGAGGCCGCGCGAGGTCGATCACGCGCACTGGCACGCTGTCTCCGCGCAGCCTCGACTGGCCGGCGGTGACGACCTGATCGCCCGCCGCGACGCCCTCCAGGATCTCGGCCTTGCCGGGCATCCGCAGTCCGACCCGCACCTCGACGCGACGCGCCAGGGGCTTGCCCTCGGGGCCGGGGCCGACCTTGTAGATGAACTGCCGGCTGCCCACCGGGACCAGCGCCTCCTCGGGCACCACGACCGCGCCCTCGCGCACCGCGAGCACGACGCGCGGCCGTGCGAACATGCCCGGCTTGAGCCGCTCGCCTCCGCTGGCAACGCGCGCGCGCACCAGCAGCGAACGGCCGTTGGCATCGACGTTGGAGTTCAGCGCCACGATCTGGCCGCGGAACGACTGCCCTGCCAGCGCGTCGAAGGCCACCTCCACCGGAAGCCCGGGCCGCGTGCGGGCGACATAGCGCTCGGGCAGCGCAAACTCGACCTCGAGCACCGACAGGTCCTGCAGAGCGACGATGTCGGCGCCGTCCTTGACGTAGTCGCCGACGTCGACCGAGCGCAGCCCCGCGGTCCCGTCGAACGGGGCGATGATGCGCATGCGCGCCAGCTGCGCCTCGGCCAGCGCCACCTGCGCCTCGGCCACCTGGAGCGAGGCCGCGTTCTGGTCGACCGCGCTCTGGCTGACGAAGTTCTGCGCCAGCAGCTCGCGGCTGCGTGCGAGGTTGGTGCGGGCGATGCTTGCCTGCGCCTGCGCCTGCTGGACCTGCGCCCGCTGCAAAGTGTCGTCGAGCTGGACCAGCAGCTGGCCACGGCGCACCCGCTGGCCGTCGGAAAAGCCGAGCCGCGAGATGCGGCCGCTGACCTCGGGACGCACCACCACGCCCTGCACGGCCTTCAGCGTGCCCACCGCCTGCACGTCGTCGACGATGGTCTGCGCCTCGGCCTTGGCGACCTCGACCGCGGCGGGCCCACCGCCCCCGGGTCCGCCCCCGGGTCCGCCGCCCGGGCCACCGGGACCACCTTGGGGACCGCCCGCGCCGGCCGGCCCGCCCGCGCCCGGCGCGCCGCGCGCGGCGGGCGGCGGCCCGCCCGACGGCGCGTCGGCAGCGGGAGGAGCAGGCCGCTGCCACCACCACGCGGCGGCGCCGGCCAGACCGATGCCGATCACGGCCACCAGCGTGTGAAGCTTCTTCAAAGGAGGTCCGAGGGAAAAACCCTGCACTGTAACGGGGCGGTACAGCGGCCGCCGCGCTGGGGCTTACCCGCGCTCCCCGCGCTCCCCGCGCCCGAGCGTCTGGTCGACGCCGCGGTTGGCCAGTGCGTCGGCGCGCTCGTTGCCCGCATCGCCCGAGTGCCCGCGCACCCAGCGCCAGTGCACGTCGTGCGACGCATTGAGCGCGTCGAGCCGCTGCCACAGGTCGATGTTCTTCACCGGCTTGCCGTCGGCAGTGCGCCAGCCGCGTGCCTTCCAGGAGTGGATCCACCCGGTGATGCCGTTCTTCACGTACGCGCTGTCGGTGTGCACGGTCACGCGGCAGCGGCGGCGCAGCGAGGCCAGGGCCTCGATCACGGCCGTCAGCTCCATGCGGTTGTTGGTGGTGAGCGGCTCGCCGCCGAACAGTTCCTTCTCGTGCGTGCCGCTCCTCAGCCACACGCCCCAGCCGCCCGGGCCGGGATTGCCGCGGCAGGCACCGTCGGTCCAGGCCTGCACCTCGTGCGCGTCGCCCGTCACGGCCCGCGCCGCTCGATCTCGGCGGGCAGTGCGCCGGCGCTGCGCTGCGTCGCTACCGCGGGCGCGGCGGCCGCCTTGCGGCGCTCGGCGCGGGCCAGGCCCACCAGTCGCATGCCCCGCACCCGCTTGACGGCCACGACGAAGTACACCGCCCCCAGCACGGGCCACCAGTGCTCGCCGATGCGGTCGACCCAGGCCCACCGCTCCAGCCAGGACGCGCTCGACACCGGCGGCCGCCAGCAGCCGAAACGCCCGGCCTCGACCTCGAAGCCGAGCAGCCGCAGCCAGTCGCGCAGCCGCCAGTAGCCGATGAACTCGCCGGTGCGCGGCAGATACGGGACGTGACGCCGCGCCAGTCCGAGGCTGCGCACGAAGCGGCCGCCGCGCTGCCGCAGGCCCCAAAGGCTGGCGGGGTTGAAGCCCGCGATCAGCACGCGGCCCTCGGGCACGAGCACACGCTCGACCTCGCGCAGGGTCTGGTGCGGGTCGCGGGCGAGCTCCAGCGAGTGCGGGAGCACGACCAGGTCGACGCTGGCCGAGGGGAACGGCAGTGCGTCGAAGTGGCAGTGCAGGTTGACCGGCGCACCGCAGCGCACGGCGTCGGCCGCTTGCTGCGGTTGGGCGGGCGCCAGCGCGGGGGGCAGCGCCGACGGGAGGGCGGAGGGGAGCGCCGGCGTCAAGGTCAAGGCCAGCGCGTCGGTGGCCAGCCAGCGATGCGGCATCCGGTTCGCACGCAGGCCGTCGAGCTGCGGCAGGCCGAGCTGCACGGCGTGGAAGCCGAACGCATCGGCCACCTCCTGGTCGAGCCGGTCCTGCTCCCAGCCGAGCACGTAACGACCCGGCGCGGTCTGCAGCCATGCGGCCAACTCTAGAATCGATCGATCGCGTGTCATCGCCGGTTGCCTGACCGCCGGCCGGGATGACCCGCCAGCACCGATGCACCTGCTCCCACTGCCCGCCTTCACCGACAACTACGTCTGGATGCTGCACGACGGGCACCAGGCTTGGGTCGTCGACCCGGGCGACGCGGCCCCGGTGGCGGCGGCGCTCGACTCCCTCGGCCTGCAGCTGGCGGGCATTCTAGTGACGCACCACCATCCGGACCACGTCGGCGGCATCGATGCGCTTCGCGAACGCCTGGCGGCCACCGGTGGCCGCGTCCACGGGCCGTCAGGCGAGCGGATCCCCGAGCCGGTCGAGCGCCACGTCGAGGGCGACACGATCGACGTGCTCGGCCGGCGCTTCGAGGTGCTCGAGGTGCCCGGCCACACCGCCGGCCACATCGCCTACTTCGAGCGCGACGCCACGGCGCACCCGCTGCTGTTCTGCGGCGACACGCTGTTCTCCGCCGGCTGCGGCCGGCTGTTCGAAGGTACGGCGGCGCAGATGGAGGCATCGTTGGCGCGCCTGGGCGCGCTGCCCGCCGACACGCGCGTGTGCTGCACGCACGAGTACACGCTGTCCAACCTGCGTTTCGCAGCCGCCGTCGAGCCGTCCAACCGCGAGCGCGCCGACTACACGGCGCGGTGCGAGGCACGGCGCGCGGGCGGCGAGCCGACGCTGCCCTCCACCATCGGCCTCGAGCGCGCGGTCAATCCCTTCCTGCGCTGCACCGAGCCGCCCGTGATCGAGGCGGCCCGCAGCCAGGGCGCCCGCAGCGACGACGCCGTCGACGTGTTCGCTGCGCTGCGCTCGTGGAAGGACCGTTTCCGGTGACGCGCTGGCTCGGGGCTTCGCAGCTCGTCCTGGCGTTCGCCCTGGCTTTGGGCGGTTGCGCGGGGGCGCCCTCGGCGGGTGGCGTGCACGGGGCGCTCGCGGAGCAGGCCCCCGGGGCCGTGGCCGTTCCAGGCACGCCCCAGGCCTCGAATGCGGCCGCCATCGGTAGCGCAGTTGCCGAGGCCACCGCCGCGGCGCCTGCGTCCGTGCAGCCCGCGCCACCCGCCGCTGCGCAGGCGGCGGTACCCGACGCCGAGACCGCCGCCGTGGCCGGCGGCAGCGCGGTCGCGGCGGCCCCGCGCGCCCGGCTCGACCCGGCCGACGACGCCGCCGCCGGCGACCTGTGGCAGCGCATCCGCGACGGCATGTCGATGCCGGACCTGGACACCGAGCTGGTCCGCAAGTGGGAGCAGTGGTACGCCGCGCGGCCCGACTACGTCGCCCGCATGACCGAGCGCGGCAGCCGCTACCTGTTCCACATCGTCGAGGAGGTCAACCGCCGCGGGCTGCCCGCCGAGCTGGCGCTGCTGCCCTTCATCGAGAGCGCGTTCAACCCGCAGGCGCTGTCGCACGCGCGCGCCTCGGGCATGTGGCAGTTCATGCCGGCCACGGGCAAGGACTTCGAGCTGCGCCAGAACCTGTTCCGCGACGACCGCCGCGACGTGCTGGCCAGCACGCGCGCCGCGCTCGACTACCTGGAGCGGCTGCATGGCCGCTTCGACGACTGGCACCTCGCGCTGGCGGCCTACAACTGGGGCCAGGGCAACGTGCAGCGCGCCGTCGACCGCAACCTGCGTGCGCGACGAGCCGCCGACTACACCAGCCTCCAGGGGCTGCCTCTGGAGACGCGCGAGTACGTGCCCAAGCTGCAGGCGGTCAAGAACATCGTGATGCGGCCCGAGGCCTTCGGGCTGACGCTGCCGGCGCTGCAGGACAGGCCCTTCTTCACCGTCGTGACGATCGAGCGCGACATCGACGTCGCGCTGGCCGCGCGGCTGGCCGGGCTGGACCTGGACGACTTCCACAGCCTGAACCCGCAGCACAACAAGCCGGTGATCCTGGCTGCCGGCACGCCCCAGGTGCTGCTGCCCTACGACAACGCCAACCGCTTCCTGCGCGAGCTCGACGCCCACCGTGGCCCGCTGGCCACCTGGACCGCCTGGATCGCGCCGCGCACGATGAAGGCTGCCGAAGCGGCACGGCTGGCCGGCATGGACGAGAGCGGCCTGCGCGCGCTGAACCGGATCCCGCCGCGGATGATGGTGCGCGCCGGCTCGACGCTGCTGGTGCCACGCTCGGCACACGCGCAGCACGCCGCGCACGACGTGCCCGGCAAGGTCGCCGAGTCGGCCGCCCTGCTGCTCGCGCCCGAGAGCCGGGCGCTGCGCCGCGCGAGCCTGCGCGCCGGGCCGCAGGGCGACAGCGTCGCTGCGGTGGCGCGGCGCCACCGGGTCAGCGCGCAGCAGGTGGCCCAGTGGAACGACATGCGGCCCGGCGACCGCTTCCGCCCGGGCCAGACCATCGTCGTGATGCTGCCGGCGCGCGCCGGCGGCGAGCCGCCTCAGGCGCGGGCGCGCGCTGCTACCCGGCCGCGCGCACAGGGCCGCGAGGCGCGGCCGGCGCGCCCGACCCAGGTGGCGCAGGCGGCTCCCGCGGCACGTGGTGGCCAGGCCGCGGTGCGCCGCGCTCAGCGGCCCAGGTAGTCGGCCTTGCCGATCTCCACGCCGGCGTGCCGCAGCAGCGCGTAGGCAGTCGTCACGTGGAAGAAGAAGTTCGGCAGCACCCAGAAGCGCAGGTAGTCCTCGCCCTGCATCCGCAGCGGGTCGCCGCTGCGCATCGGCAGCACGATCTCGCGCTGCGCGCCCTCGTCGACCTCGGCAGCCGGGACCGACTGCACGTACTCCAGCGCCTTGCGCACGCGCGCGCGAAGCTCCTCCAGCGTGGCCTCGTCGTCGGCCCAGCGCGGCACCTCGCGGCCGGCCAGCCGCGCGACGCAGCCCTTGGCGGTGTCGGTGGCGATCTGGATCTGGCGCGCGAACGGGAGCATGTCCGGGGCCAGGCGCAGGCCGGCGTAGTTGTTGGGGTCGAACTTGCGGGCCTGGGCATGGGCCTCGGCCTTGTCGATCCAGGCCAGCAGGTTGCCCAGCATGCGGACGAGGACGGGCACGCTGGCCGCATGCATCGAGAGGCTCATCGGGGTCTCCTCGGGGAGTCGGAAGACCCGCATTGTGACCAGCGGCGCGGCGCGCCCGGGCCGCCGCGGCAGAATGGCGGCGCGCCATGAACATCATCATCCTCGACGACTACCAGGATGCGGTGCGCAAGCTGAAGTGCGCCGCCGTGCTCGAGCCGTACAACGCCAAGGTCTTCACCAACACCGTCAAGGGCATCGGACAGCTGTCCGTGCGGCTGCGCGATGCCGACGTGCTGGTGCTGATCCGCGAGCGCACGCAGTTCCCGCGCGCGCTGCTCGAAAAGCTGCCGCGCCTGAAGCTGATCAGCCAGACCGGTCGGGTCGGGCCGCACCTGGACGTCGAGGCCTGCACCCGGATGGGCATCGCGGTGGCCGAGGGCGTCGGCTCGCCGGTGGCCCCGGCCGAGCTGACCTGGTCGCTGATCATGGCCAGCATGCGCCGGCTGCCGCAGTACATCGGCAACCTGAAGCACGGGGCCTGGCAGCAGAGTGGCCTGAAGACGGCCGCGATGCCGCCCAACTTCGGCATTGGCATGGCACTGAAGGGCCGCACGCTGGGCATCTGGGGCTACGGCCGCATCGGCCGGCTGGTGGCCGGCTACGGGCGCGCGTTCGGGATGCAGGTGCAGGTGTGGGGCAGCGAGGTCTCGCGCGACCGCGCGGTGGCCGACGGACTGGTCGCCGCCGAGGACTGCATGTCGCTGTTCGAGTCGTCCGACGTGCTGTCGCTGCACCTCAGGCTCACCGAGGACACGCGCGGCATCGTCG
>Ga0209985_10004579_pt1 | contig 11085 bp, 9 predicted proteins | sample NOAtaG_FD_187305 | JGI IMG/M metagenome (GOLD analysis project Ga0209985, IMG submission 187305) | Freshwater lake microbial communities from Lake Erie, under a cyanobacterial bloom - NOAA_Erie_Diel6S_1000h metaG (SPAdes) (version 2) | ecosystem: Environmental > Aquatic > Freshwater > Lake ... | reverse complement strand
TCACCACTTACCGTTACCTCCTATTAGTCCGGGGATATACTTCATCACACTAACTCCGGTAGGATCAACACCAAAAACATTACGTCTGCTGAAGTTATAGCACGTATTTTTACCAAAACTCCAGACAAATAGATGATTGATACCATACTGAGTGCTTTCACATCTCAACTCAAAGATATTGTTGCACAAAATCCGGTTACTGAAAAATACTGTAATGATCATGATATCAAACTACTTTCAGACTCCCTGCAAGAGGTATTTAAGCATGAGTTTCAACGTGGTAATAAGGGATTCATTCAAAATCTCTTCAATGGAGAGCATAAGGATTTAAGCAATCCCGGATTACAAGAACTATGTTCAAATATCAGTGCATCTCTTAAAGAAAAAGGAATGCCCCTTGAGGACGCACTGGCACTTAGCCAAAACACCGTGCCTCAAATTTTTAATCAATATAATCATCAGATCACAGAAGCTAAATCAAAGGGAATCGATATTCCTCAGATTATTGAGGATGTGTTGAGCGGTAAGTTTAACTACTCGGATATGGGTAAACTCATGAGCCTGTCTAATATTTTTATGAAAGGCAAAAATTCTTTTTTTGGCAAATGGTTTTAACCATGTTTGTTTAGCAATACTCTTTGGCTAAAAGCAATACCTTCCAGGCCTGCTCTACTTGAAGCTGACTTAGTAAATCCTTTGCCAGCAAGAACAAATGATGACATAAGCCCTCCCTATCGTTATGCATTCGATTTAGGATATCCTTTACATCTTCATTTGTTTTCAACTCTTCGATTGCTGCTGCATCGGGCAGGCGTTCGATGTTACCTAACTGCCCCAGGTTGTTGGCTGAAAGAATTTCCGAGTTGCGGATGTATTCCGGTATAGCATCGTAACCAATGGCAGGCTTGGTATTGGGTTTGGCCACTTCAAACACGGCATCACCCGATGCACGGCAATAAAAATCATTTCCCATGCGCGCCACCAAATCAATTTTGTGAGGGTCTATATGGCCGGCTTCGTTTAAGATGTTTTCATTGATGTGAAACATCACTATCTCGCAGAGAATTAAGTTACCGGCACCACCCTCAGTGCCTAGCGCAATAACATCTTTTACCACACATTCAAATTGCACAGGAGATTCTTTAACCCTAAATGGCTTTACTTTTTCGGATGCTAAGGCAGTAAAGCCCGATTTAGTAAACTCATTAACTCCTTTGGGATACTCCACACTGCTTAAAGACATCTGTTGTACCATATCATAGCTCACGACATTGATTACAACTTCTTTAGTGCTTAGTGCATTTTCCAAAGTGTGTTTGATGGTGTTGTCGCGAACACGGCGAGCCGGTGAAAAAATTAAAGTTGGTGGATTTGAACTAAAGACGTTAAAAAAACTAAACGGCGACAGATTAGGATTGCCCTGCTCATCCACGGTGCTGGCAAAAGCAATGGGACGCGGTGCTACCGAGCCCAACAAATATGCGTGCAGCCTGGCCGTAGTAATCTCCTTAGGATTTATAGAAAGCATTTATAACGAATGTGCTTTGTGTTTAAGGGAGAGAATCGAAAAATCAGACTCGTCTTTTACAATTCGATTTTTCAGCAGGCCTAACCCTTTAATTTCCATCTCCACTTCATCACCATCTTGCAGCCACTGAGGTTTATAGTTGGGGTCTAATCGTTTGCCGGTGCCGTTCAATTCCAGAAAACAACCGGTACCTACCGTGCCCGAGCCAATAACATCGCCGGGTAAAATATTTACTCCATAAGCACAACGCTCTATGATTTCGGCAAAGGTCCAGTCCATATCTCCCATATTGCCGCGCGATACTTCTTTACCGTTTACACGGCACACCATTTCCATATTATAGTTGTTCCCTATATGACCGTTTTTAGCAGGAATTCTGTATTGCTCCAATTCATCAGGTGTTACTAACATCGGACCAATGGCGGTACAAAAATCTTTGCCTTTTGCCGGTCCCAGATTGAGTTTCATTTCTTCCATTTGCAAGGTACGAGCACTCATATCGTTCATAATCATATAGCCGCCAATGTATTCATCAGCATCTTCGGCTTTTATGTTTTTACCTTTCTTGCAGATAACCACTGCAGCTTCCAATTCAAAATCGAGTTGCTGGAAATGATCAGGCATACACACAATGTCGCCGGGGCCTTGCACCGCATTATGATTGGTAAAATAAAAAATAGGATACTCATCAAACTCCGGGATCATTTCTACACCGCGATTGCGGCGAGCAGCCTCCACGTGCTGACGAAAGGCATATCCATCGCGCATACTGCTGGGGTTAGGAATGGGAGCCAGAATATGCAGTTTCTCATAAGGAATAGGCTTTACATGCTTTACTGCGCCTTGCTTAAGTAATTCATAAAAGTTGCTCGCGTGTTCGATAACATCTTCCCAGGAGTATAAAAACAGCTGCATATTATCGGGCAGGTTCCAGTCCACTTCGCGCACCGGATACACTTGATTATCCACCAAAAAGCCAAGATGGTCTTGTTCTTCGTATAAAAATGAAATGAGTTTCATTAGATTAAAAAATTGAAGGGGTGAAATTAATGAATACTATCCATCAGCAGTGATGAATGATAAACATGCACAATACGATGGCATTTCCAATTCTTAATGCGCTTATAACCGTTGGTTTTTAAACTGGAAGGGCAACAAACAATTTACTTTAAGTGCTTTAGATGCTGGTACTAATACTGAAGTTGATTTTACAGATAACAACGCATATACAATAACAAACAATCCGGAAGGGGGCATTTATATACTCAGAGACTTTTGCAAAACGGGGATGACATTATAATACCAATCCTCAAACGCACTGAATTTAGTTACATTTATTAGAGCTTAAATAAAAACACGCATGAAAACCTCAATGATTACACTGTTGCTTGTTGCTTTAGCTGTTGTTAGCAAAGCACAAGCCCCTGAATGGAGTATGCCCGTAACATTGGTAGTGCCAGGTTATGGCAGTGATACCGTTTGGATAGGTATGGATGCCAATGGCGCAGCAGGCTACCAGCCCGGACTGGATAGTTTAGCTGATATTTATACACCTCCCTTCGGCATTTTTTGTGTGGACTCTACGCTTACACTTAACAACTGCTTTAATCTGAAAAAGGATACCAAGAATTTTAACCCACTAAGTAAAATTCAATTTTTTAACCTATTTGTGCGGGTAGATCCTACAATCCAATATGATTGGATTAATCGACCTCATATATTATTTGATACTAGTAAATACAGGTATGATGATAATGGATACAGAACAACATTTATACTTGTAAATTCTAATTATGGTTATATCAATGGAATAGATGTAGATTCTTGGGGGTTATGTCAATTTGACACTGTTCAAAACATTGACTACATCGGCACTGATTCAATCTCATTAATATTTGAATCTTCAAATTTGAATTTCAATTGTAACACAAATGATCGTGTAATGATGCTTAAAATTTCAATTGGAGTTAATTATTATTATAATAATGTTGACTATTATTATTTATCAAAAGATAAACTAAATATAACACCAAGTATCAACAATGGTATCTTTTCAATTAACTACAACAATAATTCACAAATAGAAGAAAGAGACATAAAAATATATAGCCTTTTAGGTAATGTAATACCATTCTCAATTACTAACAATACCATCAGTATTGCGTATCCCGAAAATGGGATTTACATAATATCTGTACTTAAAAATAATTTTTATATCACTCAAAAATTTATTATCAATCGTTAAAGCTGAATTTATGAAAACACTTACACTGACCCATTTTATTTTATCTATCCTACTGATACATTCACTCAATTTAACAGCTCAGACAGATAACTCAACTTTTGGGTTAGCGCACACACCGCAAGGAAACCTGCATGTATTGGTATTATTTATTGGTTTCAATGATGAAACTGCAATACCAGGTATAAACACCAAATAATTACATTTATTAGAGCTTAAATAAAAACACGCATGAAAACATCAATGATTACATTGTTGCTTGTTGCTTTAGCAATTTTTTGTAAAGCACAAACTGTAGATTGGGATTTAGTAGAACAACATTATTTTGAAACCTACCAACCAACAGATACACCAGCCTGGATTTTTCCTATAATAGCCATTAATGGTGATGGACAACAGGATACTATTTATTATTGTTATGACCCGAATGCGCAAACGTATAATTTCAATGAACTGAATTATGGCGAAATAAAATATAAGATTGATTCAACCGATTTTCAGTTTTCATTTTATGCAGCTTCATTAGATAGCTTTTATAATGTACAAGCTTTTGGAAATCCGCTTCCAGAAATTGGAGGTTTAGGAATATCCATTAGAAATTCTAAATATCCGCTCACCTTAAAATGGAACGGCAGTAAACTTTACGATACCATACTTCCATTCCCTAATATATTGCCTAAACCTATTGCAAGGATAGGTGGTTTTTGGGGACACTATTATACGCCATTTATATTAGGTACAGCTGAAACATTTATCATAGCAGATACTGCGGGTATTGGCTCAATATGTTTAGACCCCGTAGTTAATCTTATCCGGGATAGTATCATATTTGATGGACCATTATCGGCAAGCCCAGATGATTTTCTTGGTATTACTTTGTCGTTGAGGAAGCAATCAGATGGTTGTATTATAGGGTCTGTTCAAAATCCTTTTGCATCCAAACTTATACTTATAGAGCATCTCAAAAGTAATAAACTAACGATTACCTCTTTACAGCAAGAAAATACTGACATACGCATTTTTGATTTTTATGGGAGAGCAATTTCCTCATTAATCATACATCCATTTCAATCTGTAACAATAGATGTTAATCAAAGCACAAAGTTGCTTATAATACAAGCGAATACATCAACAGCATTTCAAACAATTAAAATCATTAATCCATGAGATATTTTATTTCACTCATAATCATTTGCCACCTATGCAATTCACTATTTGCGCAAACAAATTCAGAAAATGGATATTGGAACCCCAACCGAGGTGAAATCAGGGTACTATTAGTTTATGCGGAACTACTTAATGACCCGAATTATTCATCAGTAACACAGCCAGGTTGGCCAGCCGGTCAAATGCCCTTGGATCCGGGAAAATATTTTGATAGTCAAGTATCAACTAATCCATCAGGTTACATTACTCGTTATTTTAGTAATGCATCATACGGGGAGTATAAAGTCATTGGCGATTATTATCCAAGTTTGATTCAACTGGACTATAATAATATAAGTAGTACAAATTACTTCTCTAAAGTAATAGAGGCGCTGAATAATACTGTCGGTGCAGACCTTTTAACAGCACATAATTTTTCAATTAACAATCACGATTTTGATAAATGGAGCAATTATAATTTCGGCACTGAGAAATTAGAATCTCCTGATAATTTGAATGATATGATTATTGTATTGTATAGAGTAAACAGTTACATAACCGGTACTCAGAATCCCGGTACTAACACAGGTTCAGTTAATCCGTCAGCAATAAACTTAACACTAAAAAATTCCTCCGGTTTTAACTGCAGATCAAATTTTGTAAGTTTTAATAATGATGCAGAAGTAATTATGCGCCACGAGTTCTCACACAGCATCTACGGAGGAAATAATTTTCATACTGCAGGTTGCGGAGCAGGCACTCGTACTTTTTTATCATCGGTAGGTGGATATAGTAATATGAGTAGCTGGGATAGTAACTCGCAAGGTTGCAACGGGTGGGACAGATGGCGCATGGGTTGGAAAAACCCGAATAAACAACATTTAATCAGTGCCTACAATGCTTCGAACAACAATGAAATTGACTTCGAAAATTATTCAATACAAAATAACCCTTTAGGCGGTGAATATATACTTCGTGATTTTAGTAGTACAGGCGATGCTATAAGGATTAAACTACCCAAAGTGGATAATAATGCATTACCTCAATATTTATGGCTTGAAAATCATGCACAACAAAACGAATTCGGGTTTCAAAATGGGTTGGGCTTATTTGCTTATATTCAAGTGGGGAAGGAAAATAAAAGTAATATGTATTTTTCCGAAGAATCAAGCCCAGGAAATTATTTATTCCCTTTGCCTGCATCAGGCCGCTTTGATTTCAATTTTAATATTCCTAATAAACTAATTGATTTAGACAATTCTTTACCTAACCCGTTAAGCGGTTATCATTTTCTTATGCGACAAGCAATTGATGGTATTGAAGCCATACAAGGGCAAATTGCTTCTAATGAAAATGAATTATTCCTGGCAAATAAAGTCAAAATCAATAATCAGATTATTAATCATTACCCGACGTTTGGTAATAGCACAGATCCATTCAAACTTAATGGAAACAATACAATATCTATTTCCAGTAATCCAAGTTCTCAGGTTATTAGTACATATAAAAATAGTACGCAATTACCTGATATTAACAATAAATCAATTCATCTCTCCGGGTTATCTATTCAAATATTAAACGAGGATGCTTACAACGACTACACCAATGCGTTAAAAATTAAAATCCGCTGGGACGAATACAAAATCAATAATGACGTGCGCTGGTGCGGTGATATAGTGTTACACCCGAGTATACACTTCAGTGCAGCCAACTTACCCTTAGATGACATCAACGAGCGCTCTTTGGATATTCAACCGTATGTAACGCTGCTCTTAGACCGTGGTAAAAGCCCTACACAACACGTGAGTTACGAGGAAATTAACGGTGAGCACATTTTCACAAAACCTACCTATTTTACCGCTACAGAAAACTCATACATCTATCAAAACAATGGCTCAACTATTCACGTGGATAACAAGAGCACTTTGCAATTAGAGAGCGGTTGTAAATTGGAAATGGATAATGGCTCACAATTATTAGTTACTAATGGCTCAACACTAATAATAGATGATAATGCCCTGTTGCTGATGCACGAGGCTTATTTGTATATAGATGAAAGTTCTACCTTAATTATTAGAAACAGCAACCCCGATGCAGGTTTAGTTTTAGGAGACTTAGTGAGTACACCCACTAATGCTTTGATAGAAATTTATGGTACCCTGCGCTATGAGAACGGAGCACCTATGGTGTATAAAGGCAGCGGCCGTTATGAATTTATAGGCGCTGAGGCAGTGGTAATATTTGATGACCCTGTAAATAGTTATGTGGAGTTTACGGGCCCTTATTTTGCTTTTCCTGCACTTACGCTCAGAGATGGCGCACAGATAACAATGAATACTGCTATTATATCATTATCATCCCTGTTAATTGAAGTACATCAACACGCTACACTTAACCTTACGGATGCTGAAAATATTATGATTCAGGATGTGCACATGAATGGTTATGAAATAAGCGATGCCAATCATACCGCATTGAATATTGAAAATGTATGGAATATGGAAATGGGTGCTTGCCGCTTTAATCAAGATGCACTTGCTTCTATGCAAAACGCACTTAAAATTAGCGGCATACCGCAAACAAGTGTCTTTGCTTTGTACGATATCAGAATAGACCGCAGCGTGAATCCATTATACCTATCGGATGGAGATTATATGAAATGTTCCAATCTATTTATTAACCTGCTGGGTAATCCTCAATCGGACAATCTCATTACATTGAAAAAGATTACTAAGAGCATTATAAAAGAATCGGTATTAAAATATGGGAATACGGGTATCAATATCAGCGGGTTCAATAACGCACTCAACAACATTCTCTATCTTGATAAAACGGATATAACAGACACTCATACAGGAATAGACTCCAAAGGCTCGCAACTCTTTTTACGTAACGGCAGTAGTATTAAATCAGTGGTAAATGGAATAGTTGCAGAGGGTAATGTGCTGTATGATGGCGATAATAATCCGATAACCTACAACAGTATGATTACACTTGGAGACATAGGATGCGCCAATATTTTACAGTTTACGAATTACGGCATTTGGGCTACCAACACCTTGCTCAATATGGATGCTAATCTGCATGCCATTGCCAATCAGAGCAACCCTGTACCAAATAGTTTGGTGCGGGCTTCTGCCGGCACCGGAGCATTTATAAAACTTTGTTACCCTAATAAAAATCCATTAGCATCAATTATACCTACTACTATTTATGCAAGTGGCAATTACTGGGGTGGCATAACTCCCATTGCACCCGGTGGCAATCAAGCACCGGATTTTGATGTAAGGAAGTATGGTAACCATGCTTGTGTAGGTTTGAACTATAATATTATACCTGTGCTTACTGATCCGCTTACTACTTGCAGTGTCATTCATAATGACTGTGAATCGTGCGAGCCTGTTACTAACGATGATGAAGGTGCATCGCAAAATGTACTTATTGGAAATGCTTATAAAATGTTGTACGGAAATTTTACACCACTCGACACAACCTATACCCGTAATCCATTTGAAGAAATAAGTGTGCTTAGGCTTGCATTGGATACTTTAACAAATATCTGGACTGTTTATGATTTAGAGAATAATCCATACACAGTAAGCGAGCGCTCCGTACACCGGATACTGACATCAAGAGTTTTATTACCGTTAACTAATACGGCTAATGCAAGAAAGCATATTAGAAACATATTTGAGCATTTCAATATTTCTGATACGGATGCAGATCACCTATTTAGTCTTTATCCTAATCCGGCAAATCAAACGATACATTTAGCATCGAGCTACAGTGGAAATATTCAAGTTTCCCTCTACGACATACAAGGCAGGGTGATATTTAATAGCGAGTTCGAAGAATATATAAACTCGTATCCGATAAATATTGAAGGATTAACGGATGGAATATATTGTGTTAGAATTATAGATTGCAAGCAACAATTAATTGATAAATTAACTTTCATCAAAGCACATTAACTTTTTCCGGTTTATGCCACGTTTACCTTTTAAAACAGCTTTTACAGTTTTGCTGATTGCCTTGCATTGTTTTGCCGATTTAAGCACAAGCGCACAAGCCACTTACAATTGGGCGGTGAGGCAAAAAAGCGGAGGCACAATGCACGAATCGCCGGATGCTATGTGTGTGGGCACTGATGGTAATGTTTATGTAGCATTAAATTTTAACAGCTCTGATATAGAATTTAAAACCGGATTAAGCGTGTATAACACAGGAACGGGTTATTACGATGTCGTTATCGTTAAATATGATGCTGCCGATGGTGCTGTGCTTTGGATAAAGCCATTGCGAGGCATATATCACGAACAGGCACGAAGTATGGCTTGTGGGTCTAACGGAAACATATATATAGGAGGCACATTTAGAAGTCCTTATATGACCGTTGGCATTGATACAATTTGGAACAGGGAGTACGGCAACATATATCCTCAGGAAGACATGTTTATGATTGCGCTGAGTGAGGACTCCGGTAATGTTCAATGGACAAAAGGTTTTGGCGGCACGGGCTCAGATTATCTAACCTCGCTTGCAAGCGACCATTGGGGAAATATCATAGCCGGTGGGTATTACTACAGCGATTCGCTTACTTTAGGTACTACTCAAATGCCCGCCGACCCGTACGGCAATATGTTTATCTTAAAGATGAACGGACAAACGGGCAATATTCTATGGGCTCGCACACACAACAGCGGCGGGCAATACCACGAAACACTAAAAGCTATCAGTATAGATAATCAAGGGAATATCTATACTGCCGGAGAGTTTAACAGTTCATGGTTGGTATTTGATTCCATTTTACTCATTCGTCAAAAGTTAATTGATGTTTATCTGATTCGGTTTAATGCGCAGGGAGTAGCCACCTGGGGTATGGTACATTCCGGCCCCAATAACGATTATGTGCAAAGTATAGCCACTTACCACAATAAACTATATCTCTGTATAGATAACACAATAATTTATAAAAATGGTATTTGGCCGGATTCCTCTAAACTGATGAAAATAGACATAGCGGGCAAAACAATAGAATGGAATAAAAACTTTTCACGGATAAGGTTTAAGCAAGTTGTGATTGACACTTCGGGATATGTGCTGACGGGTGGATACGCAAGAGATACCACGAATATGGACGGCGTTTTGATTAAATGCTACAAAGAATATTGGCCCGACTTGTTTGTATTGGCTCTTGATACAGCAAGCGGTAAGGCATTGTGGGCTAAAACTTATACAAAACTCATTGAGTCCGGTTTTGTCATAAGCCGATCTTCGTTACAGAGTATGTGTACCAATCATAATGGCACAGTATTTACCGGGTTTAAATTTAATAATATAGGAATTCAATTAGATAATATAATGCTTACGAATTCCATTAAGGAAACTTATGACTATATCGTATCGCGCATTAATTATGTGTATATAGGTGTGGGAGTAGAAGAAACGCCACAAGATAATGGGCAGGTTTGGCTCTACCCCAACCCGGGTAGTAATGAGCTTGTGATCAACAGCACCGATATTATCGAACAATGTACCGTTAGAGACATGAGCGGAACGGTTCTAATACATATTTCCGGTCAATCGCTTAAACACACTGTTAACACAACTTCAATGGCATCAGGTATATACATTGTTAGTATGCAAATACAAGGTATGCCGGTAAACCGACTTTGGGTTAAAGCAGAATAAATTGCTGTTTTCGTTTATAGTTTACAATTAGTACAAAACGATACTTTAATGTTTTGTACAAATTACGTGGCTGGTAAAATGAATGATAACTAATCGTCAATAAATGATTACTGTCCTTGTCAAGAATCAGAATCGAGAGAATTTAATACTCCCTATCTGTATTATCTGAATATTTCTTTCTGCTCTCGTACTTCTCCATCTGCCGCTGAACAATTAACTGAGTTAATGCAGCAGCAATCTGTTGAGTGCTGTTTTCTTCAAACGCTTTTTTACTGTCTTTTTCACGCACATCAATTCGGTATAGCAGCCAAGCAAGTTGCTCGCTGTTGTTCATCAACAAATCGTACACTCCGGCCTCAATCAGGCCTAAGCGTTTTTCAAACTCATCCCGGTCAGCAAAATAGAGTTCGGGTAATTGAGTGGCCTCGTCGTAGAGTTGATTGATATCGGTATTCACTTAACAAAGTTAATGAGGTAA
>Ga0209985_10004578_pt1 | contig 11085 bp, 6 predicted proteins | sample NOAtaG_FD_187305 | JGI IMG/M metagenome (GOLD analysis project Ga0209985, IMG submission 187305) | Freshwater lake microbial communities from Lake Erie, under a cyanobacterial bloom - NOAA_Erie_Diel6S_1000h metaG (SPAdes) (version 2) | ecosystem: Environmental > Aquatic > Freshwater > Lake ... | reverse complement strand
CCGGCGCCTGGCTGGCCGGACACCTGAGCAACTGGCTCGCCCCGGCCACAGCCGGCCAATGGCGTGCGCTGCAACTGCCCGAAGGCGCGTTCGCGGCCTACGGCGGCACCTTCCTGGCCATCGCCCGCGGCTCGCCAGCGGCCAACAAGACACTGGCCTGGGAGTTCATCAAGCTGCTGACCCTGGACCGCGGGCTGCAACTGCAGGCCTTCAAGTCGCAGGACGCCTTCCCGGCGCTGCTGAGCAGCTACGACGATCCGTTCTTCGAGCAGCCCATCGCCTTTCTCGGGGGGCAGGCGGCGCGTGTGCAGTGGCGCGAGGCGACCCGCCACATCGTGGCCGTGGCGGTGCACAAGCAGGACGCCTTCGCCGGTGAAGTCATCGACACCGAACTCGACAAGGTGCTCGACCAGGGCAAGGACATCCGCGCAGCCCTTGCCGACGCCGCGCGTCTGCTGGCCAGGCGCGCCCACCGCTGACGGGACACGATCCTTCATGAAGCTGCCTCACTTCCTGCGCCTGTCGCCGGCACTTGCGCCCTATGTGCTGCTCAGCCCGTTCGTGATCCTGTTCCTGGTCTTCGGGATGTTCCCGCTGCTGTTCTCGCTGTATCTGGCCTTCCAGACCTGGGAGCCGACCAGCGGGCTGGCGTCGATGCAGTTTGTCGGGCTCGAGAACTTCGTCTTTGCGCTGCAGGACGAGTGGTTCTGGAAGAGCCTGAAGAACACCGCCTGGCTGGCCGTGGCGTCGGGCGTGCCGCAGCACCTCGTGGCCATTCCGCTGGCGGTCTTCATCCATACCCGTTTCAAGCGTCTGCGCAACGGCGTTGTCGGCGCCTACTTCCTGCCCTACATCACCAGCACGGTGGCCATCGCCATCATGTTCAGCAGTCTCTTCAGCACCGACTACGGCATCGTCAACACGGCCTTGCATGGGATGTTCGGCATCGAGAACATCGACTGGCTGGGTCGGCCCGAGAACATCAAGCCCGCGATCGCGTTGATCGTCTTCTGGCGCTATGTGGGCTTCAATGTCGTGCTCTACCTGGCGGCGCTGCAGACCATCCCGAAGGACCTGTACGAGGCCGCGACGATGGACGGTGCGAGCCGGCTGCAGCAGTTCTTCTACATCACGCTGCCGAGCCTCAAGCCGATGATCTTCTTCGGCGTGACCTTGTCGATCATCGGGGGCCTGCAACTCTTCGAGGAGCCCTTCATCCTGACCGGCGGTCGCGGTGGGTCGGACCAATCGGGCATGACGACGGCCATCTACCTCTACCGCATGGCCTTCGACTTCAACGACTTTGGCGCGGCCAGCGCGATGTCGTGGTTGCTGTTCTTGCTGGTGGTGCTGCTGACCTGGCTGACCAACCGAGCCTTCAAACCCAGGAATGCGGGGGGCTGAGGACATGAACAACGACCGCCTCGCCCCCTGGGCCGCGTACCTGATCGTCGGCGTCGGCGCGCTGATCATGCTCGCGCCGTTCTACTTCATGTTCGTGTTCGCGACACAGTCGCGCACCGAGATCTTCAGCCTGCCGCCGCCGATGTGGTTCGGCGACGACTTCTTCAACAACCTGAAGATCCTCACCGAACGCATTCCGTTCTGGCGCAACCTGGGCTGGAGCCTGTACGTGGCCATCGCCAGCACGGCGCTGACGCTGCTCTTCTGCAGCATGGGCGGGTATGCCTTCGGTTGCTTCGAGTTCCGGTACAAGAACGCGCTCTTCGCCTTCGTGATGGCCACCATGCTGCTGCCCAGCTTCATGAACATGATTCCTTCCTTCATGGTCATGGACGCGCTGGGCTGGATCGACCAGCCGCGGGCGCTGTACATCCCGGGTGCGGCCAGCGCCTTCGGCATCTTCCTGATGCGCCAGTTCGTCGTCACGTCGGTGCCCAAGGACCTGATCGAAGCCGCGCGCATGGACGGCTGCAGCGAACTGGGCATCTATTGGCGGATCGTGCTGCCCCTGCTGAAGCCGGCGCTGGGCACGCTGGGGTTGATCACCTTCATCGCCAGCTGGAACAACTTCATGGGACCGCTGATCGTGATGCGGAGCCCCGAGAACTACACGCTGCCACTGGCCCTGCGCAGCCTGCAGAGTCCGGTGGACACCGAGTGGGGCGCGTTGATGACGGGTTCCGCCATCGCCACCATCCCGTTGCTGATCCTCTTCATGATGTCCTCGCGCCAACTCATTTCGGGCCTCACGGCGGGGGCGGTGAAGTGAGGCCGGCGCGCAACGGATCGGGCGGATCCCACCACACCCCGACGGAAGGATGAACATGGGACAGGTCACGCTCAAGGGGATCCGCAAGAGCTTCGGCAAGGTCGACGTGATCCGGGGCATCGACCTCGAAGTGCACGACGGCGAGTTCATGGTCTTTGTCGGACCCAGTGGCTGCGGCAAGAGCACGACGCTGCGCATGATCGCGGGCCTAGAGACCATCAGCGAAGGGGAACTGCTCATTGGCGGTCAACGCGCCAACGACCTGCGCCCGGCCGACCGCGGTGCGGCGATGGTCTTCCAGAGCTACGCCCTGTACCCGCACATGACGGTGGCCGAGAACATGGGCTTTGCGCTGAAGATGGCCGGTGTCGCCAAGGCGCAGCGCAACGAGCAGGTCGGTCGCGCGGCCGAGATCCTGCGCATCACCGAACTGCTGGGGCGCTACCCCAAGGAGCTCTCTGGCGGGCAGCGCCAGCGGGTGGCCATCGGCCGTGCGATCGTGCGCAAGCCCATGGTCTTCCTGTTCGACGAGCCGCTGTCCAACCTGGACGCCGCGTTGCGCGTGAACATGCGCATCGAGCTCAGTCGCCTGCACAAGGAGCTGGGCGCGACGATGATCTACGTCACCCATGATCAGGTCGAGGCGATGACCATGGGCGACCGCATCGCGGTCTTCAACGGCGGCGTCGTCGAACAGCTCGGTTCGCCGATGGACCTGTACAACCGACCGGCCAACGAATTCGTGGCCGGCTTCATCGGTGCACCCCGGATCAACCTGGTCGACCGGCCGGGCGACGGCTCGTCGACGACGCACCGCGCGTTGTGGGACGTGCTGGCAACGGGTGCGCCGGCGCAGGCCCGGCGGGTCGGCCTGCGCCCGGAGCACCTGCACCTCGTCGGTGTCGAGCACGGCGTGCTGGCACGGGTGGAACTGGCCGAACACCTGGGAGACAGCTCGATCATCTACCTGCGTGTCGAGGGGCTCGACACGCTGTTGAGCGCCAAGGTGGGCGCTGGCAACCAGCATGTCGAACCGGGACAGGCCGTGGGGCTGGCGCCGGATGCCGCCTGGGCCCTGTCCTTTGACGTCCACCGCCGTTTGGCCCCAGGATCCTGAGTCGAATGTCCGAGTGATCGTGAAGAGGCAAGACAGATGCGCGAAAACTGCCTGAAGAAGGTGTTGATCGTCGGCGGAGGCACGGCCGGCTGGATGTCGGCTGCGGTCCTGCTGCATTCGCTGGGCAAGGGTTATCAGATCCAGCTCATCGAGTCCGACGAGATCTCCACCGTCGGGGTCGGCGAGGCCACCATCCCTTCGATCATCGAGTTCAACGCGTTGATCGGCATCGACGAAAACGAGTTCATGCGCCAGACCCAGGCGACCTTCAAGCTGGGGATCCAGTTCAGGAACTGGGGTGCGGTGGGGGACTCCTACATCCACGGCTTCGGCGGCATTGGCCGCAAGACGGGCCTGGTGGATTTCCACCACTATTGGCTGAAGGCCCACCAGGCAGGAAAGGTCGACCGCCTGGACGACTACTCGATCAACCTGCTGGCCTGTGAACACAACAAGTTCATGCGCGCCAACCTGGAGGTTTCGAGTTCACCCCTGGCCGACATCCGCCACGCCTTCCACTTCGACGCCGGCCTGTTTGCCAAGTACCTCCGGGGTTACAGCGAGAAGCTCGGCGTTGTCCGCACCGAAGGCAAGATCACGAGTGTCCAGACCCACGCCGAGACCGGCTTCGTCACGTCGGTCACGATGGAAAACGGCGACGTGCATGCGGCCGACCTGTTCATCGACTGCTCCGGCTTCCGGGGCCTGCTGATCGAACAGACTCTGAAGACGGGCTACGACGATTGGAGCCACTGGCTGCCGTGCGATTCGGCGCTGGCCGTGCCCTGCGAGTCGGTCAGTCCGCTGCTCCCGTACACGCGATCCACCGCACACGCTGCCGGTTGGCAGTGGCGCATTCCGCTTCAGAGCCGGATCGGCAACGGCCATGTGTTCAGCAGCAAATTCATGAGCCAGGACGAGGCCACGTCCATTCTGATGAGCCACCTCGACGGCAAGGCGCTCGCGGAGCCGCGCCTGATCCGCTTCGTGACGGGCAAGCGCAAGAAGTTCTGGAACAAGAACGTGGTCGCGATCGGGCTGGCCAGCGGATTCATCGAGCCGCTGGAGTCGACCTCGATCCACCTGATCCAGCAAGGCATCGTGCGACTGATCGAACTGTTCCCGAATGCCGGCTTCCACCAGGCCGACATCGACGAATACAACCGCCAGTCGGCCACCGAGTTCGAGCAGATCCGCGACTTCATCGTCCTGCACTACCACGCGACGACTCGCGACGACTCGGACTTCTGGAAGTACTGTCGCCACATGGAGGTGCCTGAGACGCTCAGGCACAAGACCGACCTGTTCGGCAGCAGCGGCCGCTTCTTCCACAAGAACGACGAGCTGTTCGGCGAAGTGAGCTGGGCGCAGGTGATGCTGGGCCAGGGCATCAAGCCGGCGAGCTATCACCCGCTGGTCGACAACACCGCCGACGAACCGATCTACAAGATGCTGGCCAACGTCAAGGCGGTGATGCACGCGGTGGTCAAGACGATGCCGACCCACGCGCAGTACATCGCGCAGCAGTGCAAGGCTCCTCCGGGCTGAAGGGCCCGGAGGTCCAGCCAACTGTGGGCTACTGGCCCGGCAGCAGCTTGATGTCGTCGAAGTGGTAGGTCTCGCCCGGGTTGGTCGAGGCGGTAAGGCCGAGGTTGGGCAACATCACAACCCAGACGTACTCCGGGCCCACCTTATTGGTTGGCACGACCCAGGTCAGCGTCTGCCAGCCCACCACCGAAGCCACAGCCTCGAGATCGCCCGAGTTGACGTTTTGGGGGTCGGCTGCGTTCTCCAGCTTCAGAACTATCTTTGTGCCGGCCGTTGGCGAGTGGACCCTAGCCGTGATCGTGCGCTTGGTGGACGTCAAGGCGATGGGGCCGACATTGACCTTTGCGCCGGCCCAGACCTGGCCACCCAGACGGACGATCTTGGCGGACAGACCGGTACCACCCGCCGGGCCAGCGGCAATGCTGGAGGTTTCTGCGCCGTCGAAGCCCGAAAAGGCCAGTGGCGATGGCTCATCGAAAGTCGCCAGCACCGTGGCGGCCGGTACGGGCGGAACCAAGAGCTTGATGTCGTCGAAGTAGTAGGTTTCGCCCGGGTTGGTCGACGCGGTAATGCCGAGGTTGGGCAACATCACGACCCAAACGTACTCCGGGCCCACCTTCTCGGCGGGCACGACCCAGGTCAGCGTCTGCCAGCCCACCACCGAAGCCACAGCCTCTAGATCGCCCGAGTTGACGTTTTGGGGGTCGGCTGCGTTCTCTAGCTTCAGAACTATCTTTGTGCCGGCCGTTGGGGAGAACACGCGCGCCGAGATCGTGCGGTTGGTGGCCGTCAGGGCGATGGGCCCGACGTTGACCTTGGCGCCGGCCCAGACCTGGCCACCCAGACGGACGATCTTGGCCGACAGACCGGTGCCACCCGCCGGGCCGGCGGCGATGCTGGAGGTCTCGGCGCCGTCAAAGCCTGAGAACGTCAATGGCGTGGGCTCGTCGAACGACGCCAGCAACACATCCGACGGCACGGGCGGAACAACGAGCTTGATGTCGTCGAAGTAATAGGTTTCGCCCGGGTTGGCCGAGGCTTGGGTGCCCAGGTTGGGCAGCATCACGACCCAGCTGTACTGCGGGCCCACCTTGTCTTCCGGCACGACCCAGGTCAGCGTCTGCCAGCCGACCACGACCGGCTGCACAGATTCGAGATCGCCTGAGTTGACTCCCTGCGGGTCGGCCGCGTTCTCCAGCTTCAGCACCATGCGTGTGCCGGCGGTTGGCGAGAACACACGCGCCGAGATCGTGCGGTTGGTGGCCGTCAGGGCGATGGGGCCGACGTTGACCTTGGCGCCCGCCCAGACCTGGCCACCCAGACGGACGATCTTGGCGGTCAGGCCGGTGCCACCCGCCGGGCCGGCGGCGATGCTGGAGGTCTCGGCGCCGTCGAAGCCCTCGAAGCGCAGCGGAGTGGCCTCGTCGAACGAAGCCAGCACCACATCACCGCTGGGGGGTGCCGGAGGCACCGTGTCGAAGTCCTGTCCGTTCTCAGCCGCCGCCGTGGAGCGATTTCCAGCGACGTCCGAAACCGCCCCGGCCGCGACGCTCACCGTCATCCTGCCCGTGGCATTGGCGGGTGGAGTCACTTCCAGAAGGTACTTCGCGTCGTTGACCTTGATCAGCGCGCCGGGTGTTCCACCGGTCACGGTGACATCGCCGCGCGTGAAGCTGCTGCCGACCGACTCACTGAACGTGAAGATGAAGGTCGTCTCGCCTTTGCCGGTGGCTCTCGCGACGGTGAGATTGTCGGAAATGACCAAGGTCGGCGCCGCCGTGTCCGCCGAGGCATTGATCTGGTCGCCGCCGCCGCCGCATGCGGCAACCAGCAGGGACGCGGCCAGCGCGCACGCGGACAGGGCGAACTTCTTTGAAGGCTGGGTCATTGCAATATTCCTGGCAGGAGTTGATGCCAACCGGACTTCGGTCATCGCATGGCAATTCACGGTGCGCCAACCGGTCCGAGTTCGATCAGAACTTGTAGTTGGCGCCGAACATGTAGCGCGGGCCGGTCTGGGTCACGTAAAGCACCTGACTCTTGGAGCGGCCATGGAGCCGCTGGGTCCCGTCGGTGGCGTTGATGACCTCGGCGTGCACGGTCAATCGCTCCGTCAGCTTGTACGAGGCGTTGATGTCCAACTGACCGTAGGCCTCGGTGTAGACCGGGTTGAGCCGCGGGCCGTCCTGCAGTGCGGTGAGGAACCGGTCGCGCCAGTTGTAGGCGGCGCGAACCTGCCACTTGTCGTTCTCGTAGAACAGAACGAGGTTGGCCGAGTCGCTCAAGCCCACCAAAGGAAGTTGTTCGCCGAGCGAGCCGTCCTTGTACTTGAGATCGGAATTGACCATCGTGTAGTTGGCCTGCATCCCGAATCCGGACCTGCCGAACATGTGCTGGACGTTGAACTCCAGCCCGTCCAGAGAGGAGGCCCGCGAACTGTTCTTCTTGGAATTCAACGCGAAGGTCGCGATGGGATCTCCAGGCCGCCCCGGGATGATCCCGGCAGCCCTGTCGATGCCAAACTGGCCGTCATACCGCTCGAAGATGTACTCCCGGATGCAGGCGGTGCTTTCGGTCGGGCAGCGCGCTGCGACCGCTTCGTTCCAGAGCGGGCCCTTTACCGGCGTGTTCAGGTTGAAAGGCGTGGCACTGATGATCGAATCGGTGATGAAGTTGCTGATGTCCTTCTTGAAGTAGCTGACCGCTGCATAGCTGCCCTTGGCGTAATACCACTCGAAGGAAAGATCGAAGTTCTTTGATTTCAAGGGCTTCAGGCCCGGATTCCCCTGGCTGCCCGTCCCGCCGTCCACACGCACCCGCCCGGCCAGGTTCTGTCCGCCCTGGATGGCATCCCAGCCAGGGCGACCGATCGTCTCGCCATAGCTGGCCCGGAACTTCATGTTGTCCGTCACATCGATGTCGAAGTCGATGCTGGGCAGGAAGTGGCTGTAGCTGCCCTTCAGTGTCGTCGAGCCTGGCGACGATGCGAACAGGACCGAGAAGTCGTCGTTGCTGGTCCAGTTGATGCCGATCGCATCGGGCACCTGCGCCGTCGAGGTGATGTCCGTCTTCTCGTGGCGAACCCCGAAAGCCGTGCGCATGGGGAACTTCGTGTCCCAGTCCATCGTGTAATGCAGGTAGGCACTCTGGGACTTCTCTTCGACTCGGCCGTCGGTCGTGAAGGAATTGCTGGGCAGGAATGGGGTATCGGGGCGCGCCTTCGCGGCCAGGTCGCGAACGGTCTTGAAATCCCAGGTAAAGAACTGGTTGAACAGGGCCGGATTGCCACTGCCACTGATCTGCGAGAAGTAGGGCCGGATCTGATCTGCGCGCCAGATGTGATCCGGGAAGTCGGTCACGTCGGTCTTTCGGCCGCCCCAATCATCGTCATCCACGGCCGAAAAGGCGCTGCGGTTCTTCACCCGGGTCAGGCTGACGCCGAAGTCCAGCTTCGAGGTCTCGGCAAGCTTGAATTGGCCCTTGACTTGCGCCTGGTCGACGCCGGACTTCATGTAGCTGTTGCGGAAAGACGAGCCCGCCACCTTCATCAGGGCCGGGTTGATGCTCGTGTCGTAAATGCTCAGAACCGGAAAGTCCTGGCTGAAATCGGCTGACGTGGTGGCGCGGTTGTAGCTGGCCGTTCCCAGGACGTTGTTGGAGCCGAAGGGGCTGTCCGCTCCGGACTCGGCCGTCGACGAGTGGACATCGAACTCGAACTTCAGCCGGTCGGAGAACTTCCACGCGACGTTCACGCCGGTCGACTCGTTTTCGTTCTTGGTCGCGAAATCTGCGCCGGCCATCGCCAGATCCTCAAGACCTCGGCGCAGCGGTGAGTTACCCGGCCCGATGGTCTCGGAGTAGAAGATCGGGCTGGCGATCGGCCCATTGGTCCAGACACTTGAGGAGTTGGTACTCTGCGTGAACCACGCCGACAGCTCGTTGCGCTTGGTCTGCAGCTTGAGTTCGGAATAGGTGAAGTCCAGCGTCGCCGTGAGGTTCTTCATCGGCGCATACTGCAGCGTCAACTGGCCGTTGGTGCGCTGGCGTTGCACGCCATTGACGCTGTAGACCAGGTTCTGCGGCAACGAATACAAATCGTCCGCACCGGGTTTGTTCGTGATGTCCGCCAGGTTGGCGTTCGGGCTGGCCAGTGGCCCCTGATTCCCGCGGTATGCATACCAGCCGCCGGCGACAGCGGCCTGGTTGTAGCCCAGGTCGCGTTCCTGGTAACTGGCGCTCAAGGCGACGCCGAACTTGCCATTGCCGAAGGTGTTGCTGTAGATGCCCGACACCTCGGGCGTGAACTCGTCGCCCGCCATGGTGCTGGGAAGCCGGCCGTTGGAGGTGTCCACGACCCCCTTGACGCCGAAGCTGCCGCGAAGGCCCGGGTTCTCGAGAGGGCGCGCGGTCTTGATGTTGATGGTCGCGCCGATACCGCCCGTCGGCGAACTGGCGCGGCTGGTCTTGTAGACCTCGATGCCGGCGATCGCCTCGGATGCGAGGTTGCCGAAGTCGAAGGCCCGTGAACCGGACGCGTTGGTGTCCGCGATGCTTGAGGCTGGCATCTGCCGGCCGTTGAGCAGCACCAGGTTGAACTCAGGTCCGACGCCGCGGACCGTGACCCTGGAGCCTTCACCGTTCGAGCGGTCGATCGACACGCCGCTGATGCGCTGCAAGGATTCGGCGAGGTTGGTGTCCGGGAATTTGCCGATGTCCTCGGCGGAAATGCCGTCGACGACACCTTGTCCATTCCGCTTGAGGTCCAGCGAGGACTCAAGGGACGAGCGGATTCCCTTCACGACGATGGTCTGGACCGCCGGGGCTGCTCCGGCCGCGGCCTGCTGCGCCAGCGCGCCAGGGCTCCCCGCCACCGTCAGAGCGCAAGCAGCCGCCAGTTGCGTGATGCGAAAGGGCGTCATGCGGAAGGCCGGGCGGTTGGCCCGCGAACGACGGTGCGGGTGGGGAGCTTGACTCACGGCGTCTCCAAGAGAATTTCGGTCGGGTTTCGTTTCGTGATCGGCGGGCCGATCCACGACGGGCGCCTGCTCGCAGTCGGCAGGAGGCCTGGCGCCAACCCGGGTGAAAGCGCTTTCACGAATCTACAGGCGCCGACCCGAGCTGTGGGCTAGTGGAAGTACGGGGGGGAGTGCAGGGGTCTGTTCCGGGCCTCGGTCTGCGGCCGTCCGGGTCGTGCGGCGCGATAAGCTGTGGCACTGCCGTTCGTTGCGAATGACGCCAGCCGGTCGTCGCAACGGGTGCCGATGCCTCGGGCCCGGCATCTCTCGCCTTCAGTTGTTTTCGAGGTCTTCCCTTGAGCCATCGGATCCGTCATGTCGTCATCCTCGGGGGTGGATCGGCCGGCTGGCTGACTGCCGCGCTGCTGGCCGCCGACCATGTCCCGGCGGATGAGGGCGGGCTCCAGGTGACGCTGATTGAATCGCCCGAGACACCGCCCATCGGCGTCGGCGAGGGCACCTGGCCGACGATGCGCGACACGCTGCGCCGGATCGGTGTCCGCGAGACGGCGCTGTTCCGTGAGTGCGACGCGGCATTCAAGCAAGGATCGCGATTCGACGGCTGGACCGACGGCGCGCCAGGCGACCACTACTTCCACCCTTTCATGCTGCCTGAGGGTTACACCGAGGCGCCACTGGTGCCGGCCTGGCTGCTTCATGCGGCGCAGTTGCCCTTTGCCGACCTGAGCTGCGTGCAGCCGCACCTGTGTGTGCACAACCGGGCGCCCAAGCAGGCGACCACGCCCGAGTACGCGTCGGTCGCCAACTACGGCTACCACTTCGATGCCGGCAAGTTCGGGCTCTTTCTGCGCCGCCATGCCGTCGAGACCCTGGGCGTGCGGCATGTCGTCGACCACGTGGTGGGTGTCGGCACGCACGACAACGGAGACATCGCGTCGTTGCAGACCCAGGGCCAGGGTGCGCTCGCTGGCGACCTGTTCGTCGACTGCTCGGGCTTGCCGTCGCTGCTGCTCGGTGGCCACTATGGCGTGCCGTTCCGGTCCCAGCAGGGCGTGCTGTTCAACAACGCCGCGCTGGCGATGCAGGTTCCGTATCCCCGGGGTGACACGCCCATTGCGTCGCAGACGATCTCGACGGCTCAGCGCAGCGGCTGGATCTGGGACATCGGCCTGCCCACGCGGCGCGGCGTGGGCCACGTGTATTCCACGGAC
>Ga0209985_10004576_pt1 | contig 11089 bp, 10 predicted proteins | sample NOAtaG_FD_187305 | JGI IMG/M metagenome (GOLD analysis project Ga0209985, IMG submission 187305) | Freshwater lake microbial communities from Lake Erie, under a cyanobacterial bloom - NOAA_Erie_Diel6S_1000h metaG (SPAdes) (version 2) | ecosystem: Environmental > Aquatic > Freshwater > Lake ... | reverse complement strand
CGCAGGCGGCGAGGGTGGTCATGCGGTTGGCATGCACCTTCTGCATGAAGGCCTTGAGGTCGCCCTTGACCACGCCGTGGTGCTGGATGGCCTGGCGGGTCGTGAGCCGGATCGTGCCGTTGCCCAGTTCGTCGCCCATGTCGATGGCGGACAGCAGCTGCTCTGCCGTGAGCTTTCCGCCGGGGACGACCGTGCGGATCATGAACGAGATCGCCCGCTCGCTCTTGGCACCCTCGCGGGCCTTGCGGGCCTCGCGATCGTCCTGCTGGTAGGTACCGTGATTCTTGAGGAGTTGCACCGACGGCTTGCCGAAGCCGGGCGCCCCGTCGACGAGTTCCTGGGCGATGTCGCCCCGCAGGTAATTGCTCGCGGTCTTGGCGACCTCGACGGCACTTGGCTTGGCGGCGGTGGTTTCGTCAGACATGGATTCCTGCTGGGCTGCGGGGGGATCGGCGTGGCAGTCGAGGCAATAAGATAGGCGAACGGCCGGAGAGGGGCGATATCGGTCCCCGGCCAGCCGGGGCACGGCACGATCGTACCGACCGGGACTCCAGCCATTTCCCGCACCGCCCGCACCCCCCCCACAGTTCCCGCAGCCGATCATCCGATAATAGGAAGTGCCGGGGCGGACCGCAGCCGTCGCCGCGGCGAAGGGGGATACGTGCTCTACAGCCGGGCGTCAGGCGTGGCCTTTGCGCATTACCCGAAGACCGGTGGAACGTCGCTCCAGCACTGGTTTCGGCAGGCGTTTCCCGACGCCCGCCTGCTCGTCACGGACAACCCGCACCTGCCCGTGCGACCGGCGCTGGAGATGATCGCCGCCGAACGTGGGCACGCCCCGCGCCGCCCCTGGCTGCCATGGGCCGCCGGCCCGCAGACCCCGGCACCCTGCCTTGTCGTCGGCGTGCTGCGTGAGCCCTTCGCGATGCTCGTGTCGCTGTTCGAGTACTGGCGGACGTTTCCTTTTGTCGTCGAGCCGACGGCTGCGTTCATCCGCGCGGCCCGCCGCGGATCGTTCGTCGAGTTCGTGCGCCTGGCGGTTGTCGATGGCCACCTGCCGACGTACGAATGGTTCTTCGACGTGGAAGGACCGGCCTGGCCGCACACCCGGCTGCTCGACTTCCAATCCCTGGAGGCGGCCATTCCGGCCTTGGCCCGTGACCTGCGGCTCCGCCAGCCGCCGGCGCTGGAACACCGCAATGCCCACTGCGGGACTCGCGACCTCGACGCCTACCGCGACGCCGCCGCGAGCCTCATGGATCGGGTGCATGCGTATTTCGGCTGGTACTACACCCGAGGCGCCGGCCTCGCCGCCGGCACGTTGGCGAGCCGAGCTGCCTGACGCGCGTTCCCCAAACGCCCCAGCCTGCCCAGCCCGCACGCCAAGAACGATCGGCAAAAAACACCAAAGCCAGACGGCTTGCAAAGTCGATAGACACTCGCAGGCCATCACCCCCCATTCGAATGGTGTGGCCCTGGGGAAAACGAGCCATGATTCACAGTGCTGCCGGGAACATCGCGTTTGCCCATTACCCGAAGACGGCCGGGTGCACCATGTTCCAATGGTTCACCACCGCGTTTCCGGATGCCATGCACCTCGATCCGGATCGGCCGCACATGAACGTCCGCCGGAGTCTGCGGCACATGGGAGCCGCGGCGACACCCGGCCCATCCGGCGGCCTGCGACTTCTCAATCCGATCGACTGGCTCGCGGCCCGGAAGCCCCAGCCCGCGGTCGCTGCCTCGAGCCTGCGGATCATCGGCGTCATCCGCGAGCCGTTCGAGATGCTCGTGTCGCTCTACGAGTTCTGGAAGAAGACACCGGCCGAGATGGAGGTGTCGCCGTTCATCGACACCGCCCGCAACGGCACGTTCCGCGACTTTCTCTGGATGGCGGTCGTGCAGAAGGAGATGCCGAAATACGAGGAGTTCTTCGACGTCGGCGGCCCCGCCTGGGCCAACACGCGGCTCATCGACTTCGCCACCCTCGAGCCGGGGCTCGCCGGCGTGTGCGCGGAGTTCGGCATCCACGACACGCCGCGGCTCGAGCGGATCAACGCCGGCGGCGGCCGGCAGCGCAGCCTGGAGGACTACCGGTCCAGTGTCGCGACGCTGGTCATCAACGTCCGCAGCCACTTCCGCTGGTATTACGAGCACGGCGTGCGGCTCGCGCTCCGCGGCGGCGAACACCGGATCGCGGCCTGACACCCCTCACGGCGGCGGGTTTACGCCGCTCGCCCGCCCACCAGCCGTGAGCATGCGTTCCTCGCGGCCTGCAGCCAGCCCGCATTCCAGGGCCGGCGCGGTTGCCACAGTGGGTTTCGCCCCCGGTGCCGGCTCAGCGGCGGCAGCGGCAGGGAGGCGTCGTCCCGACAGAAACTGGCCACGATCAGGCCGTCGCCGCTGTACGACTCAAGCACGTCGTGCTCAGCCAGGATCATGGCCCCCTGACACCGCAATTCCGCCAGGCAGTCGGCGTGCGTGGTGGCCGAGCCGCTGATCAACTCGTGATGCGTCGACGCCACGACGAACCGCACCGGCGTGCCACAGCGGCGCAGGGAACGCAGGAAGGCGAGTTCGCAGCCCTGCATGTCCATATGCAGCATCTCGACCGGTCGCCCCCGCAGCCGCGCGGCCAAGGCCGGCATGTCGAGGCTCTCGATGGTGACCGTCTCCGCATGACCTGTCCGGTGGAACTCGACCTGCGGCCGGTACTCGCCCCCCAGAGCCGCGTTGATGAACTCGGCCGTGCGACCATTGAGCGCCAGGTTCGCACGTCCCAACTCGAGGTTGGCGGGATCGGGCTCGACGCACACGGCCTCGGCTCCCGGGACGGCACCGAGGTACCAGGCCGTGTAGTAGGCCCACCAGGCGCCCAGTTCCACGATCAGGCTGCCCGGGCGGGCATGCGGCAGCAGGTGGTGGAAGATCAGTTCCTCCTGCGGCTCATGATGGCCGCGCAAGCGGTGGATGATCTCTGTCATCCACCCGCCACAATACCCATCGACCCGCACGAGGGTGCCATCGTGCATGACCTGCACGGCTCCATCGTCCCGCTCCATGATGGCGCCGGCGGCGGCCACCTTCGGGATCGCATCGCTGTCGCGGCAGGACAGCGTCAGGGCGATCCGCATTTGCAATTCTGCGGGGAACGATGCCGGTGTCTGAGCCCCGTTCGCCATGAGAGTCGCCTCACGCGGAACGTCTGGCGGGAGAGGCGACATCGGTCGGGCGGGGGATGCCGAGCAGCTCGGCCAGACGGGCCTCGAACGCCTGCGCGGAAAACGGCTCCAGTGCCTCACGCACGGTCGCTGCGTCGGGCCGCCGGCTGGCGGCCGCCTCGATCGCCGCCGCGAGCCGCGCCGGCTCGCAGTCGGCTGGCACGCACGTGACCAGGGCGGGCGGCAGCTCCGCGAAACTGCCCTCACCAGTGACCACGATCTGCTTGCCCAGGCCGAGCAGCCGCGCCACCGCACCGGACGACTCGCCATGTGTCGGCGTGCGCAACTGCACCGCGACGTCGACCGCGGCCATTAATTCCCCGAGGGAATCCTCGTCAATCGCGTCGTGAACTTCGATGAACGGGAGGCCGGCGATGCCGACCGCCTCGCAATGCCGCGCTGCGGCCCAGCCGGCGACGGTGAGCCGCACGGGACGAGTCCGGGCGAGAATGTCGAGCCCCCTGGCGACGAGATCCAGCCGTTTGCTGTCCCCTCCGGTGCCGAACGTGCCCACATGCAACGGTCCCGTGGCCGGCGATCGGCCTGGCGTTGCAGCCGGTGCGATGGGCAGAAATGCCACGTCAATCGTCCAGCGGTCGGCGGCTGGCCCGAGCGCGGCGCGAATCAGGTCCCGGCAGGCATGCGAGTTGACGATCAGCCCGTCAAACCCCGCCGTCTCGGCGAGAAACCGCAGGCCACTGCCGATCTCGGGCGCTGCCTCGAGGGCGCGATTGATCCAGGGTTTCCCGTCGTCCATAGGGGACGACGGCGGCAGGTCGTAGAACCGCGTGCCAAGATAGGCCCGCAGCAGGAGGGTGAGATTCGCCTCGTGCAGATAGGCGAGCCGCCGCTGCCGGCAGCCGAGCCGGGTGCTCATCGCCGCCTGCAACACCTTCACGTGGTGTGCCGAGTTGCCGAGCACGAAGATCAGCGTGTCGTGCCGTCCCCGGGCGAGGGCCGGCGCGAGAACCTCCGCTGGCAGCACGCGGTTGCCCGGCAGCAGGTCGTGGTCGGCGGTGAAGGCCGGCCCGGGATTGGCTTCGAAGAAGTCCGTCCGCCACGACGGTGACTGCAGGTACGACAGCGTGTACGGTGCGATCGCGGTTCGTGCCGGCGGCAGGGCGCCCACCACGGCGATCGCGCCCGTGGGGACGGCCGGCGGAGGCGGCTGCAGCTGTCCCATCACTTTCGCGGCCGCCGGTCGCCAGCCGAGCCCGGCGAGCAGCCGGCTGCCGTAGGCGAGCGACGCCGCGCGGAGTTGTGGTTCGCGGATCAGCCGCTCCATGGCGGCCGCGATGGCGGCCGGCTGCTGGGGGTCGCATCCCAGTTCGGGAATCACCAGTTCCTTGATCGACGAAGTGTTCGAGCCGACAACCGGCACTCCGCAGCCATAGGCCTCGAGCACCGGCAGCCCCAGGCCCTCGTAGAGCGACGGATAGGCCATTATCTCCGCCTGCCGCGTGATGGCGACGAGATCCTCGTCGGACACGTAGCCCGTGAACACGATCGCCCCCGGCCGGATGCCCAGCGACGCGGCCAGCATCTTGAAGCGGGCGATCCGCTCCGGGGTCAGTTTGCAGACGATCGCGAGCTGCCTGTCTGGATGGCGGGCATGGAAGTGGGCGAAGGCCTGGACCATGCCGTCCATGTTCTTCCGCCAGTCGTCGCCCCCGATGTACACGCAATAGGGGCCGCGGAGCCCGAACCGCTTCGCCACGTCCGTATCGACCGGACCACCCTGTTCGATGAGGCTGCGCTTGCGGTGGTCGATGTCGCCGTACACGCAGACGATCTTCTCCGGCGCCACACCGGCGAGGCGGATCGTGTCCTGCCGCGTCGCCTGGCTGATGGCGAACAGCCGGTCGTAGCGGCGCATGAGGCGAAAGGCGTCGAGGTACGGCAGCCGGGCCTCGTCCTTGGAGAGATACCGTTCCGGATAGATGTACGGGATCAGGTCATAGACGATGCCCAGGCAGTGCGGCTGGTGGAGCCGCAGCCAATCCGGATACAGGTAGTCGCTGCCGCGGCCGTGCAGGGGCAGGAAAAAGCAGGCGGTGAGGAGCACGTCGATCCGCCCCTGTTGCCCCCGATCGATCTCCTCCTCGAGGACCCAGGTGCCGTGCCGCTCGAACTCCTCCGCCCAGGCAGGCCGCGGCAAGCGGTCGTCCCACAGGAACAGGTACCGCTCGCCGGGATGATCGACGCAGATCTGGCGGACGATGCTCTGACAGTAGGCGGGGATCCCCCGGTCGCCGTTGTATTGGGCGACACGCAGATCGACGAGGAACGTGCGGGATCCGGACCGGGCCACGAGGCGGGTCATGCGGTTCGCCGCCGACGGGCGGCCTCCTCGCCCTGGTGGTCCGCATCCGCCTCGTCGGCGAGCCGCAGGTAGTGCAGTCCGGCCTGCTCACGGAACAGGCACTCCAACTGCTCGACCCGCTGCTCCAGCCGGGCGATGCGGTCGTGTGCGCCCGGGACCCGCAGCCAGCGCTTCAGCTTGCGGAACACCGGCCGCAGCATCCGCTTCTCTATCGATCGACCCATGCTCTTGAGCGACATGTCCCTGACCTTTCTCCAGACTCCTCGCGCAACTCACGCGGCGACGTTTCGGTGGCCCTGCATGGCCTGGACGACGCCGATGAGCTGCGCCGCCGTTGCGGTCCAGGCCGTGGGCCGAAACGTGCGGCGGATCTGGTCCTCGCGGCGTTCGCGCCACACGGGATCGCGGAACACGCGGTCCACCAGATCCACGAGCCGCCGTGTGTCGTGCGGCTCGAAAAACTCGGGCAGGTCGGCACTGATCTCGGGGATGCTCGTGGCGTTCGACGCCAGGCAGATCTTGCCCTGGCCGAGGCTCTCCGCGACCGGCAGCCCCCAGCCCTCGTACCACGAGGGATAGATGGTGGCCATGCAGTGGCGGTAATACCAGGCAAGCTCACGGTCGTCGATGCCGTGCAGCAGGTGGATACGGCCATTGACGAGCCGATCGCTCGTCATCTCGCGGAGCAAATCCGCTACGTAGAGATGGGGCGTTCCGATGCACAGCAGGTCGGGACAGGCGTCCGGGTCGCGGGACGCGAGCTGCCGCCAGGCGTCGTAGAGCAGCCGGTGATTCTTGCGGACATCGAGGGTCGAGACGCAGACGAAGAACGGCCGCCGCGGCACGAACCGCGGCAGTGGCGGCGGCTCGTCACCTGTCACTGCCGCCATCACGTCGCCCAGGCGGATTACCGACATGTCGGGCTGGCGAAATCCGCACTCGTCACAGTAGCGGCCGATCTCCTGCCGCGAAAACTCGGAGATCGTGAACACGTGATCCGAATCGGTCAGCAGTTGCCGCACCCAGGCGGTGATCGGTTCGACACAGCCCGGCAAGACCCAGTGCGGTTTGAGTACGGGAATCAGGTCGTAAATCATCCGCAGCACGCGAACGCCGCGCTGCCGGAGCTGCGACGCGGCCTCGGCATGGCCGCCGGGTGCCCAGGTGGCGCCCAGCGACAGCAGCACGTCACCGGCCGCAAACGGCGCGTCGGCACCGCAGTTCCTCGCGGGCACAGGGCGGGTGACGCCGAGCTTCACCACGGGGACCAGGCCGGGATGGCCCGCCGCGGGGGCCGGCGGCCGCAGCCGTGTCTTGACCCAGCGCCGCGCCTCGTGGCGGAGCTCCCGCGCCGCAGCCCGGAACGCTCGGAACGACTGCCGCAGCCGCTGCGTGGCCGGGGCGGAGACCCGCCGCCGCTCCGCAGTCGCCGTCCGTTTGCCAGCCGCTGGCTGGACGGCCACCACCGGCGCGCTGCCAGCGGCGGGATTCCCGGCGGATCCGACCTTGTCGGACATCGGTGCCCACGCGGGGCCGAGCCGCGGCAGATGCCGCCGGATCGTCTCGGGCAGTTCCTGAAATGCCACGGCGACGAATGCCTGCCGCCGTTGGTCGTAACGCACCAGCCGGCACGGGTAGCCCTGCGCAGTCAGGCCGTCGAGGATGCCGACGGTGACCCGCTGGATGCCGGTGAGATGCGGCAACTGCCAGCCGATGATATCGCTGACGTCGTACCAGATGCTCACGATCGTGCCTTGCTCGAGAGGGGACGCGGGAACGCCGTCAGCCGGCCTTGGCCAGGCTGCACAGGTAATGACTGGGCACGAGTCTGAAGCCATCGGTGATGTTGGCCGGGTAGGAGAGCGGCGCCCGCAAGGCGGGTTCCTCGCGCCGGTAGTAGTAGCGGTTGAGACCGTCAAACAGGCCGAACTCGTAGCCGTTGGCGAACAGCAGCCCTTCCCACTCGAACCAGGCCGGCTCATATCCATAGATGTCGCAGCCGGGGAGCTTCGGCTTCACGGCCTCCAGCAGGATCACCCGCGGCCGGAAGGCCCGCCATTCGCCCCCCAGGAGCACGTCCCGTTCGGCACCCTCGACATCGATCTTGAGAAAGTCCACGGGCACGTCGCCGAGTTGGGCGGTGATCTCAGCGAGCGTGGTCATGGGAACGGTGTACGTTGACCGCTCGAAGCCCATTTGGTTCACGCGGGTCTCGTCGAGGGTGTCGCAACAGGTCGAGAGCCCCGAGTCGCCCCACTCGTTGAACTGCACCACGCCCACGGCGGCACCGACGGCCGAGTTGATGTTCCAGTCCCGCGGGCGTGCGGCGACGAACTTCTCGTGGAACCGTGCGATCGGCTCCACGTTCACGCCCGACCAGCCCCGGTCGTAAAAGTGCTTCGTCACGGAATCGACCACCGGATCGTAGGCCCCGATGTCGATGTAGCGGCCCTGCTGCACCGCGTGGAACACGCGGTTGAGGACGACGTCCTCGAAGTTCTGCGCATAGGAGATCATGCGGCCTTCCGGATGATCAGGCCGATCGATGTCGAGGCGTAGCCGGCGAGGCTCAGCCGCAGGTGCTTGATCCGGCCGTAGGGCTCCTTGGCCGACTCGTAGTACGGTGGCGGATCGACGAACCGGTCGAGCTCGTCGCTGCCGGGATCGAGATCGAGCGGCTCGACGTGATGCCCCTGGCCGGTGAGCCGCCGGCAGACGTCCTCGATGTCGCGGAGCCGGAAGATCACGCACGGCCCCTCGGCGAGCGTGTCGTCGTTCGACGAGAGATTGAACTCCGTCGTGTGCACCGCCACGCCCCCCGGCCGCAGGCATTCCATCTGCCGTTCCAGGAACCGCAGCCCCAGGTCGATGCTGCCGCAGTGCTCGAAGGAGCAGGTCGACCAGGTGAAGTCGTAGCCGCGGAGGTCGTCGGGGATGTGGTTCATGTCGACCGGCCGATACCCGACCCGCTCGCGAAACTCGTCCTGCGGGCAGAGGCCATGGGCATTGAGGGCCTCGAGGTTGCCGACCCACTGGCCGGTCGCGGCCCAGGCTCGATTCCGCTCATCCTCAGCCGGCAGGTCGGTGGCGGTGATCCGGCACCCGTGCGCGGCCAGCAGCGACGGCAGCTTCTCCGCGCCCACCGCAAAGCCGAGACCCTGTGTGCCCGGGGCGAGCAGGCCCCGCTCCTGGAGCGCCTGGCAGATGTAGGCCAGCTCCCACTTCTTGCGGTGGGCGTCCCAGGTATCGTGCAGCCGCGCGATCCAGTCGCGAAACGGCCGCGAGTCGAGCGTGCCGTAGCGGCAGAGTTGCGAAAGCATCCCGGTGCCCTCGGTACGGCCCGCGGCGGTCTGCTGATGGAAGAGTTCCGGATGGCGGCGGGGGAAAAGATGGGCCCGGATCGGCGGCGGCGCCGCCGGGCGCGGGCTGGAGGACGAACGGCCGACCAAGCGGCGCAACAGGCTCTTCATCTCGGCTTCTCCGCAGGCGCCGCGCCGGCCGACCTCCAATGGACGGCGGCGGCGGATCACCACGATTGGGGGGCAGGCTAGCAGGATGGCCAGGGCGATGAAATGCCAGTTCGCATCGCCAAAACCCCTACTTTCGCCGCATCAACTGCTCGTAGACCCGCGCATAGCCTTCCGCGGTCGCCCGCCAGGAGAACCCGGCGGCATGCCGGCGATAGCGGTCGCCGGCCGCGGAATCCGCGCGGAACCGCCGTAGGCCGTCGCGGAGCACGGCGGCCATCGACTCGGCCGCATAGGAGTCGAAGTAAAAGCCGTGCGGGCCGGCGATCTCCGGCAGGCTCGTGCTCCGCGAGAGAAACACCGGCCGGCCGCACTGCATGGCCTCCAGCACGGGCAGCCCGAAGCCCTCGGTGAGCGAGGGAAACAGGAACGCCTCGCAATGCTCGTACAGCCATTGGCGATCGCCGTCCGCAACCTCGCCGGTCAGCACGACCCGCTCGCCCAGCCCGCGGCGAGACACCTCCCGATCGAGAAACTGGCCATAGGGCGTCGCCTTCTTGCCGGCGATCACCAGCCGCTCGCCGGGCAATTGCTCGAGGAGATCGAGAAGGACGTGGAAGTTCTTGTGAGGCAGGCTGTTGCCGACCGTGAGCAGAAAGCCACCCTCCGGCACACAGGCGGGCCGACGCTCGGCCGGGGCCGGTGGCGGCGCGATGCCCAGTGGCACCACGTGCACCGGTCGGCCACCGAGCGGCACGTGCCGCCGGACGTCGTCGGCCACCCATTCGGAGTCGGTCACGATCGCCGCCGCCCGCTCCGCCTTGCGCCGGATCGCGGCCAGTTTGCGGTCGATCTCCCGTCCCCGTCCCTCCCGCGGAGCCTCGTGGAGGAAGCTCAGGTCGTGGATCGTGAGCACGACCGGGACCCGCGGATCGAGGGGCAGGTACTTCGACGTCTGATTCGTCACGTGCCACAGGGCGACGTCCGCCGGCGGCATCAGGTGACGGGCGACGGGCCGCACCAGCCGCGCGAGCCCTTCCTTCTTCCAGAAGGCGACGTCGAGCCGGTCGTAGCCCGACGGTGGCAGATGCCGCTCGGCGCCGGCCGGGAGGAAGAACACCGGACGAAACCGCCCCGGGGCGACCTGGAGCAGTTCCGCGGCGAGGTGCAGCGAGAACCGGCCGAGCCCGCAGTTGATGTGCCGGAGTTTCTCGAGGTCGACGACGACGCGGGGCGGAGGCAAAGCCATGCCCTATGGTTGAAGGACCGGCGCGACCGCGTCAAGCCGACACGGCCGAGACGTCGCGGCCCCGCCGCACCAGCCGGGCTTCAGGCGTCGAAATAGAGGCAGAATTCATACGGGTGCGGCCGAAGCCGCATGGGCGCGATCTCCCGCTCCCGCTTCCATTTCAGCCAGGTGGCGATCACGTCCTCGGTGAACACGTCGCCACGGAGGAGGAAATCGCCGTCCCGCTCCAGGGCGTCGAGGGCCTCGTCGAGGGAGCCCGGGGCCTTGGGCACGCCGGCCAGCTCCTCCGGCGGCATGTCGTAGATGTCGCGGTCCAGCGGCTCGCCGGGATGGATCTTGTTCTGGATGCCGTCGATGGCCGCCAGCAGGATCGCGGCGAACGTCAGGTAGGGATTGCACGTGGGATCCGGGCAGCGGAACTCGACCCGCTTCGTCTTCGGGCTCGCCGAGTACATCGGGATCCGGCAGCTCGCCGAGCGGTTCCGCTGCGAGTAGGCGAGGTTCACCGGCGCCTCATAGCCCGGCACGAGCCGCTTGTAGCTGTTGGTCGTGGGATTGGAGATCGCCAGGATCGCCGGGGCGTGGCGCAGGATCCCGCCGATGGCATGCAGGCCCATCTCGGAGAGACCGGCGTAGCCCGTGCCCGCGAACAGCGGCTGGCCGTCCTTCCACAGCGAGATGTGGGTGTGCATGCCCGAGCCGTTGTCCCCGTAGATCGGCTTGGGCATGAAGGTCGCGGTCTTGCCGTGCCGCCGGGCCACGTTCCGCACGATGTACTTGTAGAGGCACATCTGGTCGGCCATGCGGACGAGCTCCTGGAACCGCATGT
>Ga0209985_10004574_pt1 | contig 11090 bp, 10 predicted proteins | sample NOAtaG_FD_187305 | JGI IMG/M metagenome (GOLD analysis project Ga0209985, IMG submission 187305) | Freshwater lake microbial communities from Lake Erie, under a cyanobacterial bloom - NOAA_Erie_Diel6S_1000h metaG (SPAdes) (version 2) | ecosystem: Environmental > Aquatic > Freshwater > Lake ... | reverse complement strand
GATTCGGTGAGGCCGTAGCCTTCCATGACCGGAATACCGGCCGCGTTGAAGACCCGCGCGAGCCTCGGCTGCAGTGCCGCACTACCGCTGGCCACCACCCGGGTGTTGCCGCCAAGGGCCGCCTGCCACTTGCTGAAGATCAGCTTGCGGGCCAACGCCAGTTGGATGTTGTACCACGCACTGCGGCCATGCACTTCGTAGCGGTGCCCCAGGTCCAGCGCCCAGAAGAAGAGCTTGCGTTTCACTCCCGTGAGCGCATCGCCCTTCGCCACGATCTTGTCGTAGATCTTCTCCAGCAGCCGAGGCACGGCGGTGAACACGTCCGGCGCCACTTCGCGGATGCGGTCGCCCAGATCGTCCAGCGATTCCTGGAAATGAATGCTTACGCCGTTGTACAGGTACATGTACATGAGCATGCGCTCATAGATGTGGGAAAGGGGCAGGAAGCTGATGCAACGTGCATTGCTGTCCACCGGGAAGCGCGTGGTGCTGGCCATCACATTGCTCAGGATGTTCCCGTGGGTGAGCATCACGCCCTTGGGCCTGCCGGTGGTGCCGCTGGTGTAGATGATGGTGGCCAGGTCGTCGTTGTTGACCTGGTCCTTGTACCGTTGAAGGGTGGGGCGGTCGGTATCGCTGGCCAGCGCGGCCACCTCGGTCCAGTGGCGGGCGTCAGGCACCCTGTCGAAGGTGAACAGATGGGCCAGTTGGTGGGCGGTTCCTTTCGCTGCAACGGCTTTTTCGTGGATCTCGGCATTCGCACTGAAGATCACCTTACTGCCTGAATGTTCCAGCACGTATCCGTAGTCCTCCGCGCTGCTGGTGGGGTAGATGGGCACGCCGATGGCCCCGATGCGGAGGATGGCCTGGTCCACCACGCACCATTCACTGCGGTTGCCGCTGGCGATCGCCACCTTGTCACCAGGTGAAACGCCCAATGCCATCAGGCCAAGCGCGATGCGGTCAGCCGTATCAATAAGCTCGCGTGTGCTGTAGCCCTTCCAAGTGCCGCCTTCCTTGGTGGCGATGGCGGTGTCCTTGGGGTACTTGGCCAGCTGGTATTCGGGGATGTCGTGCAGGCGTGTTGGCTCCATGGCCCCAAGATAGCAGCGAAGCCCATCCGTGCGGAATGGGCCGCACGACTTAGCGGTCAGCGACCGCTCAAAGGATCTCAGCGTCGTAGGAGACCGTGATCACGCGCATATCGAGGCCTTTCTTGATGGTGAACTTCTCGCTGATGCGTGTTTTGCGCTCCTGTCCGGCGTAGAAGATGCGTTCCACCCGGCGGTTATCCTTCTTGCCGTTCACCACGAGGTCGATCTCGAACATCATGTTCACCGCCCCATCCTTCAAGCTGCTTCGCCGCACATTGTGGGTGTTCACCTTGATCCAGGTGTCAGCCGCGATGTTCTGATCGGCATACAGGATAATGCGGTCCGAACCCTCGCCCTTGGGCATCTCAGCCGTAACGCTCGCACCTTCGAGCACTTGGTCGTTCTCTGTTATGGTGATGTTGGTGACCTTCACCAAGGTCTGGGCCTGGGTGAACGTGGCGATGATGGCCAGAAGGCCGAAGAAGAGAGCACGGATCATGGTCCTTGGCATTTGTTTTGCGAATTTGGCGTAACAATTTGTGTGCCTGAACGTCCACTACCATGAAAAACCCCACAACGATGACCTTCGACCTTCGTTCCCTGCTTGTTGGTGCCGCCCTGGTGGGCACCCTGTTCCTCGGATACAGCTTTCGCCCCGAGCCCGATTCAGAGCGCTACACCTACCGGCAGTTCTCAACGATCGAGAGCATCGTGCCCGGCGGTCTCGGCCGGTCGCGTATCATCATGAGCGATGCCGATGCCCAGGCCATTGAAAAGGACCTGCTCAACTTCTACAGCATGGTGGGCATCAACTTCAAGAACATCGCCAACAACGATCGCCTGATCGTGGAGACCATCAACCAGTACATCGCCGAGGGGTGGGAACTGCACACGGTGACCACCGGCGTCCAAAGCCCGGCCGGCGGCCCCGATGGCGGATCAGGTAACGGCATCTTCATCACCCGTTACCTGTTCCGTAAGCCCCTCTGATCCGAGCGGAACCATGGTGACCTCCATCGAGAGCGGTCCCAAGGGGCTGCTCTCGTCGTTATGAGTTGCCGTTCAAAGGGTCCCCATAGTGTGGATCCCTGCCGGACCTGATGGCATCTGGTCGGGCATGAGGCCTAGGATTGTTACCTTGACGGTCGAAATTTTGACACCATGAACCGATCCTTGAGGAACGTCCTGTTATTGATGACGGGTGTTGCACTGTTCAGTAGTTGCTATCCCGATCAGCCGGACAATATCGACGAGTACGATATTGTTTACACGAACTACTCGCCGACCTACGACTTCAAGGCCTTCAACACCTTTGCGGTGCCTGATAGCGTGGTCATCATCACCGGTGATCTGGCCGAAGGTGAGCAGCCCGCCAAGGTGTCGCCGGAATTTGGTGACCAGATCGTTGGGCGCATCCGCCAGAACATGGACCGCCTTGGATGGACCGAGGTGGCTCCCACCGAGAACCCCGATGTGTTGGTGCTCCCTTCAGCAGTGAAGACGCTCAACGTGGATGCCTACTACTACGGCGGCGGATATTGGGGGTGGTACTATCCCTATTACGGTTACGGGTGGTATTACCCGGGTTATTACCCCACCTATACCAGCTACACCACGGGTTCCCTCATCCTAACGATGATCGCGCCTGATGACCTGAGCCCGACGGAGAACCAGCCCGTGCTCTGGGTAGGTGTTCTGAACGGCCTTTTGGAAGGCAGTGATGCGAGCATCATCACCCGCATGACAACGAATATCGATCAGGCCTTCAAGCAATCCGAATACCTCCAACAATAACGCGCCATGCTTCGCTACGTTCTTCCCTTTTCCCTGTTGCTCGGCGCACCCTTTGTCAGCAAGGCCCAGCAGAACATTTACATGTTGGAGTATTCCATGGGTTTCCCTGTGGGCGACCTGAACGACTACATCAACGAGCCTTCGTTCCGCGGGTTCAACTTCGGTTACCGTTATATGTTGGACGAGAACCGTGCCATCGGTCTTGACATGGGCTGGCAGACCTTCTACGAGCTGAAGGACCTGGCCACCTACACCGAGGGCACGTCGTCCATTACGGGCATTCAGTACCGCTACACCAATGCATTTACGGCCAGCGTGCAGATCGATCAAGTGTTCTCCGAAGGCAAGGACCTGCGCCCGTTCATCGGCATCGGTGCGGGTACTTCCTACATGCGACGCACCCTTGACATGGGCCTGTACCGCCTAGAGCGTGATCCCTGGCAGTTCATGCTTCAGCCGGAAGCAGGCGTTTCCTTGTACATGCGGAATGGCAATGCGGTCATCCTCTCGGCGAACTATTACCTGGGCTTCAAGACCAAGGAGCTGGAGGCGCAGAGCTTCCTCGGTATAGGCATCGCCTATGCCTTCTCCGACTAGGTCGGAACCATACGTTCAGAAGGGCCGTCTCCTCGGGAGGCGGCCCTTCGTTTTTTTCGTGTGTATCTGGGCGGATCTTAATGGTCGACCCGCCGCCCATGGACCCCTTGTCCGTTCGCCAGTGGAGCACTTTTCGCCTGCTCGCATTATCGGATCACCACCTCAGGTGCTTGGAGCGATCGCTGTTCTCTTGGAGGGTTCAGCCAGGCCTTGACCCATGCAGGTGACCTTTATCGAGCGACCAAAGCAACGTGCTGGGCGCAAGATCCCCTGGTATTGAACGTTGTGTGTTCGGCCGACCCCCAAGCTTCGGTTGCGCAGCCATGGCTGCGCAACCGAAGCTTTACCAACCGGGTCGTTCCACCGCATGGCAGCGGGCAGTATGGGGTACTGTTGTTCAGGAAAGGGTCCCATGAAAAAGGCCCGGAACATACCGGGCATTTTTCATGGGAATTACATGGCGCTTAGTCGCGCGGAGGAGGAGGAGGGGGTGGGGGCGGAGGTGCACCTGCGCCGGGTGCGCGTGGAGCGGGTGCGCTCGACGACCGTGATGGGGGAGCGGAAGATCCGCCGCGGGGGAAGGTGAACACCAGTCCTCCCGTCCAGCCGAACTGGTAGATGGAACTGTAGGTGCTGACACCTGCGCTGGCGCCACCAGTGCCGAAGTAGAAACCACCGCCGAAGCCCTGTACTGGCGAGAGCAATTGGGCACCGGCCTTCAGTCCCACGGTCTCCGTAAGGTTGATCTGCAGGCCCAGCTTGCCGCCCCAGGCGAACTTGGTGACCTCGTCATCGCCGGTCATCCAGCCGCAGCCGATGTTGATGCCGCCATATCCGCTCACCGCCGGGCTGAACGGAAGACGTCCCAATCCACCGATCATGATGTAGTGGAGGTTGATGTCGAAGGGACCAATTTCCGAACGACCACTGCCGAGGTATCCCTGCGTCTTTTGTTGCTGGAACGAGAGCTCGATGGCCTTGTTGGGGCGCACATCGAACTCGATGCTTCCGCCGAAGTGCTGCCCTTCGGCCACACGACCTTCAGTGTAGGAGTAGCCGTAATAGGTGCCGCCCACCGGGAATTTGTCCTGGTAAGTGTAGCCGCCGAAGAGGTTCAGGCGGATGTTCTGGGCGCTGAGGCTGCCAGCCAGGCAGGTGAGCGCCACTGCGCCAAGAAGGGTTCGTGTTCCAATGGACATGTATGCGGATGTATAGGGCGAAAGGTAGTATCCGGGTTCCGATCGGGAGCTATGCCCGGTCAGAACTTGTAGGCATCGGACTCGTCCTGGAACAAGGCAAAGCCCAACGAGAGCTGCAGGATGTTGGCCTTGAACCCTTCGTATGGTTTGAAGTCCGTGATGGTAACGCCGTTCACCTCCCGGGTCTCGGTGAAGTCCTCGTTGTGGAAATTGGTGAAGTAGTACTTCACCTTCAGCGTGGTTCCGTTGCCCAACTGAAAGCCGGCCATCACCGCTTGGTGGAACGGTTGGGTACGGTCGCTCACCCAGACCACGAATTTATCCTCCTTGGTCTCGTTGAGGAATTCCTTCTCCTTGTAATTGAACGGCCACTCGAAACTGTAACCGGCGAAGAACAGCCCACCGTTCATGGTGCCCAGTTTGATGCCCACGGGCAGGCCGAGGTTGTACGAGCGGAACTTGAAGCGTTAGTCGCTGTTGGGGTCGTCGTAGATGAACCCAACGTTGCCCACGCTCAGCCCGATGAAGAGGCCGAACTTGTCGCTGAGGTCACGGTTCACGTATTGCTGTACGTTCACCACGGGAGCGAAGCGGATCACGGCACCCTTGTCGCTGCCGTTCACGTCAAGCAATGGCGAGGTGAAAGCGATCTCGGAGCCTCCACTGAAATAGGAGGTCTTCGAGGTGGATTGCGCAACGATGGTCGTGGCCAAGGCCATTCCACCGATCGTGATCAGGGTGCGGAACATGGGCGTTTCATTGGAGGCATCGAAGTAACCCACCCGGCAGGTATGGAATATTGACCACCGTCAGGCATTCGGTTCTTTCGGTGCGAAGTGAAGGCGCCGTTGGTCTGGTCACTTTGGAGCTTGCCCGCCACTGCGGCCTTCCGCGCAGTGCGCCATCCACGCCCGGTATTGGTCCGTGGTAAGGATGTTCTTCACCTCGGCCATCACGGTGGTGCCATCGGCGTTGGAGATGGGGTTGGGCTGTTTCTGGGCGCTTTTCACGTCGCATTCCTCCTTGCAGGCGTCCTGAACGAATTGGATCCGGCGCAATTGGTCGGGGCTCAGCTGCAACGCCTCCCAGGTGCTGGGGCCGGTGAGCAACAGGCAGTCCTGCAACTGTACGCTGGTGAGGTGGGTGGTGTCGGGCTGGGCCCGGGCCGTAGTGGTACCAACGAACGCCAGGACCACAGGGAACAAGGACCTTATCAACCGTAAGAGCAACAGGTGTTCCATACGCACAAGGTACGACGAACGGGAGTGTTGCGGAATGCGCATGTCGTGTTGTGGCGGTCCGGTTCGGCATGGGCCGATAGGGGAGCATGTGACTCCCGGAACGCACAGCGCCTGCCACCGGATGGTAGCAGGCGCTGTGATCGACGATCCTACGTGTTACTTCTTCGCCGTGGCCGGGAATGTCTCCACGGTCACGCTGCCGATGCGGCCGGTGAACACCTCGCGCTTCTTGTAGGAGAGGGTCACCGGGGTATTCTCGTCGGTGCCCACATCGGCGCTTTCGTCGATGCCGAAGGTGTTGCTGTTGGTCTTCGCGATCTTGCCCTCGCCGATCTTCTGGCCATCCATGAGCAAGGTGGCCATGCCACCGCCCCCGCGGCCGCCCTCGTAGGCGAAGTCCAGGACCAGCGTGTGCTTGCCCGGCGTCACTTTGGCGGTGCTCTTCACCGTGTAGAACTCCAGGCCCACCCAGTTGTAGGTGTAGTAGAGGTCGCCATCGAGCATATAGAAGCTCCATCCCCCGAAGTCACCGCCTTGCGCGAGGATCACGCCGCTGGCCTTGGCGGGTACCTCCACCTCGGCGGTGAACTTCAACGAGGTGTTCTTCACGTTGATGAAGGCGTTCTCCGGCATGCCCTTGGCACCGGTATAGAGCACGAGCTTGGTGCGACCGTTCATCAGGTCGGGTCGTCCGGCGATCACAGGGTCGAAGCGCTCAATGGAACGGTCGTCGATCGGCAGCACATTGTACTTCACGGCCTCCTCCATGAATTTCTTCTTCAGCTCCTCCAGCTTGGCGGGCTCCTTGGCGGCAAGGTCGTTGGCCTGGCTGAAGTCCTCGTTCACATTGTAGAGCTCCCACACGTCCTCGGCGAGCGGGCGGCGTGGTGCGGCCTCCCAGGGGGCCTTGTGGATGGTGCCGGCGAACCAGCCGTCGTGGTAGATGGCACGGTTGCCGATCATCTCGAAGTACTGGGTCTTGCGGGTGTCGGGGGCTTTAGCATCGGCGAACGTATAGTTCATGGGCACGCCCTCGATGGGGCGTTGCTCGATGCCGTTCACCATGCGCGGCGCGGGCACGCCCGCTGCTGCGAACACCGTGGGTGCCACGTCCACCACATGGTGGAACTGCGACCTCACCTCTCCCTTGGCGGTGATGCCGGCGGGCCAGTGCATCACCATGCCGTTGCGGGTACCGCCGAAGTTGCTGGCCACCTGTTTGGTCCAGGTGAAGGGCGTATTTCCGGCCACGGCCCAACCCGCCGCGAAGTGGTTGTAGGTGTGCTCGGTGCCCAGTTGGTCGATCCGGCTCAACTGCATGTCCAGCGTTTCCTGCACGCCGTTGAAGTAGGTGTTCTCGTTGTACATACCGATCATACCCCCTTCCGCGCTGGAACCATTGTCGCCCACGATGTAGAAAATGAGCGTGTTGTCCAGTTCGCCGCGCGCTTCCAGCGCATCGATCAAGCGGCCCACCTGTGCATCGGTGTGTTCGGCGAAGCCGGCGAACACCTCCATCTGCCGCTCGAAGAGGCGCTTCTCATCGGCGCTGAGCTTGTCCCAATCCTTGATATCGGCGGGCTTGGGGGCGAGCACGGTGTTGGCGGGAACAACGCCCAAGGCCTTCTGCCGGGCCAGGGTCTCCTCGCGCACCTTGTCCCAGCCTTGTGCGAATTTCCCCTTGTACTTGTCGCTGTACTCCTTGGGAGCGTGATGCGGCGCGTGCGTGGCACCGGTGGCGAAGTACATCATGAAAGGCTTGTCCGGCGTGAGGCTCTGCTGGGTGTTCATCCACGCCAGGGCCTGATCCGTCATGTCGTTGGTGAAGTGGTAGCCCGGGGACTCAACATCGGGGTACACACGGGTCACGCCATCATATACCATGGGATGCCACTGGTTGGTCTCCCCGCCGATGAAGCCATAGAACTTGTCGAAGCCACTGCCGGTGGGCCAGCGGTCGAAGGGTCCGGAAACGGAACCCTCCCAGGGCGGTGTCTCGTGGTACTTGCCGAACGCACCGGTGCTGTAACCGTTGAGGCGCAGCACTTCGGCCATGGGGGTGATGCTCTGCGGACGAATGCCGGTGTTACCGGGAAAGGCCGTGGCCACCTCCATGATGGCGCCGGCATTGTTGCTGTGGTGGTTGTAGCCGGTGAGAATGGCCGTGCGTGTGGGCGAGCACAGCGCGGTGGTGTGGAAGCGGTTGTACTTCAATCCGTTCGCCGCCAGCTTCTCGAGCGTTGGCATGTGGATGGGGCCGCCGAAGGCGCTGCTGTGCCCGAAGCCGATGTCGTCGATCAGTACCACCAATACGTTGGGGGCACCCTTCGGCGCGTTCACCTGGAAGCGGGGCGGCGCGGTGGCGTTGCGCGCGTCCAGTTCGGTGATGGCCGTGGTACCCGGCTCACGGATGGGCAGCACGGTGCGGTCGTAGCCATCGGTGACGGTGGCTTCGGCCGTTTTTTCAACGGTGTTTTCCTGAGGGGCGCCGCAGGCAGCAAGCAACAGCATACCCAACAGGTATGCTGCGTAACGGACACGTTGTTGTTTGGACATGGGTCTTGGTTGTGGCGACGAAAGTATCGCTCCCCCGAGTATAAATGGACAACTGGCCCGAAAAGAGGCTTCAAAGCAGAAGCGCGGCACTTTCGCGCCGCGCTTCTGGTTGTTCTAACCGCTGCAATTACGGGTCCAGTGCGGTCGGCACTTATTGCACCCGCAGTGTGTAGTCGATGTTCTCCGTGTTCACCTGCATGGCCTTGGCGGGCATCATCAGCCAGCTCTTGCTCACATGGTTGATACCCGTGGTGGCGAAGGCCGCGTAGTCGATGGTGCCCTCGATGGGGTCGGCGCCGCTCTTGGCCTTGAAGGTCTTGCGGAGGAAGAGGTTCGTGGCGGGGTCGATCAGGATGGTCATTTCATCGCCGGCCTGCATCACGTTCTTCGCTGTGGCGGTGATCACCTTGCCATCCGTGGTCACGGTGGCCTTATCGAAGAAGTCCACCAACTGCCCCTTGCTCATGTAAGCGTACTGCGCCATCACCTGTGCGGCCTTCTCGATGTAGTCCAGGCTCTCCTCCGCTGCGTTCTGTTGCATACGTCCGCGCACACCGGGTTTGGCCTGCACCGTGGTCTTGGCGTCGATGGGCGTGGCCACCAGCTTGCCGTCGGCACCGAACTTCATTTCGGTGAGCGTGGTCACCTTCAGTTCCTTGTTCACATAGCCGTCGAGCTTCAGCTTCCAGATGTATTGCTTCAGCTTGACGTTGTTGGCCTCATTGGCGGCGGAGACATCCAGTGCAAGCTTGGTCTTGTCGATCTCTTGAGCGCTGGCAAGCAGTCCAAGGGCGATGCCAATGATGCTTAGTGTGGTTCGGAGAAGCATGGGGTCTGCGATAGGGTTCGTGGGTTGAAGTTACGGATGCGCGTTCGCACGAGGCATGGGTTCTCACCAACGGCTGTGTCGCAGCTCAATGGTGGCCTTGGGCGCCCAGCCGCTGCATGCCTTCAACCAACTTGTGCCAGCCGAAGATCAGGGTGAAGCGGAAGCTGTCCATCTTCAGGTCCTCGGGGGCGCCATCGTTCACCGTGGAGATGTACGACAGGTTGAGCTGCATGTTCACGTTCAAGGAGTAGCCCACCGTGCCGCCGAAGCCCACGTTGTCCAATTCCTCGCCCGCCACGCCATCGATGGTGGCCTTGCCTCCGGTATAGGACACGGCGTCCAGCGAGACCCACAGTTTTTCCATGAGGTCACGCGTCAGGTGGCCCTCCACCTGGACCATCGGATCGGTGCTCATGGTCTTGCCTACGAAGTCGGTATTGTCACCGAAGAGCCAAACGGCCGGGAGTAGTTCGAAGGTGGTGCGTTTGCCGGGCACCCAGGCCCCGAGCTGCCACACCACGGGCGCACCGATGCGGCCATACCAGCGGTTCTGCCCGATGTTCAGCGGGGTGGTGTTGTCGTACTCGCCGATGGGGAAACACACCGATCCGATGATGTCCAGCGAAAAGCCCGGCTCGTAGCGGAGCATGTCCGGGATGTTCATGATGGCCTTGGGACCGAGAAGGTTCACGGTCATCTGCAACATCGGGTCGCCATAGCCCCGGGTGGTACGGGAGTAGTCCAGTCCGTTCAGGTTCACGGTGCCGTTCATGCGGCCCATCGGGGCCATGACGGAGATCATGGCCGAGCGCTTGAAGAGGGGCAGCATCTTGGCATAGCCCAACATGTTGGTGGTGGAGGAGAACTCAGCGCCAGGCACCACCGCGTGAGAGGGGTCCAAGGGGTTGGCATTGCCGCCCATGGACGAGTGGATCAAGGGCACGGCATTGGTGCCCATCAGGGTCTTCCAATAAAAACGGGGGCCGTCGCCCTGTGCGAAAGAGAGCCCGGCATGGAGCAGGGCGGTTACAACGATGAGGGAGCGCATGGCCGAAGGACGTCCGCTGCCCATGGTGATGTTGGTCTGGTTCATGGTGGGTCGTCGCTTATTTCTTGGGATCGGCCATCATGTCCTGTGGGGGTACGAACTGGCGTTTGTTCGAGACCGGTGGGTACCCTGCTTCCACCGGGAAGCGCGTGGGGAGCACATCGTCAAGGCTCTCAAAGACCGACCGGCTGGGCAGGATCACGTTGTTCTTTCGGGCATAGTCCTCCCACAGCGCGAGCATCGCCTGCAGCTTCTCGGGGTGGGTGGCTGCCAGGTCGTGGCGTTCCGCCGGATCCTCGGCCAGGTTGAACAGTTCCCAATCGCCACGACCCACGGGAGCGAACTCCCAGCGGATCTTCCAATCGCCCTGGCGGAGGGCCCGGTTGCCGAAGATCTCCCAGGCCAGATAGTCGTTCTCATTTCGGGCCGAAGGGACCTTGCCGTCCAGCACAGGGATCCACGACTTGCCGATAAGGGGCGGCAGTTCCACGTTGTTCAAGCGCTTGGGATACTCGGTTCCGGCCACTTCGAGCAGGGTGGGCATGATGTCCGCGATGAACATGAGGCCGTGGTTGATGCTTCCCTTGGGCAGCTTGTTGACGGGTCCGCTCACCACCAAGGCGTTGCGGATGCCACCCTCGCCCATCCATCCCTTGTACTGGCTGAAGGGGGTCATGGACACCTGCGCCCAGCCCGGTCCGTAGCCTACGTAGGAGCCGGGGTCGCCCCAGG
>Ga0209985_10004572_pt1 | contig 11093 bp, 12 predicted proteins | sample NOAtaG_FD_187305 | JGI IMG/M metagenome (GOLD analysis project Ga0209985, IMG submission 187305) | Freshwater lake microbial communities from Lake Erie, under a cyanobacterial bloom - NOAA_Erie_Diel6S_1000h metaG (SPAdes) (version 2) | ecosystem: Environmental > Aquatic > Freshwater > Lake ... | reverse complement strand
CTCCGACGACATGGAGCGCACCGGGCTGTCGCTGGTCGAGTTTGCCGAGATCGCGACAGCCGTGCCGGCCGAGGTCGTGCTGGTCATCGACGCCTGCCACTCGGGCATGTCGGGCAACAACCTGATGCGCGGACTGGACCCCGAGGAACTTGCGCGCCGCATCCAGGCGATCCACGAGCGCGGCATGTACATCATCAATGCCTCGCGCAGCGAAGAGCTGTCGTTCGAGGCCAACGCCCTGGGGCATGGCGTGCTGACCCAGGCGCTGCTCGATACCCTTCACTCTGCGCGTTATGTGACGCGACCCGAACGCAAGCTGGGCATGCTTCAACTGATGGCCGGCATCCAGGAACGGGTGCCCGTGATCAGCCAGCGCAACGGCATCACGCCCCAGACCCCCGTCTGCCGGTCGTACGGCGACCTGCTGCCGTTGACCCTCTACGTCCAGCCCGGGAAAGGCCGTACCAAGGCAAGCCCTCCATTGCGCGGCTCACTTGCATCCGCTAACGTGTCGAGGCTCCAACCCAACATTCAACGACGAAGGACCGGACCCATGGCAACGAAGAAGGCAGCCGCCAAGACCGCACCCGCAAAGAAGGCCGCAGCACCCGCGAAGAAGGCACCCGCCAAGAAAGCTGCACCCGCCAAGAAGGCCGCCCCGGCCAAGAAGGCTGCACCGGCCAAGAAGGCCGCAGTGAAGGTGGCGCCCGTCAAGGCCGCCGCTCCCGCCAAGAAGGCGGCTCCCGTCAAGGCCGCAGCACCTGCCAAGAAGGCCGCGCCCGCCAAGGCACCGGCGGCCAAGAAGGCCGCTCCCGCGCCGAAGGCGCCCGCCAAGAAGGCGGCTGCGCCCGTCACGACGGCCGCGGTGGCCCCCGCAACCCTGGCGACCGGTGGTGCTCCGAAGCCTGGCGTGGACGTGATCCGCAAGCCGAAGACCAGCTGAGCCACGCGCGTGGCTCGCCCCGGACTCCTGGCACCTGCCAGGGACGGGGCCGGCCTCAGGCGCGCCGGTCCGCGTCCTGCGCTTCGCGCTCCGGCGGCGGGTAGGGGTCGGCCACGTAGGCGCGGCCCTTCATGATGATGACGATCACGCAGCCGATCGCGACCGTCAGCACCAGGGTCAGGTGCAACAGCGCGAGCCCGAACAACTGGTACGCCACCAGCAACTGGCTCCCGTCCGCAGCCGCCTCATCCGGTGTCGCCCACAGCAGGGCCAATGCCACCGCGGCCGGCAAGGCCGTACCCCAGGCTGCGATCGCGGGCAGCCGCTTCCAGATCGCCCACTCCAGTCCGTGGGGCGAGCGCTGGAATCCGGGCAAGCGGTTGAGCCATTTCATCGCGTCATTCTGGGTCGGGTTGCCCGGTGTGCGCATGACAGGGGTCAAGTGGGTGACATCAAGGCGACGCCGAGCACGCCACAAAGGTGTTGCCGCTATCGTGCGCGGTTGACGAAACATCAGCGCTTGGAGACTTCGATGAAACACCGCGCGATTCACGCTGCCCTGCTGGCCCTGACCGTTGCGGCCACGGGCGCCCTGGCGCAGCAGCGGCAGGCGCCGGAGCGGGTTGCCGAGCCCTTCGGCTCGCCGCAGACGGACCGCATGCTGAGCGACATCGAACGCTGGATTCAGAACAACCCACGCGGGCGGGTGCTGACCGAGGCCGAGCGACAGGCTCAGGAGGTCGCCGAAGCGATCGGCAAACGCGACTGCCCGGCGGCCGTGAAGCTGCTGAACGCCGGCCTGGCCAAGGGATCGCACGAGATCCTGGTGCTGGCGGCCACGATGTACGAGGACGGCCTGTGCCTCAAGCCCAACTGGGACCGCGCGGTGGGCCTGCTGCAGCGGGCGCATGCGGCAGGCAGCCCGCTGGCCGCACCGCGTCTGGCCGCCGGCTATGCCGGACCCGCCGGCGGCAGCGACAAGGCTGCAGCGCTGTGGTGGGCCTTGCAGGCCAAGGTCGGGCTGCCGGACGCCTGCCGCAGTGCCGAGGCCCTGGTCGCCGATGCCGACCGCTTCGTGGCCGCGATCGAAGCCTGGCCTGCGGGGCGGCTCGACCACTGTGCCTATGTCGCCGGCGTGATGGCCACGGTCCAGGGGCAGATCGAAACCGGACCACTCGCCAGCGCTTTCGGGTTGGCCGGCGAAGTTCGCCTGGTCTTCGTGCCGGCGACCGGCAGCTTCGAGATCGGCAACAGCCTGGCGCCTGCCGCGTCGAAGCAAGGCCGGGTCGACGACGCCTCGGCCCAACAGGCCAAGCGCAGTGAGCTGCTCGCCCTGGTGCGGCAGACCACGGAGCGGGCGGTCGGCCGCTACAAGCGTCCGGAGGGCCTGGATGCCAGTTGGGTGGCCCGCTGGACCGTGGAGTTCAAGCCGGCGGCTTGAATTCTGTCGGTGGACACGCGGCTGGACGTGCCGACGGCAGGTGGACGGCGCGAGATCAACGCGCCGGTTTCACCACGACATCCTTGTCGGGGTCGCGCCACGGCACGCCCAGCCGGCCGGGGTGGGTCGTGATGCGGATGCGGTCGCCGACGCTGGCGTCGCGGTGGACGCTGTGCGACACCGCGAACGAGCCGGCCGTGGTGTGCAGCGTGTAGTCGGCGCTGCCGTCCCGCGCCTGACTGAGCTTCTCCAGGACCCGCCCCTTGACGACCACCGACTCGCCCTGCGGCGCGGCGCCGTTGATGCCCACGGCAGCGGCGTAGGCCACGATCCAGTTGGCGACGGCCGCCACCAACAGCATCGGCAGCCAGGCGCGGTGGTCGGTCAGGCGCCGGCCGCGGGCGCGCCAGGTGACCCAGCCCCAGAGCACCGTGGCTGCGGCGGCAACGACGCCGGCGCCGATCAGCAGCCGCGTGCGGTCCACGGGTGGGTGGTTCGCGTCCAGCGCGATCGCAGCGAAGCCTCCGAAGCCGAACATCGCGAGCGCCAGCAGCACGCCGCCGATCATGGCCCTGCCTTCCTGCCCGACGTGCAGGTCGCCCGGGGCCTTGTCGCTGGACATCGCAGCGGCCGAGGCCGTCACCGCCGTGGCCAGCGCGACGACCCGCGCCGCCATGGCCGCGTCGTTGGCGGCGTCATGGTCGCTGTCCCAGCGCGCGACAACGGCCTGGTCCTCGGCCGACCAGACGAAGCTCACCAGATCCGCCTCGTGGAGCGCCAGCAGCTCGGTGCGGGTGGAACGCTCGGCCAGCAGCGTGGCGACCGCGGCGTCGCCGCCCAGGGCGACCAGCACCCGGTCGAAGGCCTCGTCGCCGGTCTTGGCGGGCTGGATCAGCCCCACGGCGGTGGCCGTCCAGTCCATCAGGTCGCGGCCGTGCACCGCCAGCGTCTGCGGCACCCGCGCCGGTACCACCAGTTCGACCTGCTCGCTCTGGCCTTTGCGCTGCTGGACACGCAGGCGCCACGGTCGCGGGCCGTGGGTGACGTGGATCCAGCCGTCGACGTCGGAGGCCGCACCCACGGCGGCCAACAGGGCGCGGCGGTGCGAACGCATCGCGCGCAAGTCCAGCGTCACGAAGGTCAGAGCAATCCCCAGGCCCAGCGCCATGACGCCAGCGGTGATCCACGCCGCGGAGAGTTCCATGGATCAGGTCGGGGCGAGCGGGGACATCACGCCGGGATTTTCGGCCGCATGGCGCGAGAGCTTTAACCTTGCGGACCTTGCCCGCAACCTGCGGCAAACCAACCCGGGAGATTCCGTGAAGAACATGTTCGAAGGTCGCGTTGCGCTGATCACGGGCGGCAGTTCAGGTATCGGGCGCGCCGCCGCTCTGGCTTTTGCCGAGCAGGGTGCATGCGTCGTGGTGGCCAGCCGGCGCGCCGAGGAGTCGGAAGAGACCGTGCGACTGATCGTGGCAGCCGGCGGCGACGCGCTGTTCGTGAAGACCGATGTCGCGCATGCCGAGCAGGTGGCCGCCCTCGTCGACAAGACCGTGGCGACCTACGGCGGCCTGGACTTCGCCTTCAACAACGCGGGCATCGAGGGCACGGCCTTCGTACCGGCCGAGCACTACAAGGAAGAGACCTGGGACTCCGTGATGGACATCAACGCCAAGGGCGTGTTCCTGAGCATGAAGTACGAGCTGCCGCATGTCGTGGCGCGCAAGGGCGCGATCGTCAACATGGCCTCGGTCGCGGGGCTCAAGGGCAGCCCCATGGGCATGGCCTATGCCGCCAGCAAACACGCGGTGGTGGGGATGACCAGGGCCGCGGCAGTGGAGTACGCCCCGACCGGCGTGCGCATCAACGCGGTGGCGCCCGCGGTCATCGTCACGCCCATGGCCGAGCGCGCCTTCTTCCATGACCCCAACATCCGCGCCGCCATCCTGGCCCGGCACCCGCTGGGCCGCCTGGGTGAGCCCGAAGAAGTGGCGCAGGCGGTGATCTGGCTCTGCAGCCCCGGTGCGTCCTACACCACCGGGCACACGCTGCCGATCGACGGTGGCATGCTGGCCTGAGGGTTCTCGTCACTGCCGAAGCGGGGGCCGCATCGGAGTCGATCGATCCCATCAGTCACTTGCGCTCTGGATGATCTGCTGAGAGCTGGACGGCAGACCGGGTGCCCGTTGGTCGCCGGTTCAGAGGTCGGAGAACTGGGGCACTCGAACCCAGAGCGCGCGCGTCTGCAACCGACTTTCTGAGGGCATCCAATGCCCAGGCCCTGGCCCCGCGAAGCTGCCTGCGGGGGTCTCAGATCAACCTTCCCGCATCGCCAGAAGCGCTTCGAGCACGGCCTCGACGGCTCGGTCGTCCACGAGCACGCGGTGCGCGATGCCCAACGCCCGGTGCAACGCGGGCTTGAGCGGCCGCATGACGATGCGCGCATCCGGCGCCGGCGCGCCGGCCTCGTGCGGCAGCAACGCGGCGCCGTAGCCGGCGGCCACCAGGCTCTTCATCGCGTCGTTGAAGTTCAGCTCGATGCGCGCTGACGGCCGCTCGCCAGCAGCGGCGAACCACTCGACCGTCTGTTTCGACAGCCGGGTGCCGCGATCGTTCGCGATCAGCGGCCGTGCGGCCAGCCAGGCCGGCGTCACCTGCCGTGGCGGCGCCCACGCGGCCGGCACGAAGGCCCGTACCGGGTCCCGTCGCCAGGCTTGCACGCGCAAGCCGCGCAATGCTGGCTGCGGCAGCGCCACGATGCCGATGTCCAGGCGGCCAGCGGCCAGGCGGGCCAACGCCTCTTCGCTGGTGACCACAGCGACCTGCACGTCGATGTCCGGGTGACTCGCGGCCAGGTGTTCGAGCGCCCGCGGCAGCAGATGGGCCAGCGCGCCCGTGGAGGCGCCCACGCGCACCCGGCCACCGCGCGCAACAAGCTGGCGCTGCACGGCCTGCAGCAGGTCGTCGGCCTCGGCCAGCAGCCGCCGGGCGCGGTCGATCAGCAGGCTGCCGGCGGCGGTGGCCGACACGCCGGCTGGGGTGCGGTGCAGCAGGCGGACCCCGAGCCGCGCTTCCAGCTGCGCGACGTGCAAGGTCACCGTGGGGGGCGCCAGATGCAGCGCCTTGGCTGCCGCCACGAACGAGCCCAGATCGTCGATGGCCAGCAGCGTGCGCAGGCGGTCGAGGTTGAGTTCGCGCATGTTCAGATTTCCTGAATCCCTAGTTTGTCAGATTCAACTGGTCTGCACGGGTGGGCCACGGCACGATGCGCTGTATGAAACCTCTCATCTTCATCGACGGCGACCAAGGCACCACGGGCCTGCACGTGCACGAGTTGCTGGCCGGGCGCGACGATCTGCGCCTGCTTCGGGTGCAACCGGAGTTCCGCAAGAGCACGGCACACCGCGCCGAAGCCTTGAACGCCTGCGACGTGGCGCTGCTGTGCCTGCCCGACGCCGCCGCGCGCGAAGCGGTGGGGCTCGTGCGCCGGCCCGGCGTGCGCATCATCGATGCCAGCTCTGCGCATCGCACGGCGACGGGCTGGGTCTATGGCCTGCCGGAACTGGACGCGGCCCAGCCTGGGCGGATTGCCGCCGCCACCCGCGTCAGCAATCCGGGCTGCTACCCCACGGGAGCCGTGGCCTTGCTGCGGCCCCTGATCGACACGGGCCTGCTTCCGGTCGATTACCCGCTGGCCATCCATGCGGTGTCCGGCTATTCGGGCCGAGGCCGCGCCGGGCTGGACGATCACGAAGGGCCGGCCGCAGACCAGGCCGCGCCATTCCAGCTGTACGGCCTGGGGCTGGACCACAAGCACGTGCCCGAGATCCGCACGCACGCCGGCCTGGCGCATGCGCCGATCTTCGTGCCAGCCTACGGCCACTACCGGGAGGGCATCGTGTTGACGATCGCGCTGCACCTGCGCCTGCTGCCTGCCGGGGTGACGGCATCACACCTGCACGCGGCGCTCCAGGCGCGGTACGCGGGGCGGCAGGTCATCGAGGTGCAACCGCTGGCCGAGCACGCCGCTGACGAGCGCCTGGACCCGCGGGTGTTGAACGGAAGCAACCGCCTGCGTCTGGCCGTCTACACGCGTGCGCACAGCGGCCAGGTGCTCCTGGTCGCCGTGTTCGACAACCTGGGCAAGGGCGCCGCCGGCGCGGCGGTGCAGAACCTGGAGCTGATGTTGGGGCTGGCCAGCCGACGGCCGGAGCCGTAGAAAGCCACTCACTTGTCCGGGCTTGCCACGATGGTGAGCACGTCCAGCGAGCTCCGGCAAGCCGGCCACACCGGCACCGGAGCTGATTGAACCCTCTTGCCGGAGCAGGCGTCGCAGAGACCTGCCGGCGCATGTGCCACCGCACCTGTGTGCCTTGGTCGTGGCGAACAGGGTGTTCATCTCATGGAGTCGTACAACTGGGTCACGCACCCCCCGTCAAGATCCGTTCGATCGTGCCGCGGTCAAAGTTTGCGCCACACAGCAGGACAACGCTCGAACCCGTTCCACGTCGGCCTTTGTCTTTTGTCCAAGCCGCCAGCGCCATTCCGGCCGAGCCCTCGACAAGCATCTTCTCGGTCCAGGCAACCTGTTCGATCCCTGCAGCGATTTCTACCTCGGTGCAGTCGATCAGATCGTCGACCACCTCCGCGGCAAGGGGCAGGGTGATGGTGTCCGGGTCAAAACCGCCAGCAACACCATCTGCGAGAGTTGCCCTGTGTTCGATCTCCACCGGGTGACCAGCGCGCAGACTGGCCGCGAAAGCGGATGAATTCACCGCGCTGACCCCCACGATTCGTGTTCGAGGAGCGAAGGCCTTCAACACGCAACCGATGCCGGAGATGAGTCCACCGCCGCCCATGGCAATGTAGACAGTGTCAAGCTCGGGCATCTGTTCAATCAGCTCGAGCCCGATGGTGCCTTGCCCCGCGACGACCTCAGGGTCGTTGTAGGGCGAGACATAAGTGCTTCCGTCAACCATGGCCAGTTCCCGCGCGTGCCGTTCGGCCAACCCGGAATCGCGCGAGTGCAGGATGGTGCGAACGCCAAGAGCTTGAATGCGCGCCAGCTTTTCTCGAGCCACGGTTTCAGGCAGAACGACCGTCAGTGCGTGGCCCATCACCCGCGCGGCTGTGGCGAGCGCCAGGCCGTGGTTACCCGACGATGCCGTGACCAAAGGGGTATCCACTGGCAGCGATGTCAGCTTGGCCATGGCGCCGCGATACTTGAAAGACCCGGTCTGCTGCAGGTTTTCACACTTGTACGCGAGCCTGTTCTGACCGTCTGAACCACCTCGAGAAAGCACACAAGGCGTCTCACGGATCGCCGCGCGAATTCTTTGTCGGGCTTGAACGGATCGCGCCGCCTGCTGATGCACGTTGATCGATGGACTCATTCGGAAAGTCACTTCCAGCTTCTTGCCGCGTACGGCCAGAACCATTGCAGGAACGAGTGCCGCAGACACCCAGCGGCGCGTCTGCCACCCTTAAGAGTTTGCCGTGGTCGTGGCGAACAGCGTGTTCATCTCACCGAACGACAGGGGTCCGCTGGTCAGACCGCCAACGTCACCATGGAGCAGCGCTGCGGTGCCGCGCAACAGGGTTGCATGTGTGGCAAGAAACAGCCACGGCCCTGAAGTCAAGCGGCGGACACCGAGTGAACCCAGCAGCTCCGTGGAGGGCAGGCCCGGAACCACCATCAGGTTCACCGGCAGCTCGGTTGACGCCACCACCCGGGCGCACTCGTCGGCGTGAGCAAGGCCGGGAACGAAGAGTCCGTCTGCGCCCGCTTGCGAGTACTGCCGGGCTCTGGATCTGACCATTTCGACCGCCTCGACCCCACGTGCCAAGTCCCGCAGGTAGACGTCCGTTCGGGCGTTGATGAACACCTCCGCGAGCGATCGTCTCGAGCGTATGGCCTGGATCTTCGCGGCGAGCAGTTCGCTGGATCCTTCACCATCTTCGAGGTTGATGCCCACGGCACCACCGCGGTGGATCTCTTGAACGAGGTCGGCGACCTCCTCCGGGTTGCGGCTGTAGCCGTCTTCGAGGTCCACGCTCAGCGGGACATTCAGGACACGGGTCATGCGCTGCACCGCGGCGATGAGTTCGGACTTCGGGACAGATCCTCCGTCCGCGTACCCCAAAGACCAGCACAGCGCGGCGCTCGAGGTCGCCACCGCGGGAGCGCCCGCCTTGGCGGCCAGGCAAGCGCTGGCGGCATCCCACGCGTTGGGCAGGCAGAAGACACCGTCACGACGGTGCAGGGAACGAAACGCTGAGGCAAGCGCTGAGTGCATATCGGTGGTTCCTGAGAAGACGGGCGGAGGCAAAGACTATCGAGCGGTCCCAGCGTCGACTCGCCACTTCCGGACATGTGAGTCCCGTCGAGTCGCCCGGATGCAAGCCAGCAAGCGCGCCCGCAGCGCTGAACGATTCGGCCCAGGCCGAAGCGTCTCGACTCTCGCCTGCCGCACATTCCGGGTCGTCTCCCATCCCCCTTGAGCCGACTCCATGACCGTGACTTGCTTCATCCGCTATCAGATCGATCCTTTCCAGCGCGACGCCTTCAAGCAATACGCCGAGGCCTGGGGCCGAATCATTCCGCGCTGCGGCGGCCATCTGATCGGCTACTTCCTGCCGCATGAAGGCACCAACGATGTGGCGTGGGGTCTGATCGGCTTCGACACCCTGGCAGCCTATGAACGCTACCGTCAGACGCTCAGGGCCGACGCCGAGGGGCGTGCGAACTTCGAGTGGGCCCAGTCGCAGCGCTTCATCCTTCGCGAGGAGCGAACCTGGCTGGAGGATGTCAGCGCCACGCGCGATGTGGCGCGTCTGGTCACGCCGTGATCGCGGTCATCTTTGAAGTGGAGCCCAGGCGCGGCGCAGCGGATCGCTACTTCGAGATCGCAGCCGCCCTGAAAGCCGAACTGGAGTCCATTGACGGCTTCATCTCGGTCGAGCGGTTCGAGAGCCTTGCCAAAGCCGGGCGATTCCTGTCCTTGAGTTTCTGGCGCGACGAAGCCTCGGTGCGCACCTGGCGTTGCCACGGCATGCACCGTCGCGCCCAGCAGGAGGGCCGCAGCGACGTGCTTGCCGGCTACAGGCTCCGGGTTGCGACCGTGGTGCGAGACTACGGCTTGCATGAACGCGAAGAGGCGCCCGAAGACTCTCGAAGCGCGCTCATCTGACACCGGTGAACACCCCCTGAGCCGTGCAAGGACAATTCTGTGGGCCCTGGGTTCCACTTTTGTGGTGCTTGCAGCGCTGAACGCTGGCGTATGCGCCATCTCTGCAAGTACCGCGAGCGGCCTGCTGGCATCGGCACGAGCGCAAAGGAACTTCAACCTTGCCGGCGGGTCGTTCAAGAGTGCCGCAGGGGTTTGGGCGCTGCTGGCCGAGCGTCCGGCAACATGACACCGACGCTCCACACACATCGACCGCCATGCTGCTCGTTTTTCCGAACAACACGCTTGCCATCGTTTGCATGCCCTACCAGCGTCCATACGACAACCCGATATCGCTGAAGGCCGGCGAACAGGTGCTCATTGATCCAGTCAAGACCCAAGAGACAGACATACTCGGCTGGGCTTGGTGCACGGGTCCTGACGGCCGTCAGGGATGGGTGCCGACAGCATGGCTGGAGCATGACGATGGTGCCGTACAGGTCACGCGCGACTTCTCCGCACTTGAACTCACCCTCCAGGTTGGTGACCGAGTCACCTTGCACCACAGCGAGAGCGGCTTTGTCTGGGTCACCCACGAGAACGGAGCGACCGGCTGGGTTCCGGATGCATGCCTGCAACGGGTCAACCCGAAAGCGGAGGTTCTGTAGGAAAGCCGCAGACCGAAGCAAAGTCGGGTCATGCCGGGCGCGATCATGGCTTGCATGAAAGCGAAGAAGAGGCCACCGGTTCGCGCAACGCCCTGAACTGACACCGGTGAACACCCCCCATGAACCCCGGCTGGCCCGCGTGGCCGCCATCGTGGCCGACCCGGCGCGGTCACGGATGCTGGCCTACCTGCTGGCCGGTGAATACGCCAGCGCCAGCGAGTTGGCGAAGGTGGCATCCGTCACGCCAGCCACGGCCAGCGGCCATCTGGGCAAGCTGATGGACGCGAAGTTCGTGGTGTGCGAGCCCAGGGGCCGGCACCGGTACTACCGCCTGGCCGACGCCGAAGTCGCGCATGCGCTCGAGGCATTGGCCCTGGTGGCCGAGCGCGATGATCATGACGCTGCGTGGGCACATCCACAAAGGATTCGCCTGCGCAATGCGCGCTGCTGTTACGGCCACTTGGCCGGCCAGCTCGGGGTGGCGGTCTTCGACGCCCTCCAGCGGGATGGACGACTCGCATCGGCCTCCTGCGGATTCGAGCTCACGGACACGGGTCGGGCCTGGCTCAACGGGTTGGGGATGATCCCCAGTCCGCCCAACAGCCGGCGTCGCTTCGCATACCGGTGCCTCGACTGGTCCGAACGTCGCGACCACCTCGCGGGCCAGTTGGCCGACGAGCTCTACCAACACTTCACCGCCAAAGGCTGGGTGCGCCGCGCGTCCGGCAGGGCGGTGGAAGTCACGGTCACCGGTCAGCAGGAACTGCTCCCGCGCTTGAAGGAAGATGCCGCCTGAAGCGCGACGTGTCGCTCTGGTTTGCCGACACCCCTGGGCGGCGCCAGCAGTAACGGGTCCGGTTGAAGGGGGGGGTCAA
>Ga0209985_10004571_pt1 | contig 11093 bp, 10 predicted proteins | sample NOAtaG_FD_187305 | JGI IMG/M metagenome (GOLD analysis project Ga0209985, IMG submission 187305) | Freshwater lake microbial communities from Lake Erie, under a cyanobacterial bloom - NOAA_Erie_Diel6S_1000h metaG (SPAdes) (version 2) | ecosystem: Environmental > Aquatic > Freshwater > Lake ... | reverse complement strand
ACACTGGGCGAAAGCCGAATATAATATCACATTGACCGAATTCGTACTTAAGCCCTGGACATGTTGATATCCAGGCTATACGGGTCCGGGTATCGTTTTTGAACGCCCCGCCTACCTCCGCCCCCCCGGCACTCCCCCGCCCTGCGGCTTCTGGGGCGTAGCGGGCGGTGGTGTCTTCTTCACCTGCCCGTCCTCGTACTCCACGCTCTTGGTCACCTGGCCGTTGCGGTCGTAGAAGTTCATGGTGCCGTGCAGGCGGCCTTCCTTGTAGGTCATGTCCTGCACCACGCGGCCGCGCTGGTCGTACACTTTGCAGGGGCCGTGCGGGTCGCCGTTCTGGAAGGACTGCTCGCGCATCTTCACGCCCGCATCATCATAATAGGTCCACGCGCCGTTGGGCATGCCGTTGCTGTACATGCCTTCGCTGATCACGTTACCGCCCACGCCGTAGGTGATCCAGCGGCCGCTCTTCTTGCCCGCTGCGTAAAAACCCTCCTCCCGCACGCGTCCGCCAATGGGTTTCTCGGGCACGGATTCGAAATAGAGCTTCCATGAACCATCCTTCAGGTCATCCTTGTAGTAGCCTTCAAAATCAGGCTGCCCATCGGGGAAAAAGCCACGCCACAGGCCATCCATGCGCCCCTGTGTGAACTGGCCAATGGACTTGTCCTTGCCGTTCTCGAACCAGCTGTGCCACTGGCCGTCCTCCTTCCCGTTCACATAGGGGCCTTCCTGGAGTTTTTGTCCCTTCTCGTACCACGTGGTCCAGGTGCCTTGCTTCACGCCTTGTTCGAAACGTCCCTTCTTCCAGAACTGGCCACCCTCGTAGAAGTAGACCCACTCGCCCTGTTCCTTGTCCGCCGCGAAAGCCCCGGTGGTGCTGAGCTGGCCGTTGGGGTACCAGTACTTCCACACACCTTCGCGCAGCCCGGCCTTGAACGGGCCTTCCATGTCCTTCTTACCGGTGGTGGTGTACCAGGTCCACACGCTGTCCTTTTCACCACCCTTGAAGGCCCCGCTCACGTTCACCTGTCCGGACCGGAACCACAGGGAATACGGTCCGTTCAACCGGCCCACCAGATACGTTTCCGTTCTCTCCGGCTTTCCGTTGGAATACCAAAATGACCAGGTGCCCACCTTCGATCCGCCCTGGTACTGACCCTGGACCTTTTCATTCCCGGCGGGATAGCGCTCCATATAGGTGCCGCTCCGCACGCCCTTGATGTACTGGCTTTCCTCCTGCACACTGCCACTGGCGTAGTGGGTGCGCAGGAAGCCATCGCCATTGGTGAGGGTGCGCACACCGGTGGTGTCCCACGCATCGGTGACCAGCACCAGGGTATCCTGCCACACCTCGCGGAGCATGGGCACGCTGTCGGGATAGTAATAGGTCCACGGTCCGGTCTTGCCGCCCATGCGGTAGGCGCCACGCTCCATGATGCCGCCATCGCGGTAGCGGGTCACACGCAGGCTGTCCTCCACACCGCGCTTGAACCAGCCATCGTGCTGCAGGCCGCCACCGGGATAGTAGATGCGTACGCGGCCATCGCGTTCACCGCTCTTGAACTCGGCCTGTTCGATGAGGCGGCCTTCACGGTCGTAGAACTTCCATTCGCCCCACTCGCGGCCGTTCACCATAAGGCCCTCGCTGCGCTTGATGGTCTTCTTCGCATCCCAATGGTCCACGAAGGGTTCCACGCTCTGCGCGGAGGCGGAAGCGAAAAGGCCCAGACAGAGAAAGAGGACGAGGGAACGGAGCATGCGACGAAGGTAAACCGCCCCTGTGCGCGGGAAGAGCGCCGGAGCACCACCGATGAACAACGCGCTGGTGAATGCCGGTGGTACGTACCGATGATGCGTTGGGAAACCGCGCATGGACGCCACCTTGCGAACACCGCGATGCCCGTGCCTGTTACCTTGCGCACTCCTGCCCTTCCACACCATGCGTCGCTTGCTTTTCCTGACCGCCCTTCTGAGCGTTGTGCTCTTGTTCACTGCGTGGAACGAGGCCGTGCGACCGGTGCGAGGACCGCACAGCAGTTTTGAGCTGAAACTCCTCCGGAGCACGGACAGCCTGGCGGTGCAGATCGGGACCTACTTCACCACGGCCGGTCGCTGCGCCGGATGCCATGGCACCGACCTGCTCGGCATTGCCAGCGTTGATGGCCAGGGACGCGATGTGAACGTGGTGGACGACTGGCGCAGCACCATGATGGCGAACAGTGCGCGCGACCCCTTCTTCCGCGCCAAGGTGGAGCACGAGGTGTTGGTGAACCCGGCGCACCAAGGTCCGATCGAGAACAAATGCCTGAGCTGCCACGCACCGCAGGGCATGCACCAGGAACGCATGCTTGGGCATCCGCCCTTCACCATGGCCATGCTCGACACCAGCAAAATGGGGCTGGACGGCGTGAGCTGCCTCTCGTGCCACATGCAGTCCGAGGCCACGGCAGGCACCTTCTTCAGTGGTGAACTGGAGTTCGATTCGGCACGGGTGTACGGCCCGTACAGCGACGACCAGATCAACCCGGCCATCATGCAGTTCTTCGTGCGGTTCACGCCCGGCTTCGGCAGCCACATCGTGAACAGCAAGGTGTGCGCCGGCTGCCACACCCTGATCACCGAGACCATCGACCTGGAAGGCAACATCACCGGCGACCAGTTCGTGGAACAGGCCACCTACCACGAGTGGCTGAACAGCATCTACAGCGTGAACGGCACGCAGTGCAACACCTGCCACATGCCGCGGATCAACGACCCCATCCTGCTGGCAGCGGAGTATCCGTTCCTGAACGCGCAGACCCCCTACGGGCTGCACCATTTGGTGGGCGGCAACGTGCACATGCTGGAGTTGTTGAAGGCCAACAAGGACGTGCTCGACATACCCGCCACGGATGTGCAGTTCGACAGCACCATCGCACGGTCACACCGGCTGCTCACCCAGCACACGCTGCTCCTGGACCTGGACCTGGTGGACCGCACTACGGATACGGCCTACTATGCTGTAAGGCTGGAGAACCTGGCCGGGCACCGTTTCCCCAGTGGCTATCCCTCGCGCCGGGCCTTCATCGAGTTCGTGGTGCTGGACGCCATGGGCGATACCGTGTTCAAGAGCGGTCGCTTGAACAGCGCACTGGAAGTGGAAGGGCATGATGCGACCTACGAGCCCCACTACACCGCGATCACCAGCAGCGACCAGGTGCAGATCTACGAACTGGTGATGGGCGATGTGAACGGCGATGTGACCACGGTGCTCGAGCGCGCCAAGGACCCGATCAAGGACAACCGATTGGTGCCCTTCGGATTCAGCACCGCGCACCCCAGCTACGATACCACGCGCATTGCAGGCAACGCCCTCAACGATCCCGACTTCAACCGCAACACCCTGGGCGAGGAAGGAAGCGGCACCGACATCGTGTACTACCACATACCGGTGACCAATGCCACGGGAGCCTTGCGCGCGTATGCGCGCGCGTACTATCAACCCGTACCCCCGGGATGGAACCGGGAGATGTTCGACCTGAACGGACCGGAGATAGATGCCTTCCGCAGTATGCTGGCCGCCAGCGATGGCACGCCCACTTTGGTCGCTGCCGACTCATTACAGATAGGACCCGTGGGCATGCTGCTGCGCGACCCGGAGCGTCTGGTGGTGTACCCCAACCCCACCACCGATGGCTGGGTGATGATCGATGTGCCCGATGGTGGACGCTTGGAACTGAAAGGTGTGCAGACCATTGCGGGCGAACGCGTGGCAGTGCGTACCGAACCGCGACGCCAGGGACTGCGCGTACAACTGCCCACCACCTCCGGCACCTATGTGCTGCTCTTCCACATCGATGGCCGACCGGTGATCAAGCGGGTGGTGCGCCGATGAGCCTGACGCTCGGGGCGATCCACATCCATCCGATCAAATCCATCGGTGGTTTCCGCGTGAACGAAGCGCGGCTCACCGACCGCGGGTTGGAGCACGACCGGCGCTGGATGCTGGTGGATGAGGCCGGCACCTTCATCACGCAACGCGAAGTGCCCGCGATGGCCTGCCTGCATACCCTGCCGCGCGGCGATGGCTTTCGTGTAGTGGATACACGCGATGGCGCAACACTGGACCTGCCCTGGACGATATCCGAAAAGGAGACCAGGATGAACTCGGTGTGGAGCGATCGCGTGCGAACGATGGTCGCCGAAGAAGCCTGGAGCCACTGGTTCAGTGAACGGCTCGAACGGACCGCGCAGCTGGTCTTCATGCCCGATACCACGAAGCGCCGCACCGATGGCCGCTACGCCCAAGGGCTCACTTCACTGAGCGATGGCTTCCCGTACCTCTTCCTTTCACAGGCCTCGCTGGACGACCTCAATGCCCGCGGTACCGCAAAGGCGCTAGCGAACATGGGAACATGGACGCCCATTCCCATGGACCGCTTTCGTCCGAACCTGGTGATCAATGGAGGCACTTCATTCCAAGAGGATGGTTGGCGCGAGATCACCATTGGCACTGTGCGTTTCACGTTGGTAAAGCCTTGTGCGCGATGCATCATCACCACCACCGACCAACGCACCGGCGAACGCGGCAAGGAACCCCTGCGCACCCTGGCCACCTATCGCAGCAAAGGCCACAAGGTGATGTTCGGCATGAACGCGGTGGGTGATGATACCGGTACCGTGCGTGTTGGCGATCTTGTGAACGCATGATCCACTCCATCCTCGCCGACAAGGCCACGCGCCTTTACCTGATCCTCGGCGGCTTCTTCGTGGCCAACGCGTTGATCGCGGAGATGATCGGCGTGAAGCTCTTCCAACTCGAGGACCTGCTCGGCATCGCGAAGGCGGACTTCACCCTGCTCGGCCAACCGCACCTGAGCTTTGTGCTGAGCGTCGGCGTGCTGCCGTGGCCCATCGTGTTCATCATGACCGATGTGATCAACGACTATTACGGCGTGCGTGGTGTGCGTTTCCTCACCTTGCTGACCACGGCGCTGATCACATTCGCCTTCGTGGTGATGTACCTCGCGATACACATGCCGGCCGAACAGGGCTGGTGGACGGGTAGCAGTGCGGCGCAGGGCGTGCCCGACATGCAGGCGGCCTTCACGGCCATCTTCGGGCAAGGCATGAACATCATCCTCGGCTCGCTCACCGCGTTCGTGGTGGGGCAGTTGGTGGATGCGCTCGTCTTCCGCGGCATCAAACGGATCACGGGCGACAAGCGCATCTGGCTACGTGCCACGGGAAGCACGTTGGTAAGCCAGCTCATCGACAGCGTGGTGGTGACCTATGTGGCCTTCTGGATCTTCAAGGACATGAGCTTCCCCATGGCCACCGCCCTGGTGCTGACCGCCTATGCCTACAAGCTCATCGTCGCCATACTGAGCACACCGATGGTGTACCTCGTCCATGCCGGTGTGGAACGCTACCTTGGTAATGAACGGGCACAGGCCATGCGCAAGGCCGCACTGCTCGCACAGGACGAACAATGAGCGATTCGGTCATCATCGACCCTCTTTCGAAGGACGACCATACGGGGGTGTTCCGGCTGGTGCAGCGCGAGCGGTCCAGGCTGGAGCCGTACTTCCCGGTGACCTGTGCACGATGCAGTGATCCGCGCACCACACGCAGCTATATCAAGGAACTGCTTGCGCGGCGCAAACGGCACGAGACACACTGCTTCGTGATGCGCGACTATGAAGGCGGCGATCCGATCGGGCTGGTCTTTCTCAAGGAGTTCGACTGGTCCGTGCCCAAGTGCGAAACCGCCTACTTCATCAGTTCCACCTACGAGCGGCGCGGGCTTACCTCCATGGCCCTGTTGTGGACCCTCGACTTTGCCTTCACCACCTTGGGCCTCGCGAAAGTGTACGCCCGCGTGGCACCCGACAACCTCGCGAGCTGCAAGGTGCTGGAGAACTGCGGCTTCCAACGGGAGGGCTTGTTGCGTCAGGACTTCCGCACGCACGACGGCCGTTTGATCGACCTCTACCTTTATGGTCGATTGAAGTAATGCCGCACTGCCATGGCCAAAGCAACACCGCGCAAGGCCCGCACCGTTACCGATCGCATTGAACGCACCGTGAAACGTGCCGAACAAAAAGCGGCGGGTGTGTTCGACGGACGCTATCGCCCACGTGTGGTGAAGAGCCGCAAGACCTACAAGCGTAAACCGAAGCACCCCGACAGCGACACGTAGGAGCGCGAGCGAACGGTGCACCTTCATACCTTGGCATCAACATGTCCAGGAACATCTCCTCCCTCTCCGGCCGCGCAGGCAAGGAACTTGATGATGCACTGTGGGAACGCCTGCAACAGGCCGCCGACGGCACGGGCACGCCCGAGGACGAGGCACTGACGCGGATCGCCGATGACTTTCTGGTGGGCGAGGCGATCACCTATGGCACCAGCAGTTTCTACGACTTCCTGAAGAAGGGCAACAAGGGCGTGAAGGCCTATGTGTGCAATGGAAGCACCTGTCTGGTGGCCGGCACTCAGGAGAAGGTGCACCATGAGCTTGGCAGACATTTCAAGCCGGAGGAGATCGGCCACATGTGCTGCCTTGGTCGTTGCCATGAGAACAGTGCGTTCAACATTGGTGGACGTAACTATAGCGGCAACAGCATCGAGCACCTGGACGAACTGGTCGACCACGGAACCGTGGAGGCCCATGGTCATTACCATGTGGGCACCTCCATGGAGCGGCCCATCCTCATTGCACCACTACCGCATCAGCTCGACGACCACTATGCCCTGTGGGAGCGCGTACTGCAGAGCGACCCGTTGGATATCCTGTCCGAGATCAAGACCGCCAACATCCGTGGTCGCGGCGGGGCAGGCTTTCCCATGGGCTTCAAGTTACAGGCGTGCCGGGATGCGAAGGATGTGAGCGGTGGCGAAGGTGAGCGCAAGTACATCGTGTGCAATGCCGACGAAGGCGACCCCGCTGCGTTCAGTGATCGCTATCTGTTGGAACAACGACCACACCTGGTGCTGTTGGGCATGATGATCGCCGGGTATTGTGTGGGCGCTGACACGGGTGTGCTGTACATCCGCGCCGAGTACCCCGAGGCGGTGGAGATCGTGAAGGAGGCCGTTCATGAGCTGGAAGCCAACGGATGGATCGGCACCAACATCAAGGGCAGTGGTTTCAACTGGCGCTTCAAGGTGATCAAGGCGGCTGGTGCCTATGTGTGCGGTGAAGAGACGGCACTGCTCAACAGCATCGAGGGCAAGCGCGGCGAAGTGCGCACGCGGCCGCCCTACCCTGCACAGCAAGGCCTTTTCAACCGGCCCACCGTGGTGAACAATGTGGAGACGCTGGCCTGTGTGCCCTGGGTGATCGAGAACGGCGGCGCGGCCTTCGCCCTCCTCGGCAGCGAAAAGAGCAATGGCACCAAGCTCGTGAGCCTGGACAGTGCGTTCAACCGTCCGGGCATCTATGAAGTGGAGTGCGGCACACCACTGCGCAAGGTGATCGACGACCTCGGCCAGGGCTTCCGCAAAAAGGTGAAGGCACTGCACATCGGCGGACCGCTCGGCGGCATTGTGCCGATGCATAAGATCGACGCACTGAGCATCGACTTCGAGAGCTTCCAGAAGGAGGGGTTCCTGTTGGGACATGCGAGCATACTGTGCATACCCGAGGACTTCCCCATGGTGCATTACCTCGAGCACCTGTTCGAGTTCACCGCAGCGGAAAGTTGTGGGAAGTGCTTCCCGTGCCGGATCGGATCCACACGCGGCAAGGAGCTCATCGAAGGTGCACGTGAGCACGGGCGCAAGATCGATCGCGCCTTGTTCAACGACCTGATCGAGACGATGGAGATCGGTTCGCTCTGTGCGCTCGGTGGTGGGCTGCCGCTCGGAGTGCGCAACGCGCTACAGTACTTCCGCGAAGAGCTCGACGGGTACTTCGCTTGAGCGGATCACGCTGCGATCGCTTGAACGCATCATGCGTTCGTGATGGCGCCTCAACACATACGCGATGGCCGGAAACGCCGAAGGGCCTGCTTTCGCAGGCCCTTCGATCGCAGCTGTTGAAGCAGCTTACTTCTTGGGGGCAGCCTTCTTGGCGGCAGCCTTCTTGGGGGCAGCCTTCTTGGTCGCCTTCTTGGGAGCGGCCTTCTTGGCGGTCGCCTTCTTAGCTGCTGCCTTCTTCGGAGCGGCCTTCTTCGTGGCCTTCTTCGGAGCGGCTTTCTTCGTCGCTTTCTTCGGTGCTGCTTTCTTTGCCATTGTGTTTGGAGTTTGAACAAACGTAGGTCGATGCATGGTCACGATGAACATGTGCATCAAAGATCTTTTCACCATCCATTGTTGAAAGCGTTGATAACGATCAACCATCGATCGCATGGATCGATCACTGCAAGCGATCGATCATCACGCATGTCGTCGATCTCGCACATGCATCACCATCGCCATGAACAGTGCGTGCGCCGCATCATCAATGCGCTGTACTATCAGTGGACACAGGCCTCAGCCGCTTGATGCGGAACGCATACGACAGGCAGAGCATGTGCGTGTTGATACCCGACAAGCGATCCGATGAAACACCAACGTTGTATGCATAGGTCATCTTCGCCTTGAAGACGCCGATGCCGATCTCGGGACGTAGGACGGTGCATTGTTCACTCCCTTCGAAGTATTGAATGAGCTGCATGCCCATGGCGAAACCGGCCGTGACATATGCTCCAACCTTCACACCCACCTGGCCGGGACGATCAACGCGCACCTCGGTGCCGAGGTGATAGCCAACGCCATATGGATGATGCATGATACCGAAGATGTTCCTGCCCACACCCAGCTCCACCGCGCCGTATCGTCCCTGCGCATATCCAACGAGCAGCGTGAGCTCGTCGTGATGTTGCCAGTAGCTTGGGCGATGGAACACCGTGGTGTCCCTTGGTTGTGCATTGCACATCAACACGCCCAAGCAGCCGATCAACAGGGACCATGAACGCATGTCGCACAAGGTACCCGTACCATTCGGTTCAGCCAGCAACACTCAACCCCTTCCATCTTCGACCATCACACTTCCGACCGCCTTCGCCGGACCACGGTGACCAACGCACGAAGACCCCAGGCCGACATCGGCAACGCTCATGCATCGGTCTCCCGCCAACAAAGCGCTCCATCATCCTCAAGCAACGTTCAGAACGCGTTCGCTGTCTTCTTCAGGAAGCATAAGACCTGTATTGACCATTTTTACTGCATGAAGCCGACATTGACCCACCTCTGCTGCCTGGTGATCGGCGTTCTTCCCCTGCTCTGCCTGGGACAACGCCAAGCGGATACCTGGTACTTCGGCAATGATGGTAGCGGTCTTCATTTCGATGATGATTGCGGCGTCACGGTACTCACGGATGGTCCCATCAATGGCTACGAAGGTTGTGCCACGGTCTCCGATGCATCCACTGGCGAGTACTTGTTCTGTACCAACTCCGCGCAGGTGTGGGACCGTAACGGCCAGCTCATGCCCGGGTCGGCCATGGTCACCAACGGCAATACCATCACCCAGGTCAACATTGTTCAGAAACCCGGAACGGACCACCTGTACTACATCTTCACCTCAGAGGTACAGGCGTTCTCCGGACAAGGGTATCGCTTCCACGCCGTGGACATGACCCTGAACGATGGCGCGGGTGGTATTGCGTTCACGGACAGCGTGCTCTACCCGTCTCCCGTCACGGAGAAGGTCACCGCCATCCGGCATGCGAACGGAACGGACGTGTGGATCCTGGGCCATGAGTACGGGACCGATGCCTACCTGGCCTTCCTGGTGACCTCCGCAGGGGTTACCACCGCTCCTGTGGTCTCCAACATCGGCAAGGTGCATAGTGACCTCGGCTCGTCGGGATTTGATGCCGTCGGTGAATTGAAGTCATCTCCCGATGGCTCGAAGGTGGTGGCGGTCACGCTCTACGGTCCGAACATCGAGCTCTTCACCTTCAACAACGCAACAGGCACCCTGAGCGACCTGACCACGCTTCCCGAGAACGGTGCTTACGATGGGCTCGGAAATGCAAGCGGATTGTATGGCGCCTCCTTCTCTGCGAGCGGGAACATACTGTACGTGGGTCAATGGTTCAGTGCATCTGCGGCCGCGGCGAGGCTCCTGCAGTACGACCTTTCGTCCAATGACCTATCGGATATCATCGGTTCCCGCACAGCGTTCCCCACGGCGGGGAACCCTTACAGCTTGAAGCTCGCACCCGATGGAAAGATCTACGTGGCCCATGCGGCCATGAACACCCATCTGGGTGTGATCGAGTTCCCCGACAGTGCCGGACAGACCTGCCAGTATGCGGACAACGGCCTTTTCCTACAGGGAAGGACCAGTAGATGGGGCTTGAACAACATGATGGAACAGGTCCGTGGCTGCGACCAGGCCACGTCCCTGACCGGCGCTTCCGAGGACAGCCCTGCGGTCTCCATACACCCGAACCCGTTCGATGAACAGGTCAGCATTACGCTCAATACGGACGCCGTCGCGGAGCTCACGCTGTTCGACCTGAGCGGACGAAGGCTCCTGACGACCCGTTTCCACAGGACACTGTCCCTCGATATGAGCGCGCTTGCCCAAGGTGTCTACCTCTATCGTATCGTGCTCACCAATGGGCGCACTGCGCAGGGGAAGGTGCAGAAGGCCCGTTCGAAATAGACAACGTACGAAGCCAACGAGCGGTCCGCACCGCATGGTGATCTCGTACCACCCTTCCTATCTTCGTCCGTCAACCCGCACGTCCATGACCAGGATGCCCGATGCCCGCGCGAAAGCCGAGGCCACTCCGCTCACCACCACCGACATCGATGTCGCCTATATTGATGGCAAGGCCTATCCCATTCAGAAGGATGAGACCATGCTGGCCTTCATGCGCCGGCACATCGGTCCCAACCCGGTGCCCACGCTGTGCGACGCACCGAACCTGGAGCCCTTCGGAAGCTGCCGTGTGTGCTCGGTAGAGGTCGCTCTTCAGGAGGACGGCCCGACCAAGGTGATGGCGAGCTGCCACACGCCCGTGGGCAAGGGCATGTACCTCACCACCAACAGTCCGCGCATGGAGCGGCTGCGGAAGAACATCATCGAGCTGGTGCTCACCGACTACGAC
>Ga0209985_10004569_pt1 | contig 11095 bp, 8 predicted proteins | sample NOAtaG_FD_187305 | JGI IMG/M metagenome (GOLD analysis project Ga0209985, IMG submission 187305) | Freshwater lake microbial communities from Lake Erie, under a cyanobacterial bloom - NOAA_Erie_Diel6S_1000h metaG (SPAdes) (version 2) | ecosystem: Environmental > Aquatic > Freshwater > Lake ... | reverse complement strand
GTGCGAGCCGGGGGTTTGGCCGTTTGCCGGAGGGCTGGTCCGACGACGTGCTGGTCGTGTATTTCACCTTCGATTATGCGATGCGACCCAACTGATCCGAGCCGCGTGTCCGCCGCGCGTCCTGCGGGGCCAACCCGGTGGAGGCTGTGCCTTGGCTTCATGGCCCTCCTGAGTGCGGCGACCGCGGCCGGCGCCCAGGAACGACAGCCCGGGGTCAGCATCGGCTTGCAGTACCGGGTGGGGCAGAAGTCCACCTTGCTTGTCCTGCCCATCGCCGGCCCGGCCGGCGACTCGGTCGCGGCCATGCTCACCCGGGATTTCGACTACAGTGACCGGTTCACCGTGGTGGCGCCCTCTGCCGTACCTCCGGTGACGGGTGCCCTCAACTACGGTCTCGTCAGTCGCCTCGGGGTGGATGGCGTCGTTCAGGTGGTGCTCCGGCCGACCGGGGGGCTGCGCGTGCAGCTGCACGATGTGGGGAAGAAAGCCGTGGTGCAGGAGCGGGAGGTCCCATTGCCGACTCCTGTCCTCTCGGGGGCGTGGCGCATGGCCGTGCACGGCGTGGCGGATCTCGTCGAGGAGTGGATCGTCGGTCAACGGGGCATCGCACAGACCCGGATCGCGTTCACGCGTGGTGGGCGGGTGTGGCTCGTGGACAGCGATGGGGCGAATGTGACGCCCGTGACCGCAAGCGGTATGTCCCCCCAGTGGCTCCCCAGCGGCCGTGGCCTGGTCTACAGTGTACTCGACGGGACGCGGAACCCGATCATGACGACGGATCTCGCCACGGGGACCCAGCGGATTCTGATCGCTGGCTCGGGTGTGGAGCACACCACACCCGCCGTCTCGCCGGACGGACGGCTGCTGGTCTTTGCCCGGGGCACGGACGTTGGGACCGATCTCTATGCCCAGCTGCTCGAGGGGGGCACGCCGCGCCGGATCACGGTCGGCCGGGGCCGCGCCAGCGTCCAGCCCTCTTTCAGTCCGGACGGACAGCGCCTGGTGTTCATGTCCGACCGCTCCGGTCGGCAAGAGGTGTATATTGGGGATGTGGATGGTACCAACGTCGAGCTCCTGACCACGGGGGTGTTCGGCGATCGCGATTACCGGGCCGGTCCCGACTGGTCCCCGGACGGTCGCCTCGTCGCCTTCCAGTCCAGGAACGGGGGCACCTTCCAGATCATGACGATCAACCTGCGCGATCAGTCGGTGCGCCAGGTCACCAACGAAGGACGGAATGACGATCCCTCGTGGGCGCCGGATTCCCGGCACCTGGTGGTGACCCGGAGCTTCGATGGCGTGCGGCACCTCTGGGTCGTCGACACGGAGACGGGACGTACGCGGCAGCTCACTCGGGGCGCGGAATCCCGATTGGCGGCTTGGTCTCCGCGGTTGTCGACTCCTTGAGGCGTTCCGCCGTCTGGACATCAGTTTTCACCCTACCCCACCCACCCCTCCCCGGAGTTCTCATTCATGCATCGTGTATCTCGTCTGATGGTGGCGACTGCCGCGGCGTCCCTGGCCCTTGGCGCCTGCAAGAAGAAGCCGACGCCCGCGCCAGCCCCCGCGCCGGCCGCCCCCGCGCCGAAGCCGGAGCCCCGCCCGACACCACCGCCGGCTCCGCGTGACACGATGGAAGAGTACCGCACGAAGGTCGCTGCGGCGCGCGCCGTCCTCCTCGAAACGATCTATTTCGACTACGATGCGGACGAGCTGCGCGAGGAGGCACGGGCCTCGCTCGATGCGAAGCTCCGCCTGCTCAACGCCAACCCCGGGCTCAGCATCCGGGTGGCCGGACATTGCGATGAGCGCGGCAGCGATGAATACAACATCGCCCTCGGCCGGCGCCGGGCCGAAGCGGCCAAGCGGTATCTGACGGATCGCGGCATCGACGGGTCGCGCATCGCCACGGCGTCTTTCGGGCGGGAACAGCCGGCGTCGACGGGGGCCAGCGAAGAGGCGTGGTCGAAGAACCGGCGCGACGAGTTCGAGATCACGGCGGGCGGCGACGCCCTGCGCCCGGCTCCGTGATGCGCCGCGCCACGCCCGGCGTGGGGCGCCGAGTGTGGCGGTTGACGCCGCTCGTGGCGCTGGTCGCCGCGAGCGGCTGCTTTGCCACGCGCGGGGATGTCCGCCTGGTCCAGGCGGATCTGGCAACCCTGCGGAAGGACGTGACGAGCGCCCAGCGGGAGCAGCAGGAGGCGCTCGCCCGTACGTACCAGCTGTTGCAGGTGGCGTCCGATTCGCTGACGCGCCTGGGCGCCCGGACCGTCAGTCTGCAGGGCGATGTCCGCGGGGAGATGCGCAACGTCCGGGAACAACTGCTGCAGGTGCGGACCCTGCTGGGTGAGAGTCAGGCGACGATCGCGCGCCTGCGCGCCGAACTTGAGGCCCGCACCGTCCCCGTGGTCGTGCCTCAGGTCGGGCCCGTGGTGGGGACGCCGCCGGCATCCGGCGGGGCCGGCAGTGGTGCCGGGCGACCCGGGACGCCCCCGACGCGCCCCGACTCCGCTGCGGTGAGCCCCGATCCGGGGCCCAATCAGCTGTTCATGACCGGGCGCGACCAGCTGCTCCGCGGGAGCACCTCGACCGCACGGGCCACCTTTCAGGAGTTGATCGCGAAGTACCCGGCACACGACTACGCACCGGACGCGCAGTACTGGATCGCCGAGTCGTTGGCCAAGGAGAAGAACCTGGCGGCGGCCGACGCCGCCTACGCGGCCGTGGTCCAGACGTACCCCAACTCCGAACTGTCTGCCCGGGCCCTCTACAAGCGGGGGTTGCTGGCCGTCGAGCAGGGGAATACGGCGCAGGGGAAGGCCCTCTTGCAGCAGGTCATCGCGCGGTACCCGCGCAGCGACTCCGCCGCGTTGGCGGAGGAAACGCTCAAGACGCTGCGCTGACCGACCGGTCGGCGCCCCGTTCATCGGAATCCGGATGGTGAGTGCTTCGTCCGCCGAGATGCCGTTCCTCGAGCACCTCGAGGAGCTGCGCTGGCGCCTCTTCCGGGTGGCGCTCGCGCTCGCCCTCGGCGTCGGGGTGTCCTTCGCCCTGATCTTCAGCAAGCAGGTCGACGTTCTGGCGCTGCTGTCCGGTCCCATCCAGCCGTACCTGAAGCGGCCGCTGCTCGTCACCCACCCCGGGGACCTGTTCGACATCGCCATGAACGCGTCGATCACCCTCGGGCTGATCCTGGCGTCTCCGGTGATCGTCTGGCAGGTGTGGGGGTTCCTCTCCCCGGCGCTGTACGGTCACGAAAAGCGCGTGGTGATTCCGGCGCTCGTGTTCGCCGCGCTCCTGTTTCTTGCTGGCATGACCCTCGCCTTCGTGTACGTCGTCCCGGTCACCCTTCAGTTCTTCATGAGCTTCCAGAGCGGGGCGGTGGAAGTCATGTGGACGGTCGACAAGTACATGGGCTTCATCATGTCCATGTGCCTGGCCTTCGGGGCCGTCTTCGAGTTGCCGGTCGTCATCGCCCTGCTGTCCGCCCTTGGTATCGTCAAACCACAGTTCCTGGCGCGTTTCCGGCGGCATGCCTTCGTCGGGTGCATGGTAGCCGCCGCCCTGATCACGCCCGGGGGGGATCCCACCTCGCTCCTGCTGCTGACCGCCCCGCTCTACCTGCTCTACGAGGTGTCCATCGGCTTGTCGCGGCTCATCATGATCCGCCGGCAACGCGCCATGGCCTCCGAGGACCCATGACGGTGCGGCCGGCGTGGCGGGTCGGCTGGCCTCGCCACCTTTCCCTGGTGGTACTGGTGGCCGCCTGCAGCCTGGTGCCGTGGGTGACTGCCGTCGGTCAGGGGGGACGGAGCCCGCGCCCGGCGTCCGGTCCCGTACCAACCGGGCCGCAACGTCCCGTCGCTGGTCAGCCGGGCGGCGACAGTACGCGCACCCTCAGTCGGGAACGGACGGTGTTCAGCTTCGCCGCTCCCGATTCCACGATGCGCGCCCTTTTGGAACTCGAGGGATACCGGGCCGTGCAATACCAGGGGGACACGGTCCGCTTCGATGCCAGAAGTCGCCGGCTGGTGCTGCAGGGGAAACCCTCGGGGGTTCAGCGGGACGAAACCCTCCTGGTCGGCGATTCCATCGTCTACAACGATTCGACGAAACGGGTGGTAGCGCTCGGCGATACCGTGCTGCTGCGCGATCCGACGCAGACCACTGCGGACGATTTCGTGGCCGCCGGGCGGATCGACTATGACCTCGAGAACCGCCAGGGCTCGACGGGAGCCTTCACCACCTCCGTCGAATCGGGGCAGCGCCTCTTCATGAGCGCCGCCAGCAGCACGATCGTGTCGGACACGGCCGTGAGCGGCCGTCACGTGGTCTTTGCCCGCAACGGATCGTTCACCTACTGCGATCACCAGGATCCCCATTTCCACTTCACCGTGCGCGACATGAAGTTCGTGTCGCAGAACGTCATGGTGGCTCGCCCCGGCGTGCTGTACATCGGCGAGGTCCCGGTCTTCTGGATCCCGTTCTTCTTCCAGGATGTGCGCACGGGGCGCCGAAGCGGGATGCTGACTCCGAACTTCGGGGTGGCGGAGCTGTTCCGCAACAGCCCGTCGTACCGTCGCAGCGTGCAGAACATCGGCTACTTCTTCGCGATCAATGATTACATGAATGCCGAGGCCTCCTTCGACTGGCGCAGTGGCGCCCGGTCCACGGCGGGCGATCCCGGCTTCATTCGCGGCAATGCCGAGCTCCGCTACAACTGGCGTGCCCGCTTCGTCTCGGGCGAGCTCGCCTACTCGCGGATGGCGCTCCGGAACGGTACGTCCAACGCCTCCTGGACCTGGAACCACAATCAGGACTTCTCGAAGAACACCCGCCTCACGGCCCGCCTCAACTGGGTCGCGAACACCCAGATCCAGCGGGCCACCACGGTGAATCCCGTGGCGGCCAATGCCACCATCCGCTCCCAGCTCAACTACCAGACCAAGATCGGGCCCGCCCAGATCAATGTCGGTGGATCCCGGGTGCAGTATCCGGGGCGCACGCAGGTCGACATGGACTTCCCCTCCCTCAACGTGACGACCGGGACGCTGGAAGCAGGGCCCGTCTCGTGGACCCCGTCGCTTCGGCTGGCCGTGTCCGGTCAGAGCCGGATCGACCAGGGGGTCCAGTTTCCGTTCGTGTACAATCCGCGCCCCGGCGGCGGCATCGATTCCAGCCGGTTCAACGCGAGCCGGCGTTCAATGCAGTTCGGCTTCGACACGCCGATCAAGCTGTGGGACTTCCAGTGGCAGAACTCGATCACCGTCAACGAGCAGTTCCGCGACTTTCCCGAGCAGCGGGAGGTCATCGGGGTACGCGACACCTCCAAGCGGGCCATCCGGATCTTTTCGCGGACATTCGAAACGAACGTGGATTGGACGACGTCCTTCAATCTGCCCCGCTTCTTTCAGGGCACGTGGAATGTGTCCCCATCGGTCAACGTAGCGAACGTGGATCCGGCTTCCGGGCTGTTCGTCCGGACCGAGCGGAGCGGCGGCCGCTGGGTAAGCCAGAACAAGCGGCTCAGTTACGCGTTGAGCGCTGCTCCCACGCTCCATGCCATGCTCCCCGGGCTCGGCCCCATTGCCAAGCTCCGGCACACCATCGCTCCTGGCATCAGCTACAGCTACTCGCCGACCGCCTCGGTGAGTGACGAGTACCTGGAGGCGCTGGGGCGCACCCGAGTGGGCTACCTGGGCGCCTTGGCGCAGAATCGCGTATCGCTGTCGCTCAACACCCACCTCGAGGCCAAGGTTCGGGCCGCGGCCGACTCGGCCCCCGAGTCGGGCCGCAAGATCAAGCTCCTGTCGCTGAACTTCTCGCCGCTCACCTACGACTTCGTGCGGGCCGACACGACCGGGAAGGGATTCACCGATCGGACGTTTGCGATCTCGGGCCGAACGGATCTGCTCCCCGGCCTCGATTTCCGGACATCCTACGAACTCTTCCAGGGCGATCCGATGTCCGATACCGCGACGTTCAGTCCGTATCGCACGGATTTCGGCGTGACCTTCTCCCTCAACGGGGAATCGGGGATCTTCGCCCTGCTTGGGCGCCTGCTGGGGCGCAGTACGACGCTCGAGGCGGACAGTGCCGGTGGGCGCAGCCGGGAGGCGGCGGATACGGAGATTGATCGCCAGTCGCGGCAGATGAATGCGGCCGGCAGCGGTGGCATGCGCGGCATGCAGATGTCGATCCCCTCGGGGCAGGGGTGGAATCTCAACCTCCAGTACAATGCGGCCCGCCAGCGGCCGCCGCGTGGCGGAACCCAGATCCTGAATGATCCGGCCAAACTGTGCGAGGCCCAGCGCGTGTTCGGTCCGTTCGCCTATGACCGCTGCGTGCTGGAGGCCCAGAGCGCCCCGGCGACCGGGTTGACCAGTGGCCAGAGCGCGATCGGGGCCCCGGTGTTTCTCCAGCCACCGACCCAGAATGTCACGGCCACGACATCCTTCAACATCACCCCGAACTGGGCGGTGCAGTGGTCCACCCAGTACGATGTGGAGCGCGCCCAGTTCTCGAGTCAGCAGGTGGGCTTGCAGCGGTCGTTGCACGACTGGAATGCGGTGTTCACCTTCTCGCAGACGCCGAACGGCAACTTCGCCTTCAACTTCTTCGTCGCGCTGAAGGCGCAGCCCGACCTCAAGTTCAACTACGATCGGCAGACCTATCGTGGCAGCAGCTTCTGACCTGGGCGCGTCCATCGTCGTAACGCTCGATGGCCGCTCCCTCCGGATCGGGGATCTGGTGCGGGTAGCGGAGGCACGGACCCCCGTGGCGCTCGCCGAGGTGGCACGGCAGCGGATGCAGGTGACGCGCGATGTCGTTATGCGGGCCGTGGCGGCAGGGACACCCGTGTACGGGATCAATACCGGCTTCGGCAAGATGGCCGAGGTGACGATCCCGCCTGACCAGTTGGAGCCGCTGCAGCGGAATCTCGTGCGCAGCCATGCGGCCGGGGTCGGGGCGCCGCTCCCCGAGGCCGAGGTGCGCGCCATGATGTTGCTGCGGGCGAACGTCCTCGCTTCGGCCTACGCCGGCGTGCGCCCGCTTCTCGTGGAAAGACTCCTGGAGCTGCTCAACGCCGGGGTGTGGCCCGTGGTCCCCGAGCAGGGGAGCGTGGGCGCCAGCGGGGACCTCGCGCCGTTGGCACATCTCGCGCTGCTGCTCATCGGGGAGGGCGAGGCCCGATCGGCCGGCCGTGAGGGGCCCTCGGGTGAGCTGCTGGCGGCGGCAGGGATGGCTCCCCTCCGGCTCGAGGCCAAGGAGGGCTTGGCCCTCATCAACGGGACGCAGGCGCACACGGCCGTGGCGGCGTTGGCGTGCGCCATGCTGCGCCGCTTGTGGGGGGTGGCACATGTCGCGGCCGGGATGAGCCTCGAGGCGCTGTTGGGGACGCCGGATGCCTTCGACGCCCGCATTCAGGAGGCGCGTGGGCAGGAGGGACAGCGGACGTCTGCCGCCCTGTTGCGTCGGGTGCTGGGGGGGTCCGCGCTGCGGGAGTCCCATCGCCATGGGGATCCTCGCGTGCAGGATGCCTATGCACTCCGTTGCGTGCCGCAGGTGCACGGCCCGGTGCTTGATGCGCTCGCGTTTGCGGAAGGCATCATTTCCCGCGAACTCAATGCCGCCACCGACAATCCGCTCGTCCTCGATTCGGGGGAGCTGCTGAGCGGCGGCAACTTTCACGGACAGGCGGTCGGCATGGCGGCCGATGTGCTGGCTATTGCCGCAGCCAATCTGGCCGTGATGAGCGAGCGCCGCATTGATCGTCTGGTGCACCCCGATCTCAATCAGGGGCTCCCGGCCTTTCTGGCGGCGTCTCCGGGGCTCGAATCGGGACACATGATGTCCCAGGTGACAGCGGCCGCGCTCGCCAGCGAGTGCAAGACGCTGGCCCATCCGGCCAGCGTGGATTCCATTCCGACCGACGGCAGCAAGGAGGATGTGGTGCCGATGGCGATGCATGCCGCAGTCAAGTTGCGACGCACCGTGGCCAATGTGCGACAGGTGCTGGCCATCGAGCTGCTCACCGGGGCTGAGGCGCTCGAGTACCGGCGGCCGCTCCGGAGCAGCGCCGCGGTGGAACAGGTACACGCCCTCGTTCGAGAGGTGGTCCCTCGGAAGGCCGGGGATCATCCGCCGTCACCACAGATCCGGGCCCTCGCCGACGCGCTGGCCGCCGGACACTTCGATCCGGTGCTGGAGACCCTGTCCGCATGACCACGATCCTCACGTCGCCGGTGGCACTCGAGGGCACCCGGCCGGTTCGTGCCCCGCGGGGGTCCGCCCTCCGCTGCCGCGGCTGGGAGCAGGAGGCCGCGCTCCGCATGCTCATGAACAACCTCGATCCGGAGGTGGCCGAGCGGCCGGATGAGCTTGTGGTCTACGGGGGCACCGGGCGTGCGGCGCGCTCCTGGGCGGCGTTCGATGCGATCGTCCGCACGCTCGAGACCTTGGCTGACGATGAGACCCTCCTGGTCCAGAGCGGCAAGCCGGTGGCGGTCTTCCGCACGCACGAGGAGGCCCCGCGCGTGCTGATCGCGAACTCGAACCTCGTGGGCCGGTTCGCCAATTGGGACGAGTTCCGCCGACTGGAGCGGCTCGGACTCACGATGTACGGTCAGATGACGGCCGGGTCGTGGATCTACATCGGCTCCCAGGGGATCGTGCAGGGCACGTACGAGACGTTCGGGGCGGTGGCGGCCCGGCACTTCGGCGGTTCTCTCGAGGGGCGCCTGGTGGTCACGGCGGGCCTTGGCGGCATGGGGGGGGCGCAGCCGCTGGCTGCCGCCATGCATGGCGCGGCGGTGCTGGGAATCGAGGTTGATCCCGCACGCATCGCCAAGCGGATCGAGACCCGCTACTGCGATCGGCACACGGATTCGCTGGATGAGGCCCTGCGGTGGCTCCGTGCGGCGCAGGCGGAGCGGCGGGGGCTCTCGGTGGCCCTCCTCGGCAACGTGGCCGAGGTGCTCCCCGAGTTGGTGACCCGCGGAATCACGCCGGACGTGCTGACCGATCAGACCAGCGCCCACGATCTGCTGGTGGGCTACATCCCCTCCGGCATGTCGGTGGCGTCGGCGGCCGCCATGCGCTCAGCCGACCCACAGGGGTACCTCGGGCGCGTGACCGAGAGCATCGTGCGGCACGTCCGCGCCATGCGGACCCTGCAGGATCGTGGCGCGGTGACCTTCGATTACGGCAACAACCTCCGCACGGTGGCATTCGACGCCGGGGTGGATGATGCGTTCCGGATTCCCGGCTTCGTGCCCGAGTACATCCGGCCCCTCTTCTGCGAAGGCAAGGGTCCGTTCCGGTGGGTGGCACTTTCAGGGGATCCTGCGGACATCGCGCGAACGGATGCCCTCGTGCTCGAGCTCTTTCCGGAGGACGCCGCCCTGCGGCGCTGGATCACGTTGGCACGCGAGCGGATTGCCTTTCAGGGGCTCCCGGCCCGCATCTGCTGGTTGGGGCAGGGGGACCGTGCCCGTTTCGCGCTCGCCCTCAATGAGCTGGTAGCTCGCGGCGAGGTGTCGGCCCCCATCGTCATCGGCCGCGATCACCTGGACACGGGCAGCGTGGCCTCGCCGTTCCGTGAGACCGAGGGCATGAAGGATGGCAGTGATGCCATTGCCGATTGGGCCGTGTTGAACGCGTTGCTGAATGCCGCCAGCGGGGCCAGTTGGGTCTCCTTCCACCACGGGGGGGGAGTCGGCATTGGCAACTCGCTGCACGCGGGGCAGGTGATCGTGGCCGATGGCAGTGAGCGGATGCGGCGCCGATTGGCTCGGGTCCTCACCAACGACCCCGGAATCGGCGTGGCCCGCCACGCGGATGCCGGATATCCGGTGGCGCAGGCGACGGCACGGCGTGAAGGCATCCGCCTGCCGATGCTCGAGGACTGATGCTCTCCTCGCGGTATCGCCCGTGGCATGTGCCACTGTTCCTGGGAAAGTACGCCTGGCTCCGGGCTCGACGGCGACCGGTCCTGCTCAACTTCGAAGTCACCATGCGCTGCAATGCGCGCTGCGGCTTCTGCGATTATTGGCAGACCCCGGCCGAGGCCCGCAGTCGGGAGGTGACCGACTTTGCCGCCGTGGCCCGACGGTACTCGCCGATGATCCTGACCTTCACCGGCGGCGAACCGCTGCTCCGGAAGGATCTCGAGGCGCTGGTCCGCTCCGTGCGGGCTGAGGTCCGGCTCACGTACGTGAACCTGATCACCCACGGGGCCCTGCTCACCGTGGATCGGGCTCGGTCCCTGTGGGAGGCCGGTGTCGACCAGTTCAATATCTCGCTCGATTATCTGGATGAGCGACACGATCAGGCACGTGGGATTCCCGGGCTCACGGCCCGCCTGCTGGAGCTGGTACCCGCCCTGCGGTCTGCCGGCATCGGCAGCGTCCGGTTCAATACCGTCATCAAGAACGACAACCTCGATCAGCTGCTGCCGATCGTGGAAACGGCCGAGCGCCTGGGTGGCGGGGTGAACTTCTCCGTCTACACCGCCCTCAAGAACGGCAATCGGGATCACGTGCTGGACACCGTGCCACTGGCCGAGCTCGAGACGGTCGTACGGGCGCTGCTGGCATACAAGCGGCGTCGGCGCGGGGTCATCACCAACTCCGACTACTATCTCGAGCAGATCCCCCGGTACGTGCGGGGCGAGATGACGGAGCCGTGCCACAGCGGATCCGATACCATCCACATCGATCCCTACGGTCAGGTGCGCCGGTGTCCGGACTTTCCGGCCGACGGGCCATGGGAGTCGTATCGGGGGTATGAACCGATCGCCTGCAATGCCTGCTATTATGCCTGCCGCGGCGAGGCGCAGGCGCCACTCCGGCTGATGTCGAGGATACGGGACGTGATGGGGGTGGTGCCCGCCCCGACGGTGGCCCCATGACCGGTCGGCCCTCGCCAGCGACCGGGGCCATCCTCTTTGTGAACGCGGCGGAGACCGTGACCTGTGCCGGCCCGGCGAGAGCCCGTCGGGGCGGCGAAATGGCGGATGCGTGCGTCCAGCGTGGTCTCGGTGTAGCCGTGCGGGGGGAGCGGATCGTGGCCGTCGCCCCGGATGCCATGCTCC
>Ga0209985_10004566_pt1 | contig 11101 bp, 9 predicted proteins | sample NOAtaG_FD_187305 | JGI IMG/M metagenome (GOLD analysis project Ga0209985, IMG submission 187305) | Freshwater lake microbial communities from Lake Erie, under a cyanobacterial bloom - NOAA_Erie_Diel6S_1000h metaG (SPAdes) (version 2) | ecosystem: Environmental > Aquatic > Freshwater > Lake ... | reverse complement strand
TGACCGTGGCCCGCCGGCGGTCGAGCCGGCGCCGCATCCGCGCGGCGTGGTACTTCAGCCAGTTCATCCGCCGAAAATAAAACTGCTCCTCGTCCTTCGTCAGCAGCCGGGTGCGATACAGGCTGGCAAGATACGGCGTCAGATCCTTGCTCGCGGTGGCTTCGGGCCGCGACTGCTCCAGCGGCACGGCGGCGGCTTCGGGCGGCGTCGTGGCCAGTGCCTCGGCCGACTTGCGGCGAAACTGCGGACAGGCGATGAACTCGATTTCCCGGGCGAAGAACTCCTCGCGGCGGGCAGCCAGGGCTTCCCGCCTGCTGGCCACAGCCGCGGCTTCTTCGCGGCGGGCCTGAGCCGCGGCAAGCGCCACACCCCGGCCGGAGGCGTGGGAGTTACGGGCGAGTTTCGGAATCCGCGGAGCCTTGCGAGCGTGTGCGATCACGGCGTTCCTCCTGGCAGCCAGCCGACAAGTCGTCTGTGTCTGCCAGGAGGAACCGCAGGGGCTGGTGCGGATTAACCGGCGATTTCGGTCGCCGTTGAATTCCGGCCGGCAGCCCGCCGGCGACGCCGCCAGCCAGCGGCCAGAACGCCCGCCGCACCCAGCCCGGCCAAAGCCACGCTCGACGGCTCGGGGACGACCTGGAAGGTGTAAACGGCGCTGCCGGTGACAGGCCCGCCGCCTCCGGCCAGCGTCCCATTGGCGAGCAGCGTCACCTCATACGTCCCCGGCTGCGAGAAAAACATGAAGCCATGGATGTGGCCAGCTTCGGGAATCAGCGCAACGGATTGCTGCGTGAAGCTACCAACGCTGCTCCACATCGCAGTGAGTTCCTCGCTGTAGAACGAGAACACGCCACCGGTCGTGCCGTAGGCCGAGCCATCGAAGCCAACGGTGCCGAGCGTGAGACTGATGTTGCCGTCCCATGCAGCGGCTGTCAGTTCCTCCGCGCTCAAGCCAACGAACGGCGTGCCGTAGTGGGCCGCGTCACCCGAACTGCCGAGCATCCACAGGTTGCCTTCCACAGTTGCGCCGGTGGCGTTGTAGTCATCTCCGGTGAAGTCATAGCCGTTCGCCGCGCCCTCAAAAAAACCGCTCGGATTATTGATGCGCTTCAGATTCGCCGCGACCGGCACGACGATTTGGATCTCGCTTGGCTCGCCGTGCTCGTCAGCCGTCAACGTCTGGCCATCGACCACAGCTCCTGAATGAAGATGCACCTCCGATCCAAAGGCAGATCCGGAACCGCTGTAAATCACGCTGAGATCGCCGTGACCGAGCGTCCAAGGCCCGTGAATCGCATCGGCCTTCGCCGCACGCGAGCCCGGCCCGGCACACAGCGCCAGCACGATTCCAAACACCAAACGACTCATCAGCGGCGATCCTTCGCGCGAGCCATCCTGACGCAAAGCGTTCATGAGCAACTCCTTAGGTGTGTTGATGGCGACCGGTCGGCCGAACCCGGCCACCCGCAACCATGTTGCAAAAGCATACGAAGTGCATAAGTCACGTCAAGCGATTCTCGCGAACCAGCAAACTCGCCGGCAGAGAGCCCGGCCTCGTGGCACGCGGCGCCGCAGCAACCCGCCCGCCACCGCCAGGCCCCCGACGATCGCCAGGCTGCAGCTCCCCGGCTCCGGCACGACCTGGAACGTAAAGACCTCGGTGCCGGAAACGACGCCGTAGGTCGTGTGCGTGCCTGTTGCCGTGATCCCCACGCTGTAGCTGCCGGGCTCGGTGAAGTAGAGCCGTGGATGGTCGTGCAACCCCGCGCCGACCGAATACGAATCGTTCGCAAAACTCCCATCGGCGGTGTTCCACCGCCGGGAGCCTGACGGAACCGACAATGAAAACTGACCGCCCGTGGCGCCGTAGGCCGATCCGTCGAACGCAAAACTCGTGAGCCGGAACGTGATCAGGTTACCGACCCAGCCGGTAAGGCCTGTCGGCTCTGCACCAAATCCGATCCAGGGTGTGCCGTAATGGGCCGCATCAGCCGAATTGCTCGAAAGCACCCAGAGCGGATTGCCGACGGCTGTGCCCAGATAGTTGTATGTCGAGGTGGAAAAGTTGTAGCCGGAGTTCGGCGGTGACGTGTTGCCGCCCCAGAAGGCAGTGGTGTTTTGGATGCGGCCGAGATTTGCCGTCGCGGGCACCCGAAAGACAAACGAATCCGCGGCATATTCAGCCGCAGCGGTCAGGGGCGTGCCGTCGATGATCGCACCGGGATCGGCACGGAGCACGAGCGAGAAGAGGTTCGGGCTGGTGGCCGGATTCCAGTTGGCCCGAATGTCGCCGTGGCCGCCGGAATAGATCAGCGGCGTGGCGAGGGCCGGGCCGGCGAGGAGGCCGCAGATCAGCGCGAGGATGGCCGCAAGGGTGTGCATGATCTTGGTATACACCATTTGCAATTCAGTTGCACAAAGGACGCCGGCCCCTCCGGCGCCGCACGCCGTAGCCGACCGTCGCCGCCGCCAGACCGAGGCCGGCCAGGACGCCGGCTCCGGGCTCCGGCACCGGCGCGACCAAGGCCGCCTCCCGGATTGCCTGTTCGCCGTAGGCAACACCTTCGAGGGTGAGGGAAAAATCCGGATTATTCGTCAACGCGATCACAAAGGGATCCGAGGACTGAAAGGACGGCGACGTCATCTGCAACACGAGTCCATAGACGCCCGATGGAGCAGAGGGAAACTCCTGGGGGAAAAGCTCGAACGTGGTGTGCACATGCAGAGACCCTGACAGGTTGCTGGCCAGCGTCAGTCCGGGCTGAGGGCCGGTCGTCTGGCTGACGACCACGAACATCGGATCAGCCCCAACCTGCAGGAACGGATTGCCCGGCGCCGTGCTCACCGGATCCCCTACGATCCCCGAGTGATACCAGAGCTTGTCAGCCACCGCGAAACCATACTGCAGACCCTGGGGAAGGGCCCCGGAGAAACCGGGATTACCGGTGGAGAGTTGGGGATCGAAAAAGCCGTCGTAGAGCTGCTTGTTCGTGGTCAGCTTGCCATTCACCACGCTGACCTGGACGTCGAAGAGATGGCCGATCGGCTCCGCCATCGCTGCGGCCTGAAACAGGGTGGCCATCGCCATCCACGCCATCATCCCGACTTTGATCGTGCGATTCACGGTTGTCATGAGGATTCTCCCTGGGCTTCACTTGGTGTGCGAAAGAATCACTTGGGACGGGCAAAGTTTTCGTTCGTTCTTCCGGCCGCGATCCATTCATCCAGTTCGCCCGTCGTGACGTAAGCCACGCGGCTATCCGCATAGAGGTAGTGCGAGCCGTCAGAGTGCCGATCGGGCGCCACTTCGGAGCAGATGCTGGCCAAGACCCGCCGGCGAAAGATGTTGTTACCACTGAACCAGTCGGGGGCGTGGTTGTGGTCGAAGTGGGTGTTGGCCAAATCGGCCTGGGGGGTGATCGGCGTCGGCGGCCGTAGTGGCTGGAATGAGTCGTCGAAGTAGCGATGGGAGGCGATTTCGTAAGCGATGATCGTTTTGCTCTTGGAAACGACCTTGTCGTAGTTCAACACCGAACCCGCTGCCTTGTAGGTGACGAATCCGCTCAGCGAATAGCTCGTCCGCGGCGTGAAGCGCTTCGTAACGTCAGAGTGGTTCGGGTCGGCAAAGTCGATGCCCGACCCAGGCAGGCCATCCCGGCGGGTTTGCCGCAAGGGGTCGTCAGGGCAGATGCGGATTTCGGCGACGCTCTCCGTGAACGGTGCCAAGGAGTCGATCCAGGTCTTCTTGCCGCCCTCGTCGTCGTCATTGCCGTGATCGGAATCCCAGTACGGCCACTTGCCCCGATGGGCGCCGGCGAAATTGATCGTGGCCAGCCCGATCTGCCGCAAGCCGCTGGCACACTGCGTCCGCCGCGCGGCGGCCCGGACCGACTGCACGGCCGGCAACAGCAGCCCGAGGAGCGTGGCGATGATCGCGATGACGACGAGCAGCTCCACGAGCGTGAATCCACGGACCGCCCGCCGGTTGAAGCACTTTTGTCGCATGGGTGATCGCGTTGCCACACATGGGCGGTCCTGATCCGGTGGGCGACGACTGGCTGGTTCTCCGCGTTTCTGCCACGAGGCAAAAACGCCACCCCGCATGGGGCGAACCTGGGGAACTGCCGGGCGACGATCAACGAGGCGCACGCTTTCCCTGACGGGAAGGCCGGGCACCACGGATCAGGACGCGCTCACGAGCAGTCTCGAAGATGTGATGCGTGGGCCGCGGCACAGTGCCACGAACCTTTTGCATCACTGTTGCAGAAGATAGGCGTGCCCTCCGCCCCCGTCAAGCGACCGGTCGGAAAAATTTCCGGGGCCTCCTGCGGGAGCCCTGGGCTGCGAAAAAAACCCGCGAAAAACCGGCAGTCCACGCTGCCCGCCCGGCCGCAACGGCTCGTGCCCGTCCCCGGCGGCGGCGTACCATACTGCGGTCCCCCGCTCCTTCCCCTCCCGGGCTCGTCCGCATGCCGCGGCATCTCGTGATCGTGCTCGGCGACCAGCTCGACCGCTCGGGCGCCGCCTTCGACGGCTTTTCCCGCGACCGGGACGTCGTCTGGATGGCGGAGGTGGCCGAGGAAAGCACGCACGTCTGGTCGCACAAGGCACGGATCGCCGTCTTCCTGGCGGCGATGCGGCATTTTCGCGACGCCCTCCTGCGGGAGCGGATCGACGTCGACTACACGGAGCTCGCCGCGCAGCCGCGGCCGCAGGAGCCGGCCACGCTTGCCGCGGCCCTCGCCGCGAGCCTGGCCCGCCTGAAAAAGGAGCAGGCCGGCCCCGAAAAACTCATCGTCGTCGAACCGGGCGAATGGCGGGTGCAGGAGGCGGTCCGCACGGCGGCCCAGGCCGCCGGCCTTCCACTCGAGATCCGGCCCGACCGGCATTTCTTCTCGTCGCGTGAGGACTTCGCCGCACACGCCACGGGTCGCAAGCAGCTGCGGCTCGAATACTTCTATCGGCCGCTGCGGGAAAAGTTCGGCGTGCTCATGGACGACGGCGAACCGGCCGGCGGCCAGTGGAACTTCGACGCCGAGAACCGCGGCGCATTCCCAAAGACCGGCCCGGGAACGCTTCCCGCCCCGGTGCGGTTCACTCCCGATGCCGTGACCCGCGGCGTGCTCGACCTCGTGAACGCCCGGTTCGCCAAGCACCCCGGCAGCCTCGCCCACTTCGACTGGCCGGTGACACCCGCCGACGCCCAGGCCGCACTCGACGATTTTCTGTCGCACCGGCTCCCCCTCTTCGGCCGCTACCAAGACGCGATCTGGACCGGTGAGCCCTGGCTCTACCACTCGCGGCTCTCCCAGGCCATGAACATGAAGCTCCTCGACCCGCGCGACGTCGTCGCCGGCGCGGAGCGGGCTTGGCGACAAGGCAAGGCGCCGCTCGAGGCGGCCGAGGGCTTCATCCGCCAGGTGATCGGCTGGCGGGAGTACGTCCGTGGCGTCTACTGGCAGTTCATGCCGGAATATCTCGACCGCAACGCGCTGAACGCAGCAGCGCCATTACCGAACCTGTACTGGACAGGCGACACCGACATGAACTGCCTCCGGGACGCCGTCGGGCAGACGCTCGCATACGGCTATGCCCACCACATCCAGCGGCTGATGGTGACGGGGCTGTTCGCGCTCCTCTTCGGCGTCGCGCCGCAGCGGGTCCACGAGTGGTATCTCGCCGTCTACGTCGACGCGGTCGAGTGGGTGGAACTCCCCAACACGCTCGGCATGAGCCAGTTCGCCGACGGCGGCGTGATGGCATCCAAACCCTACTGTGCCACCGGCGCCTACATCGACCGCATGAGCAACGCCTGCAAGGGCTGCCGCTACGATCCCAAGAAGGCCAGCGGCCCCGACGCCTGCCCGTTCACGACGCTGTACTGGGACTTTCTCGCCCGGCACCAAAAGCTGCTGGCGAAGAATCAGCGGATGACGATGCAGCTCAAGAACGTGGGCCGCAAGGACGCGGCCGACCTGCGGGCGATCCGCCGCCAGGCCGAGGCCGTCCGCGAGCGGCTGTCGTGAGCCGCGCACCCGGCGAAAACCGGCGTGGACTCGGGTTTCATCGTGGCGGTACATTGAAATTTCAACCCGCCAACCATCCCTGCAGCGGCCGATGACGACCTACAACCTCACCCACCTCCGCCAGCTCGAAGCCGAGAGCATCCACATCATCCGCGAGGTGGCGGCCGAGTTTGAAAACCCGGTGATGCTCTACTCCATCGGCAAGGACTCGGCGGTCATGGTCCGCCTCGCCGAGAAGGCCTTCCATCCGGCCAAGCCCCCCTTCCCGTTGATGCACATCGACACGACGTGGAAGTTCAAGGACATGTACCGGCTCCGCGACGAATACGTGGCCACGGAGCTGGGCTTCAAGCTGCTGGTCTACACCAACGAGGAGGGCCGGGCGGCGGGCGTCAACCCGATCACCCACGGCAGCAAGGTCCATACCGACGTCATGAAGACGCAGGCCCTGCGGCAGGCGCTCGACAAGTACCGGTTCGACGCCGCCTTCGGCGGCGCGCGGCGGGACGAGGAGAAGAGCCGGGCCAAGGAGCGGGTGTTCTCCTTCCGCGACCAGTTTCACCGCTGGGATCCGAAGAACCAGCGACCCGAGCTGTGGAACCTCTACAACACGAAGGTCCGGAAGGGGGAGAGCATCCGCGTCTTCCCGCTCTCCAACTGGACCGAGCTCGACGTCTGGCAGTACATCCACCTGGAGCAGATCCCGATCGTGCCGCTGTACTTCGCCGCCGAGCGGCCGATCGTGTGGCGCGACGGCGTGATGATCATGGTGGACGACGAGCGGCTGCCCCTGAAGCCGGGCGAGCGGCCCGAGATGCGGCGGGTGCGGTTCCGCACCCTCGGCTGCTACCCGCTGTCGGGCGCCGTCGACTCCAGCGCCACCACCCTCCCCGAGATCATCCAGGAGATGCTCCTGACGACGTTCTCCGAGCGACAGGGCCGGCTCATCGACACCGACGAGGCGGGCAGCATGGAAAAGAAGAAAAAGGAGGGATACTTTTGAATCCATCCCTTCGCCAGCCGTTGCTGCGGACCGCGGCAGAAGCCGCGGCCGCAAAACGGCCCTTGCGGCCGCGGACAGGTGCGGTGTGACCAGACTCATGTCCTCCCGAACGAAGACCCGCGAGGGGCTGCCCGGGCCTTCGAGCGGGCTATGGAAGCGAGCGGAGCCAGGGATGGCGAAGCGAAGCGGACATGCAGAGAGCCGAGGCCGGGAGGGCCGAGGCGAACGTCCGGCGAGAGGGCACGGGCAGCCCCGAGCTGCGGCACCACCCGAGTCGCACATGTCATCCATCGCAGCCCACTCCAGCCCTTGCCGAAAACGCTAGACACTCATGTCACACCAATCAGCCCTGATCGCCACCGACATCGACGAATACCTCGCCCAGCACGAGCGCAAGGAGCTGCTGCGGTTCATCACCTGCGGCAGCGTGGACGACGGCAAGAGCACGCTCATCGGCCGGCTGTTCTACGAGTCGAAGATGATCTACGAGGATCAGCTGGCGGCCATCAAGAAAGACACCTCCCGCTACGGCACGACCGGCGAGGAGGTCGATCTCGCCCTGTTCACCGACGGGCTCGAGGACGAGCGGCAGCAGGGGATCACGATCGACGTCGCCTACCGCTACTTCTCCACCGACAAGCGCAAGTTCATCATCGCCGACACGCCCGGCCACGAGCAGTACACCCGCAACATGGCCACCGGGGCCTCGACGGCCGACCTGGCGATCATCCTCATCGACGCCCGCCACGGCGTGCTCCCGCAGACGAAGCGGCACTCGTTCATCGTGTCGCTGCTCGGCATCCGGCACATCGTCGTGGCCATCAACAAGATGGACATCGTCGGCTACGACCAGGCGGTGTTTGAGCGGATCCGGCAGGACTACGTCGACTTCGCCGGCCGCCTCGAGCTGCCCGACGTCCACTTCATGCCGATCTCGGCCCTCAAGGGGGACAACGTCGTGGCCCCGAGCCCGAACATGCCCTGGTACACCGGCTCCCCGCTGCTGCCGCTGCTCGAGACGGTGTACATCGGCTCCGACCGCAACCTCGAAGACTTCCGCTTCCCGGTGCAGCTCGTGCTCCGGCCGAACCTCGACTTCCGCGGCTTCTCCGGCACGATCGCCTCCGGCATCATCCGCCAGGGGGACGAGGTGATGAGCCTCCCGTCCCGGAAGAAGAGCCGCGTGAAGAGCATCGTGACGTTTGACGGCGAGCTCACCGAAGCCTTCGCCCCGCAGTCGGTCACGCTCACGCTCGAGGACGAGATCGACTCCAGCCGCGGCGACATGCTCGTGCGGCCGGGGAACGTGCCCAAGGTGGACCACCGGTTCGAGGCCATGGTCGTGTGGATGGCCGAGGAGCCGCTCGTGCCCGGCAAGCAGTATCTGTTCAAGCAGACGAGCAAGGTGGCGCCCGGGGCCGTGGGCTCGCTCCGCTACCGCGTCGACATCAACACGCTCCATCGGCAGCCGGCGCCGACGCTGGGCCTGAACGAGATCGGCCGCTGCGCCATCACGCTCACCAGCCCGATCGCCTACGACGCTTACCGCCGCAACCGGGCCACCGGCTCGTTCATCATGATCGACCGGCTCACCAACGCCACGGTGGCCGCCGGCATGATCCTCGACCGGGAGCAGGAGGATGGCGGCAAGGCCCACTGGGACGACGCGCCGGCCGCGGTCGGCCTCCACGGCACCGCCAGCACGGTCACGGCCGCGGAGCGCGAGGCCCGCTTCGGCCAGAAGCCGGCCACGATCCTGTTCACGGGCCTCACGGGATCGGGCAAGACGACGCTCGCCCAGGGGGTGGAGCGGCGGCTCTTCGATCTCGGCCGGGCGGTTGCGGTACTCGACGGCCAGTCGCTGCGGCTGGGCATCAGCCGCGACCTCGGCTTCACCGCCGAGGAGCGGAGCGAGAACCTGCGCCGCGGCGTCGAGGTGGCGCGGCTGTTCAACGACTCGGGGCTCGTGGTGCTGGCGGCGTTCGTGGCCCCCGACGAGGCCGTGCGGCAAAAGGCCGCCGAGCGGGTGGGGAGCGACAGGTTTCTCGTCGTCCACCTCTCCGCGCCGCTGGAGGTCTGCCGCACCCGCGACACCGACGGGCATTACGCGCTCGCCGACGCCGGCGAGATCGCGAACTTCCCCGGCATCTCCGCCCCCTATGAGCCACCCGCCAGCCCCGACCTCGTCCTGCCGACGCACGAGTGGCCGGTCGCGAAGTGCGTGGACGCCGTCGTGGCCCTGCTCGAAACCCGCGGCGTGCTATGAGCCGGCCCGCGGTCATCGGCATCCTGACGGTCTCCGACCGGGCCAGCCGCGGCGAATATGCCGACGAGGGGGGGCCCGCGATCCGGGCCTACCTCGCCGAGGTGCTCGCCTCCCCGTGGGAGGCCAGCGAGCGGATCGTGCCTGACGACATCGACGCCATCGCCGCTGTGATCCGCGACCTGGCGGCGGCGGGCTGCTGCCTCGTCGTCACGACCGGCGGCACCGGCCCGGCGCCGCGCGACGTCACGCCCGAGGCCACGGAGCGGGTGTGCACGAAATTGCTGCCCGGGTTCGGCGAGCGGATGCGGCAGGTGTCACTGCAATACGTGCCCACGGCGATCCTCTCCCGGCAGACGGCCGGCGTCTGCGGGCTGGCGCTCGTCGTCAACCTGCCGGGCCGGCCGAAGAGCATCCGCGAGTGCCTCGACGCGGTGTTTCCCGCGATTCCGTACTGCGTGGATCTCATCCACACCGGCGTGGAGCATCCGCCCCGGTTGGAAACCAAGCCCGAGCGGCTCGTCGCCTTCCGCCCGAAGTCATGATCCGAGGCGGCGGGCGATCTCGGGGGCGAAGTAGGTGAGGATGCCGTCGGCACCGGCCCGCTTGATCACCAGCACGCTCTCCAGGGCCGCCTGCGGCCCGTCGAGCCAGCCGTTGGCGGCGGCCGCCTTGATCATCGCGTACTCACCGCTCACCTGGTAGGCGAACGTGGGCAGGCCGAACGTGGTCTTCACGCGATGGATGATGTCGAGCGCCGTGCCGGCGGGCTTCACCATCACCATGTCGGCCCCCTCGGCGATGTCGAGTGCCACCTCGCGCAAGGCTTCGGCGGTATTGGCCGGGTCCATCTGGTAGGTCTGCTTGTCGGCCACGCCGTGGGCGGCGGCCGTGCCCAGCGCCGCGCGGCTCCCGACGGCGTCGCGGAAGGGGCCGTAGAAGGCCGAGGCATACTTCGCGGCGTACGACAGGATGCTCACGTCCTCATGGCCGGCGGCGTCGAGGGCCGCGCGGATCGCCCCCACGCGGCCGTCCATCATGTCGGAGGGCGCGACGACGCGACAGCCGGCCGCGGCGAGCACCACCGCCTGCCGGGCGAGCACCGTCACCGTCTCGTCGTTGAGAATTTTGCCGTCGCGCAACAGCCCGTCGTGGCCGTGGGTCGTGTAGGGGTCGAGGGCCACGTCGCAGATCACGCCCACCGCGTCACCCAGCTCGCGCCGCACCGCGTGCAGCGTGCGGCACACGAGGTTGTCGGGATCGGTGGCCAGCCGGCCGTCGTCGGTCTTGAGGGCCGGCTCCGTCACGGGAAACACCGCGAGCGCCGGGATGCCGAGTCGGGCGGCCTCTCCCGCGGCCCGCACCACGCCCTCGATCGACAGTCGCTCCACGCCGGGCATGCTCGGCACCGCCGCCGGCTCACGATGGTCGTGGACGAACAGCGGCCAGACGAGGTCGGCAGCCGCCAGCCGCGTCTCGGCCACCGCCCGGCGCAGCCATGCGTGCTGCCGCAGCCGCCGCAGCCGCGTCTGCGGAAAACCTCCCGGAAACGATCCGCCCGTCACGTCGGCCTCCGATCCACGCACACCGCTGCGGCGATCGGCACGGGCGGGGCGGCCGCGACGGGGCCCCGGCTCGCCACCGCGCAGGCCTCGTCGGTCTCCCACACGCTCACCTTCCGGGCCACGACCCCCAGGCCGGCGAGCACGTGCGGCGCCACCACCTCGAGCAGGTAGCGGGCCATGTTCTCGGCGGTCGGGTTCCAGGGGAGCACGAAATACTTCGTGGGCTCGGCCGCCCGCACCGCGG